>Ga0209211_10000694_pt1 | contig 67324 bp, 54 predicted proteins | sample RifGroA2_FD_183992 | JGI IMG/M metagenome (GOLD analysis project Ga0209211, IMG submission 183992) | Groundwater microbial communities from Rifle, Colorado, USA - Groundwater A2 (SPAdes) (version 2) | ecosystem: Environmental > Aquatic > Deep subsurface > Groundwater | place: Rifle, Colorado... | reverse complement strand
ATGTTATTTTCAATCCCCGCGCTGCCATGCTAGGCCCGTTTTCCAATGAAATTATTCCCATCATCCCCCTAGGGAAAAGCATTCCGGTGATGCGCGCGCGCATGGTGCCTTTTTTACAATGGGTTCGGCGTCAGGGGCTTACGGTACAGCTCCGACCTATTTTGTTTGTGGTTACGGACCTCAATACTCTTGCGCCATTTTTCACCATGGAAGAGGGCCAGCGCAAGAGCTGGTTTCATGGAAATATTCGGCCGCAAAATCCCGAAGAGTGGTTTGCCTCCTTCAAGGCCTATCACGATCTTTATCTGACGATCGCTCGACTGGCCCAGGTGGAGTTTTATACACTCGGGGCGGAACTTTACAGCATGACCGTAGGGATTGAAGGGGAATGGAAAGAGTATCCCGAGGGATTCCCAAAAAACTGGAGTCAGCTACTCCAATATGCCCGCAAACAACTTCCGGCAAAAACTAAAATTATGTATGACCTGACCTATACCGATGATTATGGGCATTCCGTGGTTCGAGGCGGTGAATTTGAACGATGGCGACATCGGCTGGTCGACTTACCGGCATCCTCATCTGAGCTGCGTGAATTTTGGAGTTCGCTGGATGCCATCGGAGTTGATATGTATCGATCCTTGGGCTCCGGCGAAGAGTTGGTTCCACAAAATTATCCTGAGCTAGTGAAATTTCTTCGCCAGACGTCGGATCGTTATGCCAAGGAGCTGACCGCCTCTCTCTCGCAAATTGAAACGACTCTCAAGATAAAAAAATCGGTCATACTTAAGGAAGTTGGCTTTCGAAGTTCCCAGTTGAGTTTTCTTAATCCGTTTGCCTACGACAATCCTGGTGAGCAATTAAATCTTGAGCATCAGGCCGCGGCCTATGAGGCCTTCCTTGAATCTTTTTCTGATCCAAAACTACAGTGGCTTGGCGGGATGGCCTTTTGGGATATTGGGGTGAGTCCCAAGCGCCGCGGCGAGCAGGATAATGGTTTTACTCCGGTGGGGAAGCCTCATACCGAAGCGGTGATAAAAAGATATTATCAGACTATTTTTTCTCGGTGACGGCAAATTCTAAAATGGCAATGGGCAGAGTGGGGGAAAGGGCCGTCAGCTTTGGGTAGGCCAGGTCCATGATGTCCTTGAAGTCATCATAATCTTCTTTGGGAGTTTGCGGGCCATAGACACTCACTCCAATCCAGTCGATATAACTTTCACCGGGAAAATAATTTTTCATCTCATTCCATGAAACCTCGGGGTCCCCGTAGGCATCCACATGAAAAAACCAGGTGACGTTGTCAACATTGAGGGCCTTGAAAATGTCGATGATGTGCCGGTAGGCATCTCTAAATCTTTCCGGCCCATCGGCGAGTGTCGGGTCGCCGTAGTTCGTCGTGGTGCCACCGCCATTGTGCTGGCCGTTCCAGGGGAACCATTGGCCGTTGGCTTCGGTGCCGAACTCAATTAAGAGATTGACGTTAGTGGCACGGGCCTTGGTTGCCCAGGCCTTCAATTGAGTGTCATAAACACCACTGATAATTTTGGCCATGGAGTAGTTGGGGTCGGGAGTATTTTCATCAAAGTTACTTCTGGCCATCATGCGAATGAAGGGAGTTTTACCCATGGAGACAATGGTTTCCACCGCGCTGGAAGGAAAGTTAATACCCGTCAGCCAGTTGTCGGAAAAATAAACCCAGGCGATTTCTTTTTTTGCCAACGATTCAAAGGAGCGTATCGCCGCCGTCGTGACGACATCTTCCTCACCACCCATATCGGGAAACGCTCCGTGATAGATGCGATCTCCGTCCACCACTAATTTTTTATTGGAAAACATCAGTTCAGTAGAATACTTTGCATTGCTCACACCCTTTTGATATTCCGCCAAGGCCTCGGGTGAGGAATCAATTCGCAATTTGGATTGATCAAAATTCTCGTGCCACCAGGAAATGGCCTTCACTCGCGGATAAGCATTTTGAGTGAGCTGTAAAAAAGAATTTTTAATCCAATCGGCCTTATAGGGCCCTTCGTCGCCGCCGTTTTCGCAAGAAAGTAAAAACAAACAGAGCAAGGTAAGAAATATTTTCATGGTAATTTTCCTGAGATTTAATCAAAGTTGCGGGCAGTATTAAGGCAAATGGTTGATTTGCAAAGATCAGTTTTTGAAGAAACTTTTTCATCCTATACATCACCTAGACGCTCTTTTTAACTTCTTGCCTGCGCGATGCAACAAGTGATAGGAAGGGCAAAATCATGACGAAAGTTAGCTTTTTCCGGAGAATTTTGCTTATGAAGCAATTGGCGAACACTATTTGGGTTGTTTTAGGGACGCGTCCCGAGGCCATCAAACAGGCCCCTGTTTATCTGGAACTATGTCGCATGTATGGTGCCGATGCTGTCTCCTTAATAGGCACCGGACAGCATCAGGAACTCCTTGATCAGGCCTTGGCCCCCTTCGGACTCAAGCTCGATCTCAATCTTGCCGTGATGGGGAGGTCCAACGGTTTAAGTGAACTTTCGGCCACAATCCTCCAAGAAATGGGAATGTACATTCAAAAATATACCCCTTCTTGTCTCATCGTGCAGGGAGACACCAGTACCGCGGCCATGTCCGGACTTGCTGCCTTTTTTCAAAAAATTCCCGTGTACCATAACGAGGCCGGACTTCGCAGTTATGATAACGACAATCCTTTTCCAGAAGAAATTAATCGCAAAATTCTAACCAGTGTGGCCACCTTGCATCTGGCCCCCACTGAACTGTCCTACCAGGCCCTGCTCAAAGAGGGAGTCCCTGCGGATAAAATTTATCTGACCGGCAATACCGGAATTGATGCCATGATGATGGCGCTTAAAAAAATTCCCTCCATGCCGACCTTAAACTTGCTGCGAAAAATAGAAGAGTCGCGGCTTAAACCGGTCTTTATGACTGCCCATCGCCGCGAAAATGCCGGCCAGAGTATGAATGATTGGATGGATAGTGTGGCAAGCTATTTTACCAATCATCCCGAGCTGGCCCTGGTCTTTCCCCTCCACCCGAATAATCTGGCCCGTGCGGTGGCAGAAGAAAAACTGGGTAAATTATCCAACTGTCATCTGATTGCGCCCCTTGATTATGTGGATTGTTGCCATGTGGTCAATGACTGTCACTTTGTGGTTACCGACTCGGGAGGAATTCAAGAAGAGGCCGCGACCCTTGGCATTCCTGTTGTCGTTTGCCGCAAAACAACCGAACGTATGGAAGCTGTGCACGCTGAGATTGCTGTTTTGGCAGGACTTGAGAGCGCTCAGATTCTCGCCGCCATGGACTGGGCCAACCACAAGGCCAACAGCGAAGCGAGGGCCATAAGACACATTTTTGGGAATGGTACCGCCAGCGAAAGAATTGCTAAAATTATCTACAGCGAAACTTCCCATACTGCTCTTGGCAGAGTCATTCTTGCGGGACCGCCTCAAATCAAAGCGGCGGGAGTCAAAACCCTCAATGGAACAACAAATCTCAATTACTCAGGAGTCAGTCATGCGTAGTTCTTTTCTGTTCGTCGCGCTTCTTATGGGAATTTTTTCCACCGCGTTTGCCCAGGATTTTCCTTTTTTGAAAGGATTTAATATCACAGAAGATGGAGACTATCCTCTGGCAGTCAGTGCCAATCCGAGTAAGCCTTCCGCCGCACAGGTCGCGGTTTTAGAGGCCAAGCGATTGGGGGCAAATCATATTGTCATCAATCCGAGGGCCCTCATGGTTGGACCCTTTTCCAACGAACTCATTCCAGTCAGAACACCAGGAGAAAGCAATCGCGACATGACCATGCGTCTGGTGGAATTCATGAAGTGGGTCAAAAAGCAAAATTTGACCACCCAGATCCGCCCCATCTTTTTCGTGGTTAAAGATGTCCAGAGTATGGCGGTCTATACGACGGAAGAAAATGGCGTGAAAAAAATCTGGTGGCACGGCAATATTCAACCCAAAGATCCCAACGCCTGGTTTGACTCTTTCAAGGCCTATCAGGACATGTATCTGCTGGTGGCCAAGCTCGCCAAGGTTGACTTCTACACCATTGGCGCTGAACTCTACAGTATGACCGTGGGTATTGAGGATGTGTGGAAAGAATTCCCCCATGGCTTTCCCAAATACTGGAATCAGCTTCTTGACTATGCCCGCGCCAAACTGCCCCCCACCACCAAAATTATGTACGATGCCAACTTCACAGATGACACCGCCAACTCTGATGGCCTGAATGCCAGCGGCGGTGAGGTCGAGAGATGGCGCTACCGGCTGGTGGATCTGGCGGCCACAGAACCTCGAAATTCTGACAATGAAAGCTGGTACGAGCTGAAAAAATTTTGGAGCAATCTGGATGCCATCGGAATTGATATGTATCGCTCCTTTGCCGCCAAGAGTGATGTAGTCCCTGCTAATTATGATGAGCTGGTAAAAATGTTGCGCGTTCGCAGTGATCGTTATGCCAACCAGCTCGATACCACCATGATGGAAATTGAGATGGCCTTGGAAGTGAAGAAGCCCCTGGTCTTTAAGGAGCTGGGATTTCGAAGTTCTGAAGGTAGCTTCGTTAATCCCTTTGCCTACGATAGCCCGGTGGAACAGGTCAATGTGGCCCACCAGGCGGCGGCCTACCAAGCTTTTTTTGAGTCATTCTTCAATCAGGGATTGGAATGGTTTAAAGGTGTGGCCTTTTGGGATATTGGAATTAATCCCACCAGGCAAGGCCCCAACGATTCAGGCTTTACTCCGCTGGGTAAAAAACAAACCGAAGAAGTGATTAAAAAATATTTTTTGGCCAATCCATAAAACATTGTGAGGCTGGGTATGAAACAATCAATGGCGCTCAAATTATCGCTTGCCCTGCTCTTGCTTACAAGTGTTGCGCCGGCGCTGGCCACCTACGTGGATATCTATTCTGAAACAACCACGGATTCCCGGACAAATAATCCGGTTTCGTTTAACCGTCTCCAATGGCAGTTTGTTGATTACAGTGTGATGAACCGCCCTGGACAGGCCTACATGGGAACCGGTTTTAGCAAAGACGACCGCTCAAGTGGGGAGGTGGTGTATAACGACAACTACGCTTTCATCTCCGGCGGACTTAAATTGTCGCTGACAAATTATTTAAGCAGCTTTGTGGAGTATCGCAAAGTTGTGGATGAGCTGGGGGGCGAAACCAGTAAGAGTACCAATGACTATCGCGGCGGTTTTTATCTTTTCTACCGCGATGACTCAACTAGCTCCGCTAATTTTCACGAACACTACTCGGAGATGGTTTTTTCCAATCGCCAGTCCCAGGACCTGTTTTGGATGGGCCGCTCGCGAATTGGATACACAAAAAATATGACTGGTCCGCTTTTTGGAGAGGTCATGTTGCAAGGAAAGGTCAAGGTTGATCGTCTGGGACACTACTATGAAAATTTGGCCGAGGTCGGTCCCGCCGCGCGACTCCGCTGGCTGGCCCAGCATTACTCTGTTGAGTTATTGGGTAGCTATGCTCAAGGACAATATCTTGGGCGAGAATATGTTGATCCAATCCCTGCCGATACGAGCTACGGAAATTTAACCGGCATGCTGGTATTTTACGGGAGTTTCTAGATGCTTTCCGTTATCTTGAGCACTATCTTCGAGCGGCTCGATATTTTGGTGTCCGTGCTTTTTCTCCCCCAAATGGTGATCTTCTTTGTGCTGGGAATGGAAGGGGTGATCATCGATTTGATCTACTGGTTCAAACGCCTCGGTCCCCTGGTTTTGACTCCTGCCCAATTTGCTCTTTGGAAGAAGTTGCCACAGAAGCGCATGGCCATAATGGTGGCATGCTGGCACGAGGAGGACGTGATTGAGGCCATGGTGACAGGCAACTTATCCAACGTGGAGTATAAAAATTACGATTTTTTTCTGGGCGTTTATCCTAACGACACTGGCACTTTGGAAATTGTGCAACGGCTGGCGGCAACCTATCCCAACGTGAATTGCGTCGTGAACGCTTTGTCCGGCCCCACCTGTAAAGGCCAGATGATCAATGAAATGGTGAAAGAAATTTGCCGCCGCAATGATGCCGGCAACGCCTATGATGTCGTCATGTATCATGACAGCGAGGACGCCATCCATCCTCTCTCCCTCTATGCTGTAAATAAAATCCTGGAGACAAAAGACTTTGTGCAGATTCCGGTTTTCTCCTTTCCTCTGCCCATGAGCAAGCTGGTGGGCGGGACATATATGGATGAGTTCGCCGAATCCCATCTAAAAGAGCTCTTGGTGCGCGAGGCCTGCGGCTCCTCCATCCCTTCGGCCGGTGTCGGCACGGCCTTCACAATGAAATTTTTAAAGGCCTTCCGGGAACAGCATGACGGCCAGCTTTTCAATCCCAAGTCGCTGACCGAAGACTATGAACTCGGCATCCGCTGCCACCGCATGAAATTCGGTCAAACTCTCGCCAGCATCTGCATTCAAGATGGCAAGCGGCGTGAATATATTTCTACGCGGGAATTTTTCCCTCAGGAATTTGCCGCCGCCGTACGCCAGAAATCCCGTTGGAACTTAGGCATTATCTTTCAAGGTTATCTGAACTTAGGCTGGGACAAGAATTTCATCGACAATTATTTTCTGTATCGGGACCGAATCGGACTGATCAGCACTCCTTTGGCCTTCTGGAGTGGTGTGCTTTTTATCTATGCGCTCTTGAGGCATTTGGTGGGCGTGGATTTTTTGAATATCGCCATTGCCCGCGGGGTCTTCCCGGCGTCCATGAGCAATCTTCTGTGGTTCGTCCTTCTCACCAATATGTTGTTCATGATGAATCGCATTCTCCACCGCGCTTATTTTTGCACAACTTTGTATGGCCTCAAGCACGGCCTGATGTCCCCGGTGCGTTTGGTGGTGGGAAATGTGGTGAACTATCTGGCGCTCTACAAAGGGACCAAGCAATTCATCACTTCCAAGCTGACAGGGCAGGCCCCTAAATGGTTAAAAACCGCCCATGTGGCGCCCATCATGGCCTCCTCGACACCTCTCTATACCCCCGCCCCCCAGCTTTCAGATGGAGTGGCCAAATGAGGCGATTCTTTCTGCTGATGTTTCTGCTAAGTGTCCTGAATTTTGAAGTTCAGGCGGCCCCTGTTATTTCGGTCCAATTTAAAAGCTTCTTTCGCCACCATGAGGTGAACTTTACTACCCATCGCCTGATCGTCCTTAAAATAAAAATTTCCGGCGTGACCCCCAAAAAGAAAAAACTCCTGGAGCTTAAATATGCATTTGCCAATCAGCCGGGGGAAATAAAAACGCTCACGAAGCGCGCTAATTCCAGGGGAGAAATCGAACTCACCAAATTACTCTCGCTTTTCAAATTTTACAAACGCAACTTAGGCAAGAATGAGTCGGCCAAATTGTTCACGGCGTATGTTTTTCTCAAAGACCCGTCTCAAGACAGGCATGTGACCGTTGCCAAGAGATGGTCTGATCTTCTCGTCATGCCCAAGGGCCAAGACAAAATCTATCGCCTAAATTCCGAGGTGCTGTGCCAGTGGCAGGGTGATACCCGGATTGACTCCGAATATTTTATCAACGACGAAAGGGTGGTCAAGAATATTACCCGCATCGCCTCGATTAACGTTCGAAAAGGCATTCGTATGGATCTGGGGGCAGAAACCGCCGGTCTTCTCAATCTCAATATTCCAATTTTTAAACCCGTCTCCCCAGCTCCGGCGGGGACGCTCAATCCGACTCCCGGGAGTATCAGTCCTTTGGGGACCTCCATTTATATCGGCGCGGACTTCAGCAAAATTAGCTCTACCAGAGAAACGTTTGACCTCGAGCAATCTTGGGGACTGGTGCCAGGCCAAGGAGGCTTTATCATTCGTCGCGCCAGCTATAGTCGTTACAAGGCCATCATGTACGAAAAAGAGGATGGAGAGTATGTGGCCCGGGAAGAAGGGATCTTGGATGTCGGACAGGACGGGCTCAGCTTCGCGGTCGTTCCTCGAAGTTTCGCGGACAACCCGGAAGAATCGCTCCAGTTCATAGACAAAATGATCGAAAAGGTAGATAGCTGCCGCAGCGTTTTGGCGCAAAATATTTCCAGCTATGTGATCGAAAATAACAATTCGCAGGTACTTTATATTCCTTTGGGAGAGTTCAGATGAAGGCACTCATTATTTTTTTCTGTATTTTTTCCAGCATGGGATTTGCGGCCGAATTTCGCAACACCCTTTCTCTCAAGAAAATCAGAGTTGATTCTGACTATCGGCCTGGATTATCTTTTCTAAGTCGACGTCAAAGATGCCAGGAGTTCAAAGGGACTTATGATAAGAGCAAGGTGTTTTTAGAAGCCAAGTCCGAAGGCGGGGAAGGGAAGGTTAAGCACACTCTCATCTACATGTTCGGGAATGGTTACCAAACAAAAGATCTGCGCGAGGAACAGTATGCCGTCAGAAAATCGGGAAAAAATGAAACCTTCGCTCTAAAACTTCCGGCGCTCAAAGAAAATGTGCCCTATGTGAATCAGATGGTTACCTTGATTTCCCAAGATGCCAAAGGGCACACGGTGCGCACCAGTCTTGGTTTTATTGTTTCCCGCGCCGTGGTTCTGTCGCCCACACTGGGAGAAAAGGCCCAGCGTTTAAACTGCTTTCAACGTTACCAGGCCACCGAAGCGGTTTCAGGGGTTCTCTCAAATGGAAGTTCGACCTTGAGCTCACTGAATATCAGACAGGGTATTCAGCGGCTTTGGGAAACTCGTCAAGGACATCACTGGGGCATCTATCTAACTCCCCAGGTGCAAACCGGGGTCTTCAGTCTGGCCCTTTCCCTGAATTACCAATACTTCAAAGAAACCTCCAAGCAAACATCCGAGACCGTGGAAGTTGCCTCCGGGTACAGCTTAAACCCGGGTGATTATCTGCAAATTTATACTCAGCCCACGCGCTATCTTAGCAGCTACGATGCCACCATGGTCACGGCTTGTGGCCAGCGCGAGGTGAAAGAGGCCGCCTATATGTTTCAGTGGTGGGGATACGCTTACCATGTAAAACCAGTTGATCCTTTTGCTGATAACCGCTCGTTTGATTTAAGCACGGTTGGTGCCACTCCTATGAATACCTGCCCTGCCGAGTGGTCGGACTCTGCCTTTGCCGGAAACTTTGTGGGGTTTAACCAGTAAGCAAATATGAGAGACATAATTTTAATTCTTTTTTTATTTCTTGCCGCAGGCAAGGCCTTTGCAGGCTTGGAGCTGGCCGCTCTGGTGCATGAGCAATATCGCAGCCAGGGAGACATGGGCTATGGTTCTCAGGGGGGGATGATTCTGGCGCGGCAAGCGAATGATGCTGGCTTTAAATCATTTACCATGTCCATTCGCATGGCGACTCAAGGCACCACCTCCGATTTGGTTTATCTTCCCGTAAACCGCACTCCCATTGCCGACATTGAGCGCTTTATTGTGCGCAGTTCCCACTCTTTCAGTAAGGTGACCATGAGGCCCATTATGACCGCGGATATCGGTTTAATGATGAGCAATCTCTTGCAAGAGTACAATCCCGCCAATCCCGGCCGTTGGGCCGAGTACTACTACCAGTCCATTTTTCCTTATGTCGCCCTGGCCGATGAGTATGACATTGATGAGTTTGTTGTGGCGGTCGGATTGGCAAAACTTTGGAATAGTAAAAATTCTGATCTCTGGCTAACCCTGGTCAAGAAAATTGCCCGTCGAATAAATGGCATCAAGCTCTCTTTGGAAATCACCAGTGAAAATGATCTCAGCGCTTTGGAGCACTGGCGCAGCGAGGACCCGGTGAAGTTCGAGCAGTTTTTGTCATACTTTAAGACTCTTCGTTTCTCTGTCAACGATCAGCTCCCCCTTAAGTTGGCCGACTGGCAAAAAGACCCGATTTCCAAGGTTTTAAAGAATAACTTCGCACGTCTTCGAACCGCTTATCCCGATAAGGATCTAAAGCTGGTTAATCTTACGGTTCCTGCGTGTGAGCAATTTAACTACAAAAAGAGTGCCTTCACCTGTGAAGGCGGCCCTTGGAATTTTGCTTCCCAAACAAAGGCGGCAAAACAATTCTTCCTGGCCTTAAATGAGCTTGAAGAGGACGCGCTGGAAAATCTGATTCAAGTGGAAGTCAATGTGGGCGTCACCCAATTTGAACCTGCCTTTGAGTTCCGTGACCCCCGCTTGTTTTATTACAGTCCGGATTTCGACAAACTCTTCTTGCAGGAACTTAAAGACGGTGAAGTCTGGAAAGAGACCATTCAGGAAAAAAAAACTCTGATTGAGACGCCTGACCCGAATCTGGCCCTGGCTTGCATCTATTTTAATGCCCGCAAAGGCGATATTGTCATCGGAGAAATACACGCCACCCTCCTCATGAATCTCATGGGAGGATTTCCGAAATGGAGGGTCGAGGATCGCGATGTGGAAAAATACAAAGCATCGGACCTGGCAAGCTGTCGGGTGAGCTTCTATATCGCCACCGATTATTTTTATCAGCCGAATGAGGCGTTTCTCACAGACGCGGTCCATTTTTCCCAGAATAAAACCTTTGTCTGGTTTAACTATCAGTTTAATCACTTTGAAAAAAAATATTTAGAAGTGGCCGAGAAGGAAAAACTTTCACCGCTGGAATTTTCCTTCAAGATGATTCACAAGCCAGATTCAGAACCCACACCGACCAACCTTCAGGTTGGTTTTTATCGGGATTTTGAATATAAGGGACAGGTCTTCAACAAGCTGGAAAAATGGAACTTCAATACCAAGAGCTATATGGCCAGCCCTGAACTGGCGATTGTGAGCTTGAGTGCCGCTCATCCCAATACCACTGTTCTCTCCTTGGCCCGACATTCAAAAGACAACAGCGTGACACCCTATATTTCCCAGCAGAAATTTGGCCGCTCAGGAAATCTTTTCTTCTTTGGAGATACGCCATTTAGCTTCATTCACTATGAGGACCGCTATCTTATCTTTACCGATGTGCTTTGGGATATCTTGGGCGAGACACCGTCGACTGAGAAAAGGGCCTTAGTCCGCCTCGAGGATGTGGGAGGAAACTCCAGCGCCGCAAATTTGCGAAGAGTCGTCGACTATCTGGCTGACAGCCATACTCCCTTTTCCATTGCCACCATTCCCTATTACTCCAATGTCTATGGAACCTCCACCGACTCCGGTGGTGTGGAGCCGCTGTATAAACCCCTGACGCTTATCCCGGAAATCAACGGAATCTTAAGATATGCCAAGGCCCGAGGCGCCAACTTTATCTTCCATGGAGTATCTCATCAGGGTGGAGATCATATCTGTGGTTATGATGGAATCTCGGGGGCGGATTTCGAATTTTGGATGTACCCTGAAAATACTCCCATGCCGGAAGATTCGGTTTCCTGGGTAACGGGACTCTTGGATGCAGGCGAGCAGGCCTTTAAAGGATTGGGGATCGTGCCCGATGCCTGGGAAACCCCCCATTATGCCAATAGCGCTTTGGATTCCATAATTTTCGGTCGGACCTTTTCGTGGACCTATCATCGGCCCATTTACTTTCCAATTAACTCCATCACCATTCCGAAAAGGCAGAAAGAATTGCACTATTTTGCCTGTAAAGGTGAGCTGTGCAAGCAAAAGCGCCACGAATATCTGAGGGGCATTAAAGTTGATCTCATGACCACTCAATTCTCCGGCCAAATATTTCCTTATCCAATCTATAAGGATGTTTATGGTCAGAGAATCATTCCTGAAACCTTAGGTATGGTCGATCATCTGGATTATGAGCCACCGACCTGGCGCTCTATTTCTTCTGATCAAGATATTCTGCGAATTGCAAAAAAGTTAACGGTCATCAGAGGCGCCATTGCCTCTTTCTTTTGGCATCCCCATATCTTGTCCCCGGGCACAACCTATCGCTATATGGAAGATCCAACGCTCTATTATCGCATGGATGAAGGTTTAAAATATTTGTCCAATGTCATCGAGGGGCTCAAGGATATGGGCTATACCTTTGTGAGTATCGGCGATCCCAAGATCTTTCCCAAAGATTAGATTAATTATTTCGAATAGTTTCGTTGAGCGTGGCCCACAGCGAGTTTCTATAGGGAACCATGTCCTGCCAGAAATACCACCAGAAATTTCCTCTGATGAAGTTTGGCGTAGTGACCTTCATGGAGTAATAGCGCTGAACCAGGGCTTTCTTTTTCGACTTCTTCGTAGTTCCGCATTCCCCAATTCCCAATTTTTTTCCGGGAAACAATTTTGAAAGGCGGTCAAACACCTGCTGCCAGTTGGGTACATAACCATTGCAATCGTCTTCGTAATAGCTCACCAGAACATAATCAAGGAGACCTTTTAACTCGGCGTTGATGTTGGCCTCTGCCCAGGTAAACATCTCGTTGGCAGGTTTTTCATAGCAATTAGGATTATAGTACAAAGTCATGGCGGTGCGCCCACCGGACTGCTTCACAACTTTTGCCGCCCTGGTAACTTTGGCAACCACATCAGCAGTCGCTCCAAGCCATTCTCCGTTGACTTCGTTGCCCACCTCCCATAGATCGACTTTGTCCTTGAGGAGCGAGGTATATTCCTGTGCCCGTTTCTCATAATCTGCCACCGAGTATTTATTGACGTAAAAGGAATCCAGGAGTTCGCCCATAACATAGCTCACATTGAAAATGGCGCTGGCGGCGTCTTGATATTCACGAGCGGCGACAAACTCATCGAAGACAATTCTGGTGGTTGGTCTTTTGGAGAGGCGGCGTAGGGAATCTAAAATCTTGCTGAGCTTATCGGTGCGGTCGATAGTGACACCATAGAGAGGATCGGGGAGAGGTCTTGCCTCTAGAGTTTGGGCCGAAAGGGACAAGGACAAGATTCCGAGGGTGAGCAATAAAATTTTTTTCATGTTTTCTCCGCTGGGGGGAGTATGCCCCAGCGGCATGAATTCTTCAATTTGTTTGAGCTTATCGTCCCATAGATATTTTCTTGTCTTGTCTAACCCAGCCTTTCTCCTCCAGGCATGCCTTTACAAAATTGGCCCTTTTGGCATCTCCGACAAATCCTTCCTCACCAGGATATTTATTCATTGATTCTGCTTCACACTGCTTGGAATCCGTAGAAAATATGCTTGAACTCTTCGATGGATGATCGTAGGTGGGGGAGTTGTTGCAGGCGGTGATGAATAGCATCACCACTATTGATCTAAAAAGAAACATATGGGCCTCCAATTACATCTCTGTAATGGCATGGCGGCCCGACCACGCAATGTGTACCTCCAATAGCGAAGCTATTGAACCCTTATGTTTAATTATACCATCGGTGGAATTATCAACTTTTTGTGCCCCAAGGAAAGGCCAAACACTTCATATCTAACAGGTGCTATTTTGAGTTATTCTCAAAATGTGCCACATAATTGTGGCATTCACCTATCAACCTCGGCCGTAAACAGCGATGTGAGAGTCAAGTCTTTCGCACCTTCTCGGGACTTTACCTTGCATGAAAAAAAAGATTTAAAATTTTCTTGACCAAATACACCGCTCAAAAAAAATAATAACTAAAATTATTTGAGGTTTTATTTTGAAATAGACCACTTGATAGGAGCGGCGAGCACCGGGATTTTAATTTTGAGATCCTCAATTTCCAACGGGAATTTTCTTGGGTAAAAAAGTTCCAGACATTTTCCGTTGGTGTAGCTGGTGATATCGTGACACTTTGCCATGCAGGCGTTGGAGTAGGTTTTTTTATCGCTGCCGCAAACCGGCGCGTAGCTGTAAGGACATTTGCACAGAAAATTAGGGGTAACATCGACCACATTGGAACATTTTCCTACGCTATAAGTGGTGATATTGGCACAACTGGCCAGACAGCCATTGGAATAGGTTTGTTTGTCACTGCCGCAAACGGGAGAGTAGATCAAGGGACACACGCAAGCGTCAACCGTTGGGTGGGGGCAGGCGCCAAGGGTGTACGAGGAGATACTATTGCATTTAGCGACACAGCTATTTCCGTAGGTATTGCCGTCAGTTCCACAGACCGGCATGAACTGAAGAGTGCAAATGCAACTTTGAGTACCGTCGGGATTTATGTCAGTGGCCTTGGGACATTCACCGCCGCTGTAGCTCGGGATCTTTTTACACTCGGCCACACATGAGTTCCCGTAGGTCATGCCGTCTGATCCACAGACCGGTGCGTAGTTGTAGGGACAGAGACAGTTTCCTTCACTGTCGGCCGGCGCCGCCGTGGGAGTCGCCGCTACCGTTGGATCTCCTAACGCTGATGGGCCCTTTAGCTGATTAACGGGTGCCTTATTTAACCCGTTTAACATGTCCGGACCGCACGAGGTTGCAAGAAGTAAACTTAGCAGGATGATGAGTGATCGCATGAGAGGCTTTTCGGATTTTTCAGAGAATCACTAAAGTACCGGCGATGGCCCAGTACTTTAGTGAATTAAATTTGTCAGACAATCGCAGGTTCGTCTAACTGTTCTGCGTCGCTAGCTTCATCTTGCACAAATGAATGGCCTGTTTTTAAACCCAAAATAAACCATCCAAGTGACAGAATTCCCGCCGCAAAAACGATGTCGCCGACAACCCGCAACCAACGGAAGGTTACGAGTAGAGGAAGTTGCATGAAATCGGCCGATCGGGCAAACCACATGCCCTTTTCAACGCTGGCCCAGGTTTGCAGCAGACCGATGGGGAGGAGACTGAGGACGATCATGAGCACGAGTCCAACATTAATCGACCAGAAGGCAAATTTTAAAGTACCTGTCTTCCACTCACGTTGTGCCGAAAGGCCTTTGAGACAAAAGAGCATGAGGCCGATTCCCAGCATGCCATAAACCCCAAAGAGGGCCGCATGTCCATGTACGGGTGTGGTATTGAGACCTTGCATATAGTAAAGCGCGATGGGCGGATTGATAAGAAAGCCGAACAATCCCGCACCAACAAAATTCCAGAAGGCCACGGCCACAAAGAAATAAATCGGCCAACGATAGCTGGCCAGCCAGCTTCTTACTGAAAGTAATGAGAGGTTCTCGTAGGCTTCAAAACCAATCAGGACCAAGGGCACAACCTCAAGAGCGCTGAAAGACGCACCCAATGCCAGGATCGCCGTAGGTGTTCCGGTGAAATAGAGATGATGAAATGTCCCTAGGATGCCACCTGTAAGAAAAATCACGGTTGAAAAGAGCACCGACTTGGTTGCGGTAGTGACTCGTAACAGTCCCAATTTGGTAAAAAGAAAAGCGATGACCACAGTGGCGAATACTTCAAAGAAACCTTCCACCCAAAGATGGACCACCCACCAGCGCCAGTACTCAGCGATCGCCAAATTGGTCTGACGACCCCACATCAGGCCGGCCCCGTAAAAGCTGCCAATCGCCAGTGAGGAAATAAGAAAGAGAACGAGCAGGCTTCGATTCTCGCTTGGTTTTTTGATGGCAGGCCACATCGCCCGTCCCATCAGGCCAAGCCAAACAAAGAGTCCGACAAACAAAAAGATTTGCCAGAAACGTCCGAGGTCCACGTACTCATAGCCTTGGTGTCCAAACCAGAAATTCATGGGCAGACCCAATTTCTGCTGAACCGCCAGCCACTGGCCGAACATCGAGCCGGCGACAATGACAAGCAGACACACAAAGAGAAAGTTCACTCCGAATCGCTGAAATTTAGGCTCAACACCGGAAACGGCCGGCGCGATAAAAAGTCCTGTCGCCAGCCACGCTGTTGCGATCCAAAAAATTCCCAGCTGAGTGTGCCAGGTCCGCGTGACGGCATAAGGGAGCCATTTGGCCAAAGGGATTCCATAGAAGCCTTCGCCTTCAACTCCGTAGTGCGCGGTGATGGCACCCATCAGTACCTGCACCACAATTAATGTGGCCACAATCCAGAAATATTTCAAGGTGGCCTTCATGGAAGGGGTCAGAGACAGCTTAAATAAGGGATCTTTGTCGGGATAAGAACTTACCTCATCCTCAGGGCGTCGCTTTAAGATGGCATGATACCAGGTCAAGGCACCTACGCCGGCCAAAAGAAGGACGAAACTAATAACCGACCAGATAACGATATCGCTCGTGGGTTGATTGCCGATCAGTTCATCGGCCGGCCAGTTATTGGTATAGGTAATGGTAGCGCCGGGACGATTTGTTGAGCAGGTCCAGGCCGCCCAGAAAAAGAAGGCACTCATTTGTTTACGAAGTTCCGGTTTATGAATCGCCAACTCGGGGATGGCATAGGCCTTGCGTAAATCGTTAAATGCCGGTGAATCGCTAAAAAGATCAGAATAGTAAGAGACGAGTTGTTGAATGGCATCGGCCCGCAACGCAGAAACTTGAATCACTCCTGTTTCTGCGGAGTAGGTATTCGGGCGAATCTCATCTTGGAGTCGTGCCCGTAATGCCGCCTGCTTTTCCGAGGAGAGACTGTCATATTTTGCACCCGATTGCTGCTCTCCTGCCCAGCGATCAAGAATAATGACGGCTTCACGATGAACCCAGTCGGCCGACCAGTCAGGTGCCACGTAAGCTCCGTGTCCCCAGATTGATCCCACTTCCTGGCCGCCCATGGACTGCCAAATATTTTGTCCGTCTCGAATGTCCTGCCCGGTAAAAAGAACAGTCCCGTCGGCACTGACGACGCTTTTTGGAATGGGAGGTGCCTGACGATAAATTTCTCGACCGTAATATCCAAGAACTCCAAAGGAAGTCACCAACACAAGAGCAAAGGCCAACCAATGTTTCCAATAACGCATAAGAGGAATCTCCTTTAATTTTTATCTTTTTGATAATTGTATAATAGCATGTGCATATGTGATTAACAGATATTTTGCCAAAGTGTCAACGGCCTTGGGTTTCTTTTATTTAGAACTAGGGCAGAGAAAGGCAGAGCGTTTGGGCGTCGACCTTCTGATTTGGAATTTGCGATTTCAACTCAGAGATCAGAGCGGTGTAGGGATGTTCGGGCAAAGCATTTGGAAAAAAAAGGAAATCAGAACAATATTTCTCACCTGAAAAGAGTAGCAAAACTATCGTGGGTGTTCTAGCTCATTAGTGAGTGGGATAAGTCTGTGAAGTTCACTTTCATTCAAGCTAGATTGCCAATGTCCCGTCCACTTGGCGGTCTGAATAATTCCAAAGAAAAGGGTCATTAGGATAAGCGGATAGGCCCAGGTCGGTAAGGAGAATCGCCCCTTGCGAGTGGAAAAGGTGAGTGCTCCTTTGGGACAACCCGAAAGACAGGTCAGGCAGGAAGAACACTCCAGGGAGGTGATTCGCGCCTTGGCTTCGACTGGGAGATAGGATGGGCAGTAGCGAGTGCATTTCTTACAGTGGGTACAGGCATTGTTATCCCGAGTAATGGCGAAGGGTGAAAACAGACCGGACAGTCCCAGAAGCGCTCCATAGGGACAGAGAAAGCGGCACCAGAAATTTCGAATGGGAATTGAAAGCAGAGTCAGGACAGTGATAACCCCAAGGGCGAAAGGGGAGATATTGGTAAAGAAACGAAGCATCTTCACGTCTGCCACTTTCCAATAGTCGCTTTCCATGAAGCCGTGCAGGGCCACCTCACTCATGGCAAAGCCGATGGCAAAAATAAAAAAGCCCAGCAGCAGATATTTGATGCTCCTTAGAAGCCAATCGAGCCAGCGTGGCAGCTCAACATTTTTACGAAAGAGGCGCAGCCATGGCTGGTAGAGTCTCTCTGACAGAAAGCCAACCGGGCAGATCCATGCACAGAAGGCCTTCCTAAGGAGGAGGGAGACAGCGATGGCAGCGAGAAAAATGGCCACCGAGGCAGGGTGATAAGGATGAATTTCACCCGTCGACAGCCAGTAGCGCACGCCGGTGAGGGCCCCAATGGGAAGAAAGGCTTCGACCCCGCCTGGGTGAGCTGGCATGGAAGTGCTCGAACCTGCACCTTCGAAATAGCGCACAAAGAGCCAGAACTGATAACCTAAAAAAAGAGTAAGCCCTAGAAAGCTAAGCTGAATCGCTTGTCGAATTCTCAATACCCAACGACGATCTTGAAATACAGTTGATAATCGCATACGCGCATGCTATTATGGTTAAATTGAAAAGAGAACTTTAAAAATGCACTAAAATCTGTACAAACACAACGGAGATAATAAGTTATGAGTCCTACACAAATGTTAATGATTGAGCATCGGCTGATTGAACAAGTTTTAAATTGCGCTGTGGAAATGTGCCGCCGGGCCAAGACTGAAGGTTCCTTGAATAAGGTCAATGCGGAAAAAATTCTTGATTTTATCGTGAATTTTTCTGACCGATATCATCATAGTAAGGAAGAAACCCACCTCTTTCGCATGATGGAGGAGCGAGGCTTTTCGCCTTACCAAGGGCCTACTGCGGTCATGCGACAGGAGCACGACCTCGGACGCGGTTATGTCAAACAAATGTCCGACTCACTTAAAGGGGCGGCGACCGGTGAGAAAAACTCTTTAGTCAATTTTGTCGAAAATGCGTACAACTTTGTAGAAATGTTGCGGGCCCATATACAGAAGGAAGATACCAAGCTATATCCCATGGCCAACAATGTCTTTGGTCATGAAGACCAAATCGAACTGACGGCTGCATTTAATGAAGTTGAAGAGCGTGAGACTGCTCTTGGAACGCAAACGAAATATCTTGCTCTGGCCAATGAGCTGGCGGATTTTTACGGGGTCCATAAAGTTGATCTGAAAAATGTTCAGGATTGCGGCAGCGAGGTTTGTGGCGGTTGCGGAGGATAAGAAACAATGATCTCACGAACTGGATTACATGCTCTTAAAGCACTGGCGCTCCTCTCTGAGCTTCCGGAAGGGGAGTATGCGGGGGCCGCCGCCATTGCCAAGGAAATCGGAGCGCCCCAAAATTACCTGGGAAAACTGCTGCAAACTCTCTCCCATGTGGGATTGGTGGAATCTCAAAAGGGCAAGGGCGGAGGATTTCGCATGGCCAAGAATGCCGGAAAGACTTCGCTTTATGATGTCATAGAGCCCATTGAGCAGGTGAGCCGATGGGGGGGATGTTTTCTGGGGCGAAATAAATGTTCCTCGACCTCCCCATGCGCCTTGCACACCAAGTGGAAATTCACGCGCGATACCTATTTGAATTTTCTAAAAACCACCACTCTTTCGGAAATTAGCGACAAAAACTAATAACTCAAAAATTTTTATTTTTCAGCGGCTCAAACAGGTGCTCAAGGCCATTGACTTTTATTTCATAGAGCTGGGCCAAAAGGCGGCCCAGTTCATTTTTGGGGAGACCCTGATTATAAAACCAGATGACATAGGTTTCCGGAAGATCGATCAATAATTGGCCTTTGTATTTTCCAAAAGGCATCGGCATCGTCGCCAACTTAATCAAATCATCACCATTAAAATTATCCATGGATAAACCATGACAAAGAGGCCTATCTTTGTCTATATCCACGTCCCAAATTTAGGAGCACAGATGCCAGCAAAAAATATCAGTCTAAAAAAACAATTTAAGGGCACAGTTGAAGAAGGTGTCACCGCCGTCACTGAGGCCTTAAAACCTGAGGGCTTTGGAATTTTAACCCGCATTGATATGCACGCCAAAATCAAAGAAAAGCTGGGCAAGGAAATCCCGCAAACTGTCATACTCGGGGCCTGCAATCCTGAGGTCGCCTATCAGGCCTTCCTGGTCAACACCGATGTTGCCGGCCTGCTTCCTTGTAATGCCGTGGTAAGAGATCTCGGCAATAATCGAATTTCAGTGGAGCTCACCAAGGCCTCAAGCATGCTGGAAGTCTTAGGGGACAAAGCTTTGAACGCCGCTGCCCTTGAGGTCGATAAAAAGCTGGCGCACGCCCTTGAGAATCTTAAGCTTTGATCTTTTTCCTCAGATAAGAAATTTTAACTTGAAGTAAATTATCGCTTGGGATAAAAGTTAAACGAACGTTTGACACAAAATTAGAAATAGTCCAATTTATGGGGTAACTAGTGAAAAGTACAAGCATTATTGCGGTCGCGACGATTCTCTGCTCCCTTGAGGTTTGGGCCTATAGCTTGGAAGATTATCTAAAGGAAGTGCAGACAAAAAATAGCGGCATGCAAGCTGCCACAAGATCAATTAAAGGCACCACGCTTCGAATGAGCGAGGCCTATCTCTATGAGCGGCCGAACTTTTTTTTAAACAGTCAGTATCTGAATGATCAGCGGCCCACTTCGACGCCCTCTTTTCAAGGCTCACAAACCTTAAGGACCACCTTTCAAACTGGGGTTATGCAGCAGTTTAAATTCGGAGGGAAGGCCACGGTTTCGTATAATATTGCCAAGACCACTATTAACGGGGCCAGCCCCGCGGCCTTACCGCAGTCCAATTTCTTTGACATGGCCCCACAGCTGGAGTTGACACAAAGTTTGTGGAAAAACTGGCTGGGGCGAGAACTCCAGGCCAGTGAGGATATGACGGAAGGGCAGGCCGAGCTTATCCAGAACTCTGAAAAATATCGTTATAAGCAGCTTCTCATGAATGCTGAGCTAAATTACTGGCGGCTGGCCTTGGCCCAACAGACGGTGAAAGTTCAGGCCGAAAGTCTAGAGCGCTCCACCAAAATTAAAGATTGGAACTACGCCCGTTTTCATAAAGGTTTGTCGGATGAGTCGGATTACCTCCAATCAACTTCGGCCTTGGCCGCGCGACAGATTGACTACCAGGCCGCGCTCCTCGAACAGAAAAGTGCCGCGCGCGCCTTTAACACTTTAAGAGAGTTACAGGCGGATATGGTGCGAGAAGAGCTGATCACCCCTCATGATGGGGAGCTTATGTCCCTGTCAATTCCCGTGCGAGCGGGCAATCGGGAAGACGTGGAGGCCGCCTTGGCCCAGAAAAAAATCGCGCAGGCCCAGGCCGCTATGGGAGAGGAGAAAAATAAGCCAACCTTGGAACTTTACGGTTCCTACTCGCTCAATGGGAGGGCGGCGACGTCCGGTCCGGCCTTGAGTGAGTCGATCACGCAAGATCATCCCGCTGCGGTGATCGGTGTGCGTTTCAATACGCCTCTTGATCTCGGTAATTTGGCCGATAATAAGGACGGGTACGCGCTGGAAAAAATTGCGGCAAACTATAACTACGAACGAAAATTATTTGAGCAAGAGCGAGAATGGAAGGATCTGCTGAATCGCTTTAAGGATTATCAGGATCGTTTTTTACTTATTCAGAAGCTGGAGCAGGCGCAAAAAGAAAAGCTGGCCAAAGAAAAAGTACGCTTAAATAGAGGCCGCTCCACCACCTTTCAAATTTTGCAGTTCGAGCAGGATTATGCCAACGCCCAGCTATTGAAGTTAAAAAATGAGGCGGACCTTGTGGCCACCTATGCCCAGCTGAAGCTATTTTCGGGAGCGACTTATGAGCAATAACGGGAATAAGGGTTTTTCGTTGGCCAGACTTGCCATCGATCGCCCCGTCTTCATCTCCTGCGTGGTGGCGTTGACGATTATCATCGGAATCATCTCGCTGCGCGGTTTGCCGGTTGATATTTTTCCCGATGTGACCTTTCCGATTGTCTCGGTCATCACTCCCTATCCCGGTGCCGGCCCAAAAGAAATTGAAACGATTGTGTCAAAAGTGTTCGAGGAGGAGTTCTCCACTATCGCCGGGGTAAAAAGGATCAGCGCTATCGCCCAGGAAGGCGTTTCCATTGTGGTGACGGAGTTTAAATTTAATGTCGATATCAAGCAGGCCGAGCAGCAAATCAGGGATAAGGTTGACTCTGCCAGAACCAAACTCCCACGCGACGTCAAAGAGTCGGTGATAAGAAGAATCGATCCCTCGGATCAGCCGATTATGACCATGACCCTCAAGGCAGATCTTTCTGATGCGGAACTTTTTGATCTGGCGAATCTGGTGGTTAAATCAAAGTTTGAGCAGATCAATTCGGTAGGTCTGGTGGAGATTCTCGGCGGAAGAAAAAGAGAAATAAAGGTCGAGCTTGATCTGAAAAAACTAAAAGACCGGGAGATCTCCGCGCTGCAAATTTCTGATGCTTTGGGAAAGGCCGGGATGAACATTCCCGTTGGCAAGATGGATGTCTCACCAACAAAAGAAACTGTTTTTCGCACCGTCGGTGAGTTTGAAAATCTGGCGCAGATAAAGAATACCATCGTGAGCTTTTACGGCAATGAGATACCAACCACACTGGCGAACGTGGCCGAGGTAAAGGAGAGTTTGGAGGATCAAAAAAATATCGGATACTCCAATGGAGAGAAGGCAATTTTTCTCAATGTCTATAAGCAATCGGGGGCCAATACGGTCGCCGTCTCAAAGGATGTGGCCAAACAAATCGACACCTTAAATGAGACGCTAAAAAATCTCAAAGGTCATGCCGTTCTCACCTTAGTGCGAGATGGGGCAAAACCTATTGAGGATAATATTTTGGACGTGTCTGAATCAATTTATTTGGGGATTGCCTTAACCGTTGTCGTCGTGTTCTTTTTTCTTGGCTCTTTTCGTTCCACCTTTATTACCGGTCTGGCCTTGCCGGATTCTCTTCTTGGTGCCTTCATCTTGGTTTCCGTCGCCGGATTTTCCATCAACATTATGTCACTTCTGGCCCTGTCTTTGGCCGTGGGCCTTTTAGTCGATGATGCCATCGTGGTACGGGAGAATATTTATCGCCATCTGGAAATGGGAAAGGATGCCAAAACCGCGGCCCTCGATGGAACTCATGAAGTTATGATGGCCGTGCTTGCCACCACGCTCACCGTGCTGGCGGTTTTTGGCCCTATTGCCTTCTTGGACGGAGTGGTCGGCCAGTTCTTCAAACAATTTGGTCTCACCATCTGCTTCGCCCTGGTTATTTCGCTTTTTGATGCTCTGACGATCGCACCTATGATGTCGGCCTATTTTGTCGGGAAAATTAAACCTCATGGTGGGCCGACGTTGGAACAGAAAAAAACCTTTTATGATCGAACCTTCGGCGTGCTGGTGGTCTTTTCGAACCGCTTTCAAGCTTGGCTGGAAAATATTTATATTAAGATCCTCAATCTCAGCCTGAATCATCCTCTGAAAACCCTGTTAACAGGCGTCCTGATTTTAGTCCTGTCAGTCTTCGCCCTCAAATATGTTCCTAAAACCTTTATCTCGCCCCCGGACAACGGTGAATTTTCTGTTACCCTGGAGCTGCCACCCGGGACAAGTCTTGCGGAAATGAATCGTTTAGCACTGGACGTGGACAAGCTGATCAGAGCTCACTCCGAGGTTAAGATAAGCGTCCTCACTGTAGGCACCAAGGATGGAGAGTCCAATAAGGCATCTTTTTACGTTCGAATGGTTCCCCCAAAAATGAGGAAGATCAATACCATTCGTTTTAAAGACCTGCTGCGAGAGGAGCTTAAGCCCTTTCTTTTTGCCAAACCCTCGGTTCGCGACTACGACTTCGTAGGTGCCGGGATGAGGCCTTTTACCATCAATATCCAGGGCCCGAATGAGGAGCAGCTTGAAGAAATTTCCACAAAAGTTTTTGAGAAATTAAAAAATCATCCGGCGCTTACAGACGTGGATCTTTCCTTTCGTCCCGGCAAACCCGAATTCCAGGTTATTCCCGATCGTTTCAAGTCCGAACGTTTAGGCGTTTCCACCAATGTGATTGGCTCCGAGCTGCGCACCCTGATGCAAGGGCAGACTCCCGCTGTCTTCAGGTTTAAAGGGGAGGAATATGATATTCGCGTTCGTCTTCAGGAAGATCAGCGCAATCTGGCCCAAAGCTTTGATAAAATCTATGTGCCTAATATCAACTACCGCCTGATCCCCCTCAAAAATGTTAGCCAAAGTTTAGAGACAACCGGACCGGCCACCATCACCCGCCAGGATCGGCAACGCTATTATCAGATCAGCGCCGACATCGCAGCCGATGGCCCGGGAATGGGAGGGGCGGTCAATGAGGTTAAGCGGATCTTCAGCACAGAGATAAAATTGCCCGAGGAAATGGGATATCGCTTTGTCGGACAGGCCGAAAATTTTCAAGAGCTGATTATCAGCATGCTTCGCGCCGCCGCTCTGGGAACCTTGCTGATCTATTTGGTATTGGCCTCTCTTTACGAATCTTTTATTTTGCCTTTTACCATCATGCTGGTTCTTCCCCTGGCCCTTTGTGGAGCCTTTTTTGCGCTCTTTCTCGCTCCTCACGCCAATCTCGATCTATTCTCCATGATTGGCTGTATTATGCTCCTGGGAGTGGCGACGAAAAACTCTATTATCTTGGTGGATTATATCAATCAGCAAATTGCCAAAGGCCTGGCCATTAAGGACGCCATTTTGAAGGCCGGTCGCGATCGTCTACGCCCCATCCTTATGACCTCCTTCGCCCTCGGTGCCGGCATGAGTCCTATCGCCATAGGTTTAAATGAGGCGTCGAAACAGCGCACCAGCATGGGAATCGCCCTGATCGGAGGCATTATCAGCTCCACTTTCCTGTCCCTGATAATCGTTCCCACCGCCTTCACCTACATGGAGCGCCTGCGCCTGTGGTGCGTGAGAATGGCCAAGCGCATTTTTGGACAGGTGTAATCATGGCCATCCCAACTCGCGAACGCATCATTCTCACTGCCACAGAGCTTTTCGCCGAACGGGGTTTTGAAGGGGCGTCAGTGAGAGAAATTGCCAAGCAGGCGAAGGTGAACCTGGCGGCCGTGAATTATCATTTTTCCAATAAGAAAAACCTCTATCATGAGGTGCTTCGTCATGGTTTTACGGAGTTTAACTTTCAAATGGAGAAGCTTTCACAGGAGAAAAAGCGTTCGATCGTTGAATTTTCTCAGGGCCTTTATGAGATGCTTTTGCAAAACGGTCCGCGGCTTATAAATAATTTTAAAGTCCTTTTGAATGATTTTCCCTTACCGGGAGATTTAGTCCCCAACGATTATGCCGGTCCTCCGGGAGCAGAATATATCCTTGAGATTCTTGAGCGGGAGCTGGGAAAAAAACTTTCTCAGGATGATGGCCTGTGGGCGGTGCGCACCATCTTTACCTTCGTCGTTCATACCGCCCTCATGGCCAGCACCCATTTTGGCAAACAAACCTGCTCCCATGTTTTTGAAAAGACATTGGTCAATCGACACATTGCTCGTTTGGGTCAGTCCATTCTCCGTGAGTTGGCCATTTCATGATTTTCCGCAATCTTGTCGAACGGTCACAAGCCGAGTAGCTTTGAAGTTCATAAATAGATCCAGTCGTGAGGTGGTCTATGTTGGGAACCTTCTTATCAATCATGTTTATCGTTCTATTGCCCATGAATGGCCATGGGGCCGAGTCGCTTTTGAAGCTTCTTGGCCCCAATATCAAGGCCAAGGCAGAAGATGTCGTTTGTCTGCAATGCCATCCCGATGTTTCAGATAATACGATGAATTATCTTCACTATCCGGCGGGAGTTGGCGCTTGCAATTATTGCCACATCGCTCGCCCCGAGCATTTGCAGGGCGATAACCCCCCAGAGAGTGTCTCGATCAATCGGACCAGCGAAAACTGTTATAATTGCCATGATCGAAAGGATGAGAAACCGGTCAAGCACGGTGCTTTGGCCGATCCTGAAAGCTGCATCAGATGCCACAATCCACACAGCAGTAACACCCGTCATCTTTTGCAATCCGATACTGTTCCCACCCTGTGCTCAACTTGTCACAGAAATACGGTTGTCGGTAAATCTCAACATGGTCCTGCCATCAAGGGCAAGGCCTGTATTCACTGTCACAATCCCCACTCGGCAACGGAGCAGAAACTTTTGCACCGGCCGGCCAAGGAGCTATGCCTTTCTTGTCATAACGAGGAAATCAAGGCGACCTTAAACGACTCTCGCATCATTCCCAATATCAAAAAGAAGTTGGAGCTGACCGGCGTTCACCCTGGTGCTAATGGCACTTGCCTTGACTGTCACAAACCCCACGCCAGTGACAATCTTCGTCTTCTGACCGCCAGGTGGTCCGTCGCGACCTATAATCAGTACAGCGAGCAGCAGAATCCCTACGGTCTTTGTTTTACCTGCCATGAGACGGACATGTTGCAGCAGTCTGACTTTGAGACGAAAACAGGCTTCAGAGATAATCATACAAGGATGAATCTCCATTGGTTTCATGTGGTGGATGCGGCGGGAAATACCGATAAATCTCGCGGTCGCTCCTGCAAAATTTGTCACGATCCCCATGGAGCACCCCAGGCCCACGACATCAATTCTGCTTGGCTGATGAATGGCAACCCGATTCCCATCGAGTATCAGGTGATTGAGAGCGGAGGCCAGTGCACTAAAAGTTGTCACTCCCTTCGAGTCTATAAGCGCTGAAAAGAAAAATGACTACGAGAGAATCTCGATTAAACCCGTCTCGCCGTTTAAACGAACCTTCATCCCATTTTTGAGTTTTTTAGTCAGCCCAATCACGCTCACGACTGTTGGCAGTCCCATCTCCCGCGCCACAATGGCCGAGTGAGAGAGCAGTCCTCCCCGTTCCACCAGAAGGCCGCTGATACTAGGGTAGAGGGGAATCCAGCCGGGGTCGGTGCGCATCGTGACCAGGATTTCGCCATTTAAAGTCAGATCATCTTCCGGCCCCATAATGACTTTGACCACGCCTTCAACAATTCCCGGACAGCAACCCAGGCCCTTCATCTGATTAGGCAGCAGGTTGGTATCCCCCCCTCCGACCGGACTTTCTGCCGCGGGCACATGGGTATTTTGCCAGTAGGGCATGCAACGGGTGACCAGGCGGGAGAGGGGCTCCGTATCGGCATAGCTGGCATATTCACTTTTTCGAAGGTCGATGACGGCCTTTAAATTTTGAGTGTGGAGATGGCCTTCCAAGGCACCCTTTAACTCTTCCAGCGAAAGATAAAAGATATCTTCCCGGGTGTTGATGATATTTCGGGCGGCAAAGTCGGCCCCCATGCCAAAAAACATGGATCGCACGATGCCGTAGACGCGGGTTCGGCAAAAACGCGTATTCTCACGATTGCGAACCGCCTTGCGGGCATGATGAAGCGACCAGCGATAGAAGATTTTTTTCCCGAGAGTTAAATTGAGGTCAACCAGCGCCTCGGCCTTCTCGCGAATTTCTTTTTCACGCTCTTCGAAATTATCTAAATTTGTTTTCCCGGCATTGAGTAAGTTTTTGAGAAAGACAAAGAGCAGGGACGGGTCCTGGTGGAGGTCTTTCTGCTCAAGCTTCATCTCCGACATGCAGCGGAAGCCGTACTTATCAATATATTCCAGTAACTTTTTGTAAATGTCCTGAAAGGGGGACCGCCGTAAAGCCTCGAAAAGTTGATTGTTGGGGGTCTTCATAATAAGTTCTTTCAGCTCACTGGTCTGGGCAATCACCCCCACAAGGCGAATGAGATTTTTGGTGGGCTCCGCCGATTCCAGATTCCCGTTGCCGGCCAGGAGATCATTGTGAAAGCTGTCACCGAGATGAGAAAGCCATTTTTTGGTGAGGGCCTTAAAAATTCCAAAATGCACCATGCAAAGATAGTCATTGATGATGGGGGCGTGCCAGCGCCACAGCATCTTTTCCTCTAATTCCTGATAATCTTTATAGATCTCATGGGAAGGCATACGGGAGTAATCGCGCTTGCGAAAACGATCATAGATGGTGTGGAAATAGCCCAGGAAATTGTCCACCACGGTTTGAATGGTGAAATGATAATAGAGAAATTTGGCGCCGGTTAAAAATTTACGAAAGGAGGCCCACAATCCGCGATCAAATTCCGGGGGACGAATGCGGTCGGCGATTTCATTCTGCAGGGACTCGTTGGTTCCCATCATGGTTTCCATGAACTGTCGATTGTACTTATAGCCCGGGAGGATGCTGGTGAGCTTGTACCAGTTTAGGAGATTGTAAAAGACCCGCCCATAAAACATCCCAAGCATGTTTTTTAAAAAGAAATTCATGCTCTTGATATTTTTGGCGGGAACCATGAGAACTTCGCAAAATTGCACGTACACCTGATGATAAACATAGCGGGCAAAATCAAAGGTGAGGGGTAGGGTTAAGCCGCCGTAGGATTCAACAATGTTGGAGTTATCCCAAACAAAGAGATGACCTTTGAAGTTGGGAATCGGAGTGGTGATCGGCCGGGACTGGAGTAGATACAGTTGGCCTTTTTCAAAACACCATTCCACGTCTTGAGGATGGTGATAAAAGTTTTCGAGAGTGTGGGCAACCTTCGCCAGCTCGGCGAGCTCACTGGCACTTAAAGAAGGCGTGTTGACTTGGTCTTCGGGCACCGCGACGGTTTTTAGTCCGCCTCGTTCCAGGTCGCAGACGACCATCTCGCGTTTTTCGACGATATTCTGGCCTTTGACCTTTGAGCTGATTTTATCGATGAAAAAGGCATCGGCATCAAGCTGGCCGGAGACCAGGCCCTCGCCCACGCCGTAGACCGAGTTGATAACAATAGTTCCCCCATCTTTGGTGGTGGGGTCACCGGTAAAAAGCACCCCGGCCTTCTCGGCCCCGATCATCTGCTGAATGACGACTGCCACCTGGATATTAGTAAGGGAGAGCTGATTTTGCTGTCGATAAAAAAGGCAGCGCTCAGAGTAAGCGGAGGCCCAGCATTTTTTTATGGATAAGAATAACTCCTCCTCACTTTTGATATAGAGAAAGCTGGAGAGCTGGCCGGCAAAAGAATGGGCGGCCGAATCTTCGTCCAAGGCGGAGCTGCGAACCGCCACCGTGGTGAGGGCGAGCTCTTTGAAATTTTCCAAAACCACGGCCTTAATCTCGGGTGAGAGAGGTTTTGAGACGATTAATTTCTCTATGGCAATGCTGGCGCTCTTAAAATCCTGCTTGCACAATTCCACCAGATTATTGATCTCATCACTGATTTTATTTTCTAATTTAAAGGCCTCCAGAAAGGTCGGGCCCAAGGCAAACCACGCCGGCACTCGGCATCCTTGATTTGAGAGCAGGTAGAGGTTAAATCCTTTGCCCCCGGCTTCGGCCTTGGCAAAAATCTGGAGTGAGTCTTTGGTCACGGGCAACATTTGGGTACCTCAGGATTTTAAAAAAAAGAGAGAGTTGAGGGCGAGATAAATCAGTATAATGTAGCCGCTGCTCATGGCGCGAAACAGCCTGGCACTTTTAGGTGAGTCGGCCAAAAGATAGTAGGCCCCGAGCGTGAGGAGCAAGATGGGCAAAAACCAAAGGAATGGCGCCAGATACGAGGGCAGGCCCGGCCCCAGCGCGAGCAAGAGCAAGATGGAGGAAAGAACCGCCTGGGAGAGCGAGAGCAGGACCGCACCAAGGCGGCCCCAGATATTGGAATAGGTCGCTACACCGTCGCGCTCCTCGGTGGTGCCATAGGTTTTGCGGCCGAATTCGAAAAGATTAAACAGGGTCCAGGAGCTCAGCGCAAAATAAAGGTCTGAAGGATTCAAGGTGAGCTGACCGGCAAAGATGGCCAAGAGCGAGAGGGAGAGGCCGACCGTCACAACCGTATGAGACATGGCGTAGGTCGTGAGGTGGGGGCGGATAATTCTGCCAATAAAAAATTCCTTGTACATCAGAAGCGAGTAGGCGATCACCAGGAGGAAAAAGGGTAAGGCCCTCACCGCCAAAATGGCCGTGAGAAAAATTTCCGCAAAGATCAGAACGGCGATCATGAGGTAGAGATCGCGATGCTTGACCAGGCCTCGGGGCAGAGGGCGGGTTGGGTTAAAGGTTAAATCCGTCTGATAGTCTTTGATCTCGTCATAGCAGCGAAGTTTTAAAAAAAATAAAGTGGTGAGAACCATAGCGCCTACAACCACCGCCGCGCCAAAATCCAAGGGTGAGTGCACCCTCAAGTAGGCCACATGTCCGGCCACAAAGAGCACGATCATCACGGAGTGCGAGGCGGGATCAAAGCGCTCTTTGATAAATTGAAGAATGGGCATGCCTATCCCTTTAGTAATTCTTTTCTCAGCACCTCATATTCGACCTTGGAGTGGTGGCGAGAATCCATAGGGATTTTTTCCACAATGAGAATTTGGTCATAGGCCACGCCATTTTTATCCAAGAGACGGGCAATTTCTTTTTTAATAAAATCACCTTTCGTGGCGGCCTCAGCGAAATCGTTCAGCGCGACGACCGCGAAAGTTCTCTCGCCAAGTTGCGGATCTGGCATCCCTAAGTAGGCGGCGTATTTCACCTGAGGGATTTTCTTCATGATGATTTCTGCCCGCACCGGAAAATAATAGCGCCCGCCCCGATTGATGGCATTATGGACGCGGCCCACGAGCCACAGGTATCCCTTTTCATCAATGCGGCCCAGGTCACCGGTTCGGTGCCAGATTGTGCCATCATGTCCGCGAATTTTAGCGCGGGCAAAGGCCTCGGGATTGTTAAAGTATCCATGGCAGACATGCTCTCCCGCCACAATAATTTCACCCACCTCGCCGCGGGCCACTTCATATTTTTTCCAGTCATCATTGGCCGCAACGGTGATACTGTCTTTGGTAATTCGAATAAATTTAGTCTGCAGCCCCTCATCCATGTGGCCGACGTTCACGCCCTCATCCACCCACTCGGAATCTTCATCGGCCCGGGTTTTAAGGTTGAGCATTTCTTCCGCCGAGATATGCCCCATGGGCTCAACTTCGGTGGAGCCATAGAGAATAAGAATTTCCGCATTGGGGCACACGGATTTAATTCGCTTGGTATCATCCCGGGAAACGGGCGCTCCGCCGGTGATAATCCGACGCAGCTCCGGGAGTGTATAGTTATTTTCCAGGCAGTACTTGGAAAGTCCGTTCAGCAGTCCGGGTGAGAGCGTGACGCAGGTCACTTTTTGGGATTTCATCTGCGCCATCAAAATTAAGGAGTCGCGATCCGATGGGGTGCCTACATCAATCGCCGGGATCACCGTATTTACCCCTGCGGCCAAATTGTTGAGAGAGAAGATAGGGAAGACCGGTAGGTCCACATCGCTTTCCAAGTAGGGGAGATGGCGATTTAAAGCGTAGTGCTGGGCCGCCAGGAAACGATGGGTGCGATCCGCGCCCTTGGGCGTTCCGGAGCTTCCCGTGGTGAAGGTAATCAAGGCGGTGTGCTCTTTCTCCACCGCGGCCACGGGGCAGTAAGTTTTTTCCTGCATGAGCTCATCGAGGCGTGCCGAGTAGGTCCCCTGCGCCGGTCCTGCCACAACTTTAAGAGGAATTTTTCTTATCTCGGGAACTTCTCCCAGATAAACGAAGGCCCGCTCAACTGAGATGATCGCCTTGGGCGAGGCCTGCTCGGCCGAAATTCCCAGCTGGTCACGGCGTGCCCAGGAATCCAGAAAAACCGGAATGGCGCCAATTTTTTGAAGGGCAAACATGGTGGTATAGAGATAGAGACTCATGGGAATAAAGACAATCACGCGATCGCCCTTTTGAATTCCAAGCTTGCCAAGGCCTGTTCCGATCACGCCGATGAGGTGATTGAGTTCCTGCACGGTCACCGAGCGATGGGGGAGTGGGGTGTTTAAGTTAAAATCCCAGCTTTTTAAAACCTCAGGGTCGACCCACGTGAGAATCTTTCGAGTTGGAAAATTTTTGAGATGGCCTTTCAAAAAGGTAAAGACGTTGTTTTCTTCGGCCTCACCGGGATAGTAGCCGATTTTGGGAGCAAACTTGGTCAGGGTATTTTGGATGGTGGCGGCAATTTTTTGGGGGTGGGTCCATAAAAGAGCATGGCCGCCGTCGGCCACTTCCACCAGCTCTCCGCCCAGATAATTTTGCAATGGCAGGAGCTGTTCGGCACGATCGGAGGTTTTATCCTGTGAGCCGTAGACGATTGTGACGGGGACATTGCTGGCCTTTAACGACCTGAAATCTAAAGTGCTGTTTTCCTTTTCCAGTACCGCCTCTCGCAGGATATTGGCATTGGTATAGAGGGCCTTCTGGGCGCGATAGCTGGTGGGCACCGGCTTGGGATAGCTGGAGGTCTCCAGCATGCTTTCGATGGATGCGGGGCCTTTATTTTTAAGTAAAACATCGGACAAAACAGGCAAGTTCAAACACATCCGAGTCACCGTGCTGGGCGCATTTTTGATAAAGATGTAGGGTGAAATCAGGATGACCGCGCTGGGGCGAATATTGCTTTTTAATAAAAAAGTGGCATCGAGAATGGCCTGAGTGCAGCCAAAGCTGTAACCCACGATGACAATGTCTTGATCCTTTCCATCACCTTCGAGCACATCGGTGACGGTCAGATAAGGAGTGTTATAGCGATCAATGGTTTTCCATTCCACCTGAGAATCGGGGGAGGTCGGTAGCTGCTCGCGCACCTCCTTGAAGTCCGAGGGATGTCCGGGAGATCCGTGATGGGCGATGATAGTCACTTTTTTCATAAAATTAATCCTTGGTCGATCATGGCACGAATTTGATTCTTATTGGGAGTTTTAGAGTAATGGTGCGGTGTCGAGCTGCTAATTGCAAGTGGTTCTGGCAGGCGGCCTTCTTTTTCAACATAAGAAAAGATTTCGCTTAAAGCTTTGGCCTCGGCGCCGGCCGAACGCTTTAAATATTCCTGATAGTTTTTGTCGCCCTGACTGACCTCGCAGCGCTTATAAAGAACTCCGGCATCCACCTTTTCCACCATATGATGAATACTAAAACCCGCCGGCCGGCCCTGCGACAGAGCATAGAGATCACATAAAGTTCCGCGATACTCAGGGAGCAGTCCGTGGTGAATATTCAGACAGCCGAGGCGTGGGGCTTCCAGGATTGGCCGCTTATAAATGCAGCGAGTGCGCATGTTAACGACCACATCAATCTCTAAATTTTTGACAAGTTGTAGGGCCTTGTCACAATTCATACTTTCAAACTTATAAATGGGAATATTGAACTTGCGCGCCAGCTCCTCACGGGGATCAAGCCTGACACTGGCCTTCAGAATATTGTGCAAAAAACCGCGCCCGGTTCGCCTGGCACCCATGGCATAGAGGCCCAGGGCCTTGGTCACAACCGAGAAGTTGAGATTCTGCAGCAGGATAATGCCCTTGATCTGGTGGGCGTGCTTTGGCAATAACTCCTTAAAAAGTGGAGCGTAGTTGTCCGGCACATAGGTGATCTGGCTGGTGGCCAAAAGTGCACGCATAAATTAAATCCCTTGTCGAGGTGGCGCATTCTAAGAATCGGCCTTCAATTACACCATGGGGACAGTAGAATTTACACGGGTTTAAGAAAAGGAATGCCTGCCATCTTGGCTTCCATTACTATGTCCAAAAGGCCGAAAAAACACATGCAAACTATTAGCGTTTATATTAACCAAAATGCCTCGCATGCCAGTGGCGATTTGAGGCAAAAGATTGAGTCCGTCTTATTTCGCAGCAATCTGCTGTTTAAGCAACCCAAAGGTGCCCAGGCGTTGGATGAGTGCCTTGAGCAGGATATCGATCAAAAGGTTGACGCTATTGTCTCGGTGGGCGGCGACGGAACTGCCAATACCATTATTCAGAAAATCGCAGGGACCGATATCGGTCTCCTGGTTGTTCCCGGTGGCACCGCCAATGATCTGGCCCACGAACTTGGAAATCATCAGTCCCTTCAAAATGTTTTGCAAAGTATCCGCAATAAGGAATTTAAAAAAATTGATTTAATCAAAATCAACGGCCGTTTCATGGCCACGAGTGGCGGGATCGGCTTTGGTGGGAAAGTGGCGCAAAAGATAAATCGCCTGCGTGCCGCTTACCCCGTCTTTAAAAAGGTTATGAATTTATCCGGCAGCAAGATCTATTCACTTTTTGTGGCCCAGGAGCTGCTTTCACTCCATCTCGACCGTCACAGAATCAGAGTCACGAGCCAGGAATTATCCGGTGTGTATGATGTCGCGGCCCTTTTTGTGAATAACCAGTCGACGGTGGCCGGGAAGTTTGAGTTAGCACCCTTTACCGCCAACAATGACGGCCGTTTTAATGTGATTTTGGTGACTCACCGGAATCGCGCCCAGCTGATTAACTGTGTGATTAAGGTGAGTATGGGGCATTTTCCCGAGAACGATCCGGATTTTATTACCTTTGAAACGGACAAGATTGAAATTGAAACTTTGGAAAGTGAGAAAGGCTTTTTTTTCGGTGACGGAGAAATTTTAGGCCAAGGCCCGAAATGGGAGGTCGAGGTGGTCAAAGATTCCTTAAAGGTTTTTACCCGCTCCTCAAAGAACTGCGATCTCCCCTTGCCCCAAAACTTTGGATTATCCTAGGCAGGGGCTCACTCATGCATATCTTATTAACGGGTGGTACAGGTTTTTTAGGTGAGTCCCTCATCCCCATGCTTCAGCACGAGTCGAGGATAGAAAAAATCTATCTTGTGGTACGTCCCCAAAGCGCCAATCGCGCCCAGTTTCTCTATCGTCAGCACTCAAAGGTTTCGGTCATTCGCGGCGATATCACGCTGCCTCAGATTTTTTTGCACGAGTCTGACAGGAAAATCCTTTCCGAGGTAACGACGCTGGTTCATCTGGCGGCCTATTACGATCTAAGCGGGAACTACTCCGACTGCTTCATCAACAATGTGGTGGGCACCCAAAATATTCTCTTCCTGGCCCGCCAGTGCCCCCGGCTCGATGCCCTTCATTATGCCAGCAGTATTGCCATCGTCGGAGAGCACGACGGCCTCTTTCACGAAAATGAGCTGAACAAAGGTCAAAGCTTTCAAGATGCCTACGCCAAAAGTAAATTTGAAGCGGAGGAGCTGATTCACAGCTTTAAGCTGGGAATCAAAACGCGTCTCTATCGCCTGGGAATTTTGGTGGGTAATAGACAAACGGGCGCCTTCAAAGAAAAAAATGGTCCATATTATTTTTTAGAATTTTTATCCAAATTATCACTTTTCTCACAGACCATTCAAAAGATTCCTTTTCTGGCCTTGCCCTTCGCGAAGAAAAGTCTCTTTCCCCTCGCCCCGGTAGACTGGGTGGCGGAGGTTCTGGCCAGCGGTATAGTCATGCAGGACGGAACGGGCGCGCTTAAAACTTATCACGTCATTCCCCGTCGATCGCCCAGCATGATTGAGTTTTTGAATGATGCCTTGGAAACCTTCGGCCTCAAACGTCCGCTGGTGGCCATTCCTAAAAACGCCTTGAATAATTTTGCCATGAAAAAAGTTGGCCTGCCGCCGGAGTTCTCAACCTACGTCTACACCAAAACAGAGTGGCAGCGGGCGCAGTTCGAGCAGGATTTTCCCCAGTTTCAAGCTTTGAGCTATGATGATTTTAAAAAGGTCTTCTTCGCCGGCGCCTTAGAAAAATGGGGGCGCAAATGAAGCACATCCTGTCTCTCGCCTTTACCTTAACTCATCCTTACTTTGACGACGTCATCGAATTTCAAGGTGAGAAGATTCGTCTCACGCAGTATGGAACCAATTTTGATGTGGAACTCACCAAGCGCTTAATCGAGCAGTATGACGGCCACGTCGACGTGATCGCTTTAAGTGGCCTGCCGCCGGTGATTAAATTCAAGGGCGGAGAATTTATTCATCCCACCTCTCTGGAGCTTAAGCACCATGCCAAGGAAAGCCTGATCGTTGATGGGCAGATGTTAAAGGACGTGTACCTGCCCTGGGCCATGCGCCAGTTTGTTCTTAAAAATCAGTCGATATTAAGTAAAAAGCGTATCGGAATCTACTCGGCCTCGTTCCAGGTGAATCTGCTAGAGGTTTTGGAAGAATTTCAAAATCAGATTCTCATGGCCGATCCCTTCTACTTTTTACGTCTGCCGTTTGTTCTAACCTCCTCAGAGCAGCTCAACTTATTTATGAAGTTGGGCGGCAATCTCTTTCGCAAAATGAAATTGAAACGTTCTCAGGTGGCCGATTTTTCGCCCAAAAAAAATTATCCCCGTGCCCTCCAGAATTTTTTAAATTGTGACATCTTCGTTGGCGCCATGAATACGGTCAACCTGATGGACTTAGATCACCTTAAAGATAAAATTTTAATCGTCGATTTTGCCACTCCGGAGTTCGAGGTAAAGCTGCGCGCCCACGGAGTTGCCAAAGTCGTGACCTGTCTGCCTCACCTTGATGTGGGGCCATGCATGAACTACGCCATGTTCGAGGCCCTCTTGCAGGCCAAATCGCCCAAAACCGCCCATCTCGATGAGAATGATCTTTTAGGCTGGATTCAGCGCCTGCAGCTAGGTCCCGAATTGCTTGAGCTCAATGACAAAGAGGATTCTGAAAAAACAAAATTTGCTTTTATCATTCATCCTTTAAATAAAAAGCATCTTTTCTATCATCCCAAGTTGAAATGGTTCACTAAAAACTTTCCCCAGGTTCTGGAGCCGTTAGAAAATACGGCGGAGGATTTAATTTCCATGCTACCGGGGATCTTCTATGGCCGCATTCACGGGGTAAAAAGCGAGAAAAACGGTAAAGAGGTGGAAGGCCTCATCTACTCGGCCACCGAGACCCCGCGCAAGATTATGGAAAAGGACCCTGAGGTGGTTTATCGCCGACTGGTGCGACTGGCGGAGCAGGCCTCCCTCGCCGGCGCCCGGATTATCGGACTGGGTGCCTACACCAAAATTGTGGGCGATGCCGGTATAACGGTTGCCCGGCGATCACCGATTCCCGTAACCACCGGCAACTCACTTTCGGCCGCATCAACTCTCTGGGCCGCCAAGGTGGCGGTGTTCAAGATGGGCATGGTGCAAGAGAAAGACGAGGTTATGCAAGGTGTGTGCATGGTGGTGGGCGCGACGGGAAGCATTGGTGCGGTCTCCGCCAAACTGCTGGCGCAAAAATGGAAAAAAATTATTTTGGTTGCACCCCGGGCCTATAAACTTTTGGAATTAAAATCCGAGATCGCGCAGCTCGCCCCCCATGCTGAAATTTTAGTGGCGACTGATCCCACTCCTTATTTAAGTGAGTGCCATCTCGTCATAACAACCACCAGTAGTCGTGGCGAAAAAGTTTTAGACATTGATCTGGTGCGGCCGGGCTGCGTGATCTGCGATGTCAGCCGGCCTTTTGATATTACCGAAGAGGAGGCGCTGAAGCGTCCCGACGTCATGGTGATTGCCAGTGGGGAAGTGGAGCTGCCCGGAACAGTTAAAATTACCGTGAATCTGGGACTTCATGGCAATGTGGTTTACGCTTGCTTGGCCGAGACCGCCCTTTTGGCCATGGAAGGAAAACTTGAGTCCTTTACTTTATCCCGCAACATCAACTACGAAAAAGTGATAGAGATAGATCGACTGGCGCGCGAGCACGGGGTTCGGCTTTCGCATATTATGGGCCACCAGGGCATTATCTCTGATGAGGAATTTGAGCTTTGCCGAGGCCATGCACTTGAGGCCCTTTCAAAAAAATCTGATATAATAAGGACATAGGATTGTCTTATGTCAAATCAGTACTTCAGCGGAATTAACTATTCTCTCGGCAACGAAGATACCACCTTAGAATATGAACTGTGCCGGCAGCACAAACCAAAGGTGACCGTGGCCATTGCCGGAAGTGGAGGGCGTTCGCTGCCCCTCCTGGCCTTTTCTGACAAACTTTTTGCCGTTGACGTGAGTAAAGAGCAGCTGGCCCTGACGGAGCTGAGGGCCCTGAGTTATCAGCATCTGGATCATTATTCTTTTTTAAAGTTTTGGGGCTATCCGCCTTTTGGTGAGTACGATTACAGCAATTATCGCAGAGTGATTTTGAATGAGCTTCCTTTGACCCATCAAACCCGCAGCTACTTTCACGAGGTCTTCGGGCCAATCAACTATGCCTCGATTTTATATCTGGGCAAATGGGAGCGCACCTTTCAAATTTTGTCCAAAGGTCTGCGGCTGCTCCTCGGCCGCGACTATGGCCGTATCTTATCCTTTCATAGTCTGGAAGATCAGAAGGCCTATTATGATCACGAGTTTCCCATGGCCCAATGGAAGGCTGTGCTTTTTCTTCTAGGCAATAAGTCAGTTTTTAATGCGCTCTTATACAAGGGCGATTTTGTGAAAAAATCACTGACGGAAAGTTACTTCCAATTTTACTTCGATGCCTTTGAAAGTCTCTTCAAGCATCAGCTGGCGCGCCGATCTTTTTTTGTGAATCTGTGTTTCTTTGGGAAAATTAATCACGAAGATGGCAACCCCCTCGAGGTTCGCGCCACAACGTTTAACGAGATGAAACCACGACTCCAGAATCTGGAAAAAGATTTGATGTATATAAACCAGGATATCTTGGGTGGCCTGGCCACAATCGATCAGCAGCACGGCCCGGGGGGCGTGGATTTTCTTTCCATCAGCGACGTTCCCTCCTATTTCACCGGTGATTTGGAGAAAAACTTTTTGACCAAAATTCGCCCCTCCCTGCGTTCCGGCGGGTTGGTTTCGGTTCGTTACTACCTCAATGTCCTTGAGCCGAGCTTGGAAGGATTTCAAGACGTCACCGATCAATATCGGGACCTCATCACCCGCGAATGTGTGCAGATGTATCGGATAAAAATCTACAAGGCGGTGTGAGCGGGGAGCTGGCTAGCGTCCGCGCTGTCGCAGGCGTGGGACGGGACTTGTCTCTGCGGGAGTTTCTGGTTCGGTTCTGCTGCGTGAAAAATGTTTAGGGGAGGGACCTTCTTCCTCTCGCACCGGGGCCGCCGCTTGGGCGCTGATCGTTTCTTCGATTTTCGGCACTTCCTCCACAATGGCTTCGCTTATCTCTGGAGCGGTCTCCGGGGCCGACGTCTGACTTGCAACCTGCTCCTCTGGAAGGTTGACCTCGACTTCCTTGGAATTTTGAACCAGCTCCTGCAACTCGGCCTTTAAAAGTCCCGGCAGCTCTTCCTCTGACTGGGCCTGGAGGTTCAAGGAGAGGACGCTAAAAAGTATCAGACAAAGAAACTTCATCCCTCCATTATCGCCAATCCGGGATGACTTGCAAGAATTCTTGATTTATAAGGCAATTATATGAACGATTTTCTGCTCAAATCTTACGCTTATCCACTGCCACAGGACCTGGTGGCAGATCGGCCGCTGGCGGAGCGCGATCAATCCCGCCTGCTGGTGTACGATGCGAGTCTCGGCCAGTCCACCCATACTTTTTTCCACAAGCTGAGTCAGCATCTTCCACCCCAGTGCTTACTCGTCTTTAACAACACCAAAGTTTTTCCCTGTCGTTTGCAGGGAAAGAAGCGGAGTGGAGGGAAGGCCGAGCTGTTTGTCTTAAGTTTGCGGCCCAATGAGGAAGGTTTATATGAGTGCCTGATCGGTTCAAATGCTCGCAAGGACCCGGGTGATCAGTTTATCTTTGGAACCAACTCCGGAACCAACTCCGGCACCAGATCCGAGCTTCTGGTGACAATTGTGAAACGCAGTGAGAACGAAACATTTCTGGTCAACTTTGACGGGCCGGACATTACCGCCCTTCTTCAGAGAGAAGGGCAGGTTCCCATTCCTCCCTACATTCGACGGGGTGTGAGTGATGGGCGAGATCGCGAAGACTATCAAACGGTCTACGCCCGCAATTTGGGAGCGACGGCCGCTCCTACCGCCGGATTGCATTTTACGGGCCCGGGCATGCAGGCCTTGCTGGAGCACGGTCACGAGCAGGCCTTTGTCACCTTGCATGTGGGACCTGGGACTTTTCGTCCGGTGAGTGCGGAGAACATTCTTGAGCACAAAATGCATAGCGAGAATTTTTTTATTGAGCAACAATCTTGGCGTAAAATCGTCCAGGCCCGCGCCACCGGAAGGCCCATTGTAGCGGTGGGCACAACCTCGCTCCGGGCGCTTGAAAGTGCCCATGGCATCAAGGATTTCCAGGCCGATCAGGTGTACCCCACCAAAATTTTTCTCTACCCCGGCCGTCCGATTCACTCTATCGATGGACTGATCACCAACTTTCATTTGCCGGAGAGCACTCTGCTCATGCTGGTGAGCGCTCTCGTTGGTCGTGAAAAAATTCTTGCCCTCTATAACCAGGCGATCGAGCAGCGCTATCGCTTTTTTAGCTACGGTGATGCTATGTTCATCACGGGAATTCAACATGCAAAATAAAACGTTTCACTTCACCCTCTCGTCCCAAGACGGCAAGGCCCGGGCGGGGGAGATCGTCACCGCCCACGGAAATATTCAAACCCCGGTCTTTATGCCGGTGGGAACTCGCGCCACGGTTAAAACGCTTACCCAGCATCAGCTGTTAGAACTTGATCCGGCGATTATTTTGGGAAATACCTATCATCTTTACCTCCGTCCGGGGCATGAACTCATCGAGCGCGTGGGCGATGGGTTGCATGGCTTTATGGCCTGGCCTCGGGCCATTCTGACCGATTCCGGGGGCTATCAGATCTTCTCCCTCTCGGATTTAAATAAAATTAGCGATGAAGGGGTAAAATTCCAGAGTCACATTGACGGAAGTTTTCATATGATCACGCCCGAGCGTTCGATGGAAATTCAGCGCGCCCTGGGCAGTGATATCGTGATGGCCTTTGATCAATGTCCGCCCCTTCCCAGTACCCCCGAAGCTTTAGAGGTGGCGGTGGATCGCACTCTTTTGTGGGCCAATCGATGCTGCCAGGTCAAGCTTAAACCCCATCAGGCGCTTTTTGGCATTATTCAAGGGGGGCTGAATCTTGATCTACGCCATCGTTGTATGGAGGCCCTGCTTAAGCTGCCCTTCGCCGGTTTTGCTCTGGGCGGACTTTCCGTGGGCGAAAAAAATCAGGAGATGGTGGATTTTTTAAATAGCTTTGTCGAACATATGCCCAAAGATCGTCCGCGCTACCTGATGGGGGTGGGCACGCCGCTAGACATTATTCACGGAGTAAGGTCCGGACTGGACATGTTTGACTGTGTTCTTCCCACCCGAAACGCCAGAAATGGACAGGCCATCACCAAAGGGGGGCCCCTTTCGATTAAGCGGGAAGAATTTAAGGAAGATCGACGTCCGATTGATCCGCTCTGCCATTGCCAGGTGTGTAAGGTCCATTCACGGGCCTACATTCGCCACCTCTTTATGGTGAATGAATACACTGCCGGGACCCTTTTGACCTATCACAACATTCATTTCTATTTGCAAATGATGCGGGACATTCGCCTCAGCATCCAAGAAAAGCGATTTGACGATTATTGCCAGGAGTTCTATAAGTCATATATCTGCACTCCATAGTATAAACGATTTTTATAAGGAATTTATCATGTTTGAGCGTCTAATTTCGAATGTTTTTGAATGGTTAAGTAATGCTGTCATCGCCTCTGCCCAGGCCGAGGGAGCCGCTGCCGCAGCGCCTGCCCAGAACCCACTTCTGAGCTTCTTACCCTTTATTGTTGTTTTCTTTATTTTTTACTTCCTCATGATTCGCCCTCAGAAAAAAAGGCTTCAAGAGGAGCAGTCGATGTTAAATGCCTTGGCCAAAGGGGATGAGGTCTTCACCAAGTCCGGCCTGCTCGGCACCATTGCTGGCATGAGCGATAAAATCGTCACTCTCGAAGTTGATGCAGGCGTTAAGTTGAAAGTTTTGCGTGGTCACATCGCTGGCAAGTCCACCAAGGTATTAGAGGAAGGGCCTTCGCCAAAAAAAGAAGCTGATAAGAAAACGAAATAAGCATTTTTTAAGGAGTTAGTATGTTTGGTCTTGGTGCCGGTGAACTGCTTTTGGTAGGTCTTATCGCCTTGATCTTCATCGGTCCTAAAAAACTGCCTGAGCTAGCACGTGGTCTGGGACAGGGGTTGCGTGAGTTTCAAAAGGCCAAGAGCGATTTTCAAGAGAACTTGGTTGAAGATGCTCGTCGCGAAAAGCTGGCCACTGTTCTACCCAAGCAGACCCCGGTTAACACGGTGGTAGAAACTCCGGTTGTCACTCCTGCTGAAAAAGGCCCTCAAGCTTAAATCAAAATTTAACTATATTAGTTTGTTTTCCTTGCAAGGCCTTGGGGCCTTGCTCTATAATTTCTCTGTTTAACCAAATACTTATCAAAATCAAAGCGCGGGATGTGATCAATGAAGGCGAATTGGTGGTACCGATTTCTGTTGTTTGTTTTTTTAACGGTCCTTTCAGCTGTGACCGTGATGCCGACCATTTTTAAGTTTGACGAAAACTCCAAGTTTCCCATCAAATCCAAGATCAGTTTAGGCCTCGACCTTCAGGGCGGGCTCTATATGATTTTGGGAATTGATTTTAAGAAAGTGTATAAGGATGAGATTACGGGCTATGCCCGCAAAATGGCCTTCTCGCTCAACGACTTCGGAGTCAAGGCCAAAATGGGAGAGCTGAAGGTGACTGATCCCGACGATCCTCAGTTTTCAGTGGTGATTGAGAACGCCGCGGACCTGGAAAAGGCCAAGCAGAGAATTAAAGACTATTTTCCCTCCATCATCCGCATGACCGAGGAAAAGGGCACGGAACTTTTTTATGGTTTGACCAAAGTCATCCGAACTCAAGTTGAAGAGCAATCGGTGACTAAAAGTATCGAAGTTATCCGGAATCGAATTGACGAGTTTGGTGTCACCGAACCGGAAATTTTGGCCCAGGGAAAAGATCGAATCGTAGTGGCCCTGCCTGGTGTAAAGGATATTGAGCGCGCCAAGGAATTGATCGGGAAAACCGCCAAGTTGGAATTTAGGATTGTCAACGACGAGGTTCCCCCCGCTAAAATTCAAGAGTGGTTGGAGAAGGTCAAGGCCTCAGGCCTGGAATTTAAGAAAGGCGAGAGCTGGAGCAAATATGTCGTGGCGGTTAATGAGAAGCTCAAGGCCGATCTGCCCAAAGATTTTGAACTGGCCTTTGAGCGCAAGGTGAATAAAACCACCAATGAAGTGACGCTTCTGGTACCGATGCTGGTGGACGCCGTCCCCCGTTTGACTGGCGATGAGCTGCAAGATGCCGGCGTTCAGATCGATCAGCAGAAAAATGAACCCTATGTTTCATTAGAATTTAAATCCCTCGGAGCCAAGTTGTTTGAGGAGATCACGGGCGGCAACGTGGGCAAGCGAATGGCGGTCATGCTCGATGGCAACATCTATACCGCACCTAACATTCAAACCAAAATCGGCGGGGGGCGTGCCCAAATTACCCTGGGATCGGGGAATTTTAACAGTCTCATGCAGCAGGCGCGGGATATCGCTCTGGTTCTTAGGGCCGGTGCTCTGCCCGTCCAGTTGGATTTTCAAGAGCAGCGTTCCGTGGGCCCAAGTCTTGGACAAGATTCAATTGCTAAAACCTCTCTGGCGGCACTCATCTCATGTGCCGCGGTTTTCATCTTCATGATGTTTTATTACCGTCTCAGCGGCGTCATCGCCGTCGTAACCCTGCTGGCAAACGTGCTGTTCATCCTGGCCGGTCTGGTGGGGCTGGAGGCAACTCTGACTCTCCCCGGGATCGCCGGGATTGCATTGACCGTCGGTATGGCGGTGGATGGTAACATCATCATCTATGAACGGATCAGAGAAGAGATCAAGAAGGGGATAGGTTATTACAAGGCGGTGGAAAACGGTTTTAATCATGCCTTCTGGACCATCCTCGATGCCAACGTCACCACTGCGTTTGCCGGCATTTGCCTTTTGCAATTCGGAACCGGCCCGGTACGCGGTTTTGCGGTCACCCTGCTCTTAGGCATTGTGGCCACAGTTTACACGGCCTACTTTTTGAATAACATCCTGTTCGAGTTTTATATGAACAAAACGGAAGGACAGGACCTAAGTATTTAACTAAACGCGACGAGGGTTTTTTATGTTTGAGCTAATAAAAAATAAAACGAAAATTGATTTTGTTGGATTATTTCCGATCACTTCCACGCTGTCGACGCTGGCCGTTTTGGCTTCCATTATTTTGATCTTTACCAGCCTCAAATACGGCGTGGATTTTTCCGGCGGGGCAGAAATTCAAGTTAAATTTGATAAGAGCGTGAATGTGGCCGATCTCAGAAGCACCGTTAGTGCGGCAGGGATTGAGTCGGCATCGATTCAATCCATTGGTGACGTGAGCGAGAATGAATATCTCCTGCGCATTCCGGCCAAGGAGGAAAATCTGAATGAACTTCAGGCCATGCTGGTTAAGGCGCTGACGTCCAAATTTTCCGATTCCGGAGTCCAAATCAGGAAGGTGGATTTAGTCGGGCCCAAGGCAGGGTCTCAGCTTCGATTATCAGGATTTTTGGCCCTGGCCTGGGCCTTGATCTCCATTACGATTTATGTCGGATTGCGCTTTCATTTTAAATTCGCCCCAGGCGCTGTTCTCTCCTTGTTTCACGATGTCTCGATTATCTGCGGGATATACGCCATCTTTGGGATTGAGTTCACTCTGCAGACTGTTGCCGCTCTTCTCACCATTATTGGTTACTCCATCAATGATACGGTTATCGTGTACGATCGGGTGCGTGAGAATCAAGAAATGTATCCGGGCAATGATCTTAAAACCCACATCAACAATGCCACCAATGAAACACTCTCTCGTACGATCTTAACTTCCGGGGTCACGTTTATTAGCAGCTTGGCCATGTTGTTTTTTGGTGGTGTTGCGATTCAAGATTTTTTCCTGGCCGTCAGTATTGGTATCGTGACGGGAAGTTATTCAACCATTTATGTCGCCACTCCTATCACGCTGATTCTCGATCGATGGAGCGAGCGCAAGTTGGCCACTCAAAATGCCGGCCTTGCCAAATAATTATTTACGTTTATCAGTCTGGTTTTTCCTTCTGGTGTGGGTATTCCCGAGCGCTGGTTTTGGCTCGGGGTCAGGATCAAACGACGGGCCAGCGGATCGGGAAGAATTTTTACGTCAGTTTGCCAAAGATCCTGATGCCATTAAGGCGGCACCTGCGGTCAAGGCTACTCCGGAGGAAAGCCTTCCACCTCAGAGTGCCAATCAGAAATTACAAAGTATCATTCAAAATTTTCGCAAAAATGCCGTGACGGTTCGACCCGAAAAAAGCGGGACCACGCCCACCGTTCGCGATCAAGATGCCGATGAAGGCAATCTTGACGAGGACGAGGCGCCGGCCAAAGGCACCGTTGATGTGAGTGCGCTGAAGAAACTCCAGGGACTCATGGGATCAGGCAGCGGTACTATCTCTCCTGAAGAGATGCTTAAAAAAATGCAGGCCAGTGGAATGGCCATTCCTGGTGCCCCCGGTGCCTCACCTGGAGCGAGCGGAGATTATTCTCTCATGATCTACCAGCTACTCCATCCCTTTCGCGCTCAAAGTGAAGCCGAAGTGACGCAACTTTTTCAGCAGAAAATGCCGGGCCTAAGCAGTATCCCTTTAATCAATAAAATTCCCAACCTCATTGCCCGTACGGCACGAGATGAAAAGGCCCTGCCTGCTGTGGCAAAAATTTTGAACCAACGGGGGAAGCTTGCTCAGTATGGCGTGTTTGTTTTAGTGACCTTCATTCTTTCATTTATCCTTAAGCGTTTAAAAGAAAGGCAGAATGACTCAATTTTTTCCGGGATCTCCAGCGGCATCCTGCGCTCATTTGTTATGATGGGACTGCGTCTAGGGGTATTTTTCGTGCTTTTTTCTGCTGAATTTGCGCCGCTTTGGCAGGTGCTGAAAAGCTCTTTTTAAAACTCACCTTAAAACTCATCCTGGGCCGGCCCCACCGATGGAATACAGCCCAGACGCTTATCAGGTGGTTTGATAGATGTTTGCAGACCGGAACCTGAAGCCGTGGCCGCTCCTCCAATGTCGCCGGGTGCCTTCACGGTATAAATGTACTGGGTCGATTTTCTAATATAGGGATTTACGATGTCGGGCGGCCAATAAAACATGATGGTTTTTTGTCCAGCCGTAACGTCATTGGGAATAAAATGTTGGCCATTTTCGTAATAGAACCACACCTTACGTAAAAGATTTTCGCGCACAAGCAAAACATCCTGAGGGGCCTGTGACAAACCACCGCCACTGCCCACCATCACCAGGGGTTCACGTTCGGCCAGGTATAGTCCTTCGGTATCAACGCCGATGACCTCTTTCATAACCCTAAAGAGCGGGTCTGTGCCATTATAGTGTTCCTGAGTAGGGCAGAATGCCCGGCCGCTGAGAGGGCTGGTCCACGGTTGCATAATGTAGCCGAGTCCTGGGTGAACGCCGGTACCAGCGCCTGAGCCGGGATAATTTGGCCACCTGAGTAGCATGAATACTTTCACCGTGCGAGTAACCCCATACTCATCCAGGAGACGTTTCTGCATCTCATCGTTCACATCTTCCTTCTGATTGCCATCGGTATCCACAAAGCGCGAGTCGGACTCATCCCAGGTTGCAAATTGCTGGGGGACAAGCTCCAGGCGCGGAAAGATGGGGCTATCGTTGATGCCAAAGAGGTTAATGTCATGGCAGAAGGATTGTCCGCTCGTCAAAGGAGGAAGCGAAGGGGGAGACTTATTCACCGCAAAGTAAAAATGCATGCGCAGCGCCTGGGTCCAGTTAAAACCATCAACGCCGGCCGATCCTGCGCGATTAATACAGCTATACTGACTGGCAGGCATGACTTTGAGTGGTCCAGTGGGAGGATTTCCCGTTGCCACATAGTCGAAAGCGCGGATCTGAAATTCATCCGAAGCCGCTCCGGAGGAAGATTCCACGATCCGTGCCACATAGGTGACATTTTTTGAGATACTCTTGATGTCGACCGTAAAATTCTTGTTCCCGATTAGCTCCGGCTTAATATCCAAAGACATTGTGCCTGAGCTGTCTCGCAGCTCAAGCTTGCAGGCCGGACGAACCAGTCCATCGCCGATTTCTTTTCCGCACCAGTTTTTGAGTGTGCCTAAGCTGGCGTTGAGCTCGATGGCCGGGTCCAGATTAACGTTCACAAACAGAAACTTTTCTCCGCCTGTATTTTTAGAGCTACAGAAGCCTAAGCAGTTATTCAGGATAAGCGGTGTGGTGTTTTGGCAGGCACAGTAGTCGCTTTTCACAAAGACCGCTTTATCGGGACGTTTAATCTCCTCAATACAGACGCCCTTACTTTGGGAAATCATTTCGCCCAACTCTTTTTCTTCCTCAGTGCTCAGTCCGGAGGTGGATTTAATGGAAGCGATGATGGCCGTGATCTCATCGTGAGTGGCCAGACGCTCGTCTGATGCGCAGGCCTTCACACACTCAGTCAAGTCGCCGCTGATATAATCGGTGCAGATCCCAGGGTCTGTCGTCCCGGCCGCCACTGAAAAATCTTTGATCTTGGCCTGGCCTTTCCTAGACGCCTGATCCTGGCAGCCGGCCATGAGCAGAAGACACAGTAAGAAGAGGCAGACAGAAGCTGGCCTCGCTCCCTGTTTCGCTAAAGATGAATGAAATCCTGTACTCATTGCCCGACTCATCGACTTTTTTGCCTCTTTTCTTGAATTAATCTCGTCCTCTAGTCTATTTTACAGTTCCTATGGGGCGTCTTGTCTTTTTCATGGCAAAAACAGATAAAATGTAATAAAAACAATAGGGTAAGGATTGTTAAGGGGGGTGTAGAGTCCTCTTTGGCTGCCTCAAAAATATGTCAGGAGAAAGGGTTAAGGTCGGAAGCTAGTTTGCCGATAATACTGGATAAGTGCATACATTTTTTTAGGAGATCGTCTATGACCAAGGCCGATTTGATTACAGACTTAGAGAAGCAGGCCAATATCACCCATAAGCAGGCAGAGTCGATCATCAACATCGCCTTTGATTCCATGATCAAAGCTCTCTACGGTGATGATCGCATTGAAATTCGCGGATTTGGCTCCTTTGCCAATCGCAATTACAAGGCCTACGAGGGGAGAAATCCCAAGACTGGCAAAATTGTAAAAGTGCCTCCGAAAAAAGTTCCTTTTTTCAAAGTTGGCAAAGAGTTAAAAGAATCAGTGGATGCCGGCCGCGAGAAGTTTACGATTCGTGAGGCGTAAGCTTCGCTAGTCATCGTAAGTCAATATTTCTCATTATTTATAATGGATATGGGCCATAGCTATCTCCCTGTAGAATATTCACGCTGAATCCCTCGAAGTGGGCCGGCATGTTAAACTGCGCCCTTCATGGTGTGTCTTAAACGTACGTTCACATTTATCTTGATCCTTTTGGCCTCGATCAGCGTGGCAACGGCTGCGGTTTTGAGAGATATGCCTGGGCTGATCCCCCTTGATCTCAAGGGGCTTCCCGCCACAGATTTAATCGTACAAGGCCAGCTTTTAGGTCTTGAAGATGCGGTGAGTTTTCGCCAATCGGGTGGAGATCTTTCACTGCTGGAACCGCAGAATTCTGATCTATGGTCACAGGATGGAACGTACGCCTTAACCGTCTCCGATGAGGTCGATATCCGTGAAGGCGAGCTGGTTGATTATCTGAGCGTAGTTCTGTCACGCACTGGAAACTTTCGTTTTTCAGTTAAAAAGGGAGAGGGGGGAAGGGTGCAAACCTTCACTATTCTCGCCAGCAAAAAATCCCATGGCGTTCTCTTGCGAAAAGCACTGCTGGAAAAATTGGGCTATCAAGTTCCGGCGATCAAACATCTAAATAAAGTGACGGTAAGATTCTCCTCCACCTTTGAGCGGGAAAATTTCATCAATGATCTAGCAGAAGGTACCTTTGGTGATCCGAAACGTTGGGTTATTCAGCAAGCGGTGGAAGGTAAAGAAATTGTTCTCCAGGACGTCTTGGTGATGGAGGGCGAGGACCTGATTTATAATTTGGCCATGGGCCAGATTCCCGAGCAGGTTATCAAGGGGCGACGGGTTTTAAATGCGCTCCTGCTTCCCTATGCCGTGATCTCTCCGGTGGAATCAGTCAATCTCTTTTCCTTTGAGGTCGGACGCATTCTTTCCGGTTCCCTCAAGGTCGATTACGAAGATGGTGAAGATTTTTCTCCTTCCTTCGAGGATGCCAAATGGATTGCCCGGAAAATTGCCCGGCTCTCAAGGCAAGATTTTGAGCAGATTGCCCGAAGCGGGCTGGTGCCACCTCCGGTGGAAAAAATTCTGGTTGAAAAATTTATTTCGCGCCGAAATTCCCTGGTGCGCCTGCTGGGGCTAAACGAAAAGGCCCTCGAGTTTAAGGCGGATCTGACTATCGGCAAAGAGCTGGTCAAGGGAAAGCTCACCCGTGAATGGTGGGACGGACATGGAGAACGATTTTCTTATGGTGACCCCAAAGCGCCTTTGAGTGGTAGTGAAGTCTTCAGTTATTTCAAGAGCGAGTTCATCTCCAACGCTCTTTCAAACCTGATGAGTTCATTCAATGAGTACGTCATTCCTCATACCGATTTGCAGATGGGGATTGCCGAGCATCAGGCCAAAACTTTCGATGCTGCCTTTCAGGAATTTTTAAAGACCGGCGTTTATAAAGAGGTTCCCATTGGGGTTTTTGTTCTGCCGGTCTTTGATATGGACCTCATGGCCTCCCGGGATATCGTGGCCGGGACCTATCTGGGAACAGATAATGTGGTTCAGCTGGCCGACAGCTTTGGCGTCTCCCTTGAGTTGGGTGCCTATATCGGCGTTGACGGCCCTACCGCGCCCTGGATGGCGAGTGGGAAAGTGACCGGACGGGTGACCAGACGCTACTCTCATCTCCGCCCCATCAAGAGTATTAAGGCGGCGCTTAAGAGCCCGTATAAAAATATCATTGTGCCCTTATACAAGAGAAGGTTGGCAAAAAAACTGGACGCCTTGAGTGCTGTTCGTTTGGCCGGTCTCACCGACGAAGAGCTGAAGGTGAAAATTACCGAGCTGATGGGCGATTTCTATAAGGATTTTGAGGTGGGTGAGTCGCTCATTATCACCGACAGTATCGGGCCTTCCTTCAACTTTGGCGGCGGTATCGGCCTGGCCCAGTCCATCAGCGCCCAGGCCCGTTTCTTTGGGTCCCAGATGATCCTGTCCCGTCTGCATATCTATCGCCGCGATGAAAAGACGGTTCAGGTTTATCGCGATTTTGGCAATATCGGCCAGCTGGGCATCTCTTTTGGGGTTCAGGCCTTTATTCCCATTCTCACCATCTCGGCCAAGGTCAACAAAGGTGTGGGACGAACAAAATTCTACTCCCTGAATCTCGATCCCAACCCGGCCCAGAATAAAACTATCTTGCGTAACATCCAATCTCTGCGCGCGCTGCTGTTTCACAACGACATGGACCTTTTGGAATTCTATGGGAAACCTTTTTTGATTGAACATAAAATTCGCGAAGGGGGAGTGGACCTCAATTTCCTTCTATGGCGTTATAAAACTCTAAATACCACCGACCTAATCTCGGTTACCCATCCCGAAGGCGCCAAGAAATATTTCTATCGACAGCTCTCCGGGCATCGCAGCGGTCGAAATCCCTTGGCCTTCACCTTGGATATCGCCAACGGTCTCTTGAATACCTATGTGGGAAATCAGATTGCTCTGGCGGATGTGAGCAATGGTAATCCCGGCGACAGTTTCATGGGGAAATCCAAGGCCCGCGAGGTTAACTTTGAGGGTGAGATTCTCAATTATGATAGCGAATCCAAAACGGGCGAGATTCGCGAACCCTTTATCTCCATCAGCTATCTGTGGAAAGGTTGGACCATCTCTAAAAAGAAGGTGCTCAAGCTGATTGCCGATATCAATCAGGATTATAACTTTCCGCTCTATGTGCCGGAGAGCTTGAATACGACCAAAAGTATTCAGCTCTATTCACTCTTCTTGAATATTTATTTTTACAAAAAGGCGATTGGCGAGTTGAGTCGAGTGGATGACAAAAAATTACTTGGAATCTATCGCCATTATGCCAAGGCCCGTGATCGCGTCACTCACGGCGGGGGCTATATTCCCGGCGATCCGATCGGTGCCGGAAGCTATCGCGAAGTTTACACTCGTGAAGAGCAGATTCGTGATGAGATCTCGGGGCTGAAGCGTTTGCAGAAAAAATACAACAAGTGGCTCAAGCGACGTGAGCCTGCCAAGCTGGCCAAGTATGGCGTGAAGATTGCGGCGAATTTGGAAGAGGATTTATACTTTGACGGCGTGGCCGAAAGTGTCGGTGGGAAGCAAAATCTTTTTGTGACCTCACAGCTGCGGGGTTTTCGAAAAGGTGACGAGAATGGCGATACGCCGCTGCTCTCCCACACCCTGGGCGAATTTGGGGATCGCAAATTTATGGGCCCGTTATCGGATATGAAAGGGCAGATCGGGATGACCGATGCTGAGTTTTTCGCTTACTGGATGATGGATAAGCTATGAGGTCTCTTATTCTTATGCTTGCCTGTTTTTCTTCTCTGGCCTTGGCCGAGACGCGGCAGGATTATGTGATTCTTTATAAAGAGAAAGGAACCGCTCGTGATAAACGACTGACCCGTTTTACGCCCTACCGCTCAGGCTATTTTGATCGGCTCTATCAAGGCAAATTGACCGATAAGGAAGTGGCCTCGCTTAAGAGACGGCGGGACGTGCAAAAAGTGGAAGGAGTGCATGAGATCAGTTTCACCTCCATTATTCCCAATCAGGCCCAGGCCTTCTCCCAAGACCCGCTCTACAAGTGGCAGTGGGGTGTGCAGAACCAGGGGCAAAGTACGACTTCTGATATTGATGATATTCGCTCCAGACGTGTTAATGGGGTGAGTGGAATCGACATTGGCGGGCCTCAAACCTTGAACAATTTAGAAGAACAGATGAAGGGCGACGTGCTGGTTGCCGTCATTGATAGCGGGGTCGATATCGAACACCCCGATCTGAAAGAGGCCATTTTTAAAAATATGGCGGAATGTGATGCCGAAGGGCGCGTGCGCTTTCGACCTACCGATGATCGCGATCAAAATGGCCATATCGGGGACTGTCACGGTTGGGATTTTACCAAAGATAATGGCAAAGACGGGCAGCGACCTTTTGATGACCAAGGGCATGGCTCCCACCTCGCCGGAATTTTGAGTATGCAGAGGGATAACTCTCTGGGCGGCAGAGGAGTTTCGCAAAAAATTAAAATCCTTCCGATCAAAGTATCTCACGGTCAAAGTAGCGGTAGCGGCCCGGGAGTGACTCCGGAATCCTTCACCGATCGCGTGGCCAAGGCCATCTTGTATGCCACCAAAATGGGGGCCAAGGTTATCAACTTAAGCCTGGGCTGGCCGCGTTCCCTTGATACGGCCTATTTGCGAGAGGCCGTCCAGGAAGCGCTCAGGAAAAACGTGCTGATCGTCGCGGCGGCGGGAAATAATCATTCAGAGTCACCCATCTTCCCCTGCGCCTATCAGGGCGTGCTTTGCGTGGGCGCGGTATCGGTGGATGGAAATTTGGCCGAGTTTTCCAACTATGGCGGAGCGGTCGACGTGCTGGCGCCGGGTGAGCAAATTCTTTCAACTTACCCGCAAAAGCTGACTCCTAGTTTTTTTAGCGTGGTCGGTTACGAGATTAAAAATGGCACCAGTCAGGCGGCCCCTTTTATCTCCGGGCTTGGTGCCGTCCTGCGCGGGATTTTTCCTGATTACAGTCTTGACGACCTCAAGGCCATTATCTTTTCCTGGGGGCTGAAAAATAATCAAGCGCGCGAGTCAATTTTTGGTTTGTCCCGTGCCACCCTCGATTTACGGCCGGCCGATTTTTTAATTTATCCCAACTTTAAAGAAGGCGAGGAGCTGGAAGTCAGCTTGACCGACTTATCCTTTCAGTTTCCTCTGTCATTGCAGAATTTAGGAATTGACCAGACACAGGTAGAAATTAAAGTGGAAGTCCAGGCCGACGGTGTATCGCTGGAGCAGGACTCTTTTTCCTTTGAAGAGTGGAAACATGGAGAAACAAAGGCCATTCACCTGCTCGGTCATGTGAGAGAGCTTCAGGTAAAATCCCAGATGAGCTTGCGAGTTAAAGTCGGCGCGCTCGTCTTCCAAAAAAGAATTGTTCTGGTGCGCGGTTTTGAAGGTGAGGAGGTCATGCGGCTTGATCTTCCTAAAACCGGAATCAACTATCTGGTCCCTCAGAAGAAGGGCCACGCCAGTCAGCTGCGAACTGTGCAGGATTTTTATCGTTCCAGTCACTCGCCTGAGTACTATGCCATCAAGACGACTCCGACATCCTCGGAACTTTTTTTATTTCGGCCCGATTTGAGCACCAACCCACCTTCCATGCGAATGGTCCAGGCCACCAATCCGATTGTCGGGCGTCTCTTGAATTTCTATCAGCTGGATCTCAACTATGATGGAACAAACGACTATCTCATGGTTTATATGGTGCAGAATCAGACTCAGCGACATCTCGTGTACACCTATCTCGACAGCAATCTTCGCCCCCTGTTTGGCAGTCAATCATCCTTGATCTTTACTCCTGATGTGGCAGTTTTTGATCCCGCCCATATGGCCATTTTGCCAGTCAGGACCAAGTTCGGTTTAGTCGCCGCCTTAGGATTTATGGCCCAGGGTAAGATTCCCACTCCGGATAAAAATCCTGATCCTTTCATACGCGAGGAAGGTCCGAGTTCTCACTTCTATTATCTCTCCCCAGATTTTGAGAAAGGAATTATCGTCACTCGCATCGTGGATAATTATAAACTTTTGCAGGAGCTGACCGATCGTTACCAGCTCGAATGGCAGGAAAAAATCTTGATTGTCGGCCCTCTTTATCAGTCAAAAACCCTATTTCATGCCCACAAAGCGTATCTGCAATTCGAGATGAGTGATGGCCTCCAAATTCGGCGTGCGACGGTGGAGCTTGGGGGCAACTTTTCCACCAAGACAAGTGATGGGCCGCTCAGTTCGCTTCCCTGGGCAGGTCAGCTCTCTATTCCCCTGACCCGTCTCACCAATGAAGGGACGCAGTTTTTTGGCGGTACCGGTTATGTTTCCATGCAAAATGATACTCTGGGTAGCGCTGCCTTCTACGGACAAAATGGCGAGGCCCTGGCGCGCTTTTCCCTTCAGCATCCACTGGAACGAGACCACGTCCTAGGCCTTTTGGCCGGGGCAAGTCGTGGTGTTAGCTCTTATCTTTTCTATCAGACCAAGAATAATCTCGGGGTTATCGTCAAGGAAGGTGGTCGGCAGCAGACTCATCTTCATAGTATTGATCGCGTGTCTTTCCTGCCCGGCCAGGTTTTCAATGAGTTATTTTATCCGGTCGTGTCTGGTGCCGGCGCGGATGCCATGCCGGCATTTTATGTGGATGCGACCCAGCTCAATGCCGGCAGAATCTATGTTTTAAAGGCCTCCCCTCAAGGGCTTGAGTCAAACCTCCAGGCCAGTATAGGCCTCTCCCAGCGCTGTCTGGCCCTCAATCCGGTAAGCGTCCATAACTTCTACCACTTCGTGGCACTCTGTGCGAAAGAGTCCACGCCCGGCGAGTTTGAAATGCGATTTTTACCCATGAAATAAATTCACAGTGGCCTATTTTCCGGAGTATGTATTGCTATAATTTGCGCGCACGTATTATGTGCTCTTGCGACTTTCCGGGAGTCCTATGAATAAGTTGGTCCTTGCCATCAATTTTCTATGTTTTGTCATTTTTTCCTTTGCGCCGATCATGGGTAAGGCCGATATGGCCACCATCGCGACGGCCTTGGTGAGCGGAGGCGTGACCGCTGTGGCCACCGATACCGGGCTGACGATTAAAAATGAGATGACCGAGGCGGATTATCGCCGGGTGGCCGAGGGGATGTTTAAGGTGCGCGAGGCGCTGACCCATAAATACTCGCTGGCGGATGATCTGACGTTGGGAATGTACGTGCTCCGTTATCTCTCTGATTTAGGTTCTTACGAGGTTGAAAATAAAGATATCATGGCGCTGGTTTCAGGCCTCGAACAACTGTCGGGCGAACCTTTTGATCCTGAATTTAAGACTTTATTGGCGCAGATTGAACGCATTCGCTTCGGTGAGCGAAAAGGCGTGAAGTACGTCAAAATTTTCACCCTTAATCGTGAGGGCATACGCATCCCTCTGGATACTTTAACTGCAGGTAGTACCGGGAATAATCAGGTCAAATTTCTGATGGTTAAAAATAAATCCCAGATTTTTTTCTCGGATTTGGTGGGTGCGAAAAATGACCAGTGGCTAAAAGAGTTTATTCGTAAAAAAGTGCGCTTTTTCTTTTTTGCCATAAAATCCTTAAATCAGATCAACAAATCTCTAAGTGATAATATTGTCAGCTATATAAAGGGTGGACGCCCAGTGCCAACACTCCTGATCGAGTTTGAAGGAATCTATGCCCGCGTTTCCACCACCACCCTGTTTAAAGACGTGGACTTCTACATTAAAAGGGCCGTGGCCATGCCCGGGATCTCAAATGGTCAGGAAGGTCTTCCTAGCTTTGCCCTAGAGGCCCGTGGTAAACTCCTCCAGGCAAAAGTTAGCATCGATCGCTAATTTACCTCTTTAACAACCAGGACCTTTTGTATGACACGACAGAATGCCGTGCGTGTGATGATTTCCACCACCCACGATCCCTTTTTTAATCTGGCGACGGAGAATTGGATTTTTCGCGACCTGGACCCTCGACAAAAAGTTCTGTTTCTGTGGCGAAACGAAGATACCGTGGTGATCGGACGCTTTCAAAATCCTTGGGTGGAGTGCCACACCCAGAAGATGCAGGAGGATAAGGTTCATCTGGCGCGTCGGCAGAGCGGCGGCGGAGCCGTGTTCCACGATTTAGGCAACACCAACTTCACCTTTTTATCCAGCAAGCAAGATTTTGATAAGTCGGTGAACAATCAAATTATTATTGAGTCGCTCAAATCCTTTGGAATAGTGGCCCAGGCCAGCGGGCGCAATGATATTACGGTCCAAAACGATGACCCGCTTGGGCCGAAGAAAATTTCCGGCAGTGCCTTTAAGGAGACCAAGGATAGGGCCTTCCATCACGGGACACTTTTGATCAACGCCAATTTGAGTCGCCTAGGCAACTACCTCAATCCCGACAAAAAAAAATTAGAAGGGAAGGGGATTACCTCGGTCAAGGCCCGGGTGGCGAATTTGAAAGATCTCTGCCCTAGTATCACCCACGAAGATCTTTCGGCTCGAATAATTCAGCAATTTTTTACCGTGCATGGTGCCGAATCCCCCATTGAGTATCTGGATGTGGATTATTTAAAAAAACAAAATTCCTTGAATCGTTATTACGAGGAACTCAAAGATTGGAATTGGCGCTTCGGCGAGACTCCCAACTTCACTCACCATTTAGAGGAGCGCTTTGCTTGGGGAGGAATGGATGTGCACATTGATTGCAGCAAGGGCATCGTCCGAGATTTAAAAATTTATTCGGATACGCTCCATCCTGAGCTGGTCGAGGGGCTCACCTTGTTCTTGAGAAATTCTGTTTACTCCCCTGAGGGAATTCAGCTCGCGGTTAGTAAGGCATCGCAGGAATTTCCCATGGTGGCAGATTACTTGAGCGAATTTGGTAAATGGCTGGCGTCGCGGGTTCATTAAAGGCATAATTGCCTCGTATGTTAAATAAATTGGCGTGGAAATTCTGGCGGGATTTTTTGTGGCAGCGGCGCCTCATCTATTTTATTGGGGCCCTCACCGTTTTAGTCACTAACTTTATGCAAGTGATCGTGACCCGCTCACTGGGCTGGGTTCTGGATTTTTTTACCGGAAAACCGGTTGTTCTTTTGCCCGGTTTTTGGGAGCGCGAGGAAACTTTCTTAAGTCTTTTTTTAATTTTTTTCATCGGCCGGATCTTACTCACCATGGGGCGCTTCGGCTGGCGGGTCACCCTGGCGCGCCAGACCCATGTGGCCGCGGCCCATATGCGCCGACTCTTATGGCGTCACGCCCGTTACTTTCCCAAAGTTGCCATCGATCGAATCTATACCAAAGGACATATGATCAATGTGGCAAGCAGTGACGTGGGGCAGGGGCAGCTCCTCTTTGGGTTTACCCTCGTGGCGGTGGTGGATCTCTTCTGTCTTGGGCTGCTCACTCTTGGGGCCATGGTCATGATCAATCCCAGTCTGGCCTTTTTTTCTGTCTGCTCGCTTTTTTTTATTCCGTTTGTGGTTCGTCGTTTGAGTCATCTGGAAGGCGCGCAATATCATATCACCCAAAATATTCTCTCACGCCTGGATGATCTGGCGGCCCAGATGATCGCCTCGGTCCGTCTCCAACGTCTGACCCGCACCGGCGGCTACTGGGCCCGGTATGTGCTGGGAGTAGGGGAAGACTATCGGCGCGAGCGGCTCAAAACCTTGGGCTTTAGCCTGAGCTATATCCCCGCCATGGGAACAGCGACGCTGCTTTCCTATGCCGTGCTTTTTATCGTGGGAACTTATTATGTCATTCTCGGCCGGGTGAGTGTGGGAGATTTCATCGCCATGCAGGGTCTGGTTGCCTTGATTCAAGATCCTTTTATGGAAATGGGATTTATTATCTCCGAGTGGAAACGGGGTATCTCCAGCTTGGAGAGGATGATAGAAGTCTATGAGGCCCCCAAAGAAAAATATCTGCTGGATGAGAATTTGAGCGGACCGATTCAACCGGCCCTGGCCTCCGGCGCACCAATTTTTACCGTGGAGAATCTTACCTTTAAATACGGAGAAGGTCTGGAGCCTGTTTTTAGCAATCTCAATTTTGAGTTAAAAGAACAGGGGCGGCTGGGACTGATCGGCCCCATCGCCACTGGAAAAACGACCCTCATCAATATTTTGATGGGTCTGGAAAGAAATTTTCAAGGCAAGGTCCTCTTTCGCGGTCGCAGCTTCGATCAGTATGGCCACCCTGAGCTTCGTCGTCACATCGGATACGTTTCGCAAAGGCCTTTCCTCTTTGCCTCTACCATTCGGGAAAATTTGAAACTTGATCGGGACATGTCGGATGAGGAAATCTGGCATTACCTTAAAATGGCCGAGCTGCTGGAGGATGTGCGCAAATTTCCCCATGGCCTCGACACCTCCTTGGGTGAATGGGGGATTAATCTTTCGGGTGGTCAGAAACAGCGTTTGACGTTGGCCCGTGCCCTGGCGCGTACGCCCTCGGTTCTGCTCTTTGATGATTGCCTGAGCGCCGTTGATACGGTGACGGAAGAAAAAATTCTGAAAAATATTGACCGTGAAATGAAAGAGGTCACCTTGGTCTGGGCCGCCCATCGCGCCTCGACCTTGAAGTATTGTGATCGCATTCTGGAAATGGGTTTGCCATGAGTAAGCAGGGAAATTTTTTGCAGGACGATGAGCAGGAGGATCATAAGGGACTTAAAGGTCTCTCGGATATTCGCTCGCTCTTTTTTATTTTTCGCTACTCTCGCGGCCATATGCGGGGCCTGGTTGTGGCGCTGTTTTTTATTTTTATCTCGTCGCTTATGGCAATCTGGTCGACTCGCTATATCGGCATCATGGTTGAAGAGGTTTTTATCCCCAAAAGCTGGGACAAGGCCTTCTATCCCATTGCCATGATCCTGGGCCTTGAAGGCCTGGCCATGATGGTTCATTGGCAAGGAAGACGGCTCTTGGCACGACACGCCAGCTATACGCTCCTCAACGTTCGAGAGGCCTTGCTCAATCACCTCTGTGTTTTACCCATGAGCTTTTATGATCACCAGCCGCAGGGACGGATCGTCACCAGGCTTACCCACGATGTGGAGGGGCTGGAAGAATTTTTCACCGCCAGTCTCGGCCGCCTTATTAACGCTGTTTTTGTCGGCACCACCGCCACCTATGCCATCTTTTTTAGCAACTGGAAAATCGGTACCATCATTGTCCTGTCCATGCTGCCGGCGCTTCTTTTTATCTTTGCCACGCGCGAGAACATTCGAGGGCTCAACCGCCGCATCTCCAAGCACTCCGGCCAAATCAATGCTCAGCTCTCCGAGTTTATCAATGGCATTGAGGTCATTCGCTCGCTGGGCCTGGAGGAATGGAGTCAGAAAATATTCAAGGAAAAGGTTGATGCTCAGGAAAAAACCCTGATGGAGTCCAATTTGTACTATGCCTGGACCCGCCCGGTGGTTGCCTTCCTATGCACTTTTCCCCTTGTAACCTTGGTTTGGTTCGGAGGGCGAATGGTGCTTGACCAAACCTTGGCGGTGGGGCTCTTCGTGGCCATTATTCGCTACACCGAAAGATTTGCCAATCCGGTTTTGATTATCGCCTGGGAAGTGCATATCATTCAAAAGGCCTTTGCCAACGCCGAAAGATTATCGCTCTTTCTAGGGCATAAAACGGAAAATGAGATTTTCAACGGAGATGGGGATTTTAAGACGGGACAGCTCGCAGGGAAAATTGATTTTAAAAATATTAAAATGAATTATGGCTCAGGCCAGCTCGCCCTGGATGATGTTTCCTTTTCCATTCGGAAAGGAGAAAAAATTGGCTTCGTTGGCCGCACCGGATCGGGGAAGACAACCACGGTTGGCGTGCTGGCGCGGCTCTATCCCTTCCAGGAAGGTGAACTCTTGATTGATGATCGTCCCATTCAGGAGTATCAACGGGATTACTTGCGATCTCAGATTGGCTATATCGGTCAGGATGTCATTATCTTCCATGGAACCTTGCGCGAGAACCTGGATTTCTCAAAACGCTTTCGCGATGAGGATTTAAACATCGCCATGGAGATGACCGGCTTGGCCCAGACCATCAAGAACAAAGAGGCCCTGCTGGATTTTGAGGTTTTGGAAAATGGCAATAATTTATCGGTTGGCCAAAAGCAGTTACTTTCTATTACCCGTATCTTGCTCCTGGGCCCGTCAATTTTAATTATGGACGAGGCCACCGCCAATGTTGACCCCGAAATGGAACATCTCGTTCATCGGGCCGTACACAAAGTGATGATCGGACGCACCTGTCTGCTGATTGCCCACCGTTTGAATACCTTGTCAGAGTGTGACCGCATTCTGGTTTTCAAAGATGGTCGCGTGGTTGAGGAAGGCCCGCCATCAGTGCTGGCCAATCGCCCGGGGGCCTTTCAGGAACTGGCCCAGGCCGCCTTGCTACCGACCGTCATTTCGTAAGCCCAGGTCACAGCCGGTATTGCACACCCGGCTTATCGCCTTGAAACCCGTCAGCTTCACCTCCGTCGAGAGAAAACCGTTTTGGACTGTCTCCTGGCGGATTAGATCGGTACTAAGATATTTTTTATTATCGTCGGGAAAGATGGTCACCAGGACGGTGTCATCTCCCAGCTCATTTTGAAGTTGCACGGCCCCCAGAAAATTGGCACCCGAGGAAATGCCCACACCCAGACCCAGGCGTTGGGCCAACTTTTGCGCCATGATTATGGCATCGCCGTCGTCTACGCTCACCACATGGTCCAGCTCGGAGAGCACCACGATGGGCGGGATAAACTCATCTGAGATTCCTTGAATCCGATGTTTGCCCACCTTATGCCCGGTGGTTAGGGTCGGTGAGTTGGCCGGTTCCAGCGGATGGACCTTTAACCCGGGGCAGACTTGCTTTAAAAAGGCCCCCACACCCATAACGGTGCCACCGGTTCCCACCCCGGCAACGAAGGCCTGAGGGGTAATAAAATGGCGACTGAGCTGCCAGAAAATCTCAGGCCCGGTGGTTTGAAAGTGGGCCTCAACATTGGCATCATTGGAAAATTGCCTGGGCAAAAAAGCATTCCCTTCGCTGGTGGCGAGGTCTTCGGCCAACTGGATGCTGCCGACAAAGCCCCCCTGGTCCTTTGAAACCAGCTCCACCGAGGCACCCAAGGCACGAATCAGGTTTTTCCGTTCCTCGCTCATCCAGTCAGGCATGAAGATGGTCACCGGGTGACCGAGTGCCGCGCCAATGGCGGAAAAAGAAATGCCGGTATTGCCACTGGTGGCCTCGATAATTTTAGCCCCTGGTCTCAAGGCGCCGGATGCATAGGCCTTACCCATGATATGCAGGGCCATTCGGTCCTTAATACTGCCCGTCATGTTTAAATGCTCGGCCTTGGCATAAATGAGGCGTTTCTTGCTCTTGTATTCGTATTCGATCACAAGAAGGGGAGTGTTACCCACTAAGCTTTTAATGGCGTCAATTCTTTGCATAAAATATGGGCAGATTATAGCTGTGACTTTCTTGTATCGGCCAGAAGAGTCGTAATAACTTGCAGGAGTTTTGTCGGAGAGGCAGGCTTTTTGAGACAGATGTGCCCCAGGTCTTGGAATGATTTGTCAAATTCAGGCAACTCATTGAACTCTTCGGAAGTGAAAAGAATAAAGGGAACTGAGGGGTTTGATTTTTTTACATAATTCCACACATCCCCGCCATTTTTCACCGGCATGCTGTAATCACAGACGATGATATCAAAGGCGGTCGTTTCCTGAAGAACCTCAAGGGCCTGAGGGCCGTCAACACAGATGGTAACCAGATCATTCGCAGGGGTGGTTTGAGATTGGGCCTGGAGGCGTTTTTCCAGAAAAGGGCCGTACAAATTTCGGATTTCGGCGTCGTCATCAATGAGCAATAAGCTTGTCATGAATAGTATTTTAACCGAACTGGCAATGGCGATGGGTGTGCTTATAAAATTTACCCGAGGCGTTTTTCAAGGGGGCGAGTGGTTCTAAGCCTAGGGAGATATGGCATTTAGAGGCAAAATATAGTGTCAGCGGCTTTAATCCTACCTTTATCTTAGCATTTCAAAAAAGCCTTTATCAGAGGGGAAATTGCTCAATTCTCTTGAAAGAAAGAGAATCAAGTGTTCCAGGAGCGGAAAGAAAGACATGTCATTTTAGCCGATGATCAGATTCATCTCTCGGGGGAAGAAGCTCAGTTTTCTTCACTTTTTTACTTTTGTTTGTTATCAATAAACCACCACAAAAATCTTAAGGAGAACTTATGCAGAAAATCTTGGTGGCCGTTTTTGTCCTTTTGAACCGTCCGATTCTAAACTAGACGGATTCATGGAAACGGGCTGTTTAGTTTGCGCAGAAGATATTCATAAATCTTTCAATGGAGTGCGGGCCTTGAAAGGTGTGAGTCTGTTTGTGCCCCAGGGCGAGTATGTGGCGATTCTCGGGCCGAATGGGGCAGGAAAAACAACGTTTGTGGAAATTATCGAGGGCATCCAAACTCCAGATCGCGGCTCTATCCGGATCAAGGGACTCAGCTGGAAAAAGAACGCTCACGAACTTCATAAGATAATGGGGCTTTCACTTCAGGAAACAAAATTTTTTGAAAGAATCACCACTCTAGAAACGCTTCGGCTGTTTGCCAGCTTCTTTGAGCTGGGTGAAAGCAGAGTGCAGGAAATCATTGAGATGGTCAACCTAAGGGACAAGGTCTCGGCGAGGACCGTGCATCTATCTGGTGGACAAAGACAAAAGCTTGCCTTGGGCCTCGCCATTCTAAATCGCCCAGAGGTGCTTATCCTGGATGAACCGACCACCGGCCTGGACCCTTCCGCCCGGAGGGAAATTTGGAATATTTTATGCGACCTGAAAGCTAAAGAAAAAACCTCCTTGATACTCACCACCCACTATATGGAGGAAGCTAACTTTCTGTGCGACCGGATTATCATGATGGATCAAGGTTTGATTATAAAAGAGGGAACCCCGGAGCAGCTGTTGAAGGAAAGTGGCAAGGCCAACTTGGATGAGCTTTTCATTTATCTGACGGGGCGAGGTCTGAGCGATGAGACAGTTAGCAAAGCTAATTGAAATTCAAATAAAAGAGATCATTCGAGACCCTGGAGTCATCCTTTGGGGGATCGGATTTCCTGTGCTCATGGCCTGGGGACTGGGCATGGCGTTTTCCTCGAAGCCGATGACGGTTCGATCTCTCGCCGTTGTTGAAAAAATAAATTCCAAACATCTGGCCCTTGATTATGTGACAAAAAATGCCACCGAGATTCAGGCCCAGGATAGCGGCATGAGAAAATTTGAAAAAACAATCGAAACCCGGGCCTTCGGCGCGAATAAAATAAACTTTTATCTGGTCTCACCTGAGCAGGCGATTCAGCTGCTCAAGCGTGGAATCATCGCCGTTATGGCCAGTGAGGGCCCTGACGGAATTGGCTATGAATTCGATCCGCGCAATCAGGATGCCCAGATAACCTATTTTATCACTCGGGCAATGATTGAGGACCGTCTCAGTCAAAGCTCGAACGAACGAGTTAATCCGATCAATGTCCCTGGCACTCGATATGTTGATTTTCTCATTCCGGGGTTGTTGGGGATGGGAATCATGATGTCCTGCATGTGGGGTATCAGCTATAGCTTGATTGAGAGACGTTCCAAAAAACTTCTCCGCAGACTATTGGCCACCCCGATGAGGCGATCATCGTATTTATTCTCCCAGATCTTATCGCGCATGATGATCGGATTTATTGAAGCCACAATCTTGATTTTATTTTCTGTGTATTATTTCAAGTTCCAAATAAGCAGTAGTTTCTTTTCAGTTTTTCTTGTTTTTTTGGCGGGGAACTGGGCCTTTAGCGGGCTTTCGATCTTTACCGCCTCAAGGACCACCTCAATTGATATCGGTACCGGTATCATCAATGTCGTGACAACGCCCATGATGGTGCTCTCCGGGGTTTTTTTTAGCTACCATAATTTTCCCGAATGGGCCCGGCCGGTGATTAAATTTCTTCCTCTTACCTTGCTGATTGATACGTTGAGAAGAATCATGCTGGAAGAGCCGAATCTGATGTCCGTGAGTCGAGAGATTTTAATTTTGGCCACCTTCGGAACGGTTTGCTTTGTCTCCGGACTCAAAATCTTTAAGTGGTATTAGCTTGAACGATTGAGAATTTTATTGAAGGCGTTGGTAAAGCGCTCCTTATCTTTTGCTCCGAAGGCCTCGGGCCCGCCGGTTTCCACGCCACTGTCGCGAAGCTCTTTCATGAAATTTCGCATGGAGAGTTTCTCTCGCACATTTTCCTCGGTGTAAATTTCTCCTCGAACATTAAGGGCCGTGGCCTGTTTTTCCACCACTAAGGCCGCGAGTGGGATATCCGCAGTGATGACAATATCAGAGGCCTTGATCTCCGAGACAATATAGCTGTCGGCCACATCGGCACCTGATTCCACGGTTACGAGTCTGATAAAGGGACTTTTAGGGATGATCATGGAGCTGTTGGCGACCATCACGACTTCAAGTTGTAGGCGCGCCGAGGCCTTAAAAATCACTTCCTTGATCACTTTCGGGCAGGCATCGGCATCGATCCAAATGGTCGGTTTTTTCATAGTTAAAGATTTTAGTATGCAGAAGGTAAAGATGCGAGTAGTATGCGGGCATATATCTGGCTTTGTTATTGTCAATACGATGAAATTATTTAAGCAGATTTAACTTAACACTGAATTTGCTTATTAGTTTTGCAGAAAGAAAAATCCCCAAAATAAATAAACAAAATTATAAACAAAATTATAAAAAGATTGTCACATTTTCGTGGCATTAAATGGATAGGAGTATTTATGAGTAGAAAAATTTATGTTGGTAACCTAGGTTACGACATCACCAATGAAACTTTGTCAGAAAAATTTTCTGAGTTCGGCAATGTTGATTCGGCGAAAGTGATTGTTGACCGCGATACAAATCGCAGCAAGGGTTTTGCCTTTGTCGAAATGTCGACAGTTGAAGAGGCCCAAGGTGCCATTAAAGGTCTGAACGGAACTGAGTTCGGTGGACGTCAAATGAATGTGACAGAAGCTAAACCACAGGCCCCACGTGAAAACAGCTCACGAGGCGGATTCGGCGGCGGCGGCGGCGGTGGAAGAAATCGTTACTAGTTTCACACTCGGTAACCTCGTTTAAGGGAATGCGTTGGAGTTATTCCTGCGCCACCCTTAAGGACGGCACGGCATTTCCTTGACTAGACTAATAGGAAAATGAGCTTGTTTGGGACTGGGTAAAACGAAATCCACCCCTATGAGACGGGCCTTGATTGAATAAATCTGGCCCCTTACCGGCACCTCCACTCTGGCCTCGACGGCGATATTTTTATATTCCGACAAGGTCTCCTGCTCCTTCTTGTCTGCAAAAGAGAGCACATATTCTGAACGCGCTTCAGGATGGATGACGATTCTCACCCCATCTTTTTCACTTGTCCGCACAAAACCCTGCACCCGATAACTTGCACATCTTTCCATCTCAGAGGCCCTGCTGTTGGAAAATCCGAGAAGAAGTAGAAGTAAGCTAAAATTTAAAATCAGCACAGGCCCGGGCCTTTGGATCTTCATGGGTGGTCTTCCTCTGGGCGATATATTGGGCAAGATAGTAGGCCTTATCCAGACGTTCGCTCAGACTATTGGCGTTCAAACGTGCATGGTCCAGGTAGGCCTTTTCCATTTTTTTGAGATCGGCTTTTCGCAGCCTGGTGATGTCAGGAGGAAATTTTCCGTCAGGCAACCGATCCTGGTCATAGGCCTGGATTCTCGCCGCAAGGATCTTGATCTCGTTATAGAGTCGCACTCGCTCATTGACATAAGCGCGCATTTTTTTCTGGGCATCCTCGAGACTATTGAAGCCCAGGCGTTGGAGCGTCCGGGCCATAAGAACTTCGTCCTCACTTAGCACTTCATTGCGCAGTTTCTTCTGCGCCAACACCGTCTTGATCTGATCAATGAAATCTTCTACCTGCCAGAATGGATTATCAAAGGTGGCGCAGGAATATTTATCGTAATAGGCCCGCGCGTCCCCCCCTTGCATGTTCGAAGCGACCACGGCCTCAATCACGTTGGCGGACATGCTGCTGTTGATAACCCCGGCCCGAGTCACGGCATACTCGGGTGCCAGGCCTAAAGGGGCGAGGGCGCGGCCAAGAGAGTGTCCGTATCCTTCGACATCAGAGCTGATCTGGGCGGGCATATGCTCATGGCCAAAGGCCCCGAAGGTGCGGGCGTTCAGGAATAAATTTTCCATGCTCACGCCTTCACTCTGAGAGACGTCGACGCTCATCCTGGCGCCAACACCATTGGCGCGAAGGGCACTCAGACCTGGCATGGGATAATTTTGAAAAAGCTCATCCTGCTCGCCCCTGGGCAGCTTTTTGACCGCAAGCTGCGCCACCATGGAGAGACTCACATCATTACCTTGATTGGTGAGGTTGGCAGTTGTGCCCGAAACGACGCAGACATTTTCACCTGCCAGCTGGGAGATCGCGCCCCCGCCATAACAGGAGGAATCCAACACCGCCACCTTGACCCCTTGGGACGCAAGCTGGGCAATTTTCTCTTTGATCGTGCGCATGGATACCCAGTGCTGCTCGCCCCCCGGACCTTGAAAGCAAATCGAATGGACGGCACCTGGGGCCCCGCTGAAACCCTCCTGCTCCCGGCTTCCGTGGGTATTTAAATTGATAAAAAGCTGATCACCTGACCCCGCCTGATTGAGAGATTGCATAAAGGTATTGAGCATAAATTCACTTTCACCTTCCCGCGGATTGCCGGTGAAGGTGGTGGTTTCCCAGCCCATCTTTTTCATGGCGTTCGACATGAAGCGGGTATCTTTCTCAAAATAATCTTGGCCCTTGGCCAGGTCTACACACTGGCCCGAAGCCGCTCCCATGATGGCAATGTTTTTGGCCCAGGCGGGCGTGGAAAAAAGTGTGAAGGTCAAAAGAAAAACAGTTAGTTTTTTCATTTGTAGTAAGTATTATCCATGTTTTGGCCTAGGCGCGCGTGCTCGGGCCTGTTCTTGCCTAGTTAGTTGAGCTTATTGAACAAATGACTGACTGTATTCATTGGCTTAAGGGGGAAGTGTTCAATTTTTAAGAAATTTTATCAGCTCGTCCCAGGAGGCCTTATCGGCCATCTCATGGTACGCGACTGGCATTTTAAAGCGCTTCCCGAGCAAGGTCGCGTCGGGGTTGGTGAAGGCGTGTAAAGCGCCTTTGTAGCTGTGAAAGGTTAACCGGGCCTTGGCCTTTTTCATTTCCACCTTGAAGGCCTTGATGTCCCTGGCCGGCACGAGAGGATCGGCGGCACCATTTTGCACAAGAATTTTGATGGGGGAATCAGCTTTCATCTGCAAGGGCGAGCTTAAACTGCCATGAAAGCTGGCCACGCCTTTTATTTCCACACCACTTCTGGCCCAATTTAAAACCTGGGTTCCCCCAAAACAGTAACCGATGGCATAAATGTTATCAAGGTTCAGACGAGAGTCCTGGCGGGCCAATTCCAGATATTGGTTCAACCTTTGAATTGATAAATTGGAATTCTCATAGAAAGGCGAGGTGAGGGTGCGGGCAACTTCTGGAGATGCGGCGATCTCGCCGTTGCCGAAGAGATCCACGACCAGGGCGGCATATCCTAGCTGGGCCAGCATGGCCGCGCGCTTTTGCACGTACTCATTTTTTCCCCACCACTCATGCACAATGATCACCAGAGGGAGTTTTCCGGCAATTTGCTCTGGCAAAACAAGATCGGCCTTAAATTCCCGGTCGCCCTCAGAAAAAGATAGTTGTGGGGTTTTTACTTCTTCCGGATTTTTTGAGGGTTGTGGAGAGTGATGCGAGCAACTGAAGAGGAGCAAGCATGCTAATAAAGTTTTCATCTAATGGGCCACCAGCTCAGATTTTAACTGCGCAAGATTGACGAAAGGATAATAGTCCAAATCTTTCTGGGCCTTCTTCTGGGAGAAGTAGTGGCCTTTTGCCAGCTGCAGGGCCACAAAGCGTGTCATCGGCGGG
>Ga0209211_10000693_pt1 | contig 67403 bp, 70 predicted proteins | sample RifGroA2_FD_183992 | JGI IMG/M metagenome (GOLD analysis project Ga0209211, IMG submission 183992) | Groundwater microbial communities from Rifle, Colorado, USA - Groundwater A2 (SPAdes) (version 2) | ecosystem: Environmental > Aquatic > Deep subsurface > Groundwater | place: Rifle, Colorado... | reverse complement strand
TGGCGTGTCGGCTTGTGCTCTGCCATAATTTTTCTTGCGGTGTCGAGAATCTCGTACTTTTCTTCCGTGAGCTTGAATTCAGGCGGCAGCAAATGATACAAATACTGCACATTGTCCGGCAGCTCAAAAATAGTCACATCGGTGTTTTTGTCCAGCTGGTAATTGTCTATTTCCTCGCCTTCAGGAGGATAGCTTGACATAAGCTTCGTGAACATGAAATCCGGCCTTATGTCCGGCGTGAAAACCCGCCTGTAGATTGCGCGGTCATTTAGCCTGAAGCCAGACAGGTAAGATTTTACGCCTGAGATTAGCTTTGTTTTTTCCAGCAGCATCATAAGGTATTGCAGGACGGCAATATATTTTTTGGCGCACTCGGCATAAATGGGGTCTATCGACCGGTCTATTTTTATGCGCTCTTCCCTTACTGTTCTTTTTAACTCTACATAGGCCCCAATCGGATCCCGCTTCAATAAATCGGCAGTTATGGTTTGGATTGAATTATACCAATGGCCTGCCCATTTGCTGCATTTTGGGTCAGCGAGCAGAGTGTCATATCCAAGAACGTCCCTCTTTTTTGTCAGCTGGGAATAAAGCTTTGCAATCTCCTGCACCATAGAAGCCTGCGAGTAATCATATTCATAATTCCTTTTCTGCACATAGACTATTTTTGTCACAACCCCGGCTTCAGCAAGAATGTCCATAGTCCTTGACATGCATATCTCATCATCTTCCAAAGACGGAATATGCTGGTACTGCTCCAGGTCAATCAGGGCAATTGTTTCCTCCCCTTCCCTAAGAATGTCATAGGTGAAGGGCTTTTTCGCCTCTCCAAATAGTGACATTATTTCTTCACCTTTTTCAGAATTTCAATAGCAGATTCAATGAGATGCGACTTATTCCTGTATCTCTTATTATCGCTGACTTCCCTTTCAATCCAGCCTATTAAATCCTCGTCTATGGTTGCGCTTATGGGCTTCTTCATTAAACCATCTGTTTATATTATATTATCTTATTTTATATTATAAAATGTAGTTTATAACATATTGGGTATTTAAAGATTGCGGTTTTCAATAAGAAAAGGTTAAAAACATAGCCAGAAATCAGCTTAATATGCGGAAAACCAAAATCTGCGCCGTTCAATTCCGGATTTACAACAATTTCAATAAAAATATTTCCAGAGCGGAACAGTTTTTCAAAGCAGCCAGCAAAAATAACTGCGACATTATCTGTTTTCCTGAATCTTTTCTGGATGCCGGAATGCAGAAGAAAAAATATAAGCCTGAAATTCCGATTCAATCAAAGACATTATTTTCAAAACTATCGGAAAAATACGGATTATTCTCAATTATGGGGAGCATAAAGGAAAAAATTGGAAATGATTTTTACAATGTCAGCTATTTGTTTGATAATAATGGAAAGATTCTTGGAAATTACAAGAAAAATCATTTGACTAAAAATGAGCAGAAATACCTTAAGCCGGATAATAATGTAAAAGTTTTCAAAACGAAAATAGGAAATATTGGAATACAAATATGCCGAGACTTGCTATACCCTGAAATCACAAGAAAACTGATGCTAAAGGGGGCTGAAATTGTGTTCTGCCCGTCTTTCTGGTGCGCTAAGTCCTCTCAATATTCTGATGTTTATAATAATAATTATTTTAAAAATAAAACTCCTGACGAAGTTACTCCTTTGGCTTCTGCAAGGGCAATTGAAAGCGAAGTTGTTTTTGTTTATGCGAATGCCGCCGGAACTTTCAACCATAATGGCTCAAAAAATATTATTCTCGGGAAGACGCAGATTGCACTGCCTTTTTATGGCACAACTGATGTTTTGAATCATAACAAGGAGTCTGTTTTGATGATGGAAGTTGATTTAGGCATGATTAAAGATGCAAAGAAGATTTACAGGATTGAGAAAGATTTAAAGAATTATTACAAGCGTTAAGTGAAAGATTTAAATAGTTTGTTTGATTGTTGATGGTTGATGAAATTAAAGCCATTTATTAAAGATTCACTGTTTCTGCAAAGCTTTAGGATTGTTAAATCCAATCCTGGCGTATCGGGAACTATTCTTCTGTTTGATCTGATGTTTTTGGTTTCTTTTTTGACAATGCAAAAACTTTCTGCTTATTCCGCGCCGGCTATTGTCCCATATGTTAATGTTAATCCGCTGCTGCTTTTGTTTGTATTATCATCAATCTATTATCTTATAGTGCTTTTCGTTTATTCCATTTTCAAATTCAGCGTGCTTGGATTCATAAAGTCATTATTTGCCAGATCACGGTCTTCTTTTTGGGAATTCTGGAGATTTTATGCGCTTAATCTTGCAATTGCGCTGATATTTTTGGCCGTAATGCTTGTGCTTGACTATATTTTGGCAAATCTGAAGCCTGATTTTGCCCCTTATGTTTTTATTGTTATGGCAATCCCTTACGCTCTGATACTGTATTCGGTTGTTAATATTTCCCAGTCTTTGTTTTGCCACGGCAATTCTTTGGCAGCTTCCCTAAAAAATGGATTTGCAATCACATTCACCGATATGAAAAGGTACAGGGAAACGGTGCTTGCCATGATAATATCTGCCGCTGCATTGTGGATTATTTTCTTCGGCATAGGGTATCTTATACAGGTTTCCACGTCAGCCAACTACGCATTATATCTGAAAACTTATTCACTTTTTGGGGAAGCCTCAAAATTGGCAATAAGCATCGTTTTTTACTTTTTGATTTTCATAAACAGAATTTCGTTTTACAAAATTACGCAGAACAAGAGTTGACCAGCTAAAAATGTTTTTCCAAAACATAAATCCGGTATTGCTGCAGCTTGGGCCTTTGCAGATAAGGTATTACGGATTGTTCTATGCCCTTGGCTTTGTGATTGCCTATTTTTTAATATATTATTTGGCAAAAAGAAAAGCGCTTCCTGTTATAAAGGATGATGTTGCTGATTTAATATTGTATTTGCTTGTCGGAGTTGTTGCCGGCTCAAGAATTATTTATGTCCTCTTCTACAATTTTTTGTATTACATCAAAAATCCATTTGAGATAATTGCCGTATGGCACGGCGGCTTAAGCTTTCACGGCGGATTGGCCGGGGCAATAATTGCGACTTATATTTTCTGCAGGAAGAAAAAAGTTAATTTCTATGACATTGCGGACATTGCAGTCATTCCTGTTGCATTGGCTTTGGCACTTGGGAGAATGGGGAATTTCATCAATGCGGAGCTGTACGGCAGGGTTACTGGCGTTTCATGGTGCGTTGATTATTCAAAAAACCAGTATGCTGCAAACATCCCAACCGGATGCAGGCATCCCTCGCAGATTTATGAGTCGCTGAAGAATTTTTTTATTTTCGCTGTTTTGTGGCTTGTCAAGGACAAGAAACTTCCGAAAGGGTTCATGTTCTGGAGTTTTGTGGCATTGTACGGGCTGCTGAGGACTTTCGTGGAGTTTTTCAGGGCGCCTGACGAGCAGATTGGGCTTATCTTTAGTTATTTTACAATGGGACAGCTGCTGAGCTTTCCGCTGTTTTTGATTGGGGCATATATGCTGTTTAGATTGAATAGAAAACAAAAATTTTGATGCATTTTTGAAACTGAATTTTATCCCAATCAAGCGGTTAGTAACATATTTAAATGAATGTTTTTTTCATATTAATATGTCAAATAACATCAAAACTCTGGGGGCAGTGCTTGTCGGGTTTTCTTTGATACTCTTATTTACCCTTGTTTACATAAAAATACATGTGGACAAAGAAGGGGCGCTGCTGTGCGACGCGTTTACCCAAAATAATTGGGATATGTCGCAATGCCCTGCGCACAATCCCAAAACATCGTGGGTGGTATTGCTTTCCTTTGGAATCGGGTTTTTTATGCTTGGCACAGGAATCTACATGCTGTTTTTCCACAAGGCTATTGCGCATGAGGCCAAAAAAGAATTCAGGCACGTTGATTTGTCAAGGCTAAATGATGATGAAAAAAATGTTTATAACACTATAAAAAACAAGAGCGGCTCTGCCTATCAGAGCGATATCATTAAAGAAACCGGATTCAGCAAGGTTAAGGTTACAAGAATTCTTGACAAGCTCGAAACTAGCGATATTATTGAGAGAAAAAGAAGGGGAATGACAAATATTATTGTGCTGAAGTAAATATTTCTAAATAAATCTAGTTTTTTGCTTCTGAAACTAGTTTCATCGCTATCTTATAAAGCTGTTTCAAAAACCATAGTTCTACATTTGTTAATCGGAGGAATAAAATGTTCACAACACGGGGAAAAATAATTTTTGTGTTTTTGGCGGTTTTATTGGCTGCAGGTGTCATGTTTGCAGTTGCAATGATGTTGAAAGACTCTGATGGAATGAATTCCAATAAAATTCCAACTGGAAATCTGCTAAGCCTGTCAGACTATCCTGATGATGTAACTGTAATGTTTTTGTGCCCGTGCTGCGGCCAGGTTTTGGACAGAAAAAATATCTGCTGCGGAATGGCGGGCGACATGATAAAATATATTGACTCATTGACCGCTTCGGGCATTTCAAAAGATGAAGTGATAATGAAAACTGTAGAGAAATATGGCATAAACTCGGTTGTTGAGTCAAAAAGGGCAGTGATACAGGCGGCGCTTGAGAAGCGAAATCCTTCTGCTTTTCCGCAGGGTAAGCTTTCATTTTCGGGCGCAGTCGGGCAGAAAGCCCCAGATTTCACGCTTGAGAGCATTGAAGGAAAAACTATGAAGCTCAGCTACTATAAGGGAAAAAATATCGTGTTGTTTTTTAATGAGGGCAGCATGTGTTATCCTTCCTGCTGGAACCAGATAGCTGAGTTTGGGAATGATGAAAGATTCAACAATGATAATGCGATTGTGTTTTCCATAACACCGGACCAGAGGGATGAATGGCAGAAAATAGTGCAGAAAGTGCCAAAGCTTGCAAATTCAAAAATTTTGTTTGACTCAGCAAGAACAGTTTCATCGGCTTATGATGTTTTAAACCTTCCCTCATCAATGCACAAGGGCTCATATCCCGGCCATACTTATTTTATAATTGACAAGGAGATGGTTGTGCGCTATGTGTTTGACGACCCTAGAATGGGAATACAGAACGACAGGATTGCCGGCGAGCTGAGCAAGATTGCCGCGAGCGGGTGATTAAATGGAAGTTCTGATAGCCGCATCTTTGATATCAGCGTTCATTGCAGGAATTGCTGCCTTGTTTGCGCCGTGCTGCATAACGGTGCTTTTGCCTTCTTATCTTGGCTCGATTTTCAGGCAGAAAAGGACAGTTTTTGCAATGACATTTGTCTTTTTCCTTGGAATATTAAGCGTATTCCTTCCTCTCGGGCTTGGAATGGCATGGCTTGGCTGGGCGCTCAGCCAGTATCATGATATAATATACACTACCGGGGGAATATTTTTATTGCTGCTTGGAGCCTCAATTTTGATAGGAATCCATTTTTCAATGCCCTTTTCAATTCACCCAACAAACAAGATAACCGGAGCAGGATCTGTTTACGTTTTGGGAATATTTTCGGCGTTTGCAACGCTTTGCTGCGCGCCGGTTCTTGCAGGAGCGCTTGCGCTTTCAGTGCTCCCCGGCTCGATATTTTGGGGCGGGCTTTATTCCATAGTTTATGTGCTTGGAATGGTTGCGCCTTTGTTTGTGATAGCTTACTTTATGGACAAAACTAATATGGGACAGAAATTAGATTTTCTAAAAAAACCTATTTCATATCCCATAGTTGGCAGGAAGGTTGAACTAAGGCTTGTTGATGTTTTGTCTGGGGTCACTTTTTTTCTGATGGGCATATTCATCCTTTACCTTACAATGGCAGGCAAGCTTGCAATGCAGGGAAGCGATTACCAGATGGCAATCAATATTTACATGGAAAATATTACGAATGGAATAAATTCATTTTTATTGAAGAATCCCCTGGCTGTTTGGGCTTTTGCTGTGGTGATAATTGCTGTTTTTGTATTCCGGTTTTTTGCGAGAAAAAAGAAGGCACAAACAAAAGTTTAAATATATCCCTTACCATAAAGATGCCAGAACTGTATAACTTAAATATTTGAGGTGGAATTGTGGGAAAAGGAAAAAGCAAGGGATGCTGCTGAACAGGCACATTTTTTTGAACAAAAAAAGGTGAAATGATGAAAAAGCTTGAAGGGAAGGTTGCCATAGTTACTGGTTCCGATAGGGGGATAGGGAGAGGAATTGCCCTGTCGCTTGCAAAGGAAGGATGCAAAATAGTTGTCAACAGCCATAAAAATGCAAAAGAGGGAAACGATGTTGTTTCTGAAATAAAAAATCTCGGAAGCGATGCTCTTTTTGTAGTTGCTGATGTTTCAAACGAAAGGCACGTAAGGAATTTGGTTGAAAAGGCTGTTAGGAAATTCGGCAAGTTGGATATTTTAGTGAATAATGCTGGAATTTTGGTTATGGGGACAATTTTAACACTGACTGAAAAAGACTGGAACAGGCAGATGGATGTCAACCTGAAAGGCAATTTTCTTTGCACAAAATATGCAGCGCAGCAGATGGTAAAGCAGGGAAAAGGCGGCAGGATAATTAATATTTCATCAATTGCAGGATTAGTTGGATTCGCAGGCATAAGCGCTTATTGCGCTTCAAAGGGCGGAGTTACGGAACTGACAAGGGAGGCTGCGCTGGATTTTGCACAGTACGGGATTACTGTCAATGCAATAAATCCAGGGGTAATCCAGACAGACATGACAAAAGGAATGCTCGATGATCCGGCTACAAAGAAGAATTTTATGGAGAATACCCCCGTTGGAAGAGTTGGCAGGCCAGAGGACATCGGGAATGCAGCTTTGTTTTTGGCTCTTGATGATTCCAGTTTTATAACTGGGCATAACCTGGTTGTTGACGGCGGATGGACCGCAAAATAAAAGGTGAACAAATTGAACAAAAACAAAGTAAAAATGCAGCTGGTTTTGATATCGCTGATGCTGGTTATTTTTTCAGCGGCAGCTTATTCTGCAGAAGATGAATTTGCGGAAGCCAAGAGCCTGATTGATACAAAAACTCCCTGCTTGCAATTGTCAGAGAGCCAGATGGAACTGATTGGAGACTATTACATGGAGCAGATGCATCCGGGAACTGCCCATACTGCGATGGAGCAGATGATGGGCGGCGAGGGCTCAGAAAGCTTAAGGCTGATGCACATTGCGATTGCGAAAAGAGTTTACTGCAATGATTATAGCAGCTCTGCCAATTATGGCATGATGGGATTTGGAATGGTGGGCAATAGAAACGGAGGAATGATGAATATGGCATTGAGCGGTATGATGGGTTCTGGGACGATGGGAGGATACAGCTACGGGCTTGGATATTGGAGTTTTGTAAATGTGCTGTATCTACTTTTGCTGGTAGGGCTTATAGTTTTGGTATATCTATGGATTGTAAAAATTTGGAGAGGCTTGAAAATCGGTAAAGGCAGTAAAAAGTAGTGAAATATGTACCAATATAAAAAAGAAGTAAACTTGAGCTATGATCGGGCAGTTGCACGGGCCAGGGAAAGGCTGCAAAAAGAAGGGTTTGGGGTACTAACTGAAATTGATGTAAAATCGACTTTGAAGAAAAAGCTTGATGTTGATTTTGATGACTACATAATTTTGGGGGCGTGCAATCCGCCGTTTGCTTACAGGGCGCTGCAGGCGGAGCAGGATTTGGGCCTGATGCTGCCGTGCAATTTGATTGTGTACTCGCATAAAGGCAAAACTTTTGTTGCAGCAATAAAGCCGACAGTCCAGATGGAAAAAATTGGAAATGTGAAATTGAAGGAAGTTGCTGTGCAGGTTGAAGAAAAATTAAAAAAAGTTGTGGATTCATTATAATTTTAAATTAAAATTAATAATTAGGGGGGACCAAATGGAAAAACTAAAACCAAACGTTGTGGCGTTGTCGCTGGGATTGACATCTGTTATTTTGTATTTATTGTGCTTGATTTTTGTGTCGGTAATTCCGATTGGAATGATGGGGGCTTTTGTGAATAACCTGCAGCACAGCATGGACTTTACCGGGATGATGACTCAGAACATTAATTTTATAGGATCCCTGGTCGGGATAATTGGGTGGTTTATAATATCAGCAATAAGCGGATACATATTTGCTGTGGCATATAATTGGACTGCGGAAAAATTAAGGTAAATATGGCAAAAAATCTGAAGGAAAAATTTATCGGAGCTAGCGGGAGCGTTTCAGGGGCTGCAAGCGTGCTTGGCTCGTGGCAGATATGCCACAGCCTGTGCCTTGGGTTAATTGCGCTTCTCGGAGTTGTTGGAATAACCGTTACGGGAATGCCCCTTTTTTTCCTGACAAATATCGCGGTTCCCATGTGGACAATCGCCGTTTTGCTGCTGGCCGTTACAATCATAGTTTACACGCAGAAGAAATGCATTTCAAAAAATCTGATTATATTTAATTCAGGGCTTATTTTGGCAGGAACTCCTTTTCAATCAGTGCAGAAATTTTCTGCCTATTTTTGGGTTGTTGGCGGATTAATTGCAGCATGCGGAATATTTTTGTTTGTTAAGGATAAAATAAAAGGGAAAAAGTGCGAGCATGAAAAGTGATTACATTATCTACGGAATTTTGGGAGTTGCCTTGGTTATTTTGGCTTATACCCTCCTCACTTTGGTTGATGGCAATGACCCATCTCAGAAAATCCCGCAAGCCCAAAATGAAAATTCAAAATTTCAAGCGGTAACTTCGGGAAACACGGACCCCGGGAATGCCCAGATTGACTTGACCCCAAAAGGAGCCGAGAACGGACAGCTTAAGGTTGATTTCGCAATCAATACACATTCAGTAACTTTAAGCGAGTACGATTTAACCAAGGTTACAACATTGGAATATGGCGGAAAGAAAATTAATCCAATATCTGCGCCTGCTCTTGAGGGGCATCATAATTCCGGAGTTTTGACATTCAATGTTGGGCAGGATATAACTAAATTCAAGATAACTATTGTCGGGATTCCCAGCGTGCAGGAAAGGGTATTCGAGTGGGGTTAAATTAATTTTTTTTAAGAATGGCGACAGATACAGTCTGCGGGATGGAAATTGATGGGAAGGAAGTGAAATTCAGTACTGTGAAGAATAATAAAAAATACTATTTCTGCAGCAGAAACTGCTATGAAAAATTCCAGAAAAATCCGTCAAAATATATTAATTCAGAATTACCAAAAAATAAATTATTAAAGCTAAAACCCAATAATGAAAAATCAACAAACAACAATCAAAACATTCAAAAAACTTCAGTATCAATTTCCGGCATGCACTGCGCTTCTTGCGCGAATACGATTGAAAAATCACTTAAAAAGACCAATGGGGTCATTAATGCAAATGTCAATTTCGCTTCTGAGAAAGCAAGTGTCGAGTATGACGGAAATGAAATTAATGAGGATTCACTTAAAAAAATAATCAGGAAAACAGGCTATAAAGTCATTGAGAATAAATCCGGGAATTGGGAAATTTCTGAATTAAGATTGAAAGTCATAGGAATGGACAACCCGCATTGCGTTGGAACTGTCGGGAATGCGCTTAATCTCCTCAAGGGGATTATTTCAAAGGAACTTTTGGCCAATGAGCGTGCTTTTATCAGATATGACCCTCAGCTTACAAGCCTTGATGAAATAAAAAAAGCCATAAGGCAGGCTGGCTATGAGCCGGTGGAGCAGGCAGCACAAAGCGCTGACAGGGAAAAAGAGGCAAGGGAAAAGGAAATAAAAATCCTTAAAAGAGATGTAATCCTGGGATTTGTCCTGAGCATACCAATTTTTATCTTATCTTTTCCCGAATGGTTTAAGATAACACTGCCATTCCATAATTATATTCTTCTCCTGCTGGCAACTCCTGTGCAGCTGGCGCTCGGCTATCGTTTTTACACAGGAACTTGGATTGCATTAAAAAACAAGACAGCAAACATGGATACTTTGATAGCTGTGGGAACATCTGCAGCTTACATTTATAGCACGCTTGTTACTTTTTTTCCCTTGGCATTTGGAAACCAGCTCTATTTTGATACCTCATCTGTAATAATAACCTTTATTTTGCTTGGAAAATATTTCGAGGCGCTGACGAAGGGGAAAGCATCGGAAGCGATAAAAAAGCTGATTGGCCTGCAGGCAAAAACTGCAACAGTCGTAAGGGGCGGAAAAGAGATAGATGTGCCAATTGAAGAGCTGCAGATCGGCGATGTTTTTATAGTCAAGCCGGGGCAGAAGATTGCAACAGACGGCGTCGTTGTTTTTGGGGATTCCCATGTGGATGAGTCAATGATAACCGGAGAAAGCATGCCCGTTTCAAAAAAATTAAATGACAAGGTTGTAGGGGCAACGATAAATAAGAACGGCATGCTAAAAGTCAAGGCATCCCAGGTCGGGAGCGAAACAATGCTTGCCCAGATAATCAAGCTTGTCGAGGATGCACAGGGCTCGAAAGCGCCGATACAGAGGCTTGCTGACAGGGTCGCTGGAATTTTTGTTCCCATTGTAATTCTTATTGCAATAGCATCGTTTTTGTTTTGGTATTTTATTGCCCCAAGCTTTATGGTGATAAGTGCGCCTTTCCTGTTTTCGTTTTCAATTTTTGTCGCTGTTTTGATAATTGCGTGCCCCTGCGCCCTTGGGCTTGCAACACCGACTGCGATAATGGTCGGCACCGGAAAAGGGGCGGAGAATGGCATTTTGATTAAGAATGCGGAAGCGCTTGAAACGGCGCATAAATTAACAACAATTGTTTTTGACAAAACCGGCACTTTGACTAAAGGGAAGCCGGAAGTTACCGATGTTACAGCTCTTGACGGCAAATTTATTGAAAATGACATTATAAAATTTGCCGCCATTGCGGAAAAAAATTCAGAGCACCCTCTCGCGGAATCAATTGTAAATTATGCAAAATCAAGGAAAATACAATTTCCAGGATCATCTGATTTTGAGGCAATAAGCGGAAAAGGAGTTATTGCAAAACATAAAAATTATCAAATTCATGTCGGGAATGACAAATTAATCGGCCAATTTAAAATTAAAATTAATGATGAAACAAACAACAAAATAAGCGAACTTGAAGGACAGGGAAAAACAACAGTAATTCTTGCTTTGAATAAAGAAATAGTGGGATTGATTGCCATTGCAGACACTCTAAAGGAAAATTCAAAGGACGCGATAGATGAATTAAAAAAGATGGGAATTGAAACCGTAATGATTACGGGCGACAATGAAAGGGTTGCAAAATCAATTGCATACCAGGTTGGAATTGACAAGGTGATTGCAGAAGTTCTGCCGCAGGACAAGGAAAACGAAATCAAGAAGCTTCAGGAGCAGAAAAAAATTGTTGCGATGGTTGGTGACGGAATAAACGATGCTCCTGCCTTGGCTGCAGCAGATGTTGGCATTGCAATAGGCGCAGGGACTGATATTGCGATTGAGACGGGCTCGATAATTCTAATCAAGAACGATTTAAGGGATGCCGTCAAGGCAATCCGGCTGAGCTCTTATACAATCAAAAAAATAAAACAGAACTTGTTCTGGGCGTTCTTCTACAATGCTGCTGGAATTCCGATAGCTGCCGGAATTTTGTACCCTTTTTTCGGCTTCCTCTTGAACCCGATGATTGCCGGAGCAGCTATGGCCTTTTCCTCGGTTTCGGTTGTTTCCAACAGTTTGCTGATGAGGAAGTGGAAAGGGTAAACCATCGTTGAAAAAAGCGCGGCACATTTATCTTTGCGGGTATTGATTTTAAGATTCTGATTTTATACAATCCCAATTCGGCGTGCAAGTTTCTGGGTTGCAGCCTTTAAATTCCTGCTTAAGCCCTGTCGCGCACATCAAGTCAACGCCTATGCAGCTTACATTTTCCCCTCTGCCTTTGCAGCATTGGGTATTTTGCTCATAGCATTCTCCATGTTTTGCCGGGCATTCTCCTCTGTAATATGCCCACTCCTCGCACTCTGTCCCGTCTGGCAAAGTGCATATGCCATACTGGCCATTTTGCCCGTCTACAATGCTAAGCTTGCCGCCTTTGTCGATGCAATTGACGGATGCGGGGTTTGCAACCTGAGCATTCTCATTTTTTCCATTGTCATTAACTACACCGGTTTGGGTGCATGCACTCAAAAAAATAATCAAGAGAAAAAATCCAAACATTAAGCTGACTATTTTCTTCATAATCTAATCTTATTTATCTAATATATAAATATTATTGTTATTGATTCAATTTTTACAAAAAGCAACCTATTTAAACCCATTATTCCCTCTTCAGGCCATGCCGAAACACAGCGTTTCAAGGACGATGTCCACGCAGCATCCGGACAATGTAACCAATCCTTTTTTCTCCGACAGCTCCGAGCTTGGAGGGGAAGATGAGATAAAGGAAGTTTTTTACGCTTTCTCGCATATTCACTCCAGGGAGCAGCTGTGGGACTGCGAGGGAAAGGAAGTTGACAATTTTGTTGTTAAAAAACTGCTGACAAAATATGAAACATATTTCAAAAAACATACCCTTGGAAAAGATGTTTTTCTCACGCTGAGGGTTCCAAACCCTTCTGTAGAAAAAAATGAGGCAAAAATTTTGCTGGAAACGCTTGAAAGCATTCCGAGAAACTTCGATGCGGCAAAATTATTTTATGGTGATGGGGTTGCGCCTATTTTTGAAATTGCGCTGCCGATGACAACTGACTACCGGGAGCTTACTAGGATTGCTAAGTATTACAAAACTTATGTTGTCGGAAAACAGCATGATAAGCTCGGCGATGACATGACGATAGCGCAGTGGATTGGGAAATTCCAGCCGGAGAATTTGAGGATAATCCCACTCATAGAGGACAAGGATACAATTCTTAACTGCGACAGAATCGTTGAAGGATTTCTAAATGAGGAAAAGGTTGAGGATTACCAGAGAGTCTGGCTTGCAAGAAGCGACCCGGCGCTGAATTACGGCAATCTCGCAACAGTTCTGATGCTTAAAGTTGCATTTCAAAAGCTGGGGCAAGTGCAGGATAAATTATCAGTTGATATTCTTCCGATTCTGGGATGCGGCTCTGCTCCATTTAGAGGAAATTTCAAGCCCACCAATATCAAGAACTGCGTTCAGGGATACCCGAGCGTGCACACTTACACTTTGCAGTCCGCATTCAAGTATGATTATAATATAAAGGAGGTCAATGGCGCAGTTGAGTTCCTGAACGATTCAAAGCCCGGAAAGCCTGTCGCCGTTGATGAAAAAAAATGCGTGTCCATAACTGACAAATTGATGGGGGAATACCGCAAGCAGGTGAAGCTTGTTGTCGAGCACATAAACAACATTTCCCCGTACATTCCGTCAAGGAGGAAAAGAAAGCTCCATATCGGACTGTATGGCTACTCAAGAAACATTGGAGAATTGAAATTGCCCCGTGCAATTACTTTTTGTGCCGCGCTTTACTCTTATGGCATGCCTCCTGAAATTCTTGGCTTGAATGCGCTTGAAGGTAAAGACATGGACTATATCAAGGATATTTATGCCAATTTTGACAATGATTTAAGAGACTCGCTGCAATATCTGAATGAGGACAATCTTCACATTTTTCCAAATGAAATTGTGGAGAAAATCAATAAAATAAAAAAGATGGTTGATTTTGAAGTGAATGAAAAGCACAAGAAAGTGACTTCGATAATTCTTGAGGATTTGAAGAAAAAGGATTATAGGTTACTGACTGAAAATATAACAAGAGCTGGATTTATCAGGGGATTTTTGGGGTAATTAATTTTGACGTAAATGACTCTAAAAAATTTGCAACTTTTGTTTTCAAAATATACGGCGCTGGGGACGGGACTCTCAACAAGTTCCGTATTGGTATTTGAACCCGTGTGGTACTTGGGAAAATACCAACTAGTCTTGAGCTAGCCGCGTTGACCGTGCTCCGCCACCCCGGTTCTGCCGATAATCATAAGTTTTATATATCTGTCCAGCTATTTTAGCTATACTTGGGAAAGTACCGATTGGTTTTTGAGTCCAGCGTTGACCGGGCTCGACCATTCTTTTTTATTTTAATATTGCAGGAATTCTTTCTTTAAATAGTTCATGTGGAAATGTCCAGTGTCTAGTGGTTGTTGTGCATATTGAAAATAAGTTAAGTTATATCTGGCAGACTTTACAGCCCAAGTAATTTAACAGAAACCCTTAAAAAGGGCTTAATATACTAAAGTGTAGAGTAATTTGTGAAAACCGCATTATTATTTTTTGTTTTAGCCGGTTAAGAAGAGCAGAAGTATACCTTGATGACAACAGTCCTTGGTCAAAAATTAACGGGATATTTCTGGAAAGAATTACGCCAATTGGACATTAGCCGGTCAACAAGCAGAATATTATTAATTGCGTTGTCGGCTATCTTGACAGCTGCAAAGCGGCTGCCAATAGAATCAGTGAGGTATAAAAATGATATCAGGCATACATTTACATCCAGAGCTAAAGAAAGCATTTGAGGAGATGGGATTCTCTGAGATGACAGAGATACAGCAGAAGGCAATCCCTTTAATACAGCAGGGAAAAGATGTTATCGGGCAGTCGCAGACCGGCTCCGGAAAAACAGCGGCTTTTGGATTTCCAATTCTTGAAAAGATAAGCCACAATGCGGGGCTGCAGACTTTGATACTTGTCCCTACGAGAGAGCTGTGCGAGCAGGTTTCAACGGAGATGAGAAAATTTGCAAAGCATAAAAAAATGAACATATACGCAATTTACGGCGGCGTTTCAATCAACCCTCAGTTCGGCATGATAAGGCAGGCTGACGTTGTTGTCGGGACGCCTGGAAGAATACTTGACCACCTGGAAAGGGGCACAATCAATTTTAATAAAGTGAAAATTCTTGTCCTTGACGAGGCGGACAAGATGTTCGAAATGGGATTCGTTGATGATGTGAGAAGAATAATCTCCCAAACGCCAAGAGAGAGGCAGACCTTGCTCTTCAGCGCAACCATGTCGCAGCAGGTTCACGAGGTCGTGAGAAACTACATGAAAAATCCTGAAAAAATCAAGGCCCAGGTTTATGTTGAAGAAAGCAAGATGGAGCAGTTTTTCTATTCAGTGCCTTCACGTGATAAATTTTCATTGCTGGCGCATATCCTGAAGCATGAAGCCCAAGGAATTACAATTATATTCTGCGCGACAAGAAACAGGGTTGATGTAGTCAGCAAAAACCTTTACAAGCAGGGGATACAGGCGCTAAGCCTGCACGGCGGACTGAGCCAGAACAGAAGGAAACAGTCAATTGATGCTTTCCACCGGGGAGAAGTCAGCGTTCTTGTTGCAAGCGACGTAGCTGCAAGGGGGCTTGATATCAAAAATGTCAGCCACGTCATAAACTATGATTCGCCAAAAACTTCAAAAGAGTACATCCATAGGATTGGAAGGACTGCAAGAGCAGGAAGCGAGGGAAAAGTCATTTCGCTGATTGCGGAGCAGGACCATGATAATTTTAGGAGCGTGCTTTCAGATAGGTCAATTGTAGTCCAGCAGGTTCAGCTTCCTGATTTTGAGAAGATTTCGTTCGTTGCAGCTGCCAGAGAGCACGGCAGGGGCGGCGGATTTCACGGAAGGCCAAGTTACAGGAGAGGCTACGGCTCCCAGCCTGGAAGGGGCAGCTACGGCCACGGGCATAGGGAGAGCAGAGGGCATTCTTCTGATGGTGAAAGGAGCGGCGAGAGAACCAGCGAAAGGAACAGCCACGGCAGCTCATACCAAGGGCACAGGCCACGCAGCTCATTTTCAAGGCCGCATGAAAGAAGGTTCAGGTAGAATAATTTTAATTTTTTAATTTTATTTTTGTTCCAAGAGCTTTGTTTTGGCTGGTATTTATTTTGTTGAATCTTTTATTTTCTTCCTTCTTTTGTGCCCCACATAGAAATAAGCTGCAAGTACGGCGGCAATAAAAAATACAAGTAAAAACCCATTGATGTACCTTGATGCCACTTTATAAGCCTTCCCGAAAATGTAGCCTACCAGGGAAAAAAATACCCCCCAGCTGATTCCACCCGCAATATTATAAAAAAGGAATTTTTTGAATGGCACTTTTGAAGAGCCCGCAACAAAAGGCGCAAATGCCCTGGTAATTGAATTAAACCTCCCTATTATCATTGTTTTGCCCGTGTACTCGTTCATTAATTCTTTTGTCCTTTTGAAATACTCTTTCTTAAAGAAGAAATATTTTCCATAATCCCTGATAAAAGAATACCCATATTTCCTTCCCAAAATATAACCTACTAAATCCCCAATTATTGCGCCTAATGAGGCCAATATCATAATATAATACAAATTCAGCAAATCCAATTTGGCGAAAAACCCGCCGATAATTACAATTGTCTGCCCGGGAATAAATATGCCGAAAAAAGGCGTTGCTTCGAGCAGCGCTGAAAGAAAGACTATTGGATAGCCCCACAGCTGCAGGACCGGAATGGGCATGCTTAATATTTTATCAGTTATTTTCATAGAATCAGACAACTGAACAGGGTATTTAAATTTATATGGGAAAGTTTTAAAAAACACCTTAGAATGCGCTTATTATGGAAGATAATCACAAAATCGTATCGTCTTTCTATAAGTATGTAAAAATAGAAAATCCTGCTGAATTTCAAAGGCAGCATCTCGAATTTTGCCTATCCATTGGCTTGAAAGGAAGGATTTTGTTGGGGGATGAAGGAATTAACGGCTCTGTTTACGGCGCGAGAGATACGGTTGAAAAATATAAATCAGAATTGAGAAAAAATCCCCTGTTTTCAGATATTGAATTCAAGGAGCAAATCTCGGAGAAGCCGGCTTTTAGGAAAATGTTTGTCAGGGTTAGGAAAGAAGTCGTTAATTCCGGCATTCAGGTTGATCTGAAAAACACCGCTACATTCATAGAACCATCAAAACTAAAGGAGTGGCTTGACAACAATGAAGATATCGTGCTTGTTGACATGAGAAATGATTACGAAGCAAAGATTGGGAAATTTAAAAATGCGGTTGTTTTGCCTATGAAAAATTTTAGGGAGCTGCCAAATGCTGCCAGGGAAATTGAAAATCTGAAAGGCAAAAAAATTGTAACTTACTGCACTGGCGGCATACGATGCGAAAAAGCTTCGGCTTTCCTGAAAGAGAATGGATTTACTGATGTTTATCAAATTAAAGGCGGCATTTTAAAATTCGGCGAAAAGTTTCCAGACACCTATTGGGAAGGAAAATGCTTTGTTTTTGATGACAGGATTGCAATTGATTTGAACAAAAAAAATAAAGAAGCTTTAACAGAATGCGAATGGTGCGGGAAGAAATGCGATGATTACCTGAACTGCCACAATCTTGACTGCGACAAGCTTTTTATTTGCTGTGAAGAATGCAAAGTAATCCATAATAAAAGCTGTTCCGGAGAATGCAGCAGCACAAATAAGAGGAGAAAAGAAGTTGATTTAATAGAATAAAAAAAATGACACACTCCTAAAATAAATCCAGCTAAAGCTGGGGGTTTCTCACGCAAACCATTTTACTTAAACTTTTTCCTCTTGCGAGGTCGCTACGCTAAAAGTTTAATGTATGGTTCGCTAACACGAGAAACACCCTAACAATACGAGCAACCAACTTTAAAATGAGGTGGTCGCAATGACTAAAAACAAATATCCGCACTTCAATCCAGGAGTGTACAAAATAGAAAGTAAAATAGCAATGGTGAGAACATCCCATCATTGCAAGTTTAACATCAACTATCATATTATTTGGATTCCAAAGTACAGGAAGCCAATTTTGGTAGGCAAAGTAAGGGAAGTTCTAAAAACAATTATTGATGGGCAATGCCAAGAATTGAGTTTAAACAATCTTGCTTTGGAGATAATGTCAGACCATCTGCATTTGTTTGTAGGCGCAAAGCCGACAGCAACGCCTTTCAAGATAATTCATAAGTTAAAGGGTAATACCTCCATTCAATTAAGGAGAGTATTTCCGGATTTGAAATACTTGGGATACAAACAGCATTTCGGAAAAGGCTTTGATGCTCTTTGGGCAAGAGGATATTACTGCGGTTCTGCTGGGCACGTTTCGCAGGAACAAGTCAAGCGTTACATTCAAGAGCAGATGGGTAAATCTGTTTTTGAGTATGATATTTATGGTTGTCCTACGAACTTGAAAGGTCAATTAAAGATAGGAGATTTTACAGGAATTTAAGCTATACTAAAATTTAGTAATAAACTCTATAAGTTAGTAACTGATATATTATAGCAATCACAAAAAACAAGAATGGCACAGCTACAATCCACGCAAAGAAAAATCCTATTGCTGTAAGAACTTCTTTTGCACTGTGCGCTCTTCCAACGTAAAATAGTGTTCCTATCAATGAAAAGAATGCTAACACAAGAATCAACGCTTTGAAATACCCAGCCTTAACAAAAAGTGAGCCAATCACAAAACTAAAGAATAATGCAAATGATAAAAAGCTGAAACCAATTGCCCTCCATATATGGAATTCTTTCATTGCTTTCAACTGTTGAGCTTGAGTTGTTTCGTTCATATTCTCTGTATATCTATACATTCCGTATATTAGTGCTGCAAACAACACTAAGGCGAATAGAATTTCAAAAATATAAAGTTTAAATATACTTTCAGCATATTTACCCTTAACAATCAATGAATTTCCTGCATCGAGATTTGTTCTTTCCTCAACTAAACCACGTGAATATTGTAATGCCGAGAATAATCTTTGATAATCAGACGGATTTTTAATATCAATAGAACGGACATCTTCTCCCATGCTTGTAGCACTAATGCTCTTAAACATTCCAAATCCGCCAAAAGTTCGCTCTGTTTTAGTGCCAGCAATCACCAAATTGCTGTCAGTAACTATAGAAACTCTGACATTTTCGCTCATTACAGGCACTTTTAAAGTTTCAAATGCAAATGAATTGTAAAATCCTTGACTGACTCCGCCTACATATTTATATTTTAACAATAATTTTGTTGATGCTCCTGTTGCAACTTTTTCAATTGGAATTTCTAAAACGTTTCCATTCTTGACTATTTGGCCTTTATCCAAAAGCTTGAAGTCTTTATTGTAATCATAATCGTTGTAATACGGGTTATTATTACACTGCTCTTCGTATCGCATACATTGGGAACTGAATGCTTTGCATCTCTCTTGCCACGAAGAGCATTGGTTTGTAGTTTTATCAAAGTTGTTGCAGATTACTTCTGTGCCCCCTGTACATACTTGCTGGTAGTCTGTGCATATTTGATTACATGTTTTACCACCACCTACAGCTTGCACAACTTCAAAAACTTCAACACTTCCTCTCGGAATTTCAATTTTTATAGCATCAAGACTTTGATTGTTAAATCCTTTGTTAAAAATATTGAAAGCAACATAAACAGTAGCTGCTCCGCTTTCATCGAAAGTAGCTTGATACCATTGGTTTTTGACCGTATAATCTTTGTAATCGGCATTATAAGAGAATACGCTAGTCGAAAAAATACAAATCAAGACAACAAAAAGTATCAAAAGATTTTTTGTTTTGCTCATTTTAAATTAAGTTCGATAAGGAAATATTTAAACATTATCATAACTTCAATATACTTTGAAGTTACCACTATTTAAGCTTTGCTAATTTGAATTTGCTAATAGATTGTTGAATTCTATATTTATACGAGAATTGTTGGGTTATCGCTATGAAGTTGTTGAATGACATAGCGTTTATTAAAAGAGCAAAAAATAGGATCAAAGTATTCAAAGAATTAGGCAGCACTTTGATGCCATCCGAACTTGTAATTAAAATTTATGGCAAAAATTCAAACACCTATTTTAACATCGTTTCTAGAGCTTTAAGCGAACTCGCTAATGCAAAACTTGTTAAAGTTGTAAATCCAAAATCTAGAACTGGAAGGCTATACACTTTAACAAACAAAGGAAAGAAAGCTCTCAATTTATTGAAAAATCTGTAATGAAACTACAACCTCACAAAGCAACGAACAGAAAGTATATTAAATGTATTTACTGCTTCCGCCTCTAGCACAAATACGACAAGGAGGCGACGGGCTTCATCCCACAGATAAATCAGTGGGTATTCGCCCTACGATTTTATAAGAAAAAATTATTTATTCAGCTCCTGGTCTATAATCTGCTTAAATGCTTCATACGGCTGTGCGCCGACTACAATTATTCCGTTGATGAAGAAAGCAGGCGTTCCTGTAACTCCGTATTTTGCGCCGTCATCAAAGTCTTTCTGCACTATCGATTTCATTTTGCCGCTGTCCAAACAGCTGTTGAATTTGCCTGCATCCAGGCCTAATCCTGATGCATATTTTTTCAGGCTGTCAGTGTCCAGTGAATTCTGGTTTTCAAACAGTTTGTTGTGGTATTCCCAAAATTTGCCCTGCTCATTTGCGCATTCAGAGGCTTCCGCGGCTTTCTGCGCGTACTGGTGGAAGCCTAGGGGGAAATTCCTGAAATAAAGCTTTACCTTGCCAGTTTTTATGTAGTTCTCATCTATAAGCGGCAGGGACTGTGTGTAAAACCTTTCGCAGTAAGGGCACTGAAAGTCCGAGAATTCTATGATTGTCACTGGTGCGTTTTTCTGCCCTTTAAACGGTATATCTCCTGGGCTGACTTCAACTTTCTGCTGCTCAGGGGCAGTGTTGCCGCTGTCCTGTGCTGATCCTTCCGGAACTCCGGCAACGTTTAGATTATTTAACTTAGTGTTCAAATTTAAAGTGGCATAAACATTAACCAATGCCAAAACCAATGTAACAGAAACCAATATGGTCAGTATGTGCATCTTTTCCATATTATCACCTTTCGGATTTTAAAGAAATACCTGTTATTAAATTTATCTGTTTTTTAACTGAATGTATTTGTATTAAGCACTTACCGGATTGAATATCATGCTAAATACTTTAAAGATTTTTATGTGTTCAACAAAATTAACAAAAGCTTTTAAAACATAAAATTATTCTTATGTCTATGGTAGCTAAGGAGCAGGTAATTGAAGCTTTAAAGAAAGTTTATGACCCTGAAATACAGTATGATATATGGGGCCTTGGGCTAATTTATGATATTGGAATTGAAGGCAGCAAAGTAAAAATTCTAATGACGTTCACGACTCCGATGTGCCCTTACGGCCCTGCTTTGCTCGATGATGTCAGAAGGCATGTTTCATCTGTGGAAGGGGTTAGAGAAGTTGATGTTGAGCTGACTTTCAGCCCGGTCTGGGGTCCTGACAAGATGACAGAAGAAGCCAGGATGGCGCTGGGGATTTGAGAATTAATTACCAATCATGATTATACAAGAAATTATCGGCTATCTCGGCGGAGTTTTCATTATGATTAGTTTTGTTCCGCAGGTTATTAAATCCTATCGAACAAAAAGTGTCGAAGATTTATCGGTTTGGATGATTGCCGCAACATTTGTTGGGACTGTTTTCTGGATTATTTATGGATATTTGATAAAAAGCAGCCCGGTTTTAATTATGAATATTATTTTTGGTGTTATTGTTTTGTTTCAGTTGTTTCTTAAAATAAAATATAAACAGTAATGGGCCCAATGGGAATTCCACCAACCCTTTGCGAAAGCGTTGACGGAAAGCATGCAATGTGGAATTTACAATTCCACGGAACGATTTAATGGGCCCAATGGGAATTCCACCAACCCTTTGCGAAAGCGTTGACGGAAAGCATGCAATGTGGAATTTACAATTCCACGGAACGATTTAATGGGCCCAATGGGAATTGAACCCATGCCCCAACCCCTTTCAAATTGCTTTGTGAAGGTTGTATCCTAGCCACTAGACAATGGGCCCTAAAAAGCTATTAAAGTTTATTCTTGTTGTTTTTAAAAGTTTGTTAAAATCTGCCTTAACTTACTTAGAAAAAGATGGTAATTTAAAATTCATGTTTCTGAAAATATCGGTGCTGATGAATCCTGCATAAAATAAATAAATAATAATTCCTATAATCAGCAGAATTATCAGCCAAAATCCGAATGATGATTTCTTTTCAGTTTGGGTTGGGCTGCTTTTTGCCTGGTTTGGTTGAACTTGTGCAGCAGCCTTTTGCGCTTTTTTATGCTCTTCTACTATTCTGGAAGCCTGTAATTTTGTAATCTCTTCTTTTGCCTCTTTCTTGTCCATTCCCTTTTTCTTGAAATAGTCTTCTACCTCAGCTGGCTTGATGCCTTTCTTTATCGCCTCCTCGCCTTCCTTTACAAGTTTCTCGTGGGCCATTTTATATTATCCCTGCAAAGCGCATGAGCGTTATGCCGGCAAATATCAAGATTAACAATATTGGTATGCTTATAAGGACTTTTCGGACATTTTCAGCTTCTTCATGCAGCTTGTTATGCTCGAATGAAGTCGCCTGATGAACAACATTCAGCGCTTCTTTCTCGCTTAAGCCCCGCTGAAGCATGTAATTTTCGATATTATCCAGAGAATAACCTTTGATGAAAGCGTATCTTCCCCATTCGACAAGGTTTTGATTCGACATTTTAGGTATTTGAGAGTTTAATTTGATAATTGATATTTAAATATTTCTACCCCTAGATTCTGGTAAAAACTCGGCTGTTAAGAATTGGCTGCTAAGTGTCGGCTTTGGAAGAAACTCCAATCTTAGTTTTACACAAAACCATCAGATTGTTTATAGAGCTTATCAATTAAGGCGACAGCATCCTGATTGGATTTTATTATGACTGAATCAGTTATTCCCCTCATGTGTGGATTTTTTATATAAATTGGTTGTGTTTTATCATCAGTTAGAATACATACTTTGTATGGTTTGTCATTACTCAGATAGATAGCATATCTCACAGTTTTTGAAACGGAGTCAATTTCGGTTTTTAAGAAATCTGGCTCTTCATTAGGATTAACTGCACCATGTATACTCTCTTGTTCTTGTAATTTGTCTTTTACAATATTTTGGAAATCTTTATCCTCAAAATCAGATTTTAAAATAACATTGTGATTTTTTGGGTGATGTATTGATAGACTTTTTATATACATTAGTTTCCTAAGAATTTGTCTTTTCTCTAATAAAGATTGATTCAGAACCCATACCAGAAAATGTTTATCACAAACAATTCTGAAATTAAAAAGAGTCCTTTCCAAAAATAAAACCTCTTTAGAATTTTTTTTCAATAAATTCTTCATCAACTAAATCAACACTAATAAACGTAGTTGGAGAATCTATTGTTTTCACAACCTTTAAAATATCCAAGTCTTTTGCATTTTTGATAGTTTCTTTTATACTGGGGTCTTTGTAATCCACATCAAAATTTTGTTTTACAAACTCTTGGACATCGCCTGCAAGCTCAAACTCAATTATTTTTCCTGACATTTTTCTCCACCTCTTTGTGAGGCAACTTGTTTCCTCTTTTTTTACTTTGGAGTCACAACCAGATTAACTCCGATATTAATATTATTTAATAACAAATATAAATAACTATCTATTTTCCACATTGGTGCAACTTGTATGCTTTTTTTCTTTTTAGGCTTATTCCAATAAGAGGGTTCATATTTTGGGATTCATTTCTTTTCAGATAAAATAAAGGTTTGGCCCCTTTGAACAATACGTGGGGGTGGTTTGAGAAGAAATCGTCTCGGGGGCCAATGAATAGAATTGATGTTTTGTGATTCACCTCAATTTTTTTGCTTTTTGACTATCTTACCATAGATTTTGCTGGCTTGCGCATCTCTCTTATCCACAGCAAACCGATGTGCTGCAGGTCCTTGTTCAGCTTGTCGCTGATTCTGTATGTCTTCTTGTAAAGATCGTAATCGATGAGTCCCATGCTTTTCATGGGTGTCAAAATTCTGTCGTAAAACTGCCTTTTGTTGTAGCTAACCTTTACCTTTTTGCCTTTGTACGGAGGTTCATCTATTAAATCCGTGATCAAACTGCCTTCATGAAGCTTAGTCGCGAACAAAGACATCTCTGTCTTGCCTATCTCGCCACCGTTGTCTTTCATCATTTCAATGAGCAACTTGGCAACGATTATCTGCTGCTTTGTCGCAAAGACCACTTCATATATATCTTCAGGTAGGTTAAACCTGTCAAAGAGGATAACCATCAAAACCAGAAAGCATTACTGGTATTTAAATGTTTCGCTTTAAGATACTAGTATAGGAAAAGGTATATTAAGGAATTTTGTGAATAATAATCTTGGTTACTAATTTGTGAAAGTATATTTATATTTATGTTACATAATAATAATTTTAATATTACAAGATAGTAAATAATAGTTATATAATAGTAATTTATTATTACATAATAGTAATATTTATAAAGTAGTTGCTTTCTTAACAGCGTAAATTGACAGCGACAGGACGAGGGAATATTGCCAAGCATGTCTGTAATTTAGTTTTGGCTTTAAATGAAAAAGAAAAGAACGAGGTTCTTAATGTATTGCAAGGGGAAGGAATTCCAATATCTGCGTTTAGGGCCAACCTATCCGGACTGGAGATTATAGTGAGGTATCTGAAAGAGACAAAGAAAAAGCCGTTCAAGGAGATTTCAGGAATTCTAAACAGGAAACCCTCAACAATATACGGCACTTACTATAAATCACGAAAAAAATTCAAAGGCAGTCTGGATATTTCTGATATTTCAATTAAGATTCCCTATGACATTTTTTCAGACAGGAAATATTCGGTTCTGGAATTAATAGTGGCATATCTTGAAGGCGAAAAAGGGATTTCCAAGACGCAAATTTCATTGCTGCTTCATAAGTCCATAAACACTATAAAAACTGTACACAGAAGATTCAAGGTTAAAAATGAATAAGTCCGCAAAAAGGGCCATGGAAAAGTATGTGGAGGATTGCGTGAGAATGGGATATTCCCTAAAGGCAATAAGAGAATGCCTTGTCAGATATGGCTATGGAACGCATGCCGACTTGCTAATCAAGAATTACAGAATAAAAAAGACAATTTTATTGTTGCTTCCGTTGTTTGCAGCCCTGATTGTTTTCGGCTTTTTTTCCTATCATTCATCTATAACGGGATTGGTAGTTGCAGGGGAGCAAGTGAACTATTCCGACAGTGTGAACTTAAAATCTAGCAAAAACTCTGAATATATCTGGATTCCGCAAAATTCAGGACATTTGGCGGGATTGAGCATAAGCGGGAGCTACAATGCTAAAGGGAATGTTCGTGTTTATTTGGAAGATGGGAGTGAAAAATACTTGATATTTGACAGTATTATCACAAACCCGGGCAAATCGCCCGGAATTACTGGCTTGGCAGTATCCGACGTAGCCGAAATATTGAATGATACTTTTGATGTGGACAATGAATCAATGGGCAATTCATTAGGCAAAATTAATGATTCAGATAACCTATCTTCAATTTTAAACGATTCAGTGAAAAACCATATAACTGCCAATGAATCAGAAGATAAAATAATTAATATAAAATTAAAATATGGCGACCATGAATTCTATGATGCGGACAATGACGGCATAGAAGGGCTAAATGGAGTTGTGGACCTGACGGTCAAAGACACCGAATTCGGCTGGCAGGCAGATGAAAGTAATCTGTGCACAATGTGGAATGTGGAATCCATTGATGACGGATTGTCCACCGTTTTCTGCAACGGTAATGCGAACTGCTGCGCATTTGTCGGCCTCAAACCAACAAATTCAGATTGGGATAGGGAATTATTCCTGACATATGGGCTGCTTGGGGCATCCTTTGAGAATGATGTAAGTGCTCAGGTTATTTATTTTGATTATAATCTATCCGAAACAATACCTTATCTGGAGATTTATAATTCAAGCTGGGAGAAATTAAATGCTGAATTCCGGGACTCTTATTCATATTTCGAAAACAAGTGCTTTGAAACATGCGCCTTGTCTCTGAATGAAACAAGCTATAAATTTATAATAGAAACAGCCAACTCGGAGCTTAATCTTGAAAAGATTAATTATATAATCCAAGGCCAAGAGGAAAGTGCGGAAGAACAAAGGGAGGAGCAGACAAATAGGGGCAGAGTTGTAATAAACAGCCCGGTGAGATGGGTCAAGAAAGTCAAGCTTAATGACGCAAAAAGCGACGTCTCGGTCAATATAACACAAGGGGCAGTTAACATAACTGTAAAGAAGATTGACGAATCTGTTGCCCGCGAAATTCCGGACGAAAAAATAAAAGTTAGATACGGAAATATGGTAAAAGATTTGGAGGAATACAAGTCTGAAAATGATTTGAATGGCGGAATCCCGGGAAAAATTCCAAATTTGCTGACGGGGAATGCCATATTGGAAGGGGGGTCGATTGAAGAAAGTATCACTACTGAAATAATAATTGAAGAGCAAATCGAAGAAGTGGAAATAGAATTCTTTACTGAAGGGCCTACATCGGAAGAGACAGTATTTGACAGCAATAAAAAGCGGATTGTTGTTTCCTCTGATATCCATTATGAAGACATACTCGCATATACTTACCTTCCTGTTGAAGCCAATCCCGGGAAATCAAAACTTTTCTGGATTGTCAATGGCTCAAGGATTAATGTAAACACTGACGAATACGATACTGACGAAAATGGACTTATTGATTACATAGAATGGGTTGTCCCTTCCCTAAGCAGCCAGACTTATGAGCTTATAATAGAAATAACAAAAGCCGAGCACCTGGATGAAAACAGGGAATTTGTGGCAGATGTTTATGATTTAGTCAAAGAAAGAGATCAAATTTGGACAAGTGAAATAGCTGCCGGCAATTATATCAGGGTAAAGTTTGAGCAAAGCCTTGCAAGCAATAATGACATTACCATTTATGCAAGGAGCAATTATCCAGACAGTACTGTTGAAGTCTATGAAAAGGACAAAAATAACTTGCTGGCTGCATTTGAAGGAATCACTGAGGAAAAAAAGCACCAGATATTTCTCACCAATTTAGCCGGAAAACAGGATACCTTTGACCTCAGGATTATTAATTATCCCATTGAATTTGACTATATTGTTGATCCTCTGGCTAACTCGTCCAATCCGATTAACCTGAGCGAGTGGCCGATGGACGGCAGAACATTAAATGGCACGCGCTATTATCCAGGAGTTATCCCAGATGATATATCCCAATTAGATATAAGAACTTATTCTATAGGTGCCACAGCCGGAGACCCGACAATTGCCGGCGGATTTTTGTATGGGATGGGGCTTCGAACTGCTATTTTTAAGCTAAATTTGACAAACATTACCCATAGGATTGATATAGGCACTGATCATGACCTCTTTCAATGGGCGGTGCCTCCGGTCTGGAATGATTTTGTGTATGCAGGGGCAGAGAATGGCAGAATATACCAGTATAATAATTCCAACCTGACACATGTCATTGCCTTCAACTCCAATTCCAATGCCCAGCATTATAGCTCCCCTATAGTGTACGAGGGGTTCGTTTATTTTTCAGATTGGCATGGAACTAGCGGCAACAAAGTATTTCAGGCAAACGCAAGCAACGTCACTCATGTAATAAATAGTTACTCAGTAAACGGCTGTGAAGGCGCCCCTGTTATTGACAATGGATATATTTATTACGGATGTGGGAGCAGCAAAATTTATCAGCTTAATGCGACAAATATTTCTGCAAAGATAGCGGAATTCACTGCAGGCGCCTTTGATTCAGGGCATGGAATTGCAGTTGCCAACGGATATCTGTATTTTGGAACACAAAATAATATTGTCTACCAATTAAATTCTTCCAATATTTCCAAGATAATTGCCAATTATACCACTGCGGGTGATGTAGAAGCAGCACCGGCAGTAGGGAACGGATTTATTTATGTAGGAAGCTTTGATGGCTATACTTACCAGCTGAATGGCTCTAATATCAGCCAGCAAATAGCTAATTACAGCACGGGAGCAGTGAGTGAAGGGCTGACAGTTACTGACAGATATCTATTGGTGGGGGGAGGCGGGGCGCTTATCCAGCTGAATGCGATGGACATCAGTCAATTCGTTGCTAACTACACCCTAAGCACGCCAGGAACTCCGACAATTGCAAATGGAATAATATACATGGCTTCAGGATCCAACTTTTACCAGTTTGGAAGTGATAAACCCCAATCCATTCTCAAAGCTCCCGCAAATGCTTATTCAATTACTTCGTCCAATCGAAATGTCACATTCAACTGCTCGGCGTTTGATACCAATTCTCTTGCAAATGTGAGCCTGTATCTCACTAACAGCCAAAATACAAGCTTTAGCTTGAACCAAACAGTTAATGTATCCGGGCAATCCAATTCGACCAACTGGACTTTGGAACTTGCAACAGATGGCAATTACACATGGAACTGCCTTACTTACGACAATGAGGGATTTCTTGACTGGAGCACAAACAGAAGCATCGCAGTAGACGATTCATTGCCGGTAGTTACACTAAACAAGCCTTCTGATGGATATTACAATGATACAGCAGAGCCGTACAGCACAAAATTCAACTGCTCAGCTACTGATAATGTTGCATTGGCAAACCTCAGCTTGTACATAACAGACGGCAGCAACGCAAGCTTTTCATTGAACCGCACAACAGTTTTGTCTGGGAGGAGTGCCCTATCAAACTGGACATTGAACCTTGCAAATGGAAATTACACATGGAACTGCCTTGCATATGACACCGCAGGAAGCATCGATTGGGGAAATTCAAACCGCTCAATTTTAATAAACTACACTGATTTATTTTTGCCACGTGTGAATGCCACTTTGAATATATCAAGAACTAGAGTTGGAACCTCCGGTGTAGTGAATCTCTCGGCAAACGTGTCTGATGACAATCAACTTAGCTTTGGCCAGATAATCGTGAATGACACTGGCTTCAATAGAATATTTAATTTCAGCCTGTCAGGCACCAGCGCAAAATTCAGCCAGAATATAACATTAAGCGCGTCCTTGGGGACAGTGATCAATTTTACAGCCCGAGCCAATGATTCAAGGAATAATTTCGCAACGAATGATACTATAATTACAGTTGTTGATATAATCCTTCCGGTAATCAATGGCACCCTCAATAAATCTCTAACAGGCATAGAAAATCGGGATGTCATCAACCTGACTGCCAATGCAACGGATGAAACTGGATTGAGCTTTGGGCAGATTATTGTGAATATCTCCGGCTTTAAGAGGATATTTAACTTTTCTTTAGGAGGGGCAACATCGGCGACTTTTTCCCAGAATATCACAATAAATGTATCTGCTGGCAGTGCAATAAACTTTACTGTAAGGGTTAATGATACTGCAAACAACTTCAGGGACAATATAACCACTATAACAGTCATGGATTTAACTTCGCCCATCGTGAATTCTACTTTAAATGTATCTAGAACAAGCATTGGCGCAACTGATACGGTTAATATTTCAGCAAACGTATCTGATGACACCCAGTTAAGCATCGGGCAGATAATCGTGAATGATACAGGATTCATTAGATTTTTCAATTTTAGCCTTTCTGGAACAAGCAGGCAATTCAGCCAGAATATAACATTAAGCGCGTCCTTGGGGACAGTGATCAATTTTACAGCCCGAGCCAATGATTCAAGGAATAATTTCGCAATGAATGATACGATAATAACTATAGGTGATAGGACCCTGCCTACAGTAAATGCCTCATTAAATAAGACATTTAATAATATCACACGAAACAGCGTAGTCAACCTAACTGCTAATTCAACTGATGAAACTGGGCTGTCATTTGGTCAAATAATAGTTAATATAAGTGGGTTCATCAGAATATTCAATTTCTCATTAAGTGGAACAGCTTCGGCATTTTCTCAGAATGTTACCCTCAATGTAACAAGAGGAAATGTAATCAACTTCACCGCGAGGGTTAATGACACATCTAATAACATAAGAACCAATGATACTATTATAACCATTGCTAATACTCCACCAAGCGGATTAAGCCTTCTTTTCCCGACAAGCAACCTATACGCCAATCTTGGATCTTTGGATGTGAATATCACCTTCACGGCCGATTACGACGGCGATTCCATAAACATTTCTTATTATGTGAATGGAACCTTAAATCAAACTTCCTTGACAAATACAACAATCAACGCTTCAGATGGTTATTATACATTAAATGTGAGCATATCGGATTCTTTTGACCATCATGCAAATGCTACTGTTAATTTTACAATAGATACAATTTTGCCGAATGTCACTTTGCTATTGCCTTTTAATAATACTGGAGATAGGGATGGAAATATAACTTTCATATTTAATATTACCGATACGAACGAATTAGCCAATTGTTCCCTGTATTCAAATAGCGTGCAAAACAAGTCAATAACCTCTGTATCCAGGGGAATAGCCCAAAACTTCACAATGGAAAATATAAGCTCAGGGGGATACAACTGGAGCATTAGCTGCACGGACCAGGCTGGCAATGCCGGCGTCAGCGCAGTTAGGTCTGTAGCAGTCGTGCCTCACATAAAATTTAATGGAACAACGATTGACATTGATGCCGTTGACGTTAGAAATATTACTAATCTGACCATTGAAAATTCTGTTGCAGGAAAAATTAATTTTACAGGAGTGATTGATCTCAGCTCTGGAGCAGATATCAATAGGTACCTTAATATCTCATCTAACAGGATAGAAATCAACTCAACGGCCCTTTCGGCCCTTAATACCACAGCTATATTATATCTGTATAACCTTGGGTTCACAAATCCAAAAATTTTAAAGGACGGTGTAGAGTGCCCTTCAGACACTTGCACCCAATTGACTTACTCGGGCGGAACACTTGTATTCAACGTAACTCACTTTACTGCATACTCGGCTGAAGAAACTACATCTTCGTCAGACTCGTCAAGTTCGTCATCGGGCAGTTCCGGAGGGGGAAGCGGGACTTCATCCGGGGGTGGAGGGGGCTTTGCATTAGACGGGATAAGGAATGGCTCAAAAATCATAGACCTCAAATACGGCGACACCCTTAGCATCTTTGTTAATGGGGGAAAATACTCCGCAATAATAACCAACATAGAGGCTGATTCGATTGCTATGAGGATAATTCCGGAAATTTCAGAAACTTCGCTAAATTTGGATTTGCATATAAAGGCTGGGGAGGTGCGGGAATTGAACTTGGACGGCAGCGGTTTAAATGACTTAAGAATTGAGCTGCATAAACTATTTGCAACAGGCGGCTCATTTACATTTACAATAATTGAAGGGATAGCTAATGAAAAAATAGTGATTCCGGGCGAGCTGAAAAAAGATGGCATCCGGGCAGCAGAGGTTGAGCAAACTTTAGAATTTAAGAAACAGCCAGGAATCATGGAGCAACCCGCCAATAACACAAAATATTTTTCCAGAAAAGCGCTTTGGGTCTTTGCCGGCATGGCTTTGTTGATTTCGGTCATTGGAGTGGCAATACATATTCGGAACGTATACAAGGCAGAAAACTTAGAGATGAGATTCTATGAAATAGCAAAAAAGGCTAATAACTTTTTGACAGCAAATATGATGAATAAGACCGCAAAAGCATACCATAACATGCTTTTAATTTATATGAGGCTCGCGTATTCAGACCTAACCGATGCAAGAAAGGCTGGCATGTATTCTGAGATAAACAGAATATACAATTTATTTCAAGATAAGGCTAATGTGTATAAATAAAAAATAACTTATTTTTTTGTAAACTCAAAAATTATTCATTAACTAAGAATTAGGTTAGATTTTTTCATCTACTTCCTTTCACCAGTTCTTCAGCGCTTTTTCCAGAATTTTTAAAATTTAATTTTCCAAAAATGATTTTCACCTTCAACGTTTTGCTAGACATCCCATCCTTATTTCTATGAATATTAGTTCTTGTGTATGAACTTTTCCAAAGCTTCTTTATAATCCATCTCGACTTCCATGTCCCACTCCTCTGGAAAGCACTCGTAATAATTCTGCCAGGCGTATCTTTCATCTAAGAATATAATTGCTCCTTTATCTGACTCGCTTCTTATGCATCTTCCTGCGTTCTGCAAACATTTTGTAATGGCGGGCAAAACGTAACCATACTCAAATCCTTTGCCGAATTTGTCATCGTAATATTCTATTAATAGTCTCGCTTCAATATCAGGCTTATTCAATGGCAATCCCACTATTATTACTGCCTGCAAGACACCGGGCATGTCAATTCCTTCTCCAAATGAGCCGGTTGAAGTGCCTAAAAGAATTGCGCCATTCTGTTTATGGTTCCTGAAATTTGACAGCAGCGCTTCTTTTTCCTGTTTTGCCATGGAAGATTTTTCAGTAAAAATCAGCTTTTGAGTCTGCTTGCTCAGAAATTCTTGAATATTTTGCAGCAAATCGTAGCTTGGAAAGAAGATTGCAGAATTGCCATTGATTAAATTGACAATGTCCCCGCAGACCTTTGCTATTTCTGTGTATTGCCTTGTATTTCGCTCAACAAATTTTGTTGTTGTTTTTGGGATTATCAAATTTAATCTGTTTTTCTTTGGAAACGGGCTCTTGTATTCTTTTTCAACCACGTTATCCTTAAATCCCAAAATGTCCCTGTACATTGATGTTGGAGTCAGAGTGCCGGACATCAGGACAGTTGAATAGCTCCTGTCAATAACTTCTTTTGCCGCTATTGACGGGTCAAGGCACCTGTATGTTAAGCTGACTTTCAGTTTTTTTTCAAAAATTTCTTTTGACAGAATTCTTCCGTATCCTATGTCAGAGCCTAGCCATGATTCCAGGAATTTGGATATGCTCAGTACAAAACTTCTTTTCTGGATATCCCTTATTTCTTCCCCGGCAAATGCCAGCTCCGTCATGATGTCCTCATAGCTTTTTTTATTGCTAATCAAATCAAACAATGAATTCCTCGAGACAATTCCTTCGGTTTCAATATTTTTTGACAGGCTGAACAAAGCATCTTCCACAATCTCGATATTTTTTAAAATATCTTCAAAGCCGAATTTCCTTGCCTCTTTTTTTGCGCTGTCTATGATTAAGCTTGATGTTGCCTGCGTCAGCAGTTCCCTTATCCTAATTGGGAGATTGTGGGCTTCATCAACAATTAATATGGAATTTCCCAGCTCTTTTTTTATTTTCAGCAGAAAACTGTTCCTTATGCCAGGGTTGAAAATGTAGTAATAATCGGCAATTATGACCTTTGCATTTCCAGCTGTCAGGATTGCAAGCTCATAAGGGCACAGCGTTTTCTTTTTTCCTTCATGGATTGTGTCCTGAACGTGGCACGGCCCGATTATTTTTAGCTCTTCCAATGAATGCTGCGCGTTTATCGTCGGCTGCCCGGTTAATTTTCTGGTGTTCGTATAGAATTCGCAGTTTCCGTCATCCCTCAATGATTTGCAGTATTCGTGGAACGAAGATGAGGACATCGCCTCAACTCCTGGCTGAAGGCACATGTGCTTTTTTCCTATCACGTCCGCGCACTCTAAATCAATGTTGAATTTCTGCTTTATCTGCTTTAAAGTGTCAATGACAATCTTGTGCTGGGTCTGCCTTGACGTCAGGAAAAAAATCGCCAAATTATTTTTTATGGCCAATGACAAAGCGGGCGCCAATGCTGAAATTGTTTTTCCGATTCCTGTCGGAGCGTGCATTATAATGTGCTTTTTTTCTTTTATGGCGCTGTAAACATCAGAAATCATACTTGACTGAATATCTCTTATTTTGGAATAAGGAAAATATATTTCTTTTTGCTGTTCTTCGGTTAACATAGAAGAAGGGTAATCCTTTTCTTTATAATATTTGTTTTTGCTGCATTTGACTTAGGCAATTTATTGGCTTATACAAGAAATATTTAGCTTATTGGCAATATTTACTTTCCACAACGCTAGGACAGCTTCCGGCGCAGGCGGAATTTTCCGGTAATCCGCAATTTTTATCTGCGGACAAAAAATATCTGGATGTTCCTGTACTTTCATCGAAATGCCCGCAGCAAAAACTTGGACCTATACTTTGAGGTTGAGGCTCCGTGGCGGCTCGTTCTTTCTGGCATCCAGATAAAATGACCGCGCTTATGAGAACAAGCTGCAAAATTAACTTTCCTTGCATCTTTGCCATTTAAATTCAACACTAATTTTTATTTAATGAAGTAACCTTTTACTGTATTCCTGAATTCATAGGTATAAAAACTTTGTGATAATCCTGCTCAGTGCTTAAACAACCTAATCCCGGTAAAAACCATCGCGATATTGTGCTCATCAGCGGCTTTAATCGCTTCTTCGTCCCTTATCGAGCCGCCCGGCTGAATAATTGCCGTTACTCCGGCTTTTGCCGCCTGGTCAACGCCGTCCCTGAAAGGGAAAAATGCGTCAGAACTCATAACACTTCCTTTTATTTTATCCTTATTTTTCATGATTGCAAGGTCAACGGCATCTACTCTTGACATCTGGCCGGCTCCGATTCCGACAGTCTCATCGTTCTTTACAAAAACAACGGAATTAGATTTAGTGTGCTTGTTGACTTTCCACGCAAATATTAATGATTTCAATTCTTCTTTTGTGGGCTTCCTTTTTGTCACGACTTTCAGATTTTTTTCATTTAGTTCAGTATGCGGCTCGCTTTGAACAAGAATTCCGCCGCACACTTTCTTAAAGTCATATTCCGTATCCTCATTTTCAGCCAGGCCGGTTTCAAGAAGCCTGAGGTTTTTCTTCTCTTTCAGTATTTTCAGCGCGTCTGTGTCAAATTTTGGGCAGATAACAGCTTCTATGAACAGCGGCTTCATATATTCTGCAGCCCCAGCATTGCAATTCCTGTTCAACGCAACAATACAGCCAAATGCGGATTTTGGATCGGCCTCGTGGGCTTTTTTATAGGCGTCTTCTATTTTGCCTGCGGAAGCGACTCCGCTTGGGTTTGTATGCTTTACCACAGCGGCGCTTGGCTGGTCAAATTCTTTTGCCAGCTCAAAAGCGGCGTCAACATCAATTATATTGTTGAAGGACAGCTCCTTTCCCTGCAGTTGCCTTGCCATCGACAGGCAGCCTTCGTGCACAAAAACATCCCGGTAGAAAGAGGCGCTTTGGTGCGGATTCTCGCCGTACCTTAATTTTTGTATCTTTTTGAATGTTAAATTGAGTATTTCCGGGAATTGATTATTTATCAGTCCGTTAAAATAACTGTTGATTATCGTGTCATATCTTGCAGTCATCTCGAACGCCTTCGCCGCCAAATTTAACCTGTATTCATTATTAATTTTCTTGGATTTTATTTTGTCAAGAATGGAATTGTAATCCTGCGGGTCAACGATAACCAAAACCTCTTGATGATTCTTTGCAGCAGCCCTTACCAATGAAGGCCCCCCAATGTCAATGTTTTCAACTGCATCATCTAATTTTTTGCTTTTCTTTATTGTTTCTTCGAATGGATAAAAGTTCACGACAACCAAATCGATGACATCTATTTTTTGCTTTTTTAATTCATTCAGGTGATTCTTATTTTTTCTGTCCGCCAAAATTCCGCCGAAAATTTTTGGGTGCAGCGATTTCACGCGGCCGTCAAGCATCTCTGGGAATTTTGTGACATCAGAAACAGAAACAACTTTTATTTTATTTTGGCTTAGCAGTTTTGCCGTGTTGCCAGTTGAAATTATTTTAATTCCCAGCCTATTGAGCTCCCTTGCAAACTCTATTATTCCTTCCTTGTTTGAAACGGATATTAATGCCGCCTTAACCATTTTTTATCCTGTCTCCGATAATTTTTGATGCTGATGCTATCCCATTCATGCTTTTTCTGTGGATCTTTTTTGTGTAGTTAGTTGCCCTTTTTGGGAATTTTCTTGCGTGGCGATATGTGTCCTTAACTGTTTTACCTACGTGATGGTGGATTCTTGCGTGCATCGCCTTCACGGCGCGCCAGCCGACCATAAAAACTCCGATAAACATGAGAATCCAGCTGAAAGTATATAAAGATAATCCTGTTATCAGGGAAATAGGCTTGTAAAATTCTGTGATGATGATTGCCTTGCTGTAAAATCCGAGAACGAAGCTTATGATTATGAGTATGAATGCGATTATGAGTTTTTTATCTTGATACCATTTAAATGCCATTTCTTTTATTGTTGCCATTTTTGAATTGTTATCTTATTTTTTATTTTATAATGACTTTATTATCCTTGACTTTTATTTTTCCTTTTTCAAATAAATCAACGGCTTTTACTATAATCTCCTGCTCCGCTTTCTGCACTTTTTCCTTTAATGAATCAACAGTTTCGTTTTCTTCTATTTCTACTTCTTTTTGCATGATTATCGGGCCGGTATCGGCGCCTTCATCAACGAAATGCAGCGTTGCTCCGGTAATTTTTTCCCCGTTCCTTAAGACTTCAGCATGGACTTCTCTGTCCATTCCCGGGTACTTGGGCAATAAGCTTGGGTGGATGTTCATTATCCTGTTTCTGTATTTGTTTACAAACCACGGGCTTAAAAATTTCAAATAGCCAATAAGCAGAATCAGGCCCACTTTATTGTCTTCCAAAACGTTTGAGACTTCCTTGTCAAATGATTCTCTTTGCTTTTCCTTGCTCATGTAAGAATATTTTTTTATGTCAATGAAGAATGCCTTTATATCGTGCTTTTTAGCCCTTTCAAGCGCGTAAGCGCCTTTTTTGTTGGAAATCAAAACAGAAATCTCCGCGTTAATTTTCCCGGAATTTATAGCATCAATTACAGCCTGCAAATCCGTTGCTCTTGTCGACGCCAAAACACCAATATTAAGCATACCACACCCCTCTTTTTGAGATGGGATTAACGTATTTAAATCTTTGGTTTTATAGTTAGAATTAGTGAATTAATCTTTTATACTCCACCATCAGGCATTTGTCCATCACAACCTTAATTCCGTTCTTTTCTGCCAGCTTTTTTGCTTCTTCGTTAATGATTACAAGCTGCATCCAGATGACTTTCGGCTTTAATCTAATTGCTTCCCTTACAACTTCTAAACATTCCTCGCTTGGCCTGAAAATATTGACAATGTCAACATTTTCTTTTATTTCAGAAAGCGATTTGTATGTTTTTTCATTTAAAATATTTTCAGAATTTGGATTAACAGGAATAATTTTGTAGCCGTGCTCTTTCATGTATTTTGGAATTCTGTTGGCGGCTTTCTCAGGATTCGAAGAGCAGCCTACCACCGCAATTGTTTTGCAACTTTCAAGAATTTTTTTAATTTCAGCAGCTTTCATTCTAGAATTTCTTTGCCAATTCCATTGCCTTCAAAGTGTTCTGCATCAGCATCGCCCTTGTCATTGGGCCTACGCCGCCGGGAACAGGAGTTATGAATCCGGCGACTTCTTTCACATTTTCAAAATCAACGTCACCGATTAATTTGTTTCCCATTCGGTTTATTCCGACGTCAATGACAACTGCGCCTTCTTTTACCATCTCTTTTTTTATCAAGTTCGGCTTTCCAACGGCAACGACCAAAATATCCGCTTTTTTTGTGTATTCCTGCATATTTTTTGTTTTGGAATGGCAGACTGTTACAGTTGCATTTTTTTCCAGCAGCATTAAGGCAACCGGCTTTCCAACGATATTACTTCTTCCTACAACAACCGCATTTTTTCCTTCAATTTTTATTCCGGTTGATTCTATCAAGTGAATTACTGCCACTGCTGTCGCCGGGGCTAAAATTGTTTTTTCTGACATTAAGCTTCCTAAATTTACTGTTGTGAATCCATCAACATCTTTTTTTGGGAGAATTGAATCTGTTATTAGCTTTTCATCAATTTGCTTTGGCAACGGAAGCTGGACAAGAACCCCGTGGATTTTTGAGTTATTATTTAATTGGTTTAGAAGATTTATCAAGTCCATTTCGCTTGTTTTCTCATCCAAGTTGTATCTCTCGCAGTAAAACCCGGCTTCCTTTGAATCTTTTTCCTTGAAATTGACATAAACTTCAGAAGCGGGATTGCTGCCGACCATTACCAAAGCCAGGCCGGGCTTTTCTTTCATGTTTTTAACTTTATTTTTTATGCTTTCCAGAATGCTTTTCGCTATTTTGTTTCCATCAATGATTTTGGCTGGCATTTTATAAGATTTAATACTCAAGGTATATATAAAATTATCTGAGTAACTATTACTCTACGTTTTCAAAAAATTTTACAGCAAAATTACAAAAATTTATAATCACTTCTTTGTTTAAATCAAATTCCTTTCTATTTCCTAAATAATTATGGCATGACGGGTTTATTTTTTTACCTTCTTTTAAATCATTATAACTCAAACATTTTATATGTTTTTTAGAAACAATTATAAAAAAACAATTTTCATATGGATAATCTTTCGGCAGATCATTAAATTCAAACTTTTCATCTCTCCTAAATTTAACTTCAACAAAGTACACATCTTTATCTTTTTGTACAACTAGGTCCGGCATTCTTTTTATGTCTGTTGCAACATCACTTCTTACACCTTTAAGCAAATTCATTATACCCGGAACAGTGTTTTCCATACCATATCTAAAAACAGAATATCCGAGTTGTAGAAAAAGTTCTTCAATTAAAGTTTCGGCAATTCTAGCCTTAACCATATTCTCTCTATATTCAATTTCCTTTTTAACTACCTCTCCCATAAAATTAAAAAATTTTTCATCTTAAAATATCAAACCCAGGATAAAGCGGGAATCTTCTGCACAACTCAACAACTTGATTTCTTATTTCGTGGATTTTTTTATTTTGTTTTATTTCTTCCCTGAACTGTTTCAGATAATTTTGTATTTCTTTTTTATCTTCAGGAAGCTCATATTTTTTTACCTCATGAATTACTTCAGAAATCCATTTTCCTATTATTTCCATTTCGTGCTCTTTCATTCCTCTAGTGGTTAATGAAGGAGTTCCCATCCTTACTCCGCTTGGATAAAATGGAGATGAGGGATCAGCGGGAATTGTGTTTTTGTTCATCGTTATATTTGCCTCATCCAGAGCATCCTGAACAAAAATTCCCTTTCCTTTGCTGAATTTAGTCAGGCTAACCAGAACCATATGATTATCCGAGCCGCCGGTTACAACCTCCATTCCATTGGCCATCAGCGATTTTGCCAGCGCGCGTGAATTTTTTACAATCTGCTGGCAATAAGTTTTGAATTCCGGTTGCATCATTTCCTTCAAGGCGACTGCGATTGCCGCTGTCGTATGGTCATGAGGTCCTCCCTGCAATCCAGGGAAAACTGCCTTGTCTATTTTACTTGGCAGATCAGGGTCTTTGTCAAGGCCTTTTTGAGTGACCATTATAATTCCGCCGCGCGGGCCGCGGAAAGTCTTGTGGGTTGTTGTTGTTATGATGTGAACGTAAGGGGAGGGGCTTTTATGGACTCCGGCTGCCACCAGTCCGGAAATGTGCGCAATATCTGCCGCTAAATATGCTCCAACTTTATCTGCGATTTTTGAAATTTCTTCGAATGGGAATTCCCTTGTGTAAGCCGTGTAGCCGACCCACATTAATTTGGGCTTATGTTCCAAAGCCAGCCTTTCAACTTCTTCCAAATCAATATAGCCGTCTGCTTTTACGTGATAAGGAACTGATTTAAACAATTGTCCCGTGGATGATGCTTTGAATCCGTGCGTCAAGTGCCCGCCGTCGGAAAGATTTAATCCCATAACCACGTCATCGCGCTGCATCACTGCCATGTAAACTGCAAAATTAGCCGGCGAGCCTGAATACGGCTGGACATTGGCATGAATAACATTAAAAACTTTCTTTACCCTTTCAATTGCGAGTAATTCAACTTCATCAACAAACTGGTTTCCGCCGTAATACCTTTTTTTCGGGTAGCCTTCAGAATATTTGTTTGTCAGTATCGAGCCCATCGCCTGCAAAACAGCTTTGCTTACATCGTTCTCAGAAGGAATCATTTCTAATCCAAGCTGCTGCCTTTCCAGCTCTTTTTTTATCGAAGCGTAGATTTCAGGGTCAGTCTTTGAAATATCATCCATCATTGAAATTTTGGTTCACCCCAAATAATACGAAAGTCAGTTTGTATATATAATTTTCTATTTAGAAATACATAAAGCAATTACCGCGATTAACTGGCCCTGTGCTGTTTTCTAAGCCTTCTCTCCTTCTTGATTCGCTTTCGCTGCCATTTCCAGCGCATCTGCTGCTTTTTCTTCCAGCGTCGTGAACTTCTCTTCATAGCTTTAAGGATTTTTATTTTATATTTAAAGGTTGTGGAGAAATTTTGTTGAAAATAAACACCTGTCAGTAAAATATCCTATCCAAATCTAATAACATAAAACCACAATAAAATAAAATTGGCCAAAATGAAAACATTTCGAAGCCGGTTTTCAATTTTTTTAGTTAGGGCAAATATTTTACAAAATCAGCTCAATATTTCAATAATCGGCAGATTTATATACCCTTAAATCCAGGAAAATGATATTTCTTACGTGCAGTTCTAATTTCCGCAACCTTTATAAATAACCGAGTAATCCCAGGGATGATGATTAATAATCCTTCTTTAGGCAAAAGACTATGATTGTTTAGTTTTATTACGCCAGAGAGGGATTGCTATGCCTTTTGAATGCGAATGAGGGCGAACGAGCTCTTGTGCGCGTATACCTGCCCTGGTAGTGTAGCCTGGCACAGCGCAGAAGGCATAAAAAAACAAGTATATCGCTGCAGGATCCATCATGGAGCCTTGTCACGGCTCCGACTCGGGTTCAAAACAACCTTTTGAAAATCAAAAGTTCGATGAAAGTCCCGACCAGGGCGTATTTTATGTTAATGGGCCGGTAGCTCAGCCTGGTAATTGCGCCAAGAGCGAGCCTGCGAACCGCAGGCATGTACCGCAATTTGGGCAATAGAGCACCTGCTGACTTTGGCAGATGAACGCAAGGTCGGGTGAAACTTTTAATCAGGTGGTCGCGAGTCCGAATCTCGTCCGGCCCACTATTCCCCAAAAACAGGATGTAAGAAAAGATTACGACATGAAAAAGCCAAAATTCAAAGTTGATAAGCACATACTGACTCCGAAGCACGTTAAGATTAGCGAAAAGGACAAGGCGCAGCTTTTTGAAAAGTACCGAGTAACTTCTAAAGAGATGCCCAAGATACTCAAGACAGACTCCGCTATAAAAGAGCTGGAGCCAAAGCCGGGCGATATCATCAAAATCATAAGAAAAAGCGCGACAGCCGGAGAATCTCATTTTTACAGGGTGGTAGCTGATGTATAAATACGGCAAGACACTCATACAAAAATATTTTGAAGAGCAGAGCTTCGTAGACTCGGATATAGCTTCCTTTAACAATTTCATCGAGAAAGAGCTTAACACAATTATCGAGGAAAACCGGGAGATTATTCCGACAATCATCCCGCACAACATCGATGAGTTCAAGATCAGGCTCGATAAAATCTGGGTTGAAAAGCCAAAGATGATTGAAGCTGACGGCTCTTCCCGAAACATTTACCCGATGGAAGCAAGGCTTCGAAAAATAACTTATTCTGCTCCGACTTGGATAACAGTGAGCGCGCACATTAACGGCGTCCAAAGAGAATCTTTTGACACGCAGATTGGAAACCTGCCGATTATGCTGAAAAGCAAATACTGCCATCTTCACAAATTAAACCGGGATGAGCTGATTGCGAAAGGAGAAGACCCAGACGAGCCAGGAGGATATTTCATAATCAACGGAACGGAAAAAGTTCTTATCACGATTGAAGACCTTGCAGCGAACAGATTTTTGATAGAAAAAGACGCGACGGGCCCGAGCGAGGTCGTGGGAAAATTATTTTCAGAATTCGGCTCTTTCAAGATACCCCATACGGTTGAAAAGATGAAGGATGGGCTTTTTTATCTTACTTTTACGAGGGTCAAGAGAATCCCAATAATCGTTGCGATAAAAGCGCTGGGGTTATTGAAAGATGAGGAAATCACAAAAATAATTTCATCGGAAAGGCAGTTTGATGAAGTCATAATTAATCTGCTTGAGTTTGTGAGCATAAAGAACGAGGAAGAGGCGCTCGATTACATCGCAAAGAAAATTGGAATCACGCAGTCAAAGGAAATAAGAATTGAGAGAATGAAAGAAATTCTCGATAAATATTTGCTTCCTCATCTTGGAATCAAGCAGGAAGACAGAATCACCAAGGCTTACAATCTTTGCAAGATGCTAAAGAAATACATACGGGCGTCAATCGGCGAGCTGGATGCGGACGACAAGGACCATTACATGAACAAGAGATTAAAAATGAGCGGCGACCTGCTTGCTGATTTGATAAGATTAAATTTGAAAGTTTTGATTGGCGACTTGCTTTATAATTTCCAGCGAATTGTCAAGAGGGGAAAATTCCCTTCGATAAAAGTTATTATTAGGGATAAGCTGCTGACTCAGAGAATTTATTCTTCAATGGCAACCGGAGTATGGGTTGGCGGCAGGAAGGGAATCAGCCAGCGAATCCAGAGGCTGAATTACCTGGAAACATTGTCGCATTTGCAGAGGGTAGTCAGCCCATTAAGCGCTTCACAGGAGAATTTTCAGGCAAGGGAACTGCATTCAACACATTTAGGAAGGCTGTGCCCGATAGAAACTCCGGAAGGAACCAACATCGGGTTGAGGAAAAATCTTGCACTGCTTTGCACAATTTCCGGCGAGTCAAACGAGGACGAGATTTTGAAAACTTTGAAGACTATGAATTTAAAACTGCTAAAGTAATTAAATAATCTTATAATTGATTTCAACAAAAAAATAAAATTAAAAAAAGAAAATACAAAAATAATAAGCCAAACTGACAAATTAAAAATTATTAAAAATAATTTGGTTGGAATAAAAAATAAAACTAAATAAAAATTATCAGATAAACGTTAAAAAATTAAAACAAAAAAATAAATTAAAAAAACAAAAATGGCAGAAGTATACCTGAACAGCAAATTCGTTGGAACTGTTGACAACCCCATAGAATTTGTGCAGAAAATAAGGGAAGAAAGGCGAAGAGGATCAGTTTCGGAAAAGCTTAATGTTTACTATAAAGAGCAGTCCAATGAAGTCCAGCTTGAGTCGTCAAAAGGAAGGTCGAGAAGGCCTTTGATAATTGTCAAGGACGGAGTTCCTTTATTGACTGAGAAGCACATCAAGCAGCTTGAGAAGAATGAAATTTCCTGGTCTGACTTAGTAAAGCAGGGAATCATTGAATATATTGACGCCGCTGAAGAGGAAAATACGCTTGTTGCATTTTTCGAGAGCGAGCTTTCTCCGGAACACACACATCTTGAGATTACGCCCCTGGCAATGCTGGGATACTGCGCATCGCTTGTTCCTTACGGGAACTTTAACCAGTCAACGAGATTAAACGCAGGCGCGAAAAACCAGAAACAGGCGCTTGGATTCTATGCTTCTAACTTTTCAGTCAGAATGGATATGGATGTTAACATTCTTCATTATGCGCAATTGCCGGTTGTCAGCACAATCATGCATGATATCTCAGATTATGATAAGCACCCGGCAGGGCAGAACATTGTAGTTGCTATCATGAGCTACAAGGGATACAATATGGAGGATGCAATCATATTAAACAGAGGCTCAATCGAAAGGGGCCTTGGAAGGTCAACATATTACAGGCCGAGCATTGCTGAGGAATTAAGATATGCCGGCGGATTGATTGACCAGATCAGCATTCCTGACAAAGACGTAAAGGGATACAAGACAGAAAAAGATTACAGGCTTTTGGAAGATGACGGAATTATTTATCCGGAAGCGAAAGTCAAGGAAGGAGATGTTGTCATAGGAAAAACTTCACCGCCAAGATTCCTGAGCTCGATGGAAGAATATTCATTGGCTTCTAGCACAAGAAGGGAAAGCTCGATAAACTTGAAGCACGGCGAGGAAGGGGTTATTGATTTTGTTTTAGTCACAGAGAATGAGGAAGGAAATAAATTAATCCAGGTCAGAATAAGGGATGAGAGAGTTCCGGAAATAGGGGATAAATTCACGAGCAGGCACGGTCAAAAGGGAATTGTTGGGCTTATTGTGCCGCAAAGCGATGTTCCGTTCTCGGCAAAAGGAATTATACCGGATTTGATATTCTCGCCTCATGGAATTCCGTCAAGAATGACAATCGCGCATTTGATAGAAATGGTTGCAGGAAAAGTTGGGGCTCTTGCCGGTCGATACATCAACGGAACAACTTTTGATGCGGAGCCGGAAGAGAGATTGAGAAAAGAATTATTGTCCTTAGGATTCAGAGAGAGCGGTGTTGAGACGATGTACAACGGGCAGACCGGGGAGCAGTTGGATGCAAAAATATTCATCGGCAACATGTATTACCTGAAATTAAAGCACATGGTTGCAAATAAAATTCACTCGAGAGCCAGGGGCCCAATCCAGCTATTGACAAGGCAGCCGACCGAAGGAAGGGCAAAAGAAGGTGGATTAAGGCTGGGAGAAATGGAGAAGGACACTTTCGTTGCCCACGGCGCATCATTATTGCTAAAAGAAAGGTTTGACAGCGACAGGACGGTTGTTCCGGTATGCGAAAGCTGCGGAATAATTGCAATCAAGGATAATTACAAAAACAAATCCTACTGCCCGATTTGCGGGGAGAACACGGAAGTCAATGACATTGAGATAAGCTATGCTTTCAAGCTGATGCTTGATGAGTTCAAATCACTTGGAATTTACCCTAAACTGCAGCTGGAGAGTAAATACTAGGATTCAAATTTAAGAAATTTATAATTGAATTAAATAATATTCATTGACAAAATAAAAAAATCAAAATAATAAAATAATCCAAAGCAAAAAATAATTTAAATAATAATTTTAAAAAATAAAATAGATTAAAACTAAAATCAGAAGAAAAACAAAAAGTGAGTTAAATAAAAATCAATTAAAATCAAGAAATATAAAAAACCAAAATAAAAAAAAATAATTTTAAAAAATATTAATCAAAAAAACTTTCAAAATAAACCGAAACAAAAAATGGCCGACGAAGAAACAGCAAAACCAGCGGAAGAGCTTGAGCTTCAAACTGTGAAGCAGGCGATTGAAGGAAAGGAAGGAAAAAGCGAAAGGATAGAGGAAGAGCAGTATATATTCAAGCAGGTGCGAAGCATAACTTTCTCGGTCCTAAGCCCGAAGATGATAAAGAAAATGGCGTCTGCTAAAATTGTGACGCCAGAGCTGTATGATAAGGAAGGATATCCTGTTGACGGCGGACTTATGGACATTAGGCTGGGAGTTATAGACCCTGGACTAAGATGCAAGACATGCGGCTCAAAATTAAAAGAGTGCATTGGGCACTTTGGCTACATTGAGCTGGCAAGGGCAATTATCCACATCAAGTTTGTAAACATAATCATGACAATCATGAAATGCACCTGTAGAGAGTGCGGCAGAATTTTAATTCCTGACAACAAGATAGCCAAGAACAAGGAGCTTCTTGACCAGGTTGAGAAAGAAAGCGGCGTTGAAGACAGGAGGCACAAGGTCAAGGAAATAATTGCAGGACTTAAAACGACAAATAAATGCCCACACTGCAAAGCAAAGCAGAAAAAACTTTCGCTTGAGAAGCCGACAACTTTTATCGAGGAAGATAAAAGGCTGAGCCCAATTGAAGTGCGGGCAAGGCTTGAAAAAATTCTTGATGCTGATTTAGAAATTTTTGGGCTAAAGGCGCCTCACGTCAGGCCAGAGTGGATGGTTTTGACAGTGCTTTCGATTCCTCCGGTTACAATGAGGCCTTCAATCACGCTGGAAAGCGGAGAGAGGAGCGAAGATGACTTAACCCACAAGATGGGTGACATAGTCAGAATAAACCAGAGGCTGTTTGAGAACATAAATGCAGGCGCGCCTGAAATTATAGTTGAGGATTTGTGGGATTTGCTGCAGTATCACGTTACTACATTTTTTGACAATAACATTGCGCAGCTGCCGCCGGCAAGGCACAGAAGCGGCCAGCCTTTGAAGACTTTGACAGAGAGAATAAAAAGCAAGGAAGGAAGAATCAGGCACAACTTGGCCGGAAAGAGAACAAATTTTTCGGCAAGAACAGTCATCAGCCCCGACCCTATGCTTGAACTGTACGAGGTTGGAGTTCCTTCTATAATCGCAACAAAATTAACTGTTCCGGAAAGGGCAAATTCATGGAACATGGAATACCTGAAGCAGTTTGTTGAGAAAGGCCCCGACAAATATCCGGGAGCAAACTACATCATAAGGCCCGACGGAAAAAAGAAAAAAATAACGGAAGAAACAAAAGAGGCGTCGCTTGAAGAATTACAGCCGGGCTACATTGTTGAGAGGCATTTGATGGACGGCGACATTGCGATATTCAACAGGCAGCCTTCACTGCACAGGATGAGCATGATGTGCCACCGCGTAAGAGTCTTGCCAGGAAAAACCTTAAGATTGAATCCTGCAGTATGCACGCCATACAACGCTGATTTTGACGGCGACGAAATGAACTTGCATATTCCACAGACGGAGGAAGCGCGGGCAGAAGCGGAAATTTTGATGGAAGTCCAGACTCAATTAATTTCATTAAGGTACGGGCTGAGCATTATCGGATGCACACAGGATGCAATTTCAGGAAACTTTATGCTTACAAAAGATGAATCGATCAAGAGAGAAGAGGCAATTGATTTGCTGTCTGCAGTAGGCGTGACTGATTTTTCAAAATTGCCGAGAAAGCAGTCGGTTACCGGAAAAGAAATATTCAGCACTTTGCTGCCTGAGGATTTCAATTATGAAGGGCACTCAAGGCTTTGCGACAGGTCGAAGGACAAATGCGACAAGGAAACTCACGTTGTTATCGAGAACGGCAAGATGCTCACAGGAGTCATGGACAGAAACTCCGTTGGAGAGGAATCCGGACTAATGCTGAGAAACCTTCACCAGAAATACGGCAAGGACTACAGCATAGACATGCTTGGAAAAATTTTCAGGCTTGGGATTGAGTATTTGCTAAAAGTAGGATTTACATCTGCCTTATCCGATACTGACCTGCCTGAATCCGCAAGAATCGCAATCAAGGAAGATTTGGACAACGCGAGAAAAGAAGTTGACGAATTGATTGCGCAGTCAGTTTCAGGAAAACTCGACACTTTCCCGGGAAAGACGATGCTCGAAACACTTGAGCTGAGAATCTTGGGCGTATTAAACAAAGCAAGAAACGAAACCGGAAGAATTGTTGCAACCCACGCTGATAAGAGGACAAACACAATGATTATGGCGGAGTCAGGGGCAAGAGGAAATCTTTTAAACCTGGCGCAGATGGCGGCTTGCGTCGGCCAGCAGGCAATGAGGGGCAAAAGGATAGACCAGGGATTTGAAGGAAGAACTTTATCACATTTTAAGAAAGGGGATTTAAGCTCAGAGGCGCATGGATTTATCGCGAACGGATTCAAGGGCGGCCTGACTCCGGCAGAATTTTATTTCGGCGCAATGACCGGCCGAGACTCACTGATGGATACCGCTTTGAGAACGCCAAAATCTGGTTATTTGTACAGAAGGCTTGCTAATGCAATGCAGGACCTGAAAGTTGAATATGACCATACTGTGCGTGACGCATCAAAGAAAATCATACAGTTTGAGTACGGCGAAGACGGAGTTGACGTTTCCAAATCAGAGAATGGGGTTATTAATGTTAAGAGGATAATTAATACTACCTAGGGAGTGAATTGCGACGAAAATTAATTACGAAATAAAAAATCAAATTAGGAATAATAAATAAAAACAATAAAAAACAAAAATGGCAGATGTAATATCAGAATATGAGGACAGGCTTTCACCGAAGATAATTGAAGATATAAAAAATAATCTTCCTAAAGGAGTCAGCGACACGAAGCTGAGGAAAATACTTGAAGCAACTTGCCAGGAATTCAGCACCGCGAAGGTCAGCCCGGGAGAATCAGTCGGCCTCATCTCCGCAGAATCAATTGGGGAGCCAGGCACGCAGATGACACTGAACACGTTCCACTTCGCCGGAGTTGCGGAGATGAACGTCACTTTGGGCCTGCCAAGAATAATTGAGATTCTGGACGGCAGAAAAGCGCTGGAAAACCCTATGATGGAAATTTATTTGAAAAAACCCTTTGCTACTGGGAAGAAAATAGAAGAATTAAGGCACCTTGCGCTGCAGATTAAGGAAACAAAACTAAAGGATATTGCCACCGAATTCACAATCAACATTGCTGATTTCACAATTGAAGTCAAGCTCGACAAGGAAAAGATGAAAGAGCTGGAACTGACAATCGGCAGAGTGATGGATGCCATATCAAAACAAATTAAAGGATACACCTTGAGGGACAATAAGGATTCAATAGTTTTAAAATCAAGAAGCAAGGAAGACAGTTTCAATGAAGCCTATAAAGGAAAGGAAAAAATAAAAGATTTGAATGTTAAGGGAATCAAGGGAATTTTGCAGGTTCTTCCGGTCAAGAGAGAGGATGAGTTCGTAATCATCACAGCAGGGTCGAATCTGGCGGACGTGCTTCAGCTTGAGGAAATTGACGCTTACCGGACAACAACAAATAATATTTTTGAAATTGAGCAGGTGCTTGGAATAGAGGCTGCGCGGCAGTCTATCATCAATGAGATTTTCAAAGTCATAGAAAGCCAGGGGCTGAATGTTGACGTAAGGCACATCATGCTTGTTGCAGACACAATGTGCGTGAGCGGAACATTAAAAGGAATCACAAGATACGGTGTCGTTAGCGACAAATCGAGCGTTCTTGCAAGAGCATCGTTTGAGACTCCAATCAAGCATATAATCAATGCAGCTCTTGTCGGGGAAATTGATGCTTTGGATTCAGTTATAGAAAATGTCATGATAAACCAGCCTGTTCCGATAGGAACCGGACTGCCGAGCCTGTCGGTGAAGCAGCCTTCCAAAGAGAAAGGCAAGGAAAAGTAAGTTTAGTAATTTAATTTAATAACATTAAGCTCATTAATGATTAAAAAATAGAAAATCAAATTAAAAATTCAAATAACAAAAAATAAAATTTAATTAGAAAATAACAAAATAAAAAATTAAATTTAAAAATAATTAAAATGGCGAAAATAACATCAGCGGAACTGAAGAAAATTGTCAAGGCTGGCAATGTGATACTCGGCACAGAGAAATCTGTTAAAAGCCTGAGGCTCGGCAAGGTTGAGAAGATAATGATGAGCTCGAACTGCCCTGCAGGAATCGAGAAGGATATAACTTACTATGCCGGGCTGACAGGAACTGAAGTTCACAAGCTTGATTTTCCGAATGACGAGCTGGGAATAATATGCAAAAAGCCTTTTTCTATATCTGTATTGGCAATAGTTAAACAACAAAATTCCACAAGCTCTAGGTGAATGTAAAATGGAATTTTGTGTTTTCAAAAATCAGAATCAGCAGTGGAATTTTGAGTGTCAAAAAGCCACACATCATTCAAAATTAATTAGAAATTTATCAGGTTTTAATCTGGTGATTTTTGACAGGTGCAAGTAAGTGAACAGGATTAAGTATGATTCTGAGCTGATAAAGCTGATAACTCTTTTCGAGTCGATGACCGGCGCTGGCGTGAAAGACTGCATTGCCGGCGACAACCTGACATTCATAGTTGAAGAAAATGAGATGGGCAAAGCCATCGGAAAGGGCGGGGCCAATATAAAAAGGCTGGAAAGCGCGCTGAAAAAAAGAATAAAAGTTGTTGAATTCAACGGCGACGTTTTGCAGTTTGTGAGGAACTTTGTTTATCCGGCGGAAGTTGCCGAGATAAAAAATGATGGCGGCATAGTAACAATCAATGGCAAGGATTCCAACACAAGGGCAATGCTCATAGGAAGAAACCACCAGAGCCTGAAACAGCTCAATGACGTTGCAAAAAGATATTTTGACGTTAAGGAAATCAAAATAATATAAGTACATAATAATCATAGTATTTTAACCATAACCTTTAAAAACGGCACAAAAATACTGAATCCAATGGCAAAAAAATCAAAAGGATTATTCGCGGGAAAGAAATTAAAGGCAAGAAGAAATTTTGGCAGGTGGCACTATAGAACTTACATTCAAAGAACTTTAAGATTAAAGCAGCGCTCAGACCCGCTTGAGGGGGCTTCACAGGCAAAAGGAATTGTGCTTGAGAAAGTCCAGCTTGAGGCGAAGCAGCCAAACTCGGGAATGAGAAAGTGCGTCCGCGTCCAGCTTATCAAAAACGGAAGGCAGGTGACCGCATTCATGCCGCGCGATGGGGCGCAGAAAATGATTGACGAGCACGATGAAGTGATTATCGAATGCATCGGCGGCGCAATGGGCGGCTCGAAAGGGGACATCCCCGGAGTCAGGTGGCAGGTTATAAAAGTAAATGACCAGAGCCTTGATGCTTTGCTGAAAGGGATAATAGAAAAAGCTAGAAAATAGCTAATTAAAATTTTTATAATAATCAAAAATTTAGAATAAAAAATAAAATCAATAAACTAAAATGTCAGAAATAAAAGCTTTTAACAAATGGAGCATGGAAGGGATTAAGGTAGATGACCCTGGACTGCAGCCGTATGTAACTCTTAATGCAAGGATTGTTCCGAAGACTGGGGCAAGATATGCAGGAAGCAAGTTCCACAAGAGCAAGACTTTCATTGTTGAAAGGCTGATAAACAAGCTGATGGTGCCGGGGCACAAAAGCAAGAAGCATTACAGGACGAGCGGCCACATTACAGGAAAAGCCCCTACCTCTTACAACATCGTAGAGGAAGCTTTCAAGCAGATTGAAAAGACAACAAAAGAAAACCCGGTCAAAGTTTTTGTCAAGGCTGTTGAGAATGCCGCGCAGCGCGAGGAGATAATCACAATTGAGTATGGCGGAGCCAGATACCCAAAGGCGCTTGAATGCTCGCCCCAGAGAAGAGTGGATTTGGTTTTGAGGCACATGACCCAGGGCGCATACCAAAAGAGTGCCAACACTAAGAAATCAATTGTCGGCACTTTGGCAGACGAGATTGTAGGCGCTTACAAAATGAGCAGCGCGTCAAACGCAATCGCAAAGAAGCAGGAAATAGAAAGGCAGTCTGACAGCTCGAGATAAAACTAATTTTTGTTCTCTTTATATTCTATTTATATTTTTCTTTGCTTTAGTTATCTATCGTTTTATTCAAAAGGCTTAAAAGTATGCTATTCTTGTCTTATCCAATGAAAGACCTTTTATTCGGCACCGCCGGCATTCCTTTAAGCGCGAACCCAAGAACAACTTCTGACGGAATCAAGCACGTTAAAGAGCTTGGATTGGGCTGCATGGAACTGGAATTTGTGCACAGCGTAAATATTTCAAAGGAAAAAGCTCCGGAAATAAAAAAAATTGCTGAAGATAGTAATATCATATTGAGCTGCCATGCCCCATACTTTATTAACCTGAACTCTTTGGAAAAATCCAAGATAAAGGCGAGCATTGACCGGATATTGAACTCTGCAAGAATTTTAAACTTATGCGGAGGCTACAGCGTTGCATTTCACTCCGGCTTTTATATGGGAATGGATTCTAAAAAAGTTTATGATACCATAAAAGATAATCTTAAAATAATTATTAGGACTTTAAAGAATGAAGGAAACAATATATGGATAAGGCCGGAGACAACCGGAAAGGAAACCCAGTTTGGAAATGTGGACGAGATTCTGCAGTTAAGCGAAGAGTTTGACAATGTAATGCCCTGCGTTGATTTCGCGCATTTTCACGCTAGGACAAACGGAAAATACAATTCTTATTCTGAATTTTGCAGCATTCTGGAAAAAATTGAGAAAACTCTTGGAAAGAGGGGATTGGAAAATATGCATATTCACATAACGGGAATTGCATACGGCCCTAAGGGGGAGAAACATCATTTGACACTGAAAGAATCTGACTTGAAATATAAAGAATTGCTGAAAGCCCTGAAAGATTTTAAAGTGAAGGGTGTTGTTGTTTCCGAAAGCCCGAATATAGAAAGGGATGCTTTGCTGATGCAGAAGACTTTTAAAAGTGTTTGATTTTTTGGTATTATCTATGCATAAATTTAATAATCAAACTTGTTTCTGAGGAGTTATGTCAGATTTTCCAATTGAATTGTTTAATCTACTATTAAGTCCACAAGTATCACCTCAGCTTAGAGTAGAGTATATCGCTCTAGGTAAACTAGGTGTACTTCCTGTTGATTATGTATCTTCAAAATTGGAAAAAATAATTCAATTTAATAATTACAGAGCTCAAGTTTTGGCTGCTGGGAGTTATACTCCAGAACAGTTGAAAGAGTGGCTTCATTTGGGTTATGCACCGGATAGATCCAAATTCATGAGAGATGATGGGCGGATAAACAATCTTAGAGCACAAATTAGGTATCTTGATGAACTTATCCAAAAGGCAATCAATGATGCACAATCACTTCAAGACAAAGGTTTTCTTTTTTCAGATGACAAAGATTTGCCACGTTCATTATTTGAGGAGGGTGTTGTAGATGTAGAGAGGGTAATAATGACCGGTGAGGGGGTTGAAGGATTATATAAACATAGATTAAGTAACAAGTTTGCTGCTTTTATAAAGACTAAACCTATACACATTTTAACAATTGAAGAATTATTAAAAAATTTGCCAGAATATGAAGGAAAATTAGTTTTAACGGATGGAGTTGTGATAGGTCATGGACACAATTCGTCTATTGTTGGCACTGAGGGTCATTATGAAGTTATAGATCATGGTTTGTACATCTTAAGGGGTGGTTTAATTGTTGAAGTGAATGGGCAGTCACATACATGGCCTAATAGACTATCAGTTACGGATAACCAAAAAGTAGATGCTAAGGGTATTAGTTTTGCATACCTAGATGCTCATTTGGACGCTTCAAAGATAGCTGGTTCTAACATAGTTGTTGGAGGACTTGTGCATGATAGCAAAATGTTTGCCGATATGTTTGTTATAAATGTTGGAGCCAATAAACAAGCATTTGCTTATGTCAGATAATTACCCGAAAGTAAAAGTATAAATCTTAAATCCCTTTCCGGCTAACTGCAGCTCAATTATGTGGGTCCCATAGCCTTCGGCAGATGCGATGTTATAAATTTTGAATTCTTTTATATTCACAATGCTTTTATTGCCCTGCAGCTCAACATCGCTTCCTTTTGTTTTTTCGTTTTCAAAATCTGTATCCAGCAGAACATAAGCATCTGACTTGTTTTCGGAGCCTGCGACTATATTTATTTTTTTAGCCTGAAATATCAGCAGTATCAATCCCTCGTCGCTGGCAAGCTCCATGTTGTCCGCATTATTCTTCCATTTTCCTGACAGGTAAACATAATTTTTTGCCGCATTTGGCGGCAGTTTGTAGTCAATGACAGAATCCTGCGGAATATTTGCATATCCGATGTTTCCTCTTGTGAACTGATAGCCAAAATAAATTTCAGGAGTTCCGATTTCGCCGAAATCCGAAGATTCAGGGGCTTTTGTCAAGTTCACGGACACTCCGTTTTTCTTATTTAGCCTCTCCATCCTTTCCTGCAGCAGAGTTTGTATCATCATCTCTGTTTCGCCGTAATTTCCTTCCCCAATGTGATCATATCTGATATAGCCGTTGATATCAATTAGGAATTTATGAGGCCAGTACCGGTTTTGGTAGGCGCTCCAAGTAGCATAGTGGTTGTCCTGCGCAACCGGATACTTAATCTGATAATCATTGACAGCTTTCAGAACGTTTTCATATTTTTTCTCAAATTCAAATTCGGGCGAGTGAACACCGACAATCACAAGCCCTTTATCCCGGTATTTTGCATCCCAGTCTTTCAGATACGGCAAAGTTCTTATGCAGTTTATGCAGGTGTAAGTCCAGAAATCAACGAGCACAATCTTGCCTTTCAGGCTTTCTACCTTCAATGGCTCCGAGTTAATCCACCTGCTTATTCCAATAAAATCCGGGGCTTTTTGGTATTGGGAATTTTTTCCTTCCAATGTTGAATTATTTGCAAAATTAACATTTGGCTTTTGCATTTCAACGAATATTATCGCTGCGGCTACCAAAACCATGACAACCAAAGCTACAAAAGGCTTTTTTATGAAATTCATTTTAAACCTAAAAGTGATGCTGGGACGAAAAAGTTTGCCGCAACATTTAACTCATTCGTGAATACCAGCACCCCAAGAATTAATAAAAGTATGCCCACGATTATATTAAAATATTTCAGGAAAGTTGGGGATTTGCTTATTATTTTTACAGCCTGTGCCGTAAATAACCCCACCAATAGGAATGGGATTCCCAATCCCATAGAATATGAGAGCAGCAAAACAAAACTCAATCCCGGCTTGGCCGCAGCCAGCGCAAGAACGCTTCCCAAAATCGCGCTTACGCATGGAGTCCAGCCGACTGCAAATGCAGCGCCGAATGCAAACGAAGTTATGTAAGTGATGCTGAATTTCTTCTTAACTTTCAGTTTATGCTCCCTTTCCAGAAACGGCAGCTTGATTAGCCCTAGAACATAAAACGCGAATAAAATTATTATTAATCCTCCAATCCTTGAAAGCCAGTTTTGGACAGAATATGAAACTCTTTCGAGCACTGTATTAAGCAAAACTCCGAGCGATGCAAAAATCAGCGAAAACCCGATTACAAACGCGGCGCTGTTCAGGAAAATTTTTAATCTTGCATTTTCATTCGTTGTTGATGTTCCAGACAAATATGCCAGAAAGCCCGGTATTATGGGCAAAACACACGGGCTAACAAATGACACAATTCCTGCGACGAATGCGATTACAACTGAGACTTCTACCATTTTTTGGAATCTTTTTTATCCTATTTTCATTTAAACTTTAGCAAGTTCATCCAAATATCTTTGCTTGTCCCAGGAATCCGGAAACTTTCCAATTCTTTGTCCGTCTTTTAATATAACTTTTGTATGCTGGTAAGCAACGCCAAATTCCTTTGCAAGCGCTTCCTCATCCGCATCTGTTCCAGAATCTTTATAATTTATTCTGAATCCCACGAGATTGGTGTCATTTAGTTCGTTGAATGCGGCAAAAGTGTTGGGCTGCTCTGCCTTGCATATCTGGCACCAGTTTGCGTAAAAGTAAAGCAGTATTTTTTTGTTTTCTTTTAGTGCTTTTTCGTAATCAGCTTTGTTGAATTCAATGTAAGGAGATGCTGTGCCTGCAAGAATTTTTCCTTGATAAGGGGATTCCATCATCGATTCATCTTTCATCATGCTCTTTTCTTCCATAATCTCGTCGGCTTTCATGAATGAACCATCCATCCAGATTGACTCGCCTTCTTTAAGCGTAAAAGCTGTTCCATTTGCCCTCATAACTTTTCCGTTTGTCATCACTCTAGTGCCGTCATTTAGAACTGCATCTTTCTCCATCATTGAATGTGTTTTTGCTTTCTCCTCGACCATTACCATTTTGCCATTCGTCATCTCAAAGCCAATCTCTGCCATTTCTCCGGATTCTTTTTCCATCATGAAATTTTGCTTCTGCGGCTGCACTGACTCCCGGCATCCAAGAATAATCATGCTAAATATTATCAAAACCAGAAAAAAATAATTTTTTTTCATAAAATCCACATCATTCCCATGTTATCTTCAATAAAATTCCAAATCCAATTGTCTGCAATAGTGTAAAAATAAAAACATGAGTTTCAACTTCCGGCACGTAATAATCCATCATTGTAATAAAATAATATAGGGAAACAATATTTTGAATCATAAATAGAATTGCAAAAATCAGCAATCCGATTGTAAAATTTGACTTGATTTTTCTTAGATTTTTATAATAGACATAAACCAGACCTAAAAGTAATATTGTGGAAATCCCAGTCAAAATCGTAGTTATATTCATTATTAATGATTCCATAGAAAAAGCGAAGAAACTGCTATTTAATTACTTTTACCCAAATTTCCCCCAAATCTCATTGAAAATAGGCAAGTTTGTTTTCATTATCTCGGATAAAAAATACACAGCACCGTAATTTCCCTTGTTTACTGCAGTTATTATATTGTTTTTTTCAAGAACTTGAAGATGATGGCGAACTGTCTTGTAATCCAACTTAAGCATTTCGGCAATTTTGTTGGCGTTGCACGGGTTTGCATTCAACAATTCTATAATTTTGCCACGGGTTTCGCCGCCTTTCGTGCCTGCTATAAGGTACCATAAAATATTTTTCATTAGGAAATATTATTTTCCCGTGTATTTATACTTTACGCCGCAGTGCCGCCATAGAATTCTTTATTCTTCCGTATAAAATCAAAATGGCTCCGAGATATGCAAAATAAGCCATTAGTTCAATCAGGCTAGGATCCGAAACATACCCAAACATGCCCTTAAGGAAGCTTCCGGCAGTGCTTTCATCGCTTAAAATATGCCCAACATCAAAAAGAGGGCTTATTATGCCTGGCAAAATTCCTGATTCGACAAATTCATGCACGCCGTGCAAAACCAACCCTGCTGCGAATAATACCAATAAAATGCTGCTTACATTAAACAATTTTTTCAAATTTATTTTTTTTGTGCCTACAAAGAAAATGCAGCCGGCGGCAACCGCTGCAACAATCCCCAGGGTGCCGCCTAAAAAACTGATTCCGCTTTGATAGTTCAGTGCGTTCAGGAAAATAACGGTTTCAATTCCTTCCCTGATAATTGCGATGAATATGACCATAAAAATTCCAAGATGGGACACCCATTGCGCAGGATTAGTTAAATGTATCTGGACTTTTGATTCAATCTCCTTTGAAATAAACCTCTGCTGCATCATCCATAAAATCATTGTTGTAAGAAGAAATGCGCCCAAAATCATTGTTGCACCTTCAAAAATCTGCTCAGAAGCTCCCTTAAATTCTCCTGCGAAAAAAGTAAATGAAAACGCAGCTAAAATGCTTGCAAGAATTCCCAGTGCAACCGCATAATAAACCGTTTTTTTGTAATTCCGGTTATTTGTCCTGTTAAGGTAAGCGAGCACAATCCCTACAACTAACCCAGCTTCCAAAGTTTCCCTTGACGTTACCAAAAATGATTCGAGCATTTAGTTTCCCTTAGTGTGCCGGCTTACCGTGAGAAGATTTTTGGGGTGAGCCGATTGATGATACGACATAAGCTCCAGTTATAGCCGCGATAGCTCTTGTTGCCAACGCGTATGCATATGACGCACCGGCTGGAATTATAAGCGGGGCTGCAATGTATCCCATCAATCCTCCACCAGCCATCTTTGCAATTGTTTCTAAGCTCATGAAAACCGCCTAAACTTAACGATTGTTAATTCCGGAGTATGAAATGATATATAAACCTTTCTGAGGAAGTAAGTAACTTTTTTACTTAATAGCTGACTGGCTTCTTCAGGCTATCCCGCCCAAAGCCGAGCCAAGAACATTCATGAATATGAAATAAAAGCATGCTGACCCAATGATATAAATTGGAATATATTTTATGCCTGCCTTTATCTGGCCTTTTTCAACTATTGCAACTATTAACGAGGAGAACAGCGATATGACCAACAATGCGATCATTGAGAATTTTTTGAAGTCCCCGACATTGACGCTTATCTTCGAGAACACAAACGGCAGCGCGCTGACATTCTGCGTTGTGACTGCAAGCTTGTTCACGAAACTTACAAGCACTTTCAGAAGGTGAAAAGACAAAGCGAATAGAAGGGGGCTTATCACAACCACTATTATGGAAATAAAAATCATATAAGCAATTGCGGACGCGGCCATCTCGTCCTTTAATTCTTTTGTTTCTTTTAGATTGTCAACCAGCCGGTCTATCAGCTCTGCCACGTTCCCCCCGCTCTCGACTTCGCTTATAATCAAGTCTATCGTCCTTTTGAGCATCAATGAGTCATAATTGTCTCCCAGCTCAATGAGCGCTTTGCTTAAATCATACCCCGTCATGACTTTTTTGGATGTCCTTGCCATCTCGTTTGACAGCACCCTAAACCTGGGGTTTATTGCGCCCCACAGCGCCCTCTCAAATGTCATGCCTCCCTTTAGGTTTGCGGACACCACTTCCAGAAAATCAGGGAGCTGCTCTTCCATTAATCTGGTCCTGTGGTATATCCTCAAATCAAGGTAAAAATAGACCACCATTATAAAAAATGCCGCAAAAGACAGCTGCACGACAAACCAGCTGCTGAAAGAATATAGGTAAACCAGCAAGACCGAATATTTTCCGGTGCTGATATAAGGAAATATAAACGTGATGAATATGAGTGTGGTTATGAAAGCGGTGATGTAAAAAAGCACACCAAAAAATTTGTAAGGGACCTCAGCAAAGCCGGCTTTAAGCATGTAGCCCTTTAAATTTGGAATTGCCTTTTTGGGCACAAATGCCTTTCCAAACTCCTCCAAAAATATTATCCTGAAAGCCATCAGAGATTCACCGTCGGCCTTATGGACCTGAACAGAGTTATGAAAATAAATTCAATTATCACTATGAAAAATACAAACAGCAAAAGCCCGTTTAGTCCTATTGGGAAGCTTATGAAGCTGGATATGACTATAAAAATTGACACTCCAAGGGAGGGCATGATGACCGCGCCAAGCATGTAAAATATCACCAGCGTGTTCAGCTTCTTGCCGTATTTCTTAATTTCAAGCGAGTCTTCCTTGGTTATCCCCTCAAGCACCGACTCGAGAGGGCCTGTGACATCAATTCCAAGCTTAAGCGCATTGTTTATGTGGAACAATATTTTCCTCAATTTCTTGGAAGGGGAGTATATCATTGCGTTCCTCAGCGCATCTTCTATCGTGCTGCCGGTGCCTATGTCATCGACAATTTCTTTTATGTATTTTGCGGCAATTCCCCTGCTTTCTGAGGTTTCTATCAGGGCGTTCAGCAGGGGCCTTCCTGAATACAGCTTCACCAGCATGTACCTTCCAACAAAGAGGACTTCCATGTCTATTTCCTTTTCCCTTTTTTTTATTTTGGATTTTATGCTTATTATGGAAAACTGAAAAATAATAATAAATAGAATCAGGAATGCCGGCACAAGCAGAAAAAATGAAAGATTTGCTTTTTTAAGTATGAAAAAAAAAAGCACAGTGAACAGGGGGGCAAAAATAAAAGTAGTCTTGAGGTTTTTGCCCACGTATTCCAAAGGGGAATAATTGACGTGCGCTATCCTAAGGTCCCGCTTCAGCCCGGGAAAGAATGAGGCAACCCTGTTTACGAAGGCTATTTTAAACACCTTTTAAGCTCATGAGGGGCTTGTTGCGGTAGTATCTTGACATCAGCATGCCAATTTTATTTACATCATTGACATTCCTTTTCACCATCCACTTTAATATTTCAATTTTTGCCTGCATATCAGAATAAATGTCCTGTTTTAGGAGACCGGTGTAAAGCCCGAGTGTGTCTAGGATAGTTTCCGGCTCGCAGAGAAGCTCCAGCTCGTCTTTTATCGGATTGAGCTGCATAATCACTTTTGCGTCCCCATCTGGCGTGACTTCAGCAATCTGGAGCGTCCTTCTTCTTCCAATCCTCCTGTTGATGTGCTGAACGACAATCAGCGAAAGCCCGGATAGGATCTGCTTTGGCAAGTCAATCGGCGGGCTCGTGAGCCTGTTTATTGTTTCCCGCGCATTGTTTGCGTGAAGGGTGCCGTAAACTGAATGGCCGGTGTGCATTGCCTCAAAGAGCACTTCAGCCTCTTTTTTTCTCCTGATTTCGCCGACAAGTATCCTGTCAGGCCTCATCCTCAGGGAATTGACAATCAAGTCAAGCATCTCAATTCCGCCTTTCCCTTCTGGATTCGAGAGCCTTGTTTCCATGGGTACCCAGTGCAGCAGTTTCGGAAGCATCAGCTCCCTAGTGTCTTCGATTGATATTATTCTCTGGTTGGACGGAAAGAAATTTGCGATTGCATTAAGCATGCTCGTCTTTCCGGATGCCGTCCCTCCGGAAACTATTATCGACAGCTCATTCTGCACGGCGGTCCATAGAAATGCAGCCCCTTCGTAAGAAATTGTTTTTTCCCTTATAAAATCAGATATAGTCCACGGCTTTGCCGCAAATTTCCTGATTGTGAGCGTGTTTCCTTTTGACGAAATCGGGGACAGCGTTGCATTTACCCTGTCGCCGGTCTTGAGGTGGGCATCCATCAGCGGGTTGAGCAGCGTTATTTCCTTCCCCACATCCCTTCCGATTATCGTCGAGTAATGCCTTATCCTTGCCTCGTTCGGCATAAACACGTTTGTCTTCAGCCAGCCATGCCTCCTGTGATAAACCCAGATTGGGTCCCTGGCATTGTTGACCACTATTTCCTCCAGGTTAATGTCCTTCAGGAGCAGGTCTATGTTTCCCAGCCCGATATTCTGCTGAAGAATGTAATTTATCAGCATGTCAATTGTTTTTTTGTCGGCGTTAGGAAAATATTTTGCAAGGAGCTTCAGAATCTTGCCCTTGAATTGCTCCTGAACATCAACAACATTTGTATCTTCATCCAGCGTTTTTGTTTCCTGCGCAACAAACTCATCCCTTATCTTCTCGAGAATTATCTTTGTCGTGTCGCTTATGTTGGTGATTGAAATTATGTAAAGCGGAACGGGCTCTTCCTCTTTTTGCACGATTGACACATCGACTACTATGTCATTCACATTCAGCGCGTACGAATCAATGATTTTATCTGGCATTTTATTAATGGTTATTTGGAGATTTTACTTGTGAAATTTTTAACCTGGATTTTTTAATTTTGATATTTTATTTTTTATTAAGCGGGGCGTTTGAATTATTGCCAGCTTATCCCCATTGGAACCTTGACTTTCATCCGAAACTTAATTAAGCAATTTCCCAGTGAACCGCCAATTTGAAATTAAAATAAGATTATGCTTACTGCAGTGTCTTGATCTTTGCCTTCAGCGTGATTGCCTCGGCATCTCCTGGGTCAATATCAAGCGCATCTTCTATGTTTTTCCACGCTTCGTTGTAAAATCCTTTCTTGATGTTCTTTTTTGCCATTTCTCTTTTTTTCTTCAGCAAGCCTGATCCTTGCGAAATTTCTGGCCTTCTTGCTTCTCCGGCTGGTATTCTTTGCGGCATTGCCGGCGGGAATCTTGGCTTGTCTGCTGAAGAATGCTTCCTTTCTCTTGAAAAATGGCTTGGTGGCTGGGAGCCGGCTGAAAAATTTCTGGGCATTTCCCTGGGGACTATTGGCCTGCTGCCGAGCTGTTTTTGCAGCTCAAACATCTCTGATGAAATGCTAAGGCTTTTGTAAATCTCAAGAAGCCTGACTCCCACTGGGTTTTTTTGCCGCAAGAACCCTTCCGGAATCTGGTTATAAAGCTCGATGCATTTACTGTAATCAGCGGCTGCGATGTCATTGGAGCTGACTGATGCGCTTATCTTTTCCATAATTTGATTTATCTGCTGCACAAGCTCCGAAACTTTTTGTATCAGCTCGTTTTCCGTGGCATTGCTAAGCTCCTTGTAGAAATCCTCAATCTGGTCCTTCAGGATTTTTTTTTCCTCAAAGAACACATTTGGAATTGAATTGTTTATTTCCTGTATCTGGCCGTAAATCCTGATTGCCATGTCTTTCTTTTTGTCGTGGAGCGCGTTTCTTCCCCTGCCTATTAACTCACTTATCTGGCCGGATTTTGATTTTGTTTCATTGAAAGCCTGGTCGAGGGTTGCAAGGAACTGGCGGCTTAGCATGAATATCTGCTCGTAAATGCCCCTGTTCCACTTAATTTTTTGCTGCATCAGCACGCGCCATAACTGAATGTAAGCCTGCTCTGCTTCTTCAAGATTTCCCTTGCTTAAGTTTGATTTGATGCTCTCAAGAATGGGTGAGGAATCCTCTGCCTGAGGTGCCTGCTGCTCTTCCGGCTGTCGGGCGGGCTGCGTATTTGGCTGTGCGGAGCTGTAACTGCTGTCGTGGCCCAAATCCGAAAGCTCCCTGTCCAAAAATTCGTCAATGTCCATTTTGCCTGCCTCTCATGCCTTTATAAGTATACTAAGTATTTTTCCCAAAGCTCCTCTGTTTTTTCGTCGGACACATTTTTCTCTTTTGCCTTGCGTAAAAATTCCGCCCTCAATGAAGCCAAGTTCTGCTGCAGGTACTTTCTCCAGTATCCCTCTATTGACTCATAAGGCACTTTTTTTTGCTTTGCCCTTTCGTAAAACTGCTCTTTGGTTATGAGCCCCTTCGTGAAGCTTTTATCCTTGCTCTTTGCCTGCTGCAGGCTGTCCCTGTAAAGGTAAATATAAGGGGTTGTGAATTTGTACTCAATTCCAAATATTTTCTCCTCCACTAAAAAATCAACCAGTGTCTGGACCGAAACCAGCGGAACTTTCAGCTCTTTTGCCGCATCTTCAACTGATATTCTCTTGGCTTTTTTCACAAGCTCAAAAAGCTCATCCGCCACCGTCCTTATAATACTGTCATTAGCCTTGAGCATAACCTATCATTTGGAGTACATTATAAAAACTTTAGTCATTTGATTATAGTAGCAACTTTTTTTTTCTCTCAGCATGACCTTATTGCATATTCCGATGTTATGTTGTATTTTGTGAGGTGGTCTATGTCAAGCTTGAAAAACCTGAATTCGTCCCAGAGCCCGATATTTCCTGCTGCAGGATTTGTGATGTTGTAGAGCTGCGTGCACTGCGAAATATAAGTTTGGTTCCAGAATAGGTAATCCACATAGCTGCCTATCTGGTCTTCCGGGGATATCATGTTGGGATTTACAAGGGATTCTATGCCACAGCAGCTCGAATTTGTTGTTGTGTTGCTGAACCTCATGATAAAGCTCGGGCCGTCTGAATTCTGCCAGTGCACATAAGTGCCGTTTTTGAGATGCTCCCTTGCAAGAGTGATATTCCATTGATTGAATTCCACCTCTGAAATTTTTATCCTGTTTGAATAGCTCCCCCTGGCGTTCATTAAGTATAGCGGGTCGTGGAAACCTTCAATGCCGATTGAAGTCTTTAATGTCACGTTATCCCTTTTCCATTCGGCTAAATTTGATTTGACATCAAGGCTCATTTTAAGTGTTAGGCTTACATGCCACGGCGTTGCTTGGCTTGCGGTGACATTGCCGAGCGCTATTGAAGTGTTCACGTTATAAGTATCCCAGCCTGCCTCAATGAACCTGGCCGTCCAGTTGGAAACTGTGTTGTTCTCCATAATTTTTTTCCCGGTTATCGAGTCTATAGCTGCATTATCTATTGTGCCGTTAAGCATTACTTCTGCAAAAGCGGCATCAAAATCTTTTACAGAAGACTGGGTTTTGTTGACGTATAAATTCAATGATACAATTGTTTTTTGCGCTGTTGCTTTCATGACCGTTATCATAAATTCGTTCTCAAGGCCATTGACATAATTATTAATTGACTCGATCCTCACTCTTTCAGCCCTGGTGTCTTTTTGGATAGTTATATCAGCCTGTGGTGTATAGATAACAATCAGAATTGCCATTATTGTTAATGATATAAAAGTGAAAAATATTCCTTTCTTGCTTATTTTTGCCATACAAATACCTCGGCTTTGTAAGGGCCCCAAAGGCTGCTTTCAGTCGTGTTTGCCACGCCAAATGTGATTTTTTTTGAAGTCAGCATCAGGGCTGTTTTGCTTTTTGATGCAATTTCTTCCGGGCTCGGATTCCTCGGATACAAAATCTGACCGTCTATCCATAATTCGTAATTAAACTGGGAGGGGACCGTATTTGCCGACACGTTTTGTATAAACTTCTCGGCCAGGCTGTACTGCCCTTTTGAGTAGAACTCCCCTATCTGCTGAAGGAGCGAATTGTCCCTGTTTGTTATGCTGCCTTCTTTCCACAGCTGCCCCCCGATTCCAGCATAGGGATTGTTCAGGTCTTTTATCTGCGTGTCGGAAAGAAAATCCAGAAAGTCATCCGACAGCAGGCCTACCTGCGACGGCTCGGGCAAATTTATGTAAAGCGAGGCTATCAGGAAGGCGCCTATTGCCAGCACGAAAATTCCGAGTGCAGCGTCCAGGACGAAGAAATACCCTCTTTTTTTATGAATCATTCTTTCTTTCAGAATCTTAAGTGTATTTATAGTTTTTGATTGGGGATTTTATTGGGTTGGCATATTCAAATAAGTGGATTAAAAATAATGAAATTTTAATATTGCGCAAAATTTAATAAATGGGTTGGGTGGAGTATGATAATAATAAAATTTATTGAAATAGTGAATAAAAATTAAATTAACTTTATATTGATACTTTTACTTTTGGCTGCACGGAATTCCACTTATGTTTATGCTCGGGGAGCCGACTCCCCTGTAGCTGTCATTTATCATAACCAAATTTCCTTTTTCGTCTTCGATGTAAATGCAGAAATCCCCTTCTACCCTGAGCTGGCTTTTGAGCTCGCCATAACTCATGTTTTTCAGCTCCCCGATTTTTGTAATATTTATCCCTTGCTCGCTGACTATGCTCAGTGAGTTTCCTTCGCTTGAAACCTGCCTTATGACTGAATTTGCGTCAGCCTTCAGCCCTGCAACTTCCGAGCCCGGGCCTGAATTAGCCAAAGCGTAGTAAAGAAAGAATGAACCCATGAATATCACCACAGCAAGTATTACATCCACGGACCATGCTTGCGATTTTCTGTTTTGCATTTTTAATTATTCTTGGCATTTTATTCCGTCTTCGCTCAGTTTTGGGGAGCCTTTGACAAGCAGAACACTGCCTTTCCCATCCTGTAGGTACATGCAAAAATCATCTTTCACATTGAGGAGCTTCTTAATTGCATTATAATCCATCCCCTGCAGCTCATTTAGCTTTTTTTCGTCAAGGACCATCATGCCGTCTTTGACACTGGTGCCTTTCAAAACAAGGCCGAGAATTTTTTCCGGGTCTGCTTTTTGAAGCGGCTTGCCTTTTTCCTGCACACTGACACCTATGATTATGACAAGCACAACGAAAACCAGAACCATCTCATCGATTTTATAATTTATTTTTTTCATCTTACTTGCATGCTGCAACAACCAGCTTCACGGGCTTTCCGTTGTATACAACTATTCTTGTGGCTTTTATTATCGTGCCGCTGGCGCAGCTCAGGCTTGCCTGAATCTCAACTTTCAGCTGAGGATTTCCTGATGGGCATACAATGTAATTCGATGAATCATAATCCCTGACCCATCCCGGCTGTGACAAATCGCATGCAGTTTTTGCTATGGAGTCGTAGAACATGCACCCGTTCTTGCCGTCGCATGACGCGTGAACCAGGGTATCTGATGCATAAGTGCAGTCCGACTCGCAGGAAGTCCCTTTAACAAGGCTGAAGTTTAATGATACTTCTCCTCTCGGAGGAACAAAAGCCAGCTTTGTCTGGGGAGAATAAATGGAATGCGACGCCATTACATTGTAATCTCCGCATCCAATATTCATTGAGTATGTTCCGTCCTGGCCAGTTTGCACCGACTTTACTGGAACCAAGTCTTTTTTTGCAGTTATATCAACAAAAGATATCAGCTGACTGTCCTGGTTTATTGTTTTTCCATTCAGGTTTCCATCGCAGTCTGCGTCTGCGCAGTCTATCAAGCCATCCATGTCATCATCAATCCCGTTGGTGCAGTCTATCTCGAAATCAGGAATCCATTGGCCTGGAGAATGGGCTACACATCTTTCCATGACTCCATCCCCGTTAATGTCCCCCTTGTAGCCATCCGGATAACAAACTCCGTTGTAAACGCAGGAACTTGGATTTTGGCAGCACGAAGTGTCCACATCATTCTTTTTGCAGGAGTAATAGTTGTATGTTGATGCTGCGATTGTTTCTATATTTTCTTGTATTTTTTGGCACAATGCATTGTCATACTCTTTATAGCATTTTGAATAAATATCCCTGAACTGCTGTTCCGTGAGCAATTTGCAGTCCCTCTTAATTACTGTGCAGCATCCAGTAACACCGTTGCAGTCTGAATCAGCGCAATCTGTTTTTCCGTCGCAGTCATTGTCCAGAGTGTCCTTGCATGTTGCCAAAGTTTCAGATGCAACTTTGGTTGAATCATAAACTCCGGGTGAATTATCACATAAGCTGTCGCCGCATTCTTTGTCCTGCGCATCGCTGTCTGCATTTGTCCCTGAGTTCGCCCATGTGCAGCCTGGGCATGTCTGATACTTGTTGTTTACACATTGAGTTTGGCCTACAGTGCAAGAGCCTGAGCTTGAGCATGGGCCCCAGTTGCAATTATTTTGGCAGGATCTTGTCTTGCATGTAGTGCATCCTGCGGAGTCTGTTTGTCCAGGCGAGCAGGGACCTGAACCAGTGCATGTCCCCCACGAACTTAAGTAACCATTTGACTGGCAAGTTCTGCTTTGCGTTCCGCAGTTCCCGCAAGCTTGATTTTGAGTCTGGCCGTTTCCTGCGCAAGCGCTGTAAGAACTCCATTGGCATGAACTGCTGCAAGTCCTAGTTTGAGTTCCGCAGTCTCCGCAATTTTGTGTTTCTTTTTGACCGGAACTGCACGGGCCTTGATTGGCGCAAGTCGTCCATCCTGTCCAATCACCATTTGATTGGCAGGTTCTTGACTGAGAGCCGCAGTTTCCGCAGCCTTGATTTTGAGTCTGGCCGTTTCCTGTGCAGGAACTCCACTGGTTATTACTTTGGCATGTTTGAGTGCCGCAAGTTCCGCATGATTGTGTTTGACCGGGAACACAGCCTTCCCCTTGACATGGGCCCCAACCGCACGAGGAAGTGCAGGTTTGAGTTCCACCATTCCCACATCCTTGGGTTTGACCCGGATAACATACACCTTGGTTAGTGCAAGAACCACTCCATTGGCACGAGGAAGTGCATGACTCAGTTCCGCAATTTCCGCATCCTCTTGCTTGTCCAGGGCTGCAAGGACCTTGCCCATTGCATGTTCCCCACGGACTCCAGTAACCATTTGACTGGCAAGTTTTTGATTGTGATCCGCAATTCCCGCAACCCTGATTTTGGGACTGACCATTTCCAGTGCACGAACCCCATTGATAATTACTTTGGCATGTTATTGTCCCGCACTCTCCGCATCCTTGAGTTTGACCGGGAACACAGCCTTCCCCCTGGCATGAACCCCAACCGCATGATGAAGTACATGTTTTTGTTCCGCCATTTCCACAAGGCTGAGTCTGTCCAGGGGAACAAACAGCATTTGAAGGCTGTACGCATATTTTGCCTCCCCAGTTGCACCCATCACAATATTGGTAATTGGTGCCGCAAAGTCCACATACTTCTGGTGTTGGCTTGTAACCTGCGCTTCCGCAGGTGGAATAGTCTCCATTGCAATTTCCTGCGCAATCTGTTTTTCCTCTACCGCAAGAGCCGCAAGAAGTTAGCGCTTTTTCACCTGAGCAGTAAGTTCCACCCCATTGGCAGTTGCTTCCACAATCTTGTCTTGAAGTTCCGCAAGAGCCACAACCGCCACCCCAGTTCACATGTCCAGGGCTGCAAGGCCCTTGATTTACGCACTGGGTTTCACCTGTCCAGTCGCAGCCGTTGCAATATCTTTGATACGTTCCGCAGTTTCCGCAGCTTCCAGAATTTTGCCATCCCCTACTTCCACAATTTGAACTGTCCCCTACACAGTTTCCGCTGCA
>Ga0209211_10000692_pt1 | contig 67469 bp, 73 predicted proteins | sample RifGroA2_FD_183992 | JGI IMG/M metagenome (GOLD analysis project Ga0209211, IMG submission 183992) | Groundwater microbial communities from Rifle, Colorado, USA - Groundwater A2 (SPAdes) (version 2) | ecosystem: Environmental > Aquatic > Deep subsurface > Groundwater | place: Rifle, Colorado... | reverse complement strand
CATCTTTTTTGCCATGGAACGTTTATTTCCGCGAAAAGGGTGGTTTGGAATGCATGAAGTGTTTCACCTTTTTGTAATGGGCGGGAGTTTCTCACACTTTTGGTTTATGTTTAACTACGTTTTATACGTATAGCGGCTCGCTATTGTCCCGGACGATTACGGGCGGGGATCCTTCGACTACGCTCAGGACAGGTATTTTTAAGCAGGCACTGAACAGGGTATCTGTTATCAGGGGACAGATGTGTTAAAATGAGATACAGGGGTTAACCCTTCCTACTTTTTCCTTTATGTATATCTTGTTTGATATTGGAGGGACGAAAATGCGGATCGCGGCCTCTCTTGACGGCGCAACGTTTTCCGCGCCCGTAATCATTTCGACTCCGCCGAGATACGACGCCGGAATGGCGATGCTGAAAAAAAGCGTGTCCGACTTTGCGGGTGAGCATAAGATCCGGGCAATCGCCGGAGGACTTCCCGGAGTTTTTGACCGGGAAAAAACAAAAATTCTTAGATCCCCGAATCTTCCGCTGTGGGAGGCAAAACCGATTGCCGAGGAATTCATGAGCGAATTTCGGGTTCCGGTGATTCTCGAAAATGATTCTGCGCTCGGAGGCCTTGGCGAAGCGCTCCACGGCGCCGGAATCGGCAGAAAAATTGTCGCCTATATCGCGATCGGAACCGGGATCGGCGGCGCGCGGATCGTCGAGGGAAGAATTGACGAGCGCTCGCACGGATTCGAGCCGGGGCATCAAATCATTGACTGCGGAAGCGGCCGCGACCTCGAAAGCATGATCTCGGGGCGTGCGCTCGAAAAACAATATAAAAAGCTCCCTTCGGAAATCGCGGACCCGGCCGTATGGAATGAGGTCGCGCGCGTACTTTCCTGCGGGCTTGCAAATACCATTGTCCATTGGTCGCCGGACGTCGTCGTTCTCGGCGGGGCGATCTCCCAATTCATCTCGCTTGAACATCTCGAGCGCGATGTACCGAAATTTGTGAAGGTTTTTCCCGTGCTTCCGCCGCTTCGCAAGGGGGTCCTCGGCGACAACGCCGGGATTTACGGCGCGCTCCAGCTTCTCAAGTCCTCTGATCTTATGTAATGAGACCGTTGAATAATTCCCTTTTCTGCTGCAATCTTGAGTTTTCAGCTGCGCCTTCGTCCGTCCTCCTTTGCGTATATTCGCCATATACGCCGTCGTCGTCCGTCCTCGGCTCGCTCGAAAACTCAAAATTTCGCTAAGAAAAAGAATTATTCAACGGTCTCGTAATCTCGGCTTGAAAAAAGCGGGTTTCGTAGTAGTGTTATTTCAATGAATCCCGTTAGAAATCGCGGACGCATAATAAAATTTTATGATTTTTAGAAACAAGTTTAACTTTATCAATAACTGCAAAATAGGATGTGGAATTTTTTTGTCCGCGTCCTATTTCTAACGGGATGAATTCTCCCATTGAGGAAATAAAAGCGCGCCTCAGCATCGTTGACGTTATTCAAGGTTATATCCGCCTCCAGAAAGCCGGGATAAATTACAAAGCGAATTGCCCCTTTCACGGTGAAAAAACTCCGTCGTTTTTTGTTTCTCCGACGCGCCAAATCTGGCATTGTTTCGGCTGCGGAAGAGGCGGCGACCATTTTAAATTCATCATGGAAATCGAGGGGCATGATTTTCCGGAAGCGCTTCGGCTCCTCGCAAACCGCGCCGGAGTTATTCTCAAACGAGAAGACCCGCGTCTCCGCTCAGAGCGAAATCGTCTGTATGACATTTGTGAAGCGGCTGCGGGGTTTTTTGAGAAAAACCTCGTCGCGACCCCCGCTGTTATGCAATATGTGAAAGCACGCGGTATTCTCCCCGCGACCGCGAAAGAATTCCGGATTGGTTTCGCCCCAAAATCATGGGACGCGCTTTTGAAATTTCTTCCGCAGCAGGGATTTCGCGTTGACGAGGCGGAGAAAGCGGGTCTTGCGATACGTTCCGAAGACAAGCAATCGGTATATGACCGCTTCCGCGGCCGCATCATGTTTCCCATATTCGATGCTTCGGGCCGCTCCATCGGATTTGGAGGTCGCATCTTCGATGCCGCGGATACACGCGGACATCAGGATCGCGGACAAACGCAGAACGAGGCGAAATATGTAAATACCCCCAATACTCTTATTTATGACAAATCAAAGGTCCTCTATGGATTTGATAAGGCAAAGCAGGATATCCGGGTCCGAGGGCATGCGGTTGTTGTAGAGGGGTATATGGATTGCGTCATGTCCCACCAGGCGGGAATAAAAAATACCATAGCGGTTTCCGGAACGGCGTTCACTCCTCAGCAACTCGGGATGATAAAACGGCTCGCCGATACGCTTATTTTCTCTTTTGATGCGGATGCCGCGGGAGAGTCGGCGACTCGCCGCTCGCTCGCGCTCGCCGCGGAATTTGAATTTGAACGAAAAATCATCGAGATTCCGTCCGGGAAAGATCCTGCGGATGCCGTTTTGGAAAACCCCAAATCGTGGAAAGCTGCGGTCGCGGGAGCACTTCCGGTCGTGGAATTTTATTACCGCAAGGCGTTTTCCCGTTTTGATCCGAAGACCCCGGAAGGAAAAAAAGAAATTACCGCCCTTGTCATGCCGTATGTCGCGGAACTCCGCGATGAAATTCAAAAGGCGCATTGGGTTCAAAAGCTTTCTGACGATCTGGCCGTGCCCCGAGAAGCGGTTGATAAAGAACTCCGGCGCCGGACTCCCGGGGATGGCGCACCCGCTCGCGCTCCAAGCGTTTCTCCAGAATCGATCCCCACGAGGCGTGATCTCCTCGAAGAACGACTTTTAGCGCTTTTGACTGTTGTCGCGAGCGACATTCAAAATTCCCTCGGCGACTCGCCCTACCTTTCTTTCGCTACTTCCCTTAATGCCGAAATATTTGCTATACTCCGTGCTGGCGCCGAGAGCCCAGTGCCTGAACATCTGGCTGAACACTATTCCATGCTCCGTTTCAAGGGCGAGATATTGAAAGAGATAACGGATTCCCCCGTGGCGGAATTTCGTGTATCATGGCGTGAGCTTGAGAAACAATGCATCCGGGATCGGCTTTTCACAATCAAAGGAGAGATCGAGCATCTTGAAAAATCCGGCAATCACGCAGACGTTGCGCTACTTCTGGCGGATTTCAGAACACTGTCGCTTCACCTGAAAACAATTCAGTAATTTCTCAAGAACATCCTTATAAACTTGAGAATGTAAGGATGTTAACAGAATAAAATTCGTGAAAAAAAAGAAAAAATCTATACAAAAAAAACGAATATCAGCCGCCAAGAAAAAGAGCGCGCATAAAAGAAAATCAGCTAGTCCGAAACAATCGGCGAAAAAAACGGGGATCGAAAAAAAAGCGCGCGAAGTCGAAACGAAAATCGCCGCGCTTCTTAAGCGCGGCCGGGAGCGCGGGTTCGTGACGTACGCGGAGATCCTGTACTACTTTCCGACGATTGAGGACGATGTGCTGATGCTCGAGGATCTCTACGCTCGCTTTGAAAAAGACAGTGTCGAGATTCTTGAATCAAAGGAATTCATCGATGAAAAAAAAGACGTGAAGCCGGGTAAAAAACGGGATGAACTCGCGGGGCTCGGAGAGCGCGACCAGGACTCGGTGCAGATGTACTTGCGGGAGATCGGACGGATTTCGCTCATTACCGGAGCGGAAGAAAAAGAACTCGCAAAGCAAATTGAAAAAGGGGACCAAGAAGCGCGGCAAAAACTCACACAGGCAAACCTCCGGCTCGTAGTATCTATCGCAAAGCGCTACGTCGGGCGTAGCCCCCATTTGACGCTTCTTGATTTGATTCAAGAGGGGAATCTCGGACTCTTCAAGGCAGTTGAAAAATTCGACTACCGAAAAGGGTATAAATTTTCAACGTACGCGACGTGGTGGATCAGACAAGCCATCACGCGCGCGCTTGCGGATCAGGCGCGGACAATCCGCATTCCGGTCCATATGGTTGAAACGATTTCAAAATATCAACAGGTAAAGCGCCGGCTCCTGCAGGATTTGGGACGCGAGCCCTTATCTGATGAAATTGCCGCGGAAATGGGCGTTGATGTGGAAAAAATTCATCACTTGGAAAAGATCGAGCAGGACACCGTTTCTCTTGAGGCGCCGGTAGGGGAGGATGACGAGGACTCGGTCTTGGGCGAATTTATCGTTGACGAAAAATCGCTTAGCCCCTCCCAGCACGCGGCCAGGCGCATGCTCCGGGACCAGCTCATGGGGATAATCAGTGAGCTTTCGCCCCGGGAGCAAAAAATCCTTGAAATGCGTTTTGGGCTTGGCGATGGCATCACGCATACTCTTGAAGAAGTAGGAAAGGAGTTTGGCGTTACGCGCGAACGCATCCGCCAGATCGAGGCAAAAGCGCTTGAACGAATCAAACATCACCGCGTCTCAAAAAAACTCGAGGAATATTAATTTTCTTCTTCTTGAAATAACCATGACTTTCGAGTAAAATATTTCTATTCCGGCGTAGCGAAGTGGGGCAAGACCAATTACTTGGTCTTGCCGGGAAGTTTAGAGAGCCGTGCAGAGCACGTGCGAGCGTTAAAAACTTCCCGGGGGTTTCGCTGTCGGAAGCGAAACAAACGATTGATAATCGTTTCGCGGTCGGAAACAAATAATCCGATTCAAATCTCCGGCGTAGCTCAGTGGTAGAGCGGCTCGCTGTTAACGAGATGGTCGCAGGTTCGAATCCTGCCGCCGGAGATTTGAATCGAAATAAAACCGCCCCGGGATGAGCGGCTCGCTGTTAACGAGATGGGTTGAAAGTGTGATGCTTTCAACGGGTATTGTGAGCATGTTGCTTCGCAACACGCGCAGCCCATACCCCGGAACGCAGGTTCCCTAGGCCGACCGGCGGTCAGCCGGGCTAGGCGAATCCTGCCGCCGGAGTTTCTGAAATTCAAAATACCCTCGGAAATGGGGGTATTTTGAATTCAGGCATTTCGGAGGCGGAGGAAGCAAACTGCTTTGCTTCCGTCGGGATTCGAAGGCCGCAGCGATGTGCGAGTTTTGCGAAGCAAAGGCGAGCACCGCGAGGGGCGGACTGCAAGAAATTTCCGTCAGGAAATTTACTTGTGGTCGAATCCTACCCGGGGGGTTCTTGACTATACATAGCAATAATGTATTACTATATTTGCCAGAAATCACTTTGGCATCCGGCTACGAGGTCTCGTAGCAAAGTTCAAAAAGTTCAGAAGGAGGATGCGATGAATAGGAAGGAGCAGGTGAAGTACACGGCGTGGGGAGCTGTCGCCGGCGCGGTGCTGATCATGATCATTGGTTTCAGCTGGCTCGGCTGGACGCTCGAGAGCACTGCCAAGAAGATGGCCGCGGAGCAGGTGAACGCGGCTGTCGTCGGGGTGCTCACGCCCAGGTGCGTCGAGCGCTTCATGAACCAGCCCGGCGCCGCCGCTAAGCTCACCGAACTGAAGGCGATTTAGTCCTGGGAGCGGTCGGACGCGATCGCGAAGGGCGGATGGGCAACGCCCGTTGGCGCGAAGGCGCCAAATTCAGATGTGGCCCGTGCCTGTGCTGAAAAGCTGGCCGGGTGACGACCCCAGTTCCACGCTACAGTCGAACGGCCGCCCAGCGATACTCTCGTTGGGCGGTTCTCATTTCTGCAAATTCTACACACAAAAACGACCGCCGTTATACACCAAAGGAAACCCTTTTGCGGTGTTTTCTTTGTATACTATATACCAGTTTGCCTCTAGGACTGGTAAAAAATTTGTCATTTCGCTATAGTTGTTTCAACTTTTTCCATTATCGTGCTGTAGCGAGCAATGGAGCCATATGGGATGAGCAGAGCCAAAAGCTCCGCTTATCTCTTTACCCCCACACCAAAGTTTTGGTGTGGGGGCTTGCGCTTATTTTGAGGATAGTATATAATTTAAACCAAAGGTACCCATATTTGGGTACCAATATGGTACAAACCATCAATTTACTTGTGGTGAGTATAATCGAACCATGGAAAAGGACTACATTTTAATCTTAATGAGATCCAAGAAAACCATCTTTACTTTTAAAGACCTTGTTTTGCTGTGGGGAGAATCTGATGTGAATTTCGTAAAGAAAAAGATTCACCGCTATGTGAAGGCGGGCAAAATGAATTCTATTCGCAGGGGGATTTATTCAAAAGACAAGGATTACGATAAATACGAACTCGCAACAAAAATATATACTCCTTCATACGTTAGTTTTGAGACAGCTTTAGGCGCGGCTGGAGTTACCTTTCAGCTGTACGGTCAGATTTTTGTTGCGTCATATACCACTAAAGAGATCGAGTGCGATGGACAAAAATATTCTTATAAAAAGATTAAAGACACCATTCTCACCAATAACATCGGCATAGAGTCGAGAGAGAATTACAGTATTGCATCGCCCGAACGTGCATTCTTGGATGTTACCTATCTCAACAAGGACTATCATTTTGATAATCTCTCAGCTTTGAACTGGGAAAAAGTATACGAGATTCTGCCTATTTACGGAGGCAATAGACGCATGGCAAAATTGGTGAAAATGTACCACGAAGCATTTTCCGCCGAAGGCGGATCCGCCTCTGGCGGAAAGGATACCAATTAGAAAATAATCATATGGCTCTTGATACTGCAAAACATAAAAATATTTTGATAAAAATCCTCAAGGATATCTACACCGATACAACTATCAGTCCTATTTTGGGTTTTAAGGGTGGCACTGCCGCTACATTTTTCTATGATCTGGACCGGTTCTCCATGGACTTGGATTTTGATTTACTCGATTCGGAGAAGGAGGACTATGTGTTTGAACGTGTCAAGACGATTATTGAAAATTACGGCACTCTAAAAGAGGCGCGGAAGAAAAGATTTAATCTTCTGTATGTTCTTTCTTATGACGACAAAGATATTAATGCCCAGAACGTTAAAGTGGAGATCAATCGCCGTGAGTTTGGGTCAAGATATTCGGTGGAGTCATTTCTTGGTATCTCTATGCAGGTGATGGCAAAGGAAGATATGGCCGCGCATAAGTTGTGTGCCATGTACGAGCGGATCGGCAAAACCAACCGCGATATTTTTGACGTCCATTTTTTCCTTTCTCACGACTGGCCTGTCAATAAGAAGATCGTTGAGGATCGTATGGGTGTTTCGTATGCAGAGTTTTTGAAAAAATGCATTGATGTAATGGAAAAGTTTGACGACAGCAACGTTCTCGCAGGTCAGGGCGAATTGCTCTTAACTGAAAAACAGAAAGTGTGGATAAAAGCCAATCTTAAAACCGAGACGATATTCCAGTTAAAATTGAAATTAGAAAGCGAAAAATGAAAATAAAAGATTTACCAAAAATTGATAGGCCAAGAGAAAAGCTCGAGAAGTATGGACCCGAGCGGCTTTCGGATTCAGAACTTTTAGCAATTCTTCTACGAACCGGTAAGGCCGGAAAAAATGTAATTGAATATGGGTAAATTCAATTTCAAAGACGAACAAGATTTTGATAAGGTGCGGACTGATGCCGAGACATTTTATACCTCCATCGGCGAGATTCATTGTCCCTATTTTGGCGAGAAGATTAGTTTCAACGCGGCGGGATTAAAACATCTAAAATTCAAGTCCGATAAAATTGCGCGTTCTCATTCCGAGCAATATGCCCGATTGAAACTGTTGACTCTCGCACCACAAGTACTTTTTCTATCTCGCACCGTGCAAGGGATTTGGCATACAAAACATTTTGAGCGAATTCGTATACATAGTCGCACCGACACAATTCTCAAACCAGTTTCTTTTTACGAATTTATCGCGGTTTTAGAAAATACGCGAGTGAAAGTAATCGTTAAACAGATTGATGGTAGAGAGAAATTCTTTTGGAGTATTATCCCGTATTGGAAAATTGATTCTATAAACAGTCGGCGGGTATTACATAGCGGAGATCCCGAAAGTGATTAAACTAAAAAACACCGCAAAGCGGTATTCTTTAGTGGTGCCTGGTTACAGCTTGGATAGCCGTGACAGGGCGGACCCTCCAAGCACCACTTGCACTATAGCATACCAAGCGGTTGGCAATCAAGGGGCTTGGGGATAAGTCAAAAATATGACCAAAACAAGTAGAAAAATAACAAAAGAAGAATTAGCAGAGAAAATCGGGGCGGGAAACCTCGCCTTGGTTCTTGATAATGTGCATTGCACCGAATGCGGGACGACCGCGATGGTTGAATACGAAAGAAGTATCGTCATTGAGCCGAGCGGCGACACGATTCTTCACGGCAAGTGCAAAAAATGCGGCCGCAAAGTCGCGCGGCTTTTGGAAACCGGGGAAATGAAATAATTATGACCACACAAACAAAAACAAAAAAAGAAATGCGGAAATGAAATTTACTGGAACACTTACAAGAAAATGATCATGTGCAAATGCGGGTCTCTCGGAGTCGATGGATGCGAGTTTTATGTACGGCTAATTGGTGATGAGAAAGACCGTAAGATGATCAAAAAATAAATTTATGCCATCAATCAACTGGATTGGAAAAGAAGCTGTAGTAAACCACGATAAGGAGGTGCCTTTTAAGTTACTAAAAAAGGTTAAAACATCTTCGGTTGGCGATAATTCTCAAAATCTCATAATTCATGGAGACAACCTTGAAGGCTTAAAGGCGCTCATGCCCTATTACTATGGAAAAATAAAATGTATTTATATTGATCCGCCTTATAACACGGGTAACGAAAGCTGGGTATATAACGACAAGGTTAACTCACCGAAGATTAAACAGTGGCTTGGCAAAGTTGTTGGCAAGGATGCCGAAGATCTAACCCGTCACGATAAATGGCTTTGTATGATGTACCCACGTTTGAAACTTTTAAGGGACCTCTTATCCGAAGATGGCGCAATCTTTATTTCTATTGATGACAATGAACATTGTAACTTAAAAGAGATCATGGATGAGATTTTTAGTGAGGCAAATTTTGTCGGTACTTTTGTTGTAAACACTACACCAAATGCCAGAGACTACGGTCACATCGGCAAAATGCACGAATTCTGTATTTTTTATGCAAAAGATTACTTGCAACTAACAACTAATCTCATAGAAGATAAGGAAAAAGTTTTTAAATATAAAGATGATATTGGAGGTTTTAATATCCACCCTCTTTATAATAGTAATGTTGCTTTTACTAACAAAAATCGTCCCAATTTATACTATCCATTTTATCTAAATAAAAATAAACCGATTACAGGGTTCGGAGAAAACTTTTTTGAGATTAGTCTAACCCCCAGCAAAAATTCTATTGAGATTTTTCCTCCAAAATCTGTAAAAGGAGATGCTCAATTTGTTTGGCGTTGGGGAAAAGAGAAATCCTTAGGTGAATTGAATAAGGAAATTATAGGCTACATGACCGGAGATGAAGGATATAGGATAGTTCAGAAAATGAGAACATCGGAGAAGTTGATCAGGTCTGTTTTATCTGAGAAGGAGTACACGAGCAGACGAGGCACCGCTACCGTTGAAGAGATTTTTGGTTCTAAAACTTTTGTTTTTCCTAAACCGATTGAGCTTATAAAAACTTTTTTGAAGGCGGCGACTCTCACAGATTCCATAGTGCTGGATTCTTTTGCTGGCTCCGGTACTACCGGCCATGCAGTTTTGGATTTGAATAAGGAGGATGGTGGGACCCGTCAATTCATCATGGTTGAAATGGAGGATAAAGTTGCAAAAGATATAACTGCCGAGAGAGTCAAAAGAGCGATCAAAAAATATGGTTACAAGGATGGCTTTGAATATTGCGAGCTCGACAAGCCTCTCTTTAATGAACACGGCCAGATTGAAGAAACTTGCGACTTTAGACAGTTTGCTACTTACATTTATTTTACCGAGACCCAAACAAATATTGACCCGAAGAAGATTGATGAGAATTTCATCGGTGAACTTGAAACGACCGAATATTATCTCCTCTACAAAGGCAAGAATAAGAACGATCTTGATAAGTCATTTCTCAAAAAGATTAAGGATACCGATAGCAAGAAAGTAGTATATGCAGACCGGTGTCTGATTGATGACGATACGCTTGCAAGGCACAATGTCGTCTTCAAGCAGATCCCTTATGAAGTAAAAGTCTACTAATACTATGGAACTTAAAAAATACCAAAAAAATACACTAGAAACGCTCGAACAATTCTTGAAAGAATTGCATAAGGCCGGGCTTAAGTATGCCTTTATGGGTATTACTGAAAAGCCCTATAAGGCAGAAGCGTTTAGTAAGGTTCCTTTTGTTTGTATCAAAATTCCTACCGGTGGTGGAAAAACGCTTGTCGGTTGCCATGCGGTAGAGAAAATTATGACCGGCGCGCTCCAGCATAAGTTGGATCGAGGGATAGTGCTTTGGTTTACTCCATCCGAAGCAATCAAAACTCAGACGCTCAAGAAATTTAAAGACAGGAAAGACTGGCACCGCAGAGTGTTGGACGAAGCGTTTGATAATAATGTAAAGGTATTCTCCAATGAAGAAGCGTTAAGCATTCGCAAAGAGGATGTAAGCGATAATCTTTGTATCGTTATCGCAAGTCTTGAAGCATTCCGGAAAGAAAAGTCTCTCCAAAATAAGTACAAAGTATATCAAGAGAACGGTACGCTTTTGGATCATTTCCAGAATATGGACGAGCCGGATTACCTCGAACGAGACAGCGAAGGATCGGTAGTTAACTCACTAGCAAATGTTGTTCGATTAAGTAATCCGCTTATCGTTATCGATGAGGGTCATAAAACAACAACCAAGCTATCAATTGATTTCCTGAAAGACCTCAATCCAAGTTTTATTGTTGAATATACCGCAACGCCACGCAGTGAGAGCAATATTCTGGTTGAGATTCATGCTTTAGAGCTCAAGGATGAGCAGATGGTGAAAATTCCTATTGTGCTTGAAAGTTCTGCTCAATGGCAGAATTCAGTTACCAGAGGAATTGAGAAAAGAGTTGAGCTTGAGAAAGACGCTAAAAAAATTAAGGGAGAATATATTCGTCCGATTGCTCTGTTGCAGGCACAGCCAAAGAGCAAAGGTGGTCATAGCGTTACTGTCGAACAGCTAAAGGATTTCCTGCTCGAGCGAAAGATTTCAGCCGATGAAATTGCCATCAAGACTTCGGAGAAAAACGAACTTGAGGGAGTCGATCTCTTTAGTAAGAGTTGCAAAATTCGTTACATCATTACGGTCAATGCCTTAGCAGAAGGATGGGACTGTTCTTACGCGTATATCCTTGTCTCGGTTGCCAATCTCGGATCAAAAATAGCCGTCGAGCAGATTATCGGACGCATCATCCGTTTGCCTTACGCAAAAAGGAAAGCTAACGAGGATTTCAACAGAAGCTATGTCTTTGCTTCGGCAAGAGACTTTAACGAAGCGGCCGGTCAAATCATTTCCGGACTTGAAAGTAACGGATACAGCAGGTCTGATCTTATCAGTAACGACAAAAAAGATGCGATTTATGAGCTCGAAGCTAAGAAGGCAGTATCCGATGTACTCAAGGTGCCGATGATGGCCCTCGAGGGTGATCAGTTGTCTTTTGAGGATTTAATTGGAAACGATTTCGAGCTTGCTAAACAAGATCATAAGTTCGAGTTCCAAATCCATTACGATAATGATGGCAGAGCAATTATTGATATCCAGAAGGATGACGAGTGGATGCGTGGAGCTCAAATGTATTTGAAGTTGAAGTACTCCGATAAAAACTACACAAAAAGTGAGCTGGTTCAGTGGCTTGATAAAAAGCTACGTTTTCCGTTACTCGAAAAATCAGACAAGGTCAGCTTTCTCAATAAAGCCATTGAGCACCAGCTTAAAACTCGCACCTTGTCCGAGCTGTCCGTAAATCGTTATGTATTGGCTGATCGAATGGGAGAGTTTATTAATGGGGTTCTGGAAAAGTACGCAAAGGAAAAGTTCGATACGCTTTTGCAAAAGAAAAAAATTGGAGCAATGCCGTTTGGGGCTTTTCCAAACACCATCTCTCTCAAGCAAGCCGTACCACAGGAGTTCAATAGAAATTATTACGAGAAGGTAGATAAGCTCAACGGCGAGGAACTTGGTTTCGTACAGAGACTTGATCTTGATACTCTCCCCAACATTAAGTATTGGGTTCGTAGTCGAGAGAAGATTGATCCATTTTATATTCAGGGCTGGAAACGAGGTAAGTTTTATCCCGATTTTGTTGCAGTTACCAAGAAAGGCAATATCGTTGCTCTGGAGTGGAAGGGTGCGGACCGGATAAGCAATGAAGATACGGCCTATAAGATAGAAATCGGAGAAGTCTGGTCGAAGCTCGGCAGAGGGAAACTACATTTTTTCTTGGTGCATATCGGCAATGTTGAGGAGGTGCTGAAGAAGATAAAGGAATTGTAAAAAATGAGTAAGTACAATAAACAAAATCGATTAGATGAAAAGGCGGTGTCTATCATCAGTGATTACTTCATGAATAAACATGGTGGTAAATTCGATTTGCAATTTCATGGTATTAAAGACAACACACCTGATACCGATGGTTTTATCCGCCTTAGAGAGCCAGAGTCTGATTCAAAGATGGGAGGAAAATATTTAAACCATGTGGTTTTCTTTCAATTAAAAGGTTTTGAAAAGCCAATTGAAAATAATAGTTATGTTAGTACTCGGAAATTAATTGAATTTTGTAAGGAGATAAATTTACCAACGATCCTATTTGTTGTAGCCAATATTAAAGAAAAATCAGAGGAACAAAATGACTCACAAATATATTGGTATCATTTCAGTAACGTTAATATAGAAATATTAAATAGGACAAATAAACAAAATAGTAAGAGTGTGCGCATTCCCAATCTCGAACGCTTAAAAGTTGGAAAGAGTGATTTTATTGATCAGTTTTATGTTCATACAAAGAACCTTGCCAAGAAAAATGAGTTTCTGGACTTGCCAAAGGAAATATTAGATATTGCGGTAGAGCAAAAAAATAAGATACTTCTTGTCGCCAGTATTATATATCTCGTTGGGAGAGTTACAAAAATTGAACGTAAGGCTATCGCAAAGATGCTCGACCTAACTGATAAACAGATGAGCGATATCTTATCCAGCCTGCACACTCAAAAGTTAATTTATAAAGACAAGGACACATATATTTTTAAGCTTGCGAAAGACGAAATCAAAAGAGATGTTGGACTACTGCTTGTCTACGAGGCAATAAATAAAATTGATCTCGATAAATTATTCGGTTTATTCCCCGAACACAAGCAAAAATTGCAAATTTATAAAAATCTATCTGACGTTCGTCATCCGGTAGTTTCTGAATACCTAAATAAAGAAGCAGACAAATTGCTCATTTATGCCAAAAACTAATGACGAAATTTTTAATAATCTTGAATTGCTTGAGGAGTACGCTCATGTCACTCCCAATAAAGCATTTCGAATAATTCAATCAGTTGTAAACAATAAGCATCCGCTGAAAGCAAAAGCCACTTATTTAAAGGGGTTTGGGAAGTTGTATGGAAAATCTTACGAAGATCTTTTAGTGCAAGGTATAAAGATACTTAGTAAAATTAGATACCTGGAAACTAATAAAGTTATTAAATTACTTGAACGTTTGCACCAGCATGATACTAATACAGTAAAATCCGAGGCTTTAAAAGCTTTTGAGAATGTATCTCAATACAATTTATTTGTTTTACAACAGATAGAATATAAGACACAAAATTTAATACTAGATGAAATAAATGGCTGGAGTGATGCCAAAATAATTAAAAATTTAGAGATTCTGTTTGTTGTAGCGAAGGAGTTACTTTCGCCAACTTTTGAGGGTCAATCAATGCCGGATTATAAAACCTTTACTTTTCATTCCGGACCTTTAGTTGTCTCTGATAATCTCAAAAGTATACGTAAAAGTACGATCTCGTTATTGAAAAGAATATACTCTCTAGCCAAAGATTTACCTCAAAAAACGAAAACTCTTCAAAACTTGCAGGAGGCTACTCAAACTCCACATAGTCATCTTTATGGTGATGATATGAAGCAAATGGTACTTGATGATACGAACGATATTATCGGATTCTATCTAGAAATTCTACCTAAGGCAGAGAATGAGATTATCCAAGACATTGAGGAGCAAAAAATATGGTTTACTAGGAGATTTAAAAAAGAGCCCCCTACAAAGTTGATTGAGCTAGAGGAAGCAATTCAGTCAAACTCTGCTTACAGCGTATTTAGAGTCTTTGTTGGATACGATGGGCGTCTCGACCCAGATTATGATTTCAATAGGGATAAAGAAACCCGTTCTCAGAAGATTAATGAGTTTATTTCAGATATATCTGAAGCTAATTTTGAGGAGTGGCGACAGAGAATTTTAACGGTGGTAAAGAATTATTCAGCGGCAGAGCTGGGTAGCTACGGTTATTTTGAGACCTTTCTGTCAGAGCTTGGCGATAAGAAACCAAATCTCGGCATTCTATTGATCGAAAAAAACGAAAAAGAAATTGCCCCCTTTCTGATCAGCCTACTATCTGGCATTTGGAAAAGCGATACAAAAAAAGCTAAAGAGATAATTTCTAAATGGGTGGATGAAGGTAAATATCTACATACATGGGCTTTTATTTTCGTAGTAGTGGGCGATCTTGATGAGAAGTTGTTTAGAAAGATTTTTGATAAAGCAAAAGAGCTTAAAGATATCCGTGCTCTTAATAATATTCTTCGGTCAACTTTGCATCACTACCCTAAACATAAGAATCTTAAACCTGTTTTTATAGAGATCATAAACGAACTAGCAAAGCATAAAGATACTTGGTGGGTAGAGAATCTTTGGTTTAAGGGTGAATCAATTCTCTCAGAACTCACAGAAAAAGAACTTGATGTTATCTTAGATGGTTTATTATTGCTTCCCAATATTGAATATCGAGGAGAAGAAATATTAAAGCCGGTGGCGGAAAAGTACCCAGAAAAAGTTATCGCCTTCTTTCACAAAAGAGTTGAAATAAAGTCCAAGAAAAAGAGGGGTATCGATGACCGTTATGATGGCGTTCCCTTTAATTTTTATAAACTTGGTGAAGTATTAAAAAAACACGAAAAAGTTATAGTGCCAATATTACTAAAATGGTATGGAGACGGCGGTAATAAACACAACTGGTTATTTAGATGGGAAGCAAGCCATCTTTTTGAGGAGATATTCCCCGGATTCAGTCCCGTGCTTGAACAGTCACTAATTGATCTTGTAAAAAAAGCTAGCAAAAATAGCAGAAGTATTGTTTTTTCAGTTCTAGGCAAATATAAGGGCGGGCAATTTTTATGGAGTGTTGTAAAAGCATTAGTCCAACAATATGCCAGTACTAAAGAATATGAGGAGGTTCAAGGTCATTTATTCGGATATTTATCACAAACAGGAGTTGTTTCTGGCGAGGATGGTTTTGTTCGAGCGTATCAAGCAAAAAAGCAGGAAATTCAAGATTTGAAAAAGGACCCCAACAAGCAGGTTAGAAAATTCGCCAAAGAGTATGACGACTACCTGGATAGACGCATTACCGACGAGACAAAAAGAACAAACGAGCAAATTGAACTTATGAAGCGTGGTCTAGGGTAATTTGCTTAACATTTGTTTAATTAAGCAAATCGTTCCAAAGGTTCAAATTTGGTCAAACCGGTGGGTCATGTGGTGCAAGGCGGTATCAAACGTGTACCCTCGGTACAAAGCTCGCCACAAGGGCATACAGCTCGTAATTCGGGGTAACCCTACCAGTAATTCACGATCTTAAACGGAGAAATATTGCCGGGAATCTGCCAAATTGCGGTTCTAAATGCGTGAAGCGCGCGGAGATTTGAATCGAAATAAAACCGCCCCGGGATGAGCGGCTCGCTGTTAACGAGATGGTCGCAGGTTCGAATCCTGCCCAGGGAGTCAGATCGTATGGTGCGGGTTTAAGAAGCTTGGCGGATACTCATTTTGTAGCTCAGGGTGATGCAAAATCATTGAACCATAACGATGGTCTTGACCGGATAGCATTTTCGAACTATTGTAGTTTTACGATAGCGGAAAAAAGGAGTACAGAGATGTTTTTCCCTGTGCACCCGGCGGCAATAGAATTCAATGAAATTGACTGCTGCGCCCTGCGAAAAGCAACGACGGAAAACGATCATCAGCCGTTTATCAGAGCGTTTATCCGAGAAGCCAGAAAAGACAACCTGCTGAATAATGTTTCCGTTCTTCTGGAAATCTTCGAAAAAACGGTTCGTCTCGTCTTCATCCCTCGCACAATTCATCGCTCTTTTTATCTTTACCTCGTCGTGATGGAGAAAAAACTTTTGGAGGGATCCGAGGGTAGCGTTTTGGAATGCGGCCACTCCGCCAAACAGCACGGTGAGGCGCTCGCACGAATATGCGCGAGCATGCTTACCCCGCAAGGGCATAATTAGCCGCACGCCGCCCGCCTGCGGTGTTTTTTATGCGTACGGCTCTGTGGTTCGCAACTTTCGAGACCCATAATCCATCGAATAACGCGAACGATACCTCCGTATACCCGCACTCTTGCAATACTCGCCGTAGTATGGTAGTATACGGATAGTTCTCCCGTAAAGCTCTAGAATTACATCGTCGAGTTTATTCTCTGGCTTTCATACTTAGAAGATAAACAACAATTTTCTTGAATATGCAAGAAGGAACAATTGCCCGGCTCACTGACCGAGGATTCGGATTCATCAAGCGCGAGGGACAGGAAAAAGATCTCTTTTTCCACTCCAACGAGCTGAAGAATGTGGATTACAAGGATCTGCGAGAAGGCGACAAAGTGACGTTTGATGTAGCGGAAAGCCCGAAAGGACCGAACGCCGTCAATGTCAATCGAGTGTAATGCTCGGCAAAAGCACCCACATTTTCCGGGTGCTTTTGTATTCGGACTCTGCATATAGATATGAAAATCACCCTAACGCCCATCGGGACGGCAAAAAACAAAGAACAGAAACATTTTGGGGGATGGAAGGACGTCGCTACTGATCTTGTAATCGACGAAAAATACCGAGACGCTCTCGCGGGCCTGGAGGACTATTCGCACCTCATCGTAATCTATTGGATGCATGACGTAAAAACATGCGATATCCGCCATGTTCCGCAGGGCAAAGTCGGCGAAGTGCCCGAAGTGGGAATTTTCGCCTGCAGATGCCCGCAGCGGCCAAACCCGATCGGCGTCTCAACGGTAGAAATCATCGGCATTGAAAACGCGGTCGTCCGCGTAGCGGGCCTTGACGTGATAGACAATACGCCAATCCTCGACATCAAACCCTATACTCCGCAGTATGACGCGACAACAGACGCGAAAGTGCCGGACTGGGTGAATAAATTGGACTACTAATCTCCACATACGAAATTCACACTATTTCGTGAAGCTCGTATATGACGAACCCCTGAGATTTACGCACTCTATCCAGAGTTCAGATTTTCAAACAATCAAAAACCCCGCAGTGTGCGGGGTTTTTGAGCTATAGAAAGAAAAAAATTACTCGGATGTCACGGTGACTATATCGGAATTACCAACATTCCCTGATGTATCGTACGCCCGCGCTTGCAACGAGTATGTTTTCCCTTTTCCAGCAGGAACTTCCCATGCACAGGTATACGGCGCTGCAGATACTGTACATTTTCGCTTATTACTCGCATAGAAATCAACCCGCGCCACAGCGACATTATCAGACGCTTCTGCCGTAATCGTTGTTGCTTGTCCGCGCGCCACGACCGATTGATCTGCCGGCGATGTGATAACGGCCGTCGGAAGGACCGCGTCACCGGTCCCGCCGCCTCCGCCACCTTTTGCCATAAGGAGCGGCGAGGGTACACCCTGATTAAAAAAAGTAAATGAAAATACGCCAATCACGAGCACCAAGAAAACGCCAAGATATACTTTTGTTTTATCCATTGTGCAGATATGATCTTGTTGATACAGAATGCATTCGACCTTTATTAAACAGAATCAAAGCGCAGCAAAGAATGAGAAGTGTTGAAATAAGTGACAAATAGTCGAGTGATGCAACCGATACGTCAATTCCCAAAAGATCCGTATTTCGCGAAAGAAACGATGCGCCGTACTCTTTTCCTGGATCAGCAAACGCACGAAGCTTTGCTTCCCAGAGTGTAAGGGGGCACCACCCAAGTATCCTGAAAAAAAGAAAAGAGCTGGCGAGGATAATGTTGAATCCAGCCCGCTTCCATAACGGAGCAAACGGGATAAGCCATCCGACAAGAAAATAGACAATAAGGACTGCGTGAAAACCAGCAAGGATATTACCCCCAAAAAGCATAATCTCCATCATTTCTACCACTATATCATAGGAGGAGAGAGCGATATAGCAGTGATATCAACAGCCGAAATTCAACAACGGCATGGGGGATGAAAAGTATCAAAGATATGTGCGTACAGGCCTGATGCAGTTGTCACGCTTTTTTCTTTTTGATATAATACCAATGCTATGAAACGAATTGCCATATGGGCGGGAACAATCGTAATTCTTCTTCTCGCAGTCGCGGGAATGATTTGGGCTGTAAAAAATTCGAACAATACAGAGTCCGGCGATCTTGCGGTTCCGGTCTCTGCGAGTGATCAAATGAAAGGAAATCCCGAGAGTAGAGTCACGCTTGTCGAGTATAGCGATTTTCAATGCCCGGCGTGCAAATCGTACTACCCGATCGTGGAAAAACTTATGGATGAATACGGCTCAAAAATTCGTTTTGTCTACCGTCATTTTCCCCTTCCACAGCATAAAAATGCGCGCCCTACGGCGTTTGCTGCCGAAGCTGCCGGACGGCAGGGAAAATTCTGGGAGATGGTCAATGAAATTTTTAATCATCAGGACGAATGGGCTCTTCTCGCAGACCCCAAAGACACACTTCTTTCGTATGCCGACGAGATTGGACTCGACAAGGAAAAATTTTTGCAGGATTTTGACTCAAACGACGTACGGGAAAAAGTAGAAGATGACCTTCAGGGCGGCGTACGCTCGCGCGTCCGCGCAACCCCAACATTTTTTCTCAACGGCGCTGCGATCTCAAATCCACGCTCATATGATGAATTCAAGCGCGCAATCGATGCCGCAATCACCCAAGCGCCTTAGAAACGCTCTCTTTTGGTTTCTCGGAGTGGGCTTTATCGGATTCCTCGATTCCGTGTACCTCACAGTAACTCGTTTTATCGGCGAGCCGGTGGCGTGTGGGTTTTTTACGGGTTGCGAAGTGGTAGCGTCATCAAGCTATTCCGCTATAGCCGGGATACCAATTTCGCTTTTCGGAGCGCTCTATTACCTTTTTTGGATGCTTCTCGGCGTTTGGTACCTTGATTCCCGAAATCCCTTGTTTTTTACTCTCCTGCCTTTGACATCAGCGGGATTTGTCGCATCCCTCATCCTCACTGGCATTCAACTCTTTGTTATTGATGCGATATGCCTCTATTGCGTGCTTTCTGCAGCGTCTTCGACAGCGCTTTTTATCCTTTCTTTTGTAATTCGGAAGGCCGGGAGCGGCGAGACACTCGCCACTATTCATTCGCCGCAAATTTGATATACTAAAACATATGAAACAACACACCGTAGCACTCATTGAGGACGACCGTTCGCTTTCAGATATCCTTGCCGCAGAACTGAAAAAAGCCGGGCTTGTCGCGCACCAAGGATTTAACGGCGAAGAAGGACTTAAACTTATCGAATCTCATAAGCCGGATCTCATCCTCCTCGATATTACCATGCCGAAAATGGATGGCATTGCCATGCTTCGCGAGCTCCGAAAACGCGAAGACGGAAAGCGTCAAACACCCGTTTTTGTTCTTACAAATCTTGACGATTTCGGGAAAATCGCGGAAGCAACAGAGCTCGGAGCTTTGGGGTATCTCCAAAAATCCGAATGGCACCTCGACGATGTCATAAAAAAGGTGAAAGAGACACTGGGAATTTCTTCTTGATAATCTTCGTTTGATGAGAATGCGAAGACCTCCTATCCTTATGGATGGGACTTTTTCTTTTCTTCTCAAAGAGTGGCAAGGGGGGTATAATAATGAGAATTACTTAACTCACCTTTTTTATGAAAAAAAATACCTAGTTGGAGGAGTCGCCCTTATCCTCATTATCCTCGGCATCTGGTGGTTTTCCGAACAAGGCCCCGAGGTTATTACCGGAGTGAAAAAAGTCGAGGGAGATTATACCGTAAATACGGATATCGTTCTGAAAGACGGGGCAAAACTTGATGTTTCCGGAACGCTCACGATTGAAAAGGAAATTACCTGCGACGGCGGAGGAATTGAATTTGCAGCGGGCGACGGCGTACGAGTCAATGGAACTCTTCTCTGCAATAGGGAAGATGCGGGAATCATCATTGTTTCAAAAAAAGATATTGAATTTGGCGAGACTGCTCACGTTGAATCCTCTGCCGGAGTCCAGATCGCACATGTAGAAGAAGATATAGTCCGTGACGAGGCAAAACGCGATCAACTCTACGATGATGTCCTTGTCCCGACAGACGGAAAACCACGCATCGGACCTCTGACCGAGGCCGCGAGAGCGAACGTACGAGAAACCGCCATACTCGACGGGAAGGAATACCGGACTATGCCAGAAGGTTTCCGGATTATACGGACTGCTCATGCGCAAACCCCGCGCGACAAAGAGGGAAATGAAATTCCGAATGTCATAATCGGCGGCACGTGGATAATCGGTGGCGGTACGCCGCCGCCTTCAGGTGTTGACGTCCCGACTCCGGGTAAAAAAATTAAGAAAATTCTGCTCAACTTTAATTTCGGACCGAACGGAAACGCAGAATTTCGGAATTTCCATCTTGTGGGGCCTGACGGACGCGACGGCGAGCCAGACCAAGGGAAATCTTGCAACGCGCGGGGCGGCAAGAGCGAAGATGCGTTTCGCATGAGGGTAACCGCGCGTAACATCACGATTGCAAAATTCCGTCTTGAACTTGGAAGCGGCGGCGACGGCGGGCCTGCGGAGACCTTGAAAGACTGTGATCCGGGAATTGCAAAAGGCGGCGACGGAGGAGAAGCGGGTAATTTTAAAATGATCGCGGAAGAAGGCATTGTCATACAATCATTTGAAATCGTTCCGGGGGCTGGCGGAAGCGGCGGAGAAGCGATTGCAAAGGGGCGCGACGGAAAACCCATGTGCCCGGGCGAAAAAGGCGGGGACGCAACCGCAACCGGGGGCAAAGGCGGCGATAATAAAAAAGAACTCTCCGCAACTGGCGCGGTAACCGGAATTTCAAATGTCACGATTGCCGAAGTTATCGGTGGCTACGGCGGAGACGGGATTGCAGAACCCGGAAAGGGCGGTGACGGATCAGCGTGCGGCTGCAACGGCGGTATGGGCGGGAAGGGGACGGCAACCGGCGGAAACGGCGGCATGGCAACAATAAAAATCCAAGGAGGCGGAGGCACAGCAGTCGGCGGAGACGGAGGCGACGCGGACTCATTTGGCGGCACTGGAGGAAGCGGCGGCTCGTGCGGACCGGACAAAACCGGAGGAAACGGCGGAAAAGGAGGAGATGCAAAATCCAAAGAGGGGAAAGCGGGAAAAGGGACATCGTCTGACGGCACAGATGGCGCGATCCGCCAAGAAAAAGGCGGAGACGGTGGGAACGGCGGCGACGGATGCAAGGAAGGAAAAGGAGGTAGTGGTGGCAAAGGCAACCCGAACGGCGCACCGGGGAAAGACGGGAAAAATCTTTGCATTGTTCCGGCAAAGCCGGGCACAGCGATAGATCCGGGCACGAAAACTGATAAAAAAGAGACAACACCGTCATGCCCGCCAGACAGTTTCTTTGATGTGTTTATCGAACTGTGCGTTCCAAAAAAAACCGAAACAACACCGCCGCCGCAAACAAAAAAAATCCAGGCGATCCAGTACCAAGGGAAATATCTTCCCCGCGATCAGCTTATCATTGAAAACGAAGCAGGATGCGGTGCGGATCATTGGCATGCGGCGCAAGGAATTGTGATCTCGACTGATAACTCTCTTGTCGAAGATCCCGGACCTCAATGCGGCTTCGGAAAGGTCTCAAGCGTTCCGATCATTGAGACCTTTGTCCCTCAAGCGTGGCAGCCGGCATTTCCCCGATAAAACGCATCCCCCAGAAAACCCGTCCAAGGCGGGTTTTCTCTTTTGGGAATATCCGCTATACTATAATGCATGAGAATTGCATATTTCGGAGTCACCGAGGAAGAAAAAACATATCTCAAAAGCCGGATAGCCGAGGCGGGGCTTGACGGGAACGTCGTATTTTCCGATGAGAAACTTCAGAAAGAGGATATTTCGACGGAAATGGACTTCGATATTATTTCAGTATTCGTCGATTCGAAAATCGATAAGCCGGTTTTAGACGCATTCCCGAACCTCAAATACATCATGGCGCGTTCGGTCGGATACGACCACATAGACCTCGCGGAAACAAAAAAGCGGGGCATTATTGTTTCCAATGTCCCGTCATACGGAGACCATACGGTCGCGGAATTTACCTTTGCGCTCATACTCACGCTTTCGCGAAAAATTTTTCTTTCAGTTGACCGAATCCGCGAAACTGGGAGTTTTTCCATTGAGGGACTACGGGGTTTTGATCTCAAAGACAAAACCATCGGGGTCGTCGGCACGGGAAAAATCGGAAAAAAAGTGATTGAGCTTGCGCGGGGTTTCGGGATGAACATAATTGCTCAAGACGCCTTCCCGGACAAAAAAGCGGCAGAGGCGCTCGGATTCCAATATGTCTCGTTCGACGAACTTATCAATCGGAGCGATATTGTTACGCTTCACGTTCCGTATTCCAAGGATACGCACCATCTTATGAATCGCGATTCGCTCGCAAAAATGAAAAAGGGGGCGTATCTCATCAATACGTCCCGAGGCGGCGTTGTTGAAACCGAGGCGCTTGTAGGCGCTTTGAAAAGCGGACAGGTGGGAGGCGCGGGGCTCGACGTTCTCGAAGAAGAACTTGTTATCAAAGACGAGCTTGATTTTATTGCAAAGGGGAATGTTGCGGAGCACAATATCAAGACAATTCTTGCAAATCACGTACTCATCAATCTCCCGAACGTCGTCATAACCCCTCATAACGCATTTAATTCAAAAGAGGCGCTCGAGCGCATTCTTGACGCGAGCGTTGATTCAATCAAGGGGTTTCTTGAAGGAGCGCCGCCGAACGCGGTTTCGCAATAATATGACGTCATAAAGAAAAGAAGCACGAGGAAGGCCTCATGCTTTTTTGTTTCCGGCGCCTCATGCCCGCGGGGGAGGACGGCGCGGATTATTGGCGGGATTGTTTTGCCTTCGCATTTCGCGAAGGATGAGCGAAAGAACGATCGTGATCCCGAATATACCTATTGCGAGCAGTGCGAGGAGCCACGACGTGATCGGATCGCGCGATTGCGGAACAATCGTCGTCTGATCGATAACCGTCGGCTGGGGAGTAGTGACGGTAATTTCGCATGGACAATCCTTTTTCGGCGCTGCAGCAACTGTTACGGATTTCTTCGTGGGTACTTTTGGTTTTTGTTGCGGAATCGCGGTCCGCCAGCTGGCGGATTCAGGCGCGGCGGCTGCAATCAACACCGGCGGAGTCACTAGTGCCGGCGTATGTGTGATCTTCGGCTCTTCGCGCTTTGACACCGGGAGTGGAAACTCGTCTGATTTCTGACGTGGCGGAAGCTCAGGCGATTTTCCACTCGGCGCGCCTGCAACCGTAACCGTCCGACGGCACGTTGCACCGCCAGATGTGTCATCAAGCGCAGCGCCGCCGCACCATCCGTACCCGCCGCGGTGAGTGGAAAAAACGGAGATATCCTCCGTCGAATATTCCATCTCAACCGTCTTCGTCGATTCGGAACCCGGAGGAATTTCGGGTTCGAAAATCTGTGACGGATCTACGGTTTCTCCGCGCGCGGCGTACTCTTTTGCGGTATCCAACGCGGTCAGTGCGACCGCGATTTCGCTGCCTGGCGCATTCGCGAATTGAGGTTGAGCCGCTTCGCTCATTGCAGGCAGATCGCGATAGTCATCCGCGGATGCCGCGAAATCCGTCTTCGTTTCTCCACGCGTCGCATCAAAAGTGAGAAACGCTACAGAAGCCGCATACGCCTCTTGCCCTTCGGCGCAAACAGCAAAAACTCCCTTTCGGACCACTGTTTCCGCAAGATTACACGTCCTGTTTTCCGGGCACGAAAAGCGTTCAATCACGATAGGTTCTCCGGATTCCGAATCACGGATAGACGCTTCCACTTGTACGCCCACGCCGGGATTCTCAACCCGCAGCACATCGGCCCGAAGGATCGGAAGTGAGACACACGCACTTAGCGAAAATAGGAGAGAAATTCCGCTGATTACCGTAGCGACTCCTCGCCTCAATTTCACATTGCGCTCCTTTTGTGTTCTTGACCGAGTATACAAGAAACAAGGCAATTTGTCAATTTTTTCGCTTCAAAGGTTAGACACTAGCTTGACTTTTCCAAATTAATATTATATATTCATACCGCTCGTTCCCATACGGGCGTGTCAGGCGGAATGGCCGCCTGAAGATAACGTACTCTCGACAAAGAAGGAGGAAGACGATGCGCACACGGTTTGCTGCGGTTGCGGCAGTAGTTCTCGCGCTCACCCTCGCGGGTTGCGCAACGAGCGGCATGACACAGTCGCTCGGGTTCTTGAAGCTCCCCGATGGTACCACGTGGGGTGCGGCGGAAACGCACACCACGAACAAGATCGGGGCGCGGCTCTCGGGCATGGCGACCTTCCGCTGTCCGGAAGAGCCGAAAGCCGCCCAGCGCTGCGAGGAGCGGAACTTCGTTTGGGGAAGCGGCACCGCGCTCGGCAACGAGATTATCCGTGGCGTGAGCGCCGTCGGCAGTACAGTCGGCGCAGCTGCGGTCTTCGGGCTGAGCCTACCCAAGCCCGAAGGGGATCGGGTGTCGATCTCCAACACCGCCGGCGCAACCGGCGGTTCGGGTGGCACTGGCGTTGGGACAGGCGGGCAAGGTGGCGCTGGAATCGGTGTAGGTCAAGGCGGCCAAGGAGGGCAAGGCGGTCAGGGCGGCACTGGAGGTGTCGGCCAGGGTGGCACGGCCTATGCGCCTTCTACGGCAATCTCTGGTTCGTCGTCACAGGCAGGTGCTTCTGCTGGCGCCTCGAGCCATTCGGGCTCATCGTCCTCGAACTACAACCAGAACTACAACAGCCAGTCCCAGTACCAGCAGCAGAGTCAGGAGGGCGACGGCCGTGGCCATGGCCACGGCACCAGATAGTAGTAGGAGGTAAACAGCACGCCCCGTCGGAAACGACCTCGCGGTCAATCCCGACGGGGCTTTAATTTTATCCGCATTTGTCAAAAATCAAAAAATTCTATTTGATTTTTTTCTATAAAATATGTATTCTATCCATGTGATCTTTTGGGGGGATTAGCGAATGCTCAAACGCATATCAACGTGCGTATTTCGCGCCTACGACTGGTGCTATCTCCGCTACTACCAGCTCAATCGGGAAAACGCACGAGCGGGGAATCTCATTCTTTTCCATCCTATTCGGCACGCGGAGAACGCAATCACGCTCTCAGACGGCACACGCGTAAAGAGCGGGGATCTCATTGTCGTGATACACATCAATCAACTGCGGGCGCGCGAGATGCAGAAGCTCGACGGACACACAGCGCTCGCCGGAGTGAAACTACGGGATGATTTCAGAAATTCGCTTCGTGCGCTTACGGTGAAAATCCGGGAGAATCCGCTCTATCGGGACGTTTGTGCAATCATGGGAAATACCGTTCATGGCCCTGCGGCGCGACGTTTCGGATTTGACGCGCGTCCGGATATTGATAAGAAAACCATAAAGCATCAGCTCGGACTCGCAAACGCCCGCACGCTCATTGCTTCAACCCGCAAAGCGCACAATGGAGCCACAGGCGTGGTTGATCTTAAAAACCGAACACTCTGGACAATCTGGATGTCCAAAAAAACATTGATGTCCCGATATTCACCTCCAACCGCATAAGGCCGAAAGGCCTTTTTCTTATTCCAAAAAAATGCGAGAATGTTTTCAAAAGCGAAATTGTCGGGTATGAAAATTTTTGTAACGGTAAAACCAAATACCAGAACTCGACGCGTTGCGGAACTTGATTCGACGCACCTTTTGGTATCGGTGAATGCGCCCGCGCGCCGCGGAGAAGCGAACACGCGCCTTATCGAAATCCTCGCCGAATACTACAATATCCCAACGCGTTCTATCAAAATCGCCGCGGGGTTTAGGTCTCGAAAAAAGATAGTCGTAGTAGAGTAGATAGATTATTCGACTATCGTGACGCTTTCGATGGTAATGGGGGTGAGCGGAATGTCGCTCGCTCCGGTTCTCACGCCCGCGATCGCGTCAACGACGTCCGTCCCTTTTATGACTTTCCCAAAAACCGGGTGGCTCGAAGTAAAAGGCGGCTTGTCAAAATCAAGGCCGGTATTATCCGCGAGATTAATAAAAAACTGGGATCCTCCGGAATTGGGCTGTCCGGTATTTGCCATCGCAATTGTCCCTCGGACATTGGAAAGCCCCGCAACAAACTCATCTTGTATTGTGTAGCCGGAGCCGCCAAAGCCGTATTTTGACGTATCCGTTCCTTTTGAATTCGGGTCGCCGCCTTGAATCATAAAACCCTTGATAACGCGATGGAATTTTGTTCCATCGTAAAATCCGGATTTCGCAAGTTTAATAAAATTCTCCGCAGTGATCGGCGTCCCATCCATAAAAAGTTCGATTTCAATATTGCCCTTCGCGGTCTTAAAAATAGCTATTGGATTTTTTTGCGAGGATTCTTGTGGAGAATTTTCCGGCATAGAATTTTGAGAAAGCTCCTGCGGCTCGCTTTTTGCGGCGGAGTCGGATGACGGCCCCGGCGCAAGAGCATTTTTATACCATATCCCAGCGCCGACGAGTACGCCGAAGACGAGTAGTGCGGCTAAAAGTGTTTTGTGCTTCATCCGAGTATTATAATCGTGCGCGCTGACGATTTCAAGAGTTGTGACAGGACTTATCTTCTTACGGAATTCCGTTGAATCCTCTATACTATATCCATGAAAACGGATAGGAAAATCTTCGCGGATCCGTGGAATGCCGCTATTATCGCGGGCGTCGTCCTTCTTCTGGCAATCGGAATCGCTCTTGCCACACTCCGGGTTTTACCGCGGGCAGAAGAGGCGCCGCGAGGCGGGCAGAATACGCCCGAAATGCCCCAGAACCCAAGTCCGGGAGGCGAACCCGAAGCAAGAATAATAGGTGAAAGCGAATTCATGGGAGCGGTAATCCGGTACACGGCCACGGGCTTCGCGCCTGCGCAAATCTCCCTTACAAGAGACAATGCCGCCGAGACCGAGTGCCTTATAAAACTACAAAACGATACTGACGAGGAGCTTATCGTCCGTCTTGGCCCTCCGCAGGAAAAAGACAATAGGGGATTTCTCTATTCGGCCATAGCGCCGAAAAAGTCCGGAATAATCGATCCCCGCTATTCGGGCATTTTTGAAGAGGAATTTTATAACCGGAAAAATCCCGCACACATATTTTCGGTTTTACTCAGCGGTTTTTGCTTCCAGTAACCCCACGCGTCTTCCAGCCGGATAACGCGCTGTCACAACGCACGGGCCGCGGACGTTTGATATAATCAAGAAAGGCGGTATAGTGTTTTATATTGCGGTATTTATTACTTCTTATTATTTTCACTATGTTTGAACGGGGAAAACTGTTTTTATTCATCGGCGGAGGAATCGCGCTCGTTGCATTTGCGTATGCCGTAGTGAGCTACGTCCAGACGTATTCGCGCTCAATCGAACCATCGAGCTTCCGGAGCTTTGCAGTCCAGGGAGAAGGGAAAGTAATTGCAAAGCCCGATGTCGCGAAATTCACATTTAGCGTTATTTCGCAGGGTGGCAAAGATATTACAAAGATCCAAAAGGAAAACACCGAGCGCGTAAACCGCGCGATCGCACTTGCAAAAGCGGCTGGCGTCGAGGAAAAAGACATCAAAACCGAATACTATTCCGTCGAGCCGCGCTACCAGTATTATTCATGCCCGCCTGTAGAACCCTTAGGCGGCTCAAAGCCCTGCCCGCCCGCGGAGATCATGGGATACACCGTCTCACAGACCGTTCTTGTGAAGATCCGCAATTTTGATAAGGTTGGAGATATTCTGACGGGAGTCGTGGAAGCCGGCGCAAACTCGGTTTCCCAGCTTTCGTTCACGATTGACGACCCGGCCGCGCTTGAATCAGAGGCGCGTGACGAAGCAATCGCAAGGGCCCAGGAAAAAGCAAAAAGAACAGCAAAGGCGGGAAAGTTTTCGCTCGGACGGCTCTTGTCGCTCGACGAAGGCAGTGCCTATCCTCCGCTCTATTACCGGAGCGAAGCAAAAGCAATGGGAATCGGCGGGGGCCAAGATGCCGCAATGCCTGCGCCCTCAATCGAGCCAGGAAGCCAGGAGATCCGCGTGAACGTCACGCTTCGATACGAAATAAATTAATATTTCGGCGCGCGCCGGAACACGTCTTTCGTTTTTCCGGATCACGCCATGAATCCCGTTAGAAATCGCGGACGCGAAACCATATGATTTTTGTCAGCAAGGCGAATTGTATCAGCACTAACAATACAGGACGGAGAATTTTTGCGTCCGCGTCCTATTTCTAGCGGGATGAAAAAAAACATCGGAATTATCGCCTTTGTTGTTTTGATTGCGGGTTCAAGCGCTTTTTTCTTTCTTGATAAAATTGAGACCTCTTTCCGGGATTTTTTTTCGGAAATCAAAGAATTAAAATCTGTAGAAATCCGTGAAATTGTTGAATCGCTCGCACAGGACGTATTCGCGCCGCCGCCGATCAGAAAAGCAGGAGGTAGTGCCGCCGCAACGCTTGCCGCGGAGAAAATACTGGAGGCGACGAATCGCGAACGCGTCTCGGCGGGATTAAAACCCATTATCGCGGAAAAGCGTTTGAATGACGCCGCGTCAGAAAAAATCAGTGACATGATCGGAAAAAACTATTTCGCTCATGTTTCGCCGGACGGAAAAGGGGTCGGCGAATGGGTGAAAAAAGCCGGATACCGCTATATTCTTATCGGCGAAAATCTAGCGATGGGAAATTTTAAGGACGAGGAGGATCTTGTTACGGCGTGGATGGATTCGCCGGGGCATCGTGCGAATATTCTGAATCCAAAATTTACAGAGATCGGCATCGCAACGAAAAAAGGTATAATTGAGGGATCCTCCGCCCTTATCGCGGTTCAAATCTTCGGACTTTCGGTTTCCGCCTGCCCCGAGCCGGACGAAACGGTTAAGATGTCAATTGAGGCGCTTGATCGTGAACTTACATCGCAGAAAACGCACATTGACGAACTCCGTGAAAGAATGGAGAATGCAAAAAAGGAAAATGACCGCGAAGCGTATTCATCCCTTGTCGGAGAATACAATGCAGCGGTACCGCGCTATAACAAAGACGCCGAAAGCGCCAAGTCGCTTGTTGAATTCTACAACACCGGCGTGCGCGCGTTTAATTCGTGTGCCCTAAAACAATGACGTCCACACAAAAAGTATTTTTTGCGATTTCGGTTGCAGTCGCGACAGTAACTTTTGTATGGTTCGGCACGATTTTTTCTTCGCTCCCATCCACGAACGCGCCGGCGACTTCCGACACAATCGCATCATTCGAAGAATGCAAAAACGCCGGCTATCTGATTCTTGAGTCATATCCAGCGCGATGCAAAACACCGGACGGAAAGACGTTTGTTGAGGATATCGGAAATGAGCTTGAAAAATATAATCTCATCCGTACATCCTCTCCGCGGCCGAACGAAACAGTAAAAAGCCCACTCGGTATAGCCGGGGAAGCGCGCGGATATTGGTTTTTTGAGGCCTCGTTTCCCGCGGAGCTTTTCGATGCAGATGGGCAAATCATCGGAACTGGCATTATGCAGGCAGAAGGAGAGTGGATGACCGAGGAATTCGTCCCATACAAAGGAACAATCGTATTCCGAGTGCCCGCTGCAAAACGCGGCACGCTTATTCTTAAAAAGGACAATCCATCGGGACTTCCGGAGCATGACGATTTTCTCCGGATACCCGTTATATTTTCTGAATAAAAGTCAATGAGCGTATTTTTTTCAGCTCTGGGAGCTGCGCTTGCGGAAAGCATCATCTCGTTTTCCGGCGCAGCACTCATAATATTCGGCGAGGAAAAGATGAAGCGGCTCGCCCACTTCACCGTGAGCTTTGCGGTTGGCGCGCTTCTCGGCGTTTCGCTTTTCGAGCTCATCCCCGAAGCGCTTGCGTCAAGCGGCAAAACGTTTGAATCGCTCGCTATTTTTATATTCGGCGGAATCTTTTTATTTTTCGTCCTCGAGAAATTCTTCATCTGGTACCACCACCACGGCGAAGAGAGCGAGGTCTCGAGCTACACCCACTTGATTCTTTGGGGGGACTTTTTGCATAACACCATCGACGGAGTTATCATCGGCCTCGCGTTTCTTACCGACGTCCGGCTCGGATTTCTCACAACCGCCGCAATCATATTTCACGAAATACCGCAGGAGATAAGCGATTTTGGCGTTCTTATCCACGGGGGACTCGATAAGAAAAAAGCGCTTTTGTATAACTTTCTCATTTCGCTTTCAACGATCTTCGGAGTGCTTCTTACCTTTGCGGTCGGAGATTTCCTGCGGCCGTTTTTGCCCTACGCGCTTCTGGTTGCCGCAGGAAACTTCATCTATATCGCGGTCGCAGACCTCATGCCCGAACTCCATGAGTCCTCTTCATTCCGGCACGGCATATCTCAAATTGCTTTTATAATTCTTGGGGCAATACTGGTCACCGTGCCGGGATTTTTCTTTGAATAATCCGGAAAATCATAATCCCCTCCTTCTAGAAGGAGGGGATTATGATTGCGCATATTTCACATTATGGAGTTGCTTCACGCTTCCTCGCCATCCGAAGCACAACCATCACGGTCCCGAACGTAAGAAGAATCGCGAAAAGCATAAAGAGGAAAAGCCCGAGCCCCGGCGGCAATGACCCGGCGCCAAACGCGAGAAACGAAAGAAATGACTGCTCGTCCTTTTCATCCGACGTCGTGCTCGTTCCGGAGTCCGTGCCCGCGAGCTCAATTTCAGCCGGCTTCACGTATCCCTTTTCCCGGCAAATTTTATCATAATCGTTTTCACTCGTTTTTTCCGCAAGCACTACTCCTGTCGCGGGCTTTTTTGCGGTTGCGGCCGACGGCACTACCGCAATAATATCAACGCTGCAATTCGCGCTCGCGGTCCGTCCGACAGAATCGGTTGCGGTTATTGTCGCTTGTTTTCTCCCGGTCGCGGAAAATGTTACGGGATAGCTTTCCCCGGTTCCCGAAATATCTCCGCTCCATCGATAGGTGACCGGCGCGCTGCCTCCGGACGAACTTCCGTAAAACGTAACAGCGCTTCCAACCGCCGTTGTTTCTCGGCTCGCGGCACACCCCGCGCCAAACCCACCCACAACAGAATTATATACCACGACCGACTCGCTGTCAGATCCGGAGCCGTATGAATTCGTGCACACAATCGTATATGTTGCTGTTTCTCGGGGATAAAACGTTTCAGATCCGGAAAGATTTTTCCCGCCGGACCAGCCGCCTGCGGCGTAGCAGGAACCCGCATTCGTACTTGTCCAGTTAACTGTCACTGCCTGGCCGCGGTTGATTGACGTGGGATATATGGAGACATTTACCGTAGGACTTGTATTGTACGGGTAGTATCCGCCCGATACTTGGTAGGGATTATAGTACGTATACGTGGGAGTGTAGGTCGTCGACGGAATTGTCGCGGCATCAGTAACGGTAATCGTTACTTTTGACGCGGCTGTGCCACCAATGCCGCTGCACGTGATGCCATAATCAGTCGTAACTTTTGGATATACATTTTCTGCACCTCCCGGAAAAACCCATTCAGACCAGCCGCCGGACGCAACGCAGTAATCTGCATTTGTCGATGTCCACGACAGCGCAGCTGATTCACCGCGCCGGATCGTTGTCGGATTTGCGACAAATACGACCGTCGGGGCAGAAACTGCCTCGGCGGTTTTTGCAATCGTAAAATTCTCGAAAAGTCCTGCACTGACCGCAAGCAAGAAAAAAATAATAAATGGCTTATATATAACACTTTTCATAATATATTGCTGTATTAATGCTCCAATCATATCATTTTTAACGTGTTTTGTCAAACCCCGTCGAGCGCACACTTGAAATCTTCGGTATTTTCCGGTACCATCAAACGGTATGCCAGGTAGTAACACTTCGGCAATTTATTCATAAACGCCACATGATTGCAACCGAGGCATACACAACGCAATAAAAGTAACTAAGCAGATTTTTTACGTTGCCGCTTTGCGGCAGCCGAAGTCTACTACCTGGTATGCCCCATATTGAAATCGCGGCAGAACCCATCATATATCTTCTCGGATTTTCGATGACAAATACGCTTCTTATGAGCGGAGTCGCGACCCTGCTTTTGGGCTCGCTTGCAGTTCTTGTTTTTCAACGCCCGCAGCAGATCCCGTCGGGAGTTCAAAACGCCTTCGAAACGCTCATGGATATGATTCTTAATATGATGGAAGGCGCTTTCGGAACGCGGGAGCGCGCGGAAAAATTTTTTCCGCTTGTCGCGACGATTTTTTTCTTCGTGCTTGCGTCAAACTGGCTCGGGATACTGCCTGGGATCGGGTCAATCGGATTTTATGAAGCGACGAGCGAGGGAGAGAAATTCGTTCCGCTTTTCCGCTCCGCGGCAAGCGACATAAACTTCACGCTTGCGCTCGGAATCATTACGGTATTTGCCGTAAACGTATTCGGAGTCGCCGCGATCGGCGCAATAAAGCATTTTTCGAAATTTTTTTCGTTCCGGAATCCGATCGATTTTTTTGTCGGCATCCTTGAATTTATTTCTGAAATTGCTAAAATAATATCGTTCTCGTTCCGGTTGTTTGGAAACGTGTTTGCGGGCGAGGTACTCTTGGTCATCACGGGATTTCTCGTGCCGTACCTCATCCCGGTGCCGTTCCTTATGCTCGAACTTTTTGTCGGTTTTATTCAGGCGCTCGTATTCGCGATGCTTGCAATGGTATTCACAAGTATCGCGGTGAGCCATCATTAATACGATAAGCACCAAATCACAAGCACCAAGCAACAAACACGTTTTGTAATTTGGAATTTGTAATTTGGAATTTACTAACAGTATGGAAGGTGAAGCAGTAAAAGTTGCCGCAGGAGTACTCCTTGACACGGAGTCGGTGAAACTCCTTGCGACCGCCCTTGTCATGGGCATCGGTTCAATCGGGCCCGCGCTTGCAATCGGGCTCTTAGCAGGAAAGGGGCTCGAGGCGATCGGCAGGAATCCCGAGGCGTCGGGAAAAATCCAGACCGCGATGATCCTCTCAATCGCATTTGCGGAGGCAGTCGCGATCTACGCCCTCGTTGTCGCGCTCATCATTAAATTCGTCTAGCGCGGGCGCTCTCCTACCCTATGGATGATTTCGTCCGCCACTTCGGCATTGATGCAAAACTCCTCCTCGCGCAGGCGGCGAATTTCCTTTTGCTCCTATTCATCCTGAAGCGCTATGCCTACGGACCGCTCCTCAAAATGATGAAAACGAGAAAAGATGAAATTGCAAAAGGAATTCAGTTCACAAAAGACGGGGAAAAAAAACTTGCGGAAATCGGAGCCCTCAAAGAAGAGGCCCTGAAAAAAGCTCACGATGAGTCGCTCGGAATCGTTAAAAAAGGGGAGGCGGTTGCGGAGGAGCGGAAAAACGAAATTCTCCGCGCGGCAGAGCAGAAAACGGAATTAATAATCGAGGAAGCGCGCCGCCGAATCCGGGAAGAAGAGGCGCGCATGAAAGATGGCGTCAGCGCGGGCGCCGAAGAGCTCGTCCGGCTTGCGGTCACGAAAGTCCTCGGCAAAATACCCGCCGATCGCAGAGACGCGCCGCTCATCAGAGAAGCGCTCGAAGAACTTAAAGAAGCAACACAAAAACAATGACGCGCTCGTTACGCATATATCGCGAGGCATACCTCAAGGCGCTTGAGAACAAAAGCCCTGCGGATCAAAAACGGATAACAGCGCGATTTCTTTCCCGTCTGGTTCGCGACCGGGCGCTTTCCAAAATCGGGCAGATTGAAAAAGGCATCCGGCGTGCGCATATGAAAAATTCCGGCCGCTCGGAAATCGCCGTCGAGTCAGCCGCACAACTTGACCCGAAATACCGGGGTGAGCTCGAGCGAATGTTCGGAACGCGTGCCCTCATCCGCGAAACCGTAAACCCCGATCTTGTTGCTGGCGCGCGGATTCTCGTGGACGACGAACTCCTGATTAATGCAACGGGAAAGCGATTTCTCAACGATATGTTTGCCCCGTCCCACCATCTATGACCGATTTCATTATTGATCAACTGAAAAGCGAAATTGAAGGTTTTCGCAAAAATCTCAAGGCCGAGAAAATCGGCCGCGTCATTGAAGTGGGTGACGGCATTGCGCGAATCTACGGGCTTTCAAACGCCGCGAGCCAGGAGATGCTTGAATTTGAAACTCCTTACGGCGCTGTCCACGGCATTGCATTCAACCTTGAAGAGGAGTCGGTCGGCGCCATCATCTTGGGCGACTCAACAAAAATTTCCGAAGGCGACCATGTAAAAACAACAGGGCGCGTTCTCTCGATTCGCGTGGGGCATGAGCTTGTGGGTCGCGTTCTAAACCCGTTGGGCGTCGCGGTAGACGGGCGAGGACCTGTTTTCGATTCCGACGAAGACGCCGTGTACTATCCGGTGGAGCGCACCGCGCCGTCTGTTGTCGAACGCGAACCGGTTAATACCCCAATTCACACCGGGATAAAAGCGATTGATTCCATGATTCCGATCGGCAGAGGACAGCGAGAACTTATCATCGGAGACCGGCAGATCGGAAAAACCTCGATTGCAATCGACACCATCATAAACCAAGGCCGCGATCCGCAAAACCGCCGGCCAATTTGCATATACGTTGCGATTGGGCAAAAAGAATCAAAAATTGCCTCGATTGTTGCCGAGCTCACTCGTGCGGGCGCAATGGAATATACGATCGTTGTCTCGGCTCCGGCGTCCGAGCCCGCGCCTTTGTGGTACCTCGCGCCCTATGCCGGAGCAGCTATCGGAGAATATTTTATGCATAAAGGCGAGGACGCGCTCGTCATCTACGACGACTTGTCAAAGCACGCCTGGAGCTACCGCGAACTCTCGCTTCTCCTTCGCCGTCCGCCGGGGCGCGAAGCATATCCCGGCGATATTTTCTATCTCCATTCGCGGCTTTTGGAACGCGCGGCAAAATTGTCAAAGGAAAAGGGAGGAGGATCATTAACTGCGCTTCCGATTATCGAGACACAACTCGGCGATGTCTCCGCCTATATCCCGACAAACGTCATTTCGATCACCGACGGACAAATCTATCTTGAGCCGGAGCTTTTTTTCCAAGGGCTCCGTCCCGCGGTCAACGTCGGACTTTCGGTATCGCGCGTCGGCTCCTCGGCGCAAACAAAAGCAATGAAGAAGGTTGCGGGCCGCCTCCGGCTTGAACTTGCGCAGTACCGCGAGCTTGCCGCATTCGCGCAATTTGCGTCCGAACTCGATGAGTCAACCCGCAAACGCCTTGAACGCGGCCGCCGGCTTTCGGAAATTTTGAAACAGGGCGAGCGCGAACCAATGCCGTTTGAACACCAGGTTGTCCTGATCTATGCGGGGACAAACGGATATTTTGACACAATTCCTGCGGAAGACGTAGAATCCCGGGGGAGTGACCTCCTCGATTACGTCGGGAAAATGTATGACAAGGAAATTCTTGCGCCCCTGCGCGAGACCGGAGAATTGACAAAAGAAATCGAGGAAAAACTCAAGGCCATACTTAATCAATTTCTAAGAATCTAGTCATGGGCTCGACGAAGATAATTAAATCGCGGATAAAATCGGTTCGGAATACCTCGCAAATCACGAAGGCAATGGAGGTGGTTTCCGCAACGAAAATGCGCAAAGCGCAGGAATTTGCGATCCACGCGCGCCCGTTCGCCGTTGCGTCCCTTGAAATGCTTGGAAATTTGATGTCGCGAATCGAGACGCGGCCAAAACTCCTTGAGTCCCGCCCGGTAAAAAAATCACTGCTCCTTGTCGTAACCGCTGACAAAGGCCTTGCGGGCGCGTTTAATTCAAACGTTCTTAAGGCGGCTGAGTCCTGGATCCGTGCGAAAGAAATCAATAATCGTCCCTATACTCTTATCGCCGTCGGGAAAAAAGCAAAGGAATACTGCGAGCGCAGGAAAAAACCTATGCAGGAGCATTTTCTCAAATTCGGCGACTACGCGCATCTTGATGAAACGCTTCCGGTTGCGGAAACCGTAATCCAGGGATTTGTTCTCGGCGCATGGGACGAGGCGGACGCGGTCTATACTCATTTCCGGACAACGCTCAAACAGGAAACGGTTTTAAAAAAGATTCTTCCGGTAACCAAAGAAGGAATCGAAGAAATTGTGCGCGCGATCGTGCCGGAATACGGAAAATTTTCAGAAATTGAAAGTGAAAATCATCCCCAACTCCGCTATTCATACGAATACATATTCGAGCCCTCGCCCGAAGCGATTCTCAATGATTTGGTCCCCCAGCTTCTCCGCATGCAGATCCACCACATAATCCTCGAATCAAACGCGTCCGAACACTCGGCGCGCATGGTCGCGATGAAGTCGGCGTCGGATAACGCGCGGGATCTCATGGGCGAGCTTACGCTTGAATTTAATAAATCCCGGCAGGCATCGATTACGCGCGAGCTTACGGAGATCACCGCAGGCAGAGAAGCATTAGAGAATTAACTGCCATGGAAAAACTCTCGTTGAAACAACTTACTGAAATAATTCTCGAACAGGCGAAACAAAAAGGTTTTGGAGTGAAGCCGGAAGAAATCAATGTGGCTGAAAAAATTGCACTTATTCATTCTGAAATTTCAGAAGCATACGAAGCGTATCGACACAAAAATATTGACGGAAAAGACGGATTCAAAGAAGAGCTCGGCGATGCCCTCACAAGAATTCTCCATCTCGCAGGTATTTTTGATATAAATATTGAAGAGGAAGTATTAAAAAAACTTACTGATAATAAAAATCGCCAGTGGAACTGGGATAAAATGAACGAATCTCATTCATAACGGGTATGCATAAAGGAACAATCGCACAAATCATAGGACCGGTCGTCGACGTTGAATTTGAGGAAGGGAAACTTCCGCGGATTTTTGAAGCGCTCACCACCGAGCGAGGCGCCGACGATACTGTCACGCTTGAAGTTGCAAAGCATATCGGCGGCGGGCGCGTCAGGGCAATCGCGCTTTCCTCAACCGACGGGCTTACGCGTGGGATGGAAGTTAGCGCAACGGGCGAAGAAATTTCAGTTCCGGTCGGCAAGGAAACGCTTGGGCGCATATTTAATGTCCTTGGCGCGCCGATCGACCGCAAGGACGCCAATCAGTTTCCTAAGCGCTGGAACATTCATCGCGAAGCGCCTTCGTTTGTTGACCGCACGACAAATACAGAGGTCTTTGAAACCGGCATCAAGGTGATTGACCTTCTTGCGCCGTTCGTGAAAGGAGGAAAAGTCGGCCTTTTCGGAGGCGCGGGCGTGGGAAAAACCGTTCTCTTGATGGAGTTAATCAGAAACGTCGCGGAAGAGTCCGGCGGGGTTTCGATTTTTGCCGGAGTGGGGGAGCGCACGCGCGAAGGAAACGATTTGTATCGCGAAATGCAGGAATCCGGGGTTATTGAAAAAACCGCTCTTGTATTCGGACAAATGAACGAGGTTCCGGGCGCGCGGCTCCGGACGCCGCTTGCCGCGCTCACCATGGCAGAATACTTCCGCGACGAAGAATCAAAAGACGTTCTCCTTTTCATTGATAATATCTTCCGCTTTTCGCAGGCGGGCTCCGAGGTATCCGCGCTTTTGGGACGCATGCCGTCCGCCGTGGGATACCAGCCGACGCTTGCAACAGAAATGGGCGAGCTCCAGGAACGCATAACGTCAACGAAAAAAGGTTCCATCACGTCGGTTCAGGCAATCTATGTCCCGGCTGATGACATCACGGATCCCGCACCCGCGACAACGTTCAGCCATCTCGATTCCACAATCGTATTATCGCGCGCGCTTACGGAACTTGGAATTTACCCCGCGGTAGATCCGCTTGCATCCGGATCTGTTGCGCTAGACCCGAAAATCGTCGGTGAGGAGCACTACCGAGCTGCGCGTGCAGTGCAGAAAACCCTCCAGCGCTATTCAGAGCTCCAAGACATCATCAATATCCTCGGCATGGAAGAGCTCTCGGAAGACGATAAACTCATTGTGTCGCGCGCGAGAAAAATCCAGCGATTCTTGTCCCAGCCCTTTTTCGTCGCGGAGACATTTGTCGGCCGGCCGGGAAAGTTCGTGAAGCTTTCTGACACCATCCGGGGATTTAACGAAATTCTTGCGGGCGCGCACGACCAAAAATCCGAAGACGCATTTTATATGAAGGGAGGGATTGAGGATATAACCGAATAATACCCGATCATTCTTATATCCTTGAGAATATGAGAATGACGTATCGGGACTTTATGAATATGAAACTCGGGGTCTACACAATCGAAAAAACGCTTTTCGACGGCGAAGCGGAAAAAATCATCGCCGAAACCTCGACGGGCGAAATCACGGTTCTTGACGGCCACGTTCCGCTTGTCTCCGAGCTCACCCGGGGCGAGATTCGCATCCTCGACCCGGAAAAGCGCGAAACGCGCCTCCCCATACAGGCGGGCTTCATCGAAGTCAGGCCGGAAAACAAAACCGTTATTCTCGCGGAACAAAAATCCGCCTCTTGATTTTTTCCGAAATACGTGCATTATTGTGTACGGCTCTCTCAAGGAGGAATGAACCGTGCACATAAAAAGCCCGACAGTCGCATATACACCACCAGAGGGAACACATCGAATCTTTACATGGCATGCCAACAGAGACGAGTATACCGCAGAAGCTTTTACCGTTCGCTGTTTTGACGATCGGTTTCAACGAACCTTTAAGAAAGGATTGAAGGGAATGGGGATTACGCGCATTGATCCTTTTTCCTGCGCCGGGGGCGCGCGTGTGTTCGCATCCCCTCGGATAGACTCCGATCGCGACTTTGCCCTTCGAGAACTCGGGGCTTCAATCCAATTCCACCGAACTCCCCGGGTCATGCTTTTCAACCACCACGACTGCGCCGCATACGGCGGAAGTGGCCGCTTCAAAGACAGCATAGAAGAAGAAATCGCATTCCATAGAGAAGAACTGTTGAAGGCCCGCGCGATAATCCTTACGGTATTCCCGCTGCTTACAGTCGACCTCTATTTTATTGACTGCGCAGGAATTCTTGAAATTATCCAACCGCCCCAATAGTATCCGCTCCTCGAGCGGATTTTTTCGTTTCGTGAGATGCGCTACAATAAAACAATTATGCGCATCATCGCCCATATAGACATGGACGCATTCTTTGCGGCGGTTGAAGAGCGGGACCACGAGTGGCTTCGCGGAAAACCGATCGTTGTAGGAGCTGACCCGAGGGAGGGGAGAGGACGGGGCGTAGTATCCACCGCAAATTACAAAGCCCGTGAATACGGCATTCGTTCCGCACTCCCGATATCAAAAGCATGGGAACTCTCTGAGGCCGCAAAGAGAAAAGGGCTTGAGCCGGCTGTTTTTTTGTTCACCAATTTTGCCGAATACGAAAAGACGTCCGCACGGATTATGAAAATTCTTAAAACATTTTCAAACGTCGTCGAACAAGCAAGTATTGATGAAGCATACTTTGAAATTAAAAATTCGAAATCCCTAGACCGTACGCCAACGGCGGGGCAGGCAGAAATTCGAAATCCGAAACACGCATGGGGAACTGCCGCAAAAACAGCAAAGAGCATAAAAGAAGAAATACGAAAGAAAGAAAAACTTACGTGTTCAATCGGCATTGGGCCGAATAAGCTTATTGCAAAAATCGCGTCCGACTTCAAAAAGCCGGACGGCCTCACGATCATAACGGAGGAAGAAAAAGAATTATTCCTCGAGCCGCTGCCCGTGCGGAAAATTCCCGGAATCGGACCGAAAACAGAACTGCTTCTTAAACGAATGAACATTGCGACGGTGCGCGATCTCAAAGGATTTGCGGAATCCGAACTTTCCGAGCTCATGGGAAAGTGGGGGAAGGAATTATACCGGAAAGTCCGCGGTATTGACGATTCGCCGCTTGAAACCTTTTATGAATCAAAGTCAATCGGAGAACAGGAGACATTTGATGAAGACACGCGCTCTCCCGACATCCTCATCGTGACATTGAACGAAATGTCCGAGCGAATCCTAAAACGCATGGAGCGCGAAGGATTTTCTGGATTTCGGACGATTGCAATCACAGTCCGTTTTGCCGGATTTGAAACGCATACGCGCGCGCATACGCTTTCCGCAGCGTCGGGGTCGCTCGGCACGCTCCGCTTTGAAGCGCTCAAGCTCTTTATGCCGTTTCTCGACCGCCGCGAAAACCCTCTCAATAAAAAAATCCGTCTTGTCGGACTCCGAATAGAAAAACTTCTTTCTCAGCGCAAATCTACCGCGCTACCTCTCGATACAGCACCACGTGATCGCTGATAAATCGCGGCATAAGAAACGAAGACAAGACGGTTTTCCGTGCCTGCGCGCCGATTTCGCGGCGAAGCAGAGGATCATCGTAGAGCCGCACAATTGCTGAAGCTGCATCTGACGGCGATGATGCGATAAACCCGTTTTCGCCGTCGGTAATCTGCGAACGGATGCCGGCCGTATCCCCGCCGATGACCGCCTTTCCCTTCCACATCGCTTCGGTAACCGTAAGCCCGAACCCCTCCCGAATTGATTTTTGTATGACAATGTCACTTTCTGTCCGAATTGCATTGATTACCAAATCATTTTGTTCCGTATAGAAAATAATCCGCGGGTCGCGGCTCGCGAAACGCCGCGCCGCTTCGTAGACCGAAACGCCTTCTGGATCGTCATCCGCATGCGAACCTGCAAGAATGAGCTGGAGGCCGGGTACGAACTCGCGCGCATGAAGATACGCTTCGATAACGCCGGTGGGATCCTTCCACTGATCAAACCGCGACACCTGCGTGATGCGGGGCTTTCCCATATCAACGCCGACGGAGGCGGCGAGTGCCGCTGAGTCGCCGAGCGGCCGATTCTTATCTGTGAAGGGATCAATCGCGGGCATAATAATCCGTGCGGCGCCGGGAGCGGTAAGCCACGAGGGAACAAACGACGGGTGCGAAAATACAACGGCGGTATATTTGAGAATTGATGCGCGAAGAAACTCGATCATCTCCGGATCCGGCCGTGAAAGATCAATATGAATCCGCAAAAAAGACGGTATTGCCCGGTCAATGTATTCGATTGAATGGAGTGGATGGGGGTCATGAATAAAAACAGCGTCTGCACCTTCCCCCAAAAGCTCATTCAGTTCATGACCGAGCGCACGATTCGTGTCCTCATAGAGCCGCATTTCTTCCACAGAAAGAGGATCGTGATGGGCACCTTGCAAGAGATTATGAATCTTTTTTGTCGCACGGAAAAAATCCGCCGGCGCGCCCATAACAAACCATCTCGCATCGATGCCGAGAGAACGCTCAAGCGGGACTTGGCTCCGCAGAAGCTCTGCGACGCCGCCGCCGTTCGCGGTCGAACTGATATGGAGAACCGTATACCCCGCAATCGCCGGTTTCTCGTTATATAAAGCAAGGCACGCATCGGGCGCAAATGTTTCGTATTCTTCGATGGGCGCGGCGGTTGGCTTAATCTCAAAGAGGATTTTCATATCATCTGTTATATGATACCATACGTGTATGAGACGTACCATCGAACGCTATGACTATTTTTCGAAAAAATAAAAAACTGAATATCCTGTTTGTTGCTCCCGAGGCGGCGCCCTTTGTCAAAGTTGGCGGACTGGGTGAAGTGATGCATTCTTTGCCCAAGGCCCTCCGGGCGTTAGGCCATGATGCTCGTGTTTTTCTTCCTAAATATGCCACGATCGACATTGAAAAATATCCTTTGCGTTTGGAACTGGAGGATTTGCGACCGGCGTCTTCCGAGGAAGAAGATCCGCACGGCCTTTTTGTTTCCAATGTTTTACGGTACGACAACGATTCGGGCGAAACCGTTGCGTACTTTCTTGAAAATCTTGAGTATTACGAGAAGCGGGCAAATGTGTACGGCTACGCTGATGACGCAGTACGATGGGCGCTTCTTTCAAGAGCGACTCTTGAATTTTTAAGACATTCTTCTTGGCGGCCGGACGTGATCATTGCCTGTGATTGGCAAACCGGCCTTATTCCCAATTATTTTCATACCATGTATAAAGGTAATTCGAGGCTATCGCCGATTGCTATTGTTTTTTCTATCCACAATCTTTCTTTTCAGGCAATGTTTGATTATCGTTTCGTATCCCAAATGGATTATGATTCAGGCCAGGAGGCGATCCCTGCTTTTAATGACCCACGACTTTTAAAGCTTAATTTTATGAATCGCGGCATTATGTACGCCGATGTCATTAATACCGTTTCGCCCACGTACGCGCAGGAGATTACCACGCCCGAATACGGCGAAGGATTGCACGATCTTTTAGGCGAACGGCGATCAAGGCTTTTTGGTATTTTAAACGGTATCGATGGCGACTTTTACAATCCCGAGACCGATTCCAATATACAATTTCATTACGGTCTAAAAACACTGGACTTGAAGAAAAAAAACAAGTCAGCTCTCCAGCAGAAATTTAATTTGCCGGTTAGTGATACCACTCCTCTTTTTGGCATTGTTTCAAGATTAACCGATCAAAAAGGATTTGGTTTGCTTATGGATGCGGGCGAACCGCTTTTGGAAAACTTTAACATGCAATTGGTGATTGTCGGCGCCGGCGAAGGGCATTTTATGACTTTTTTTCAGGAACTTGCAAAAAAATATCCCAAAAAAGTCGGCATCTACTTGGGCTATGATGAGGTTTTGAGCCATGCGGTGTATGCCGGCGCTGACGCGATTATTATTCCTTCGCGTTTTGAGCCGTGCGGCCTTACGCAAATGGAAGCGATGCGCTACGGCACGGTGCCGATTGTCCGCAAGACCGGCGGTTTGGCGGATAGCGTTCAAGATTATGATCCTCGGAACAAAGCCGGCACCGGTTTTGTTTTTGAAAAGTTTGACCATCGCGCTTTCTACGGCGCAATGGTGAGAGCTATTGAGACGTATCGCTATCCCGAATTTTGGCGCGATATTCAAAAACGAGCTATGAAAGCCGATTTTTCGTGGACCAAATCAGCTCGCGAATACGTTGAGTTGGCTAAAAAAGCTATAGAATATCACAGCCAGCCAAACAGTTAATTCGTTTTATGCCCAGTAATACAACTTTGACTTGACCATAGAAGGAAGAAATATTGAATAGGATATAATACCTATGCAGAAATAGTCGTTGATATTAAGAATTCTGATTTGATCCGACCGAAGTCGGATCAGTCAAAGTTGATATACTGGGTATGTATTGGGCTAACTTTTTACATTTTTACCAGCCGGCAGAACAGCAGCCGGACGTTTTGGAATCAATTGTCGTCCAGAGTTACCGCCCTTTGATTGAGGGGTTAAAAAAGCACAAGCGAGTTCGTCTTACCGTAAACATAAACGGCACTCTTTTGGAGCTTTTGGATACATACGGATATAAGGATATCATCGATGATTTGCGCATATTAGGCGAAGAAGAAAGAATTGAATTTACGTCTTCGGTGAAATATCACGCTCTTGTTCCTTTTTTAAACGAAGACGAAATCGTAAGGCAGATAAAAATGGATAATGAAACCAATACGTTTTTTTTAGGAGGATCCTACAAACCTCAAGGATTTTTTCCTCCAGAAATGGCGTATAGCGAAGAACTGCCGGCCGTGATTTCCTCGCTTGGTTTTAAGTGGATTATACTTGACGAGATAGCGTATGACGGTTATGTCGGGCACGTTGACTATAAAAAAATTTATAAAGTTGCCGGAAGCAACATGCTCGTTTTTTTTCGCGAACGCCGTTTAAGCAATCTCATTATGAGCGCCGTTGTCAGATCTCGGGAATCATTGCTTGAGGCCATGAAAGATGATATGCGAAGCGGACGTTATGTGTTAACGGCCATGGATGGGGAAACGTTTGGCCATCACAGGCCTGGTTTGGAAAAGATGCTTTTTGATGTTTTTGCCGCGCCGGAATTTGAGCTTATTAAAATTTCTGACATTTCTGGTTACTACACAGAAGCGAAAGAAATTTTGCCGGTAAAATCAACGTGGGCTTCGAGCCGAAAGGAAATTGAAGAAAACACCCAGTTTCTTTCCTGGTCTGATCCTGAAAATATAATTCACCAATGGCAGTGGAAATTCACCGATCTTGTTCTTAAAGAAGTGAGCGCAATGAATAAAAACCATTCTCGTCACGCTTTGGTCAGGAAAAAAATGGATCTTGCGCTCTCGAGCGACCACTTTTGGTGGGCATCAGCCAAGCCCTGGTGGAGCTTGGAAATGATTGAGGTTGGAGCGTATCGCTTGCTCGATACGATACGCCATACCCCCGATGTCTCAACCGAGGTCCTGGAAGAAGCCCGCAATTATTATGAAAAGATAATAACTACCGCTTTTAATTGGCAGCGAACCGGAAAAATCAGACAAATGATGAAAGAGCAAAAATCTATTTTGCGGATCCCTTTTAAAGATCGGACTATCGGTCGCGGCGGTGCTGAAGAGGGCGTGTATTGGGCCTTTGTTGATATGATGAAACAGCTTGAGAAAGAAGCAGCAGCCAAAGGAGAATATGAGAAAGCAATTTTATGGCGGGACGCCATTTACAAACTTGAAAATAAACTCGACATTTACGATACCATAAACGCCATTGATCTTTTGCGGGTTCAAATACCTCATAAGGAAGTTGAAGAAACGATTGAAAGATACAAGGATACGTATCGGCAAATTCGCGGCGGCCAGCCAGAACAACGGGGATCCTAGAGCATGTCCGGAAACCCGCTTTCGAAAGCGAGAGGTCAGAATTTCGAGTGAGGCGTCCCGGCGGAGGACGAGATGTATCCGGTGATACATCGAGTCCGAGCCGTTGGATGCCGCAGCTGAAATTTTGACCTCGGAGCCGGAATGGGGTTTCTGGACATGCTCTAACAAATGGTAAATCACTACGGACAACAATTTTTACGATTCCCTAATACTGATTAAAAAACGAAAACGTATTGCACAAAGCGCCTTCGACGCGTACAATCAGGGTATGCCCGGTAGTAATACTTCGGCTTTCAGGAGTGTTTGTGGTACTACGAGGCAGAAAGAGGATATCGTAACGTATTTGAAACAATAATCATAGGACTTCGTCCCGACGTTTCGTCGGGACGGCCGAAGTCTACTACCGGGTATGGAAAAAAATTACGTCTTCTACCACAAGACCGATCTTGAACACTATACGGCGGACGCCTTCACGGTCCGTTGCGTTGACGACCGATTCTGGAAAGCGTTTAAATACTTTCTCCGCGCCGAGAATATAACGCGCATTGACCCAAAGTCGCCCGCGGGGGGCGCAAAGATTTTTTCTTCTCCAGAAAAAGAGGGAGATCGCGACTTCATGCTCCGCGAGATCGATATATCTATAAAACTCCACGGCGTAAAACGAGCAATGCTTTTCACGCACCACGACTGCGGAGCATACGGCGGATTCAAGCACTTCGGTGAAAATCCCGAAGAGGAATATCAATTCCACGTGACCGAGCACCATAAGGCGCGCGAAGTAATCCGCGACAGATTCCCGGACCTTCGCGTCGAGACCTATTTTATAGACGAAAAGGGCGTCATCCACACGTCGTAACCGCGCCGCGGCGCGCCTCGCTTCATATGACCGCCATCCAAAAAGCGGAAAAACTTGCGCGTTCCCTCATTCAGGGCGAATTCATGAGTCTCACGCTCTACGAGTCGCTCATGGCCGTTGCCGGAGAAGGAGCCCGCGACACCATAAAAAAATTAATCGCAATCGAACGCGGCCATCTTGCATTTTGGGAAACATTTTTCCATTCGCGCCATGCCCCCCCAAGCATCTTCGGGGCTTTTCGAATGCGGCTTGCGGTCCTTATTGCGCGCGTGTTCGGGGACCGCGCGATTTTTCTCATTCTTGAATCAACCGAAGTCCATGCTATCCGTCACTATTTTTCTTTGTGGGAAGCATATCGAAACACTCCGGAGGAGGGAGCGATAAAAAAAATTCTTGTCGAGGAACTGCATGATGAAGAAATCGTCATCATGGGAACCCGAGAACGCGGTTTGAACGGCGGCAACATTAGAAATCTTTTTCTAGGATTAAACGACGGACTTGTCGAAATTCTCGGCGCGGTAAGCGGCCTTTTTGCAGCGTTCCAACACCCCTCGTCGGTTCTCGTTGCCGCCGCTACTGTTGCAATCGCGGGATCATTTTCCATGGCGGCGGGCGTATTTGCCGCAGAAAGCTCGGAAAACGAAATCGCATGGATCCATGCGAAAAAAGAAGCATTTTTGAACCCAAATCCGGCGCGACCGCTTGCTCGCACACCGCACCCATTTTCTTCGGCGCTCATCGTCGGAGTATCGTATTTCGCGGGCTCCCTCATCCCGATCCTTCCGGTATTGCTCGGCAGCACGGGAATCGTCTATTCCTTTCTTGCGAGTGGTACTGCCTTGATTCTCGTTTCAACCGTCGTGTCGTTCCTCACGGGCATGAATATACAAAAGCGAATTTTTCTCAACACCGCGATTCTTGCGCTCGCGGTTCTCATCACGTATGCAATGGGCACGATTGCAAAATCCGTATTCAACATAACGATGTAGAAAACGCCCGCATGATTCGCTTCACGATCCTAAAAGAATCGCAGCACTCCCGGGCGCGTGCGGGCGTTCTCGAAACGCCGCACGGAGTTGTTCTAACCCCGGCGCTTGTGCCGGTTGCGACGCAGGCCGCTGTAAAAGCGCTTACGCCGGAAGAGGCAGCATCCGCGGGCGCTCAAATCCTCATCGTGAATACCTACCATATGCACCTCCGCCCTGGCGAGGTAATAATAAAGCGCGCCGGGGGCCTCAACGCATTCATGAATTGGCCGCATCCTTTGATGACCGATTCCGGCGGCTTTCAGGTCTTTTCGCTCGGATTCGGAGAGGACCACGGCGTCGGAAAAGTGCTTTCAGCAAAAAGGAAAAAAATAATCTCTGCGGGAGACCAACCGAAAAAATTAAAAATAACGGACGAGGGGGTCGTGTTTCGCTCATCAATCGACGGCCGCGAGATCTTCCTCGACCCGAAAAAATCAATCCGCATCCAGGAATCCCTCGGAGCGGATATTATGTTCGCTTTTGACGAGTGTACCTCGCCTCTGGCAAACTACGAATACGTAAAAAAATCCCTTGAGCGGACACACCGCTGGATTAAGGCGTCACTCGGCGCGCGCCGCACAAACCAAGCCCTCTTCGGAATAGTTCAAGGATCCCATTTCAAAGACCTGCGCGCGCGCAGCGCCAAATTCGCAAACTCGCTTGACTTCGACGGGTTCGGAATCGGCGGAGATCTCGGCATTGGAAAAGAAGTCACGAAAAAAATCCTTTCCTGGACTATTCCACTCCTGGACAAAAGAAAGCCGCGCCATCTCCTGGGGATCGGCCGCCTCGACGACCTCGCTCCGATCATTCGGGGAGGAACAGATACGTTTGACTGCATTGTTCCGACTCGCTACGCCCGCCACGGCATCGCATTTACCCACTCGGGAAAACTCAATTTCCGGCAGGCGAAATTTCTCACGGACAAAAATCCGCTCGATAAGACCTGCGCGTGCCGCGTGTGCGCCTCATACCGCAGAAATTACATTTCACACCTGATTCGCGCTGGAGAAATTTCTGCGCTCTCCATGCTCACGTTCCACAACCTTTTTTATTACCACGCCGTGATTGCGAAAATCCGAAAAAACATATTAGACGGCAAACTATAATTAACATCATCTCCAAACAATGCGCATTCACCGATTCATAGGAGATTTTGACTTCTCGGGGCACATCGTCGAGATCGGAAACGAACGCATGGTGCGTCAGATCACGCGGGTCCTGCGCCTCAAAGCGGGCGAGGAAGTCATATTGGGAGACGGCAAAGGCCGAGAATATACCGCCGAGATAAAAAAAATTGATCCGAAGAAAATTTATCTCTTGATCCGTAAAGAAAATGGTTCGGCGCATGAGGCGGGAAAGAATCAGGTGCTGCTGTATTGCGCAATACTGAAACGAGAAAATTTCGAGCTCGTTGTCCAAAAAGCGACGGAAATCGGCGTCACGGAAATCGTCCCCATCCTCACCGAGCGGACGGTGAAAAAACGAATTCGACCTGAGCGCCTCGCCGATATCGCGCGCGAAGCGTCCGAGCAGTCGGGGCGCCGTTTTATCTCGAAAATCCGGGAGCAGATTTTGTTCTCCCAAGCGTTTGATGAAATCGAGAAAGGGGATATCGCGATCCTCTATGACCCGCTCGGCGCCGAACTCCCCAAAGATATGGTAAAAAAAGCCGAACACATACGAATCTTTATCGGACCCGAGGGGGGATGGAGTGAAAAAGAAAAGAGCATGGCGCAGGAAAAAGGCGCCTTGATTTTCCGGCTCGGAACACGAATCCTGCGTTCAGAAACCGCAGCAATCGTCGGCCTGTATCTCATTCTCCATTCCTTTGAAAGCGAAAATCCGGTAGAATAGGAGTATGAAGACGATCACGCACAGCGGCTCGCGTTTTATATTGCGTCTCGACCCCGGCGAAGAGCTTATTCTGTCTCTCACAAATTTCGCAAAACAAACTGGAATCCGCTCTGCCGCGTTTACCGTTATTGGATCCGCGAAAGAGGTTATTCTTTCCTGGTATGACACCCGAGAAAAACACTACGAAGATACAACGATCTCTGACGGACTTGAAGTGCTCGCCGTCTCCGGAAACCTCGGGACGCTCGAGGGCGCGATCGCAATACACGCCCACGGATGCGTCGGCGACCGGAATCTCAACGTGAAGGGCGGGCATATCAAAAAACTTATTGTTGCGGCGACATGCGAAGTTGATCTCGTCCTCATCGAAGGGACGCTCGAGCGAAAACCGGACGAGGCGACCGGCCTAAACCTTCTGATATGAAAGAACGAATCTCTTTTGATGATTTTAAAAAGCTGGATCTTCGCGCCGCGCGAATCCTTACCGCCGAGCGAATCGAGGGATCCGACAAACTTGTAAGAATCGGGATCGACGTGGGGGAGGGGACGCAAACGCTCATCGCAGGAATCGGAAAAGCGTACGATCCCGCTTTGTTAGCGGGCCGAGAAATCGTTGTCGTCCTGAATCTAGAGCCAAGGACAATTATGGGAATTGAATCAAACGGCATGCTCCTTGCGGCGAATGACAACGGCCCCGTGCTTTTAGCCCCGGATCGCGACGTCCCTCCAGGTACCGAAATAAAATAGTATTTATGGCATTCGATCTCGCAGCAGAAATTAAACAGCGGATACAAGGCGACGTATGCGCGGACGATGAAACAAGGCGTTACTACAGCCACGACGCAAGCATTTTCGAAATGAAGCCGACGGTTGTGGTGTTCCCGAAAAATCCGGATGACATCAAAGCGCTCGTTCGCTTCGTATCTGAAAAAAAATCCGAGATGCCGTCGCTTTCTCTTGCAGCGCGCGCCGCGGGAACGTGCATGTCCGGCGGGCCGCTCACCGAATCAATTTCTGTATGCTTTACGAAGTATTTTACGGCGATTGGCGAGATCACGAATAACCGAATCGGCGTAGAGCCCGGCGTCACCTACCGCGACTTTGAAAAAAAGACGCTTGCCAAGGGACTCATCCTGCCGTCGTTTCCCGCCTCGCGGGAGATTTGCGCGATGGGCGGCATTATTTCAAACAATTCCGGCGGAGAAAAAAATATCCGCTACGGAAAGACCGAGCGATACGTCACGCGTCTTTGGGTCGTTCTCGCGGACGGTAATGAATACGAGATCAAGCCCCTCAATCCTTCGGAACTCGAAGAGAAGCTTGCCCTCAATACGTTCGAAGGCGAAATGTACCGAAAGATTTCTTCCCTCATTATGGAGAATTACCAGATCATTCGAAAGGCAAAGCCGTCCGTCTCAAAGAATTCCGCCGGATACGCCCTCTGGAACGTCTGGAGCCCGGAAACGAAGATATTCGACCTCACGCAACTTTTCGTAGGATCCCAGGGAACGCTCGGAATCATCACGAAAGGGGAATTCTCGCTCGTCCCCGTGAAAAAATACTCGAAAATGATCGTAATATTCCTGCCGAATATTGATCTTTTGAGCGAGCTCACATCGGTGATACTCCCGCACAAGCCGGAAAGCTATGAGACCTACGACGATCATACGCTCAAGCTCGCTCTCAAATTTTTTCCCTCGTTTGCGCGGCTTCTCGGCGTGCGAAATCTCTTTTCCCTTGGGTGGCGATTTCTTCCCGAACTCTTGCTCCTTCTGAAAGGCGGAATTCCGAAGCTCATCCTCCAGGCGGAATTTGCGGGAAACGATCTCGAGGAAGTGGACCGAAACGTCCGCCTGCTTGCGGAAGAAATAAAGCAGTTCGGCGTGCGCTTCCGAATTGCGGGGACCGAAAAAGACGTCCTCAAGTATAAATTGATCCGCCGCGAATCATTCAACCTCCTCCGGAATCGGATCAAGAACCGCCACACTGCGCCCTTTATAGACGATTTTGTCGTTGACCCCCAGAAGCTCGAAGAATTTCTTCCAAAGCTGAATGCGATTCTTTCGCAATACGACCTTATCTATACGATCGCCGGGCACATGGGCGACGGCAATTTTCACATCATCCCCCTTATGGATTTTCACGACGAGAACCAGCGGAAAATCATTGCCGAGCTCTCCGAGCGGGTCTATACTCTTGTGTTTCAATACAACGGCTCGACAACCGGAGAACATAATGACGGTCTTGTCCGCGGCCCGTATCTTAAAAAAATGTTCGGACAGAGTGTGTACAACCTTTTTGAGCAAACAAAGGAGATCTTCGACCCGCAGAATATTTTCAATCCAAAGAAAAAAGTCGGCGTTGACATGGCCTACGCCTTCCGCTATATCCGCAGAGATTGACTGCTATAATCAAAATGAAAAAAATTTCATTCCCAGCCCAACAGACAATCATTTTTCTCGCCCTCCTCTCGCTTGCGGGAGGAGCCGCGCTTGGCGTTGTCGAGACGTTAAAAAGCCGCCAAGCGGGAAAAACAGCCGCGCTGTTTTCGCGAAAGGAACCGGCAGAAGATTTTCTGCCATCTGAAGAGGAAATTGCGGATCTCACAAAACCCGCGGTTGTCAGGATCGTCCGCACAATAAAGGGCGAGGCAAAAATTCCATCGTTTACGTTTGATTTTGCCGCGCGCGAATTCACGATCGATCAGAAAAAAATCCTGACAGTGCCGATCGAATACGAAATCACGGGCAGCGGTTTTATCGTAAACCCAGCGGGCTATATTACGACAAATGCAAGCGTCGTATCGGAAGATACGGTAAAATACCTCAAGGTCTTGGAGCTTTTCACCCTTTCCATCGCAAAAGATTCTCTTCTCCAAACCGGAAAAGAAAACACCCCCGCAAAACTCCCCGCAGCCGAGTTCAAACGCCTTATCGACGAAAGTTCGTTTGCCCTCACATCGGACATCAGGGTTTTGAATCCCGTCTCGACTAAAAATTCTTTGAGTGAGCTTGCGGCAGACGGTTTTCCGGCGCGTGTCGTCCGCGTCGAGGAAAATTTCCTCGAAAACGACCGCGACGTTGCAATAATAAAAATCGACGGAAGCCGGTTTCCCGCAATCCCTGTGGGAAGCGACACCCCCCTTCCCGTCGGCCGGAAGATTTTCGCGTTCGGATTCCCCAAAACAGCGGAATTTAACCAGAAAAACCCCCTTGAGGCGACCTTCACGCGCGGAATCATACGGGCGGTCCGCAATTCCCACAACGGGAAATTCTTGATCTATCAGCTTGACGCAAAAATATCCAGAGAATCTTCCGGCGGCCCCGTCCTTGATGAAACGGGGAGTGTCAGCGGTCTTATTTCGTTTCCAACCTCGGGACTCATCGAGGACGCGAAAGATAATCCCGCTTTCGCACTTCCGACGGCGATTCTTTCCGAAACGCTTAAAGAAATTCCGGTGACGCCGGAGAGCGGCGCATACTATAAAAATCTCTACGCCGGACTCGCTCTGCTTGACGAAAAACGTTGCAAGGCGGCGCTCGAAAAATTCAATGCGGCGCGCGAAACGCACGGCGCGTTTCTGCCTGCGCTCGTCATAAAAAAATATGTCGATGAATGCAACCGGCTCATTGAAACGGGGGAATCAGCCGATTCGCGATTTGATGCCGTCTATAACTTTTTTGGAACAATGGGGCCTCTTGTCTGGGCGATCGCAGGGATCGTGATTGTGGGCGCCCTCGCGGTCGCAATCGTCATATTCTTCTTTCGGAGGCGCATTGCGCGAGACGAAGAAAAAATGGAAGAACTCGCGGGGTCTCTGACGAATCGCACACTTCCAAAAACCTCCGATCCACCTCTGCGGGGTGAATTCGCCCAAAAACGCCGGCCCGCGTATCTCGCGTTTCTCACGAGGCGCGAAGAAAAAAAGGAAGAATCCGCTCACTCAGACGCCGAATTTGCGGCAATCACATACGCGAAAACCCAGTTCGAGGCCGGATTTAGCGAGGAACAAATCGTGCGCGCGCTCAGGGACGCCGGCTGGCGCGATACGGCAGTAAACAAAATTATACTTTTCGCAAAAATGAAATAGCGCCAGCCGAAACGAGCCGTGCTAGACGAAAGATATAAAAATTATATCCGAATATCCTTTTACAAAAGAATCCGCGGCGAGCGTTTTTCCGCCCTCAATTGTAAGGAATGTCACCGCGAGCGACCCTTTGCCCGTTTTTACGAGAAGCGGATGTTTTTCCATTTCTGAAACATAGCCGGCGTCGCCGTCTCGAATCTCATAGTCAAGCGCGCGAGCCGCATCAATGCGTATCCTCTCTACCCGGTCTTTGCGCGGCCATTCGGTCCACGAGCCCGGCCACGGGGTAAACGCGCGGATTTGCCGTTCAATCTCAATCGCTTTTTTATTCCAGTCAATTCGTCCGTCGCCTTTTGAAAGAATTTTGCTGAATGTCACGTTCGATTCATCCTGCGGAATCGGTGTAATTTTTCCTTCTATCCATTTCGGAAGCGTTTCCATCAAGAGTTTCGCCCCGACTTGCGCCAGTTGATCATGCAATTCCGGATATGTAATTTTGGAATTTGGAATTTGGAATTTGGAATTTGCCGCGATTGGCCCGTGGTCCATCAACTCATCCATCTTAATTATCGTAACGCCGGTCTCAATGTCACCCGCTAAAATAGTAAATTGAATCGGCGCAGGACCCCGCCATCGAGGGAGAAGCGAGGGATGAATATTCAAGGCCCCCAGCCGAGGTTTTTCGATTATTCCTTTTGGAATAATCTTTCCGTAGGCCGCAACAACATAGAGATCCGCTTCGGGCAAGTCAAGCGCATACGCCGCCGGTTTTAACGTCTCCGGCTGATAGACCGGAATTTTTTTCGACTCTGCATAGACCTTGACCGGCGGGGAAGTAAGAAGTTGTTTTCTGCCCGCGGGCTTGTCCGGGGTCGTTACAACGCCCAGAACTCGAAAACCAGCCTCGAGGAGCGCTCGAAGCAAGGGAACGGCAAATTCCGACGTTCCCCAAAAAAGAATTGATATCGAGTCACGACCGGATTTCATCTTCGTCTATGAGGTTTTTTGCTTTATCGATAAAAAGCATGCCATCGAGATGGTCGAGTTCGTGCTGGATTACGCGCGCAAAAAAGCGAGCAGTACCACGCGTAAATTTTTTTCCGTTTTCGTCATAGGCCGAAACCGTAATTTTTTCGAACCGCGCTACGTCGCCGAATTTCTTTGGAACGGACAAACACCCCTCCGCGCGATCGATCTTTATCCGCGACCGATTCAACACCTTTGGATTTATAAATACATAGTGCTTCCACTCGCGTTTTTCGTACGCTTCTTCTTCCTCGCCCGCATCGGTGAGAATTTTTCCCCGCCGAACGCTCTTTCCTTTCTTTTTCTCCGCGCGATCGATTTCCTCCGCCTCCTCGGAAGCAATAAACAAACGCATGGATTCTCCGACTTGGGGCGCGGCAAGGCCGACGCCGTTTGGCGTTTCCTTTAACGTCACTTTCATATCCCGAATCAAATCCTGAATCTTTTTCGTCGGTATCGCGCTAACGGGAATTTCCTTCGCGGACCCGCGAAGAATTTTTTGTGGGTTTATTACGATTGAGCGTTTTTCCGGCATTTTTCTTTTTCTTCTTTTGTTTTCGCTTAAATTTCACTCCCGGCCGCTTTGTAAGCCCCTTCAAGGCTGCAAAAAAATATTTCCCGCGGGCCTCGTGCGGGAGATCCGCTTTTTCCAGGACGCGGCGCGCCAAGGCCCGCAGATCCGACTCATAATAGAGCTTTGCAATGCCGAGGTAGGCCGCAAAGCGCTTGGGCTCCACCATCATTGTCGAAAGATCGTCCGCAAGGACGTGCTCTTTTGAATGGAGATGCTTGTCCGGCGTAAATCTCATATCGCTACAAACATATCATATTTTCGCCGTATTTCAAAGAAATCCGATTTGTGACATAATACAAAATAAAAAAGAAAACCTCCCCGAAAGGAGGAAATTAGAGTTTGCTATGTTAAGAACCGCAACTCGATAATACCGACATAAATCCCGAAAAGAGCAACAATATCTCCGGGGCTTATGGCCTCAAAACGAAAAAAGAATTTCCCGACGATCCAGTCACCAAGAAACCAGAGTCGAGTATGTTCATTCATCTCCACGTACTCCCCAGTAAGCCAGTCCTCATCAGAGCCAATTGGGCGGCGTGACGGCATCCGATATCCGTTCACAACCATGACAATCCTGTTTGATACCATTCCAACGAACAGAAGCATCGCACAAATCGGAACTATGACGTAGAGAAAAGGGAGAACAACACTTAATATTGCGAATTTCGAGTAGAAGGAAACACTCCGCGGGAGTCGAACTTCCGGAATTGGAATACGACATACGTTCAAGCTAAACTTCACGGCCCAGCGAATTGGGGGTAAAAGTGATACAATAAAGATTAGAATCAAGACCCATGTAGAAAATGGCCGTAGCCAGGGAAGCAAATTGTAAACAAAAAGACCTATCCCAATGAGTAAGAACATCGTAAAGAGCATGCGTCCCTCCTCTTCACCAATGAGCTTTAAAAAAAGTACCACGAAAGATAAAAAACGTCAATCCATCCACTTTATTGGAGTGGGCGGCATTGGCGTTTCCGCGCTCGCGAAATACTTCCTTGCCCGCGGGGTTTCTGTAAGCGGATCTGACATTAAAGAAACGGAGATTGTAAACGAGCTTGTAAAACTCGGCGTGCGGATAAAAATCGGACCGCACAAAGCCCAAAACATTCCCTTTGGAACGGCTCGCGTCATCTATACCGCCGCAGTACGAAAAGAAAATCCGGAATATAGAGAGGCGAAACAAAGGCGACTTCCGACTCAGTCATACGCCGAGGCAATAGGGGAGCTTACAAAAAAGTATGAGACGATTACGATTTCGGGCGCGCACGGAAAAAGCACCACGACCGCACTTTGCGCGCTTGTTTTGGAAGAAGGATACTGCGACCCCACGGTTATCATTGGAACGAAAGTAAAGGAATTCGGCGATTCCAACTTTCGCGGGGGTTACGGGCCGTATCTTGTCCTTGAAGCGGACGAATGGAACAAATCGTTTCTCAATTATTCTCCGAAAATTGCAATCATCACGAATATCGACGCCGAGCATCTCGATACGTATAAAAACCTCGATGACGTGAAAAAGACCTTTCTCCAGTATCTCAAAAAAATTCCTTCGGATGGGATGGTCGTCGCAAACTGGGACGACAGAAATGTAAAAGACGTTGTCTGGCAATCGAAAAAACGGGTCATCTGGTATTCCCAAAAGGACCGCGACGCGGAAGAAATAAAAAAGCATCTGAAAATTCCCGGGGAACATAATCTCTCAAACGCCCTTGCCGCCGCGCGCCTCGGCTCCCTTCTGGGAATTCCGTACGTCCATATTCTTCAGGCGCTCTCCGGCTTTCGGGGCGTGTGGCGCCGCTTTGAATTTAAAGGCATGGATAAAAACGGCGCCTACGTCATCTCGGACTACGGCCACCACCCGAAGGAGATCATGGCAACGATTGCAGGCGCGCGCGAGCGCTACCCCATGCGGCGCGTATGGTGCGTATACCAGCCGCATCAATACCAACGCCTCCAGTATTTATGGAATGACTTTACAACCGCGTTTGATATGGCGGACCGCGTCCTGCTTCTGCCGGTCTATGATGTTGCGGGCCGGGAAACAAAACTGGCACGAGACGCGGTAAACTCGAAAAAACTTGCCAAAGAGCTCGTAGAGCGCGGGAAGCTCGCGACCTACCACCCGTCGTTTGGCGCCACAAAACGCGTGATCGCGGATGAATCAAAAAAAGGAGATATTATCCTGGTGATGGGCGCGGGTGACATCTACACGATTGCCGACGACCTTGTTCGCTGACGCACAAACGCAATTGACCGCACGCATTGACTCTCGGAATAATTCGCGAGATACTATGAGATATGCCCGGTAGTGAAAATTCGATAGTTTCGCTTTCGGAAAGATTCTGTATCCACCCTATCAACTCAAAGACATGTCACACTGCATATATGCTGAAAAAACCTTATACACTTTCTAATCGAATTTCTACTACCGGGTATGCCTGAATCGAATCAACAATTCATAAAAAAAGGGATTGCGGTTTCGATCGCCCTCCTCGTTCTGGGAGGCAGTTTTTTTGTGGGCTACACCATCGGATACCGGGCGCGCCCACCGGTTGATATCGTAAATGTCGTCAGCAAAGACCCGCAGGGAAATGACAATGTAAAAGCTGTTGACTTCACCCTTTTCTGGGACGTCTGGTCGCGGATAGAGGAAAAATACGTTGACAAAGGAAACATAAACCGGGAAAAGCTCGTTTTCGGGGCGATTTCCGGGCTTGTAAAAGCGCTGGGCGACCCGTACACGGAATTTTTTCCGCCCCAGGAAACAAAGCAATTTCAGGAAGATATCAAGGGCGCATTCGGAGGCATCGGCGCAGAAATCGGAATACGAAAGGGGATTCTCACGATAATCTCTCCCATAAAAGATAGTCCTGCCGAACGCGCCGGGCTCAAAGCCGGAGACAAAATCCTAAAAATAGACGATACCGGGACCTCCGATCTTTCCTTGACCGAAGCGGTCGGGAAAATCAGGGGCGAGGTCGGAACAAAGGTGCGGCTCACCATATTCCGAGAAGAAGATGGAGAAAAACCGATCGAGGTTACGGTAACGCGCGATACGATAAAAATCCCCATAATCAAGACGGAAAAGAAAGGAGACGTATTTGTCATCCAGCTCTACCACTTCACGGAGAATTCGGGATTTGAATTTCGCAAAGCGATACAGGAATTTTCCGCCTCAGGTTCAAAAAAGCTTATCCTCGATCTCCGGAATAATCCCGGGGGATTTCTCGTGATGGCCGTTGACATCGCGAGCTGGTTTTCCGGGCCGGGTGATGTTATCGCGCGCGAGCGCTTCGGAGACGGCTCAGAAGAGGTCTATCGCTCGTCGGGGTACCGCGTCCTCGAAAAAACCCCGACCGTCATCCTCGTAAATGAGGGCTCTGCATCCGCATCCGAGATCGTTGCGGGAGCGCTTCGGGATCTCCGGGGAATAAAACTTATCGGTCAGAAAACGTTCGGCAAAGGATCAGTACAAGAACTTATTAATCTTGAACGAAGCTCTTCGGTGAAAATAACGATCGCAAAATGGCTCACGCCCAACGGCACCGAGATAAATGAAAAAGGCCTGGAGCCCGACGTCAAAGTGGAAATCCCGAAAGAGCCAGAGGAGGGAAAGGACTACACCATGGAGCGCGCGCTTGAGGTGTTGAAAGGATTATAGGGTGACGCTCAGAAACTGCTTTCGAAAAACTTCACTCCGCCCCACCGTGTCGGAGCTCATCAGAGCTCGACCTCGCTCGTCCCCCGACTCAACGTCGGGGGACACCGTGGCCGCTCGGTCTCGCATGTTTTCAAAAGCAGATTTCCTCGCTTATAGTTTGATATGCCGCACTGCTTGAATTTTTTATGAAAACGTAGTAGAATCTCTGGGTATTCGAAAATCTCATGAATCCCGTTAGAAATCGCGGACGCGCAAAAAAGCAATGTCTTTGACTCACCAATCGAGCTTTATTACCAATAATGGTTTGAAACGCGGAAGTTTTTCGTCCGCGTCCTATTTCTAACGGGATGAAAATTATCTTCACAAAAGACGTCCCTGCGGTTGGGAAAAAAGACGAGGTGAAAAACGTCTCCGACGGATACGCACGGAATTTTTTGTTTCCAAAGGGCCTCGCACGCTCCGCGACCGAAAACGCTATCAAAAATCTTACGCACGCGCTCGCGGAAAAGCAAAAAACAAGCACTCTCCGAAATGACCATGCGCAAACGGTTGCCGAGCGCCTGAAGACAATTACGCTCCATTTCAAAACAAAGATTGGCGAAAAAGGAAAATCTTTTGGCTCGATAAGCTCTGCAAAAATCCAGCAGGAATTGAAAAAAAAGGGAATCACCGTTCGCAAAGAAGATATTCTTCTCGAAGAGCCGATAAAAACCGCGGGCGAAAAAACGGTTTTGCTCCGACTTCACCCGGAGCTTACAACAGAAGTAAAAATTCTTATTGACAAGGAAGAATGAAACCGCAGGAAATCACGCGTGCAGTAGTATCATCGGAACGGGGAGGATGGATTCTCCCTTTTTATAATTCATTTGCGCTCTCAAATATACCCGGGACCATTTTTGAATTCTTCAATATTCCGTCAAAAAATTCATTCTTTAAGAATCTGCCGGAGAAATTCAAGACGCTCCGGAATCAGAAAAATCTTACGATTATCGTGCTTCTTGCCGATGGGTTCGGTTACCGCCAGTGGCTCGCGAACGCAAAGCATCTCGCGCTTTTTCAAGCGATAGCACGGAAAGGCGCATTCTTCCCCATTACAACGGTTTTTCCATCAACAACAGCCGCCGCCATTTCATCTCTCAACACAGGCCGCACGCCAAATGAAACCGGTGTATTTGAATGGTTTTTATACGAACCGCGTCTCAACAAAATTATCATGCCTCTCCTATTCTCTCCGCTCGGCTCGGAGAAGCGCGATGTCCTAACGCGGCAAAACGTTTCTCCCCATATTCTGACATCCCAAGAAATCGAAAAATCGGTCATCCATAAAACCCTTCGCACGCACAAAGTACGCTCGCTCGCGATAAACAAAGATGCATTCGTCCGCGGCGGGTATAATGAAATATTTTTGCGCGGCGCAACGAAAAAAGGATATACGAACGCGCGCGATTTATCACATATCCTCCGCCGAACTATCGTCAAAAGCCGCGCGGGGCCACGCTTTATCTACGTCTATTGGGCAGACATTGATAAAGCCGGACACGCCCACGGGCCGAGCTCTCCGGAATACAAAAGAGAAGTGCGGGCGCTTCACACCCTACTTTGCAATGCACTGTCGGGAATCCACAAAAAAGTGGCGCAAAAAACCATTCTTATAATAACCGCTGACCACGGCCAGGTGGATGTAAAACCGAAAAAAACGCTCTACCTCAACTCGTTTCAATGGCTGGAAAAAGCATTTATGCGGAAAAATGGAAGGCCGATTTATCCGACGGGAGGCCCCCGGGACGTCTTCCTCGCGATTCAACCCGGACGCCTGAAAGAAATCTTCTCACGACTCCGCCGGGTGCTCAAAAATGACGCCACTGTTTTATCTATCCGCGAGGCGCACAGACGAAAACTCTTTGGGAACAATGCGGCGTCGGAACTATTCAAAAAGCGCGCTGGGAACATATTGATTCTGCCGAAAAGGAAAAACACAATCTGGTATATGCACCCCGAGGGAAAACCAATGATGAAGAAAGGCCACCACGGAGGTCTTTCGCCGGATGAAATGCTTATCCCGTTTGCAATGGCAAAGCTTTCTGATATCGTGTAAAATTCACTCATGGCAAAATATATCTTCATTTGCGGAGGCGTGATGTCGGGAATCGGGAAGGGGATCGCGACCGCGTCCATTGGGCGGATTCTCAAAAGCCGTGGTTTTCGCGTTACCGCAGTAAAAATCGACCCGTATTTGAATGTTGACGCAGGCACCATGAACCCGATTGAGCACGGCGAGGTCTTTGTGACCGCTGACGGCATGGAGACCGACCAGGACGTCGGGAACTATGAGCGGTTCCTGGACGAGGATATTCCGCGCGAAAACTATATGACCTCGGGCGGGGTCTATCAGACGGTTATCGAACGGGAGCGGCGACACGAATACGGCGGAAAATGCGTTCAGCCGGTTCCCCATATTCCCTACGAAGTCATTGAGCGCCTTGACAAGGCCGCGCGAAAAGCGCGGGCCGATTTTACGCTTGTCGAAGTCGGCGGAACAGTAGGGGAATACGAAAATATTTTGTTTCTAGAAGCCGCGCGGATGCTCCGCCTCGCGCGGCCCAAAGAGGTTTTGTTTGTTTTGATTTCCTATTTGCCAATTCCTGAAATGATCGGCGAGATGAAAACAAAACCGACCCAGCACGCAGTTCGCGCGATGAACGCAACCGGAATCCAGCCCGACTTTATCATCGGCCGCTCGCGCGTTCCCTTGGACGAGCCAAGAAAGAAAAAACTCGCTATACTTTGCAATGTCCACGAAAAAGATATCATCTCTGCGCCGGATACAAGAATGATTTACGAGGTGCCGGTGAATTTTGAAAAAGAAAATCTCGGGGATCGCCTCATCGAAAAATTCGGCTTGCGTCCGAAAAAACGCGACATGGCTGAGTGGCGGAATATGGTCGCGCGCGTTCGCAGAATCAAAAAAACCGTGCGGATCGGTATAGTCGGAAAATATTTTCATACGGGCGACTTTGTTCTCGCCGATTCCTACATCTCCGTCATCGAGGCAATAAAACACGCCGCGTGGTTTTACGGCGCGCGACCGGAAATCGAATGGCTCGATGCGGAAAAATATGAAAAAAACCCGCGCACTTTGAAGGAGCTCAAAAAATATAACGGCATTATTGTTCCGGGCGGGTTTGGCTCGCGGGGCGTTGAAGGAAAAATAAATGCAATTGAATTTTGCCGAAAAAACAACGTGCCGTATTTGGGGCTTTGCTACGGGCTTCAGCTTGCGGTTGTCGAATTTGCGAGGCATGTTGCAGGCATCAAAGACGCCCACACAACCGAAATAAATCCGAAAACAAAGAATCCGGTAATAGACGTTTTGCCGGAACAGCTCATAAATATAAAAGAACGGCGCATGGGCGGGTCAATGCGCCTCGGCGAATACCGCTGTTTTATAAAGCCCGGCACCAAAGCCGCGAAAGCATACGGCAAAAAAGAAATTATGGAGCGCCACCGCCACCGCTACGAAGTAAACAACAACTACCGGGAAATCCTCGAGAAAAAAGGCCTTGTGTTTTCGGGCATAAACCCCGAACGAAATCTCGTTGAAATCATCGAGCTTCCCCGCCATCCCTTTTTCATGGGCTCCCAGTTCCATCCGGAGCTCATCTCGCGTCCCAACCGCCCGCATCCGTTGTTCAAAGCGTTCATCAAAGCGGGAATGAAAAAATAGAGGGAATGTATTAGATAAAGGTAGTGTTTATATCTGCTCCTGTCAAGTCTAATGTTTTTTATTCATCCCCCTCATCTTTTCCAGTAGAAAACTCCAGTGGAATGTTATCGCCGTATTTTGGTGCTGCTCTGGTTAGTTTCCTATGAAAATCAGTCCAAGTGGTGCATCCTTTCATAAGAAAGATAACATTATTCAAATGGTCTTTCAATTTTGGGTGCCCATAATCTCTCGTAAGAGATTGATGCAATTTGTGCGCTCTGTTTCCAGATTCATTTTTTGGATTTTTCTCTTTTAGTGCTGTTAAGACAGCCGGAGCTAATCTTTTGTATACTATATCATTTGTCCAATGCCCGATATAGCTTGGTTTATTTTTCGTAGTGGGCGGATAGGGCATGTTTTTTAATTTGAAAAGCTCCTTATAGTATTCATCGGGAAATGTCTTTGTCCATTTTGCCCACTCATCCGTAATATACTTATCTAAGATTTTTCGCAGGGCTTCCCGATCACGCACCTCTTGATAACCAGTCGCCTCATCAACAAGTGCGATTATACCAATGACCGCCAAACCGCGTACAAGTATCTCACATTGCTTTGCGATATGTACCTGTTGTATTTGCAGCTTCTTATTTTCTCTTGCTTCCAGTACGGCATCACAAATATCCGGCAAAATTGTAGCCTCATAGCCATAGGTGATGCCATTGGGAGATTTGAATTTTATGGGGCTACTGATCGCAGCTACTATTTTGGCTGAAATAAAAGGATTTATCGCCTTTTGAGTGATGAAATTAGCCAAACGATCGCTACCCTTACTTGAACTGCCACGAGCCATTCCTAAGGCTCGGATGACACCGGATTGAGCTAAGACTCGCGTACCATCTGCTAAAACATAGCAAGGAATCTCAAGACGACCAATTTTTAGTGGATGATCGGGCGAGCCAAATTTTGATTCTATGAGTCTTTCTTCCATATTTAGATAGTTAGTGCTTTTAATATGACTGTCTCAAAGGTACTGTCATTGTTTCGACCATTATGTCGGAAGCAAAACTCGTTCATGTAGCGATTGAGATGCTTTGCGGTAACGTGGTGATATTGCTCCATAATCCCGCGCTTCAAAACACAGGCGTTTTATCTTTTGTACTTCGTCCCTGTCCGCCCTTTGTTTTCTTGTCGTTGTGCTTATTACGATTCTTTCCGCCGATGTAGCTTTCGTCTGCTTCAATAATACCTTCGAGTAGAACACGATATTCCCGCATGGCTTTCCGTATGCGCATAAGCACAAACAAAGCCGTGTTTTTATTGACTTCAATATCTCGCGCTAACTGCCGTGCGCTGATTCCTTTCTTGGCGTTCAAGACGAGAGAGATTGCCAAAAACCACTTTTGCAGGTCAAGTTTTGTCTTATGAAAAATAGTGCGCACCGTAACGCTGAAAGAGGTATTACAGGCATTGCAATGATGCCGATACTCCTTTATCATGGGAGTAACCCTCTTTGAGCCACAGTAAGGGCAGATGATGCCCTCTTTCCACCGGACAGCTTCCAAATGCACGAGGCAATCTTCTTGAGCGGGAAAGCGTTTGTAGATTTGGATGATATTCACAGGTGGTATGCTTGCTACCTTTATATGGGTAGTATAGTATTACCCCAAATCCTGTCAAGTCAGTACCTGTGGATAACTACTACCTTTATCTAATACATTACCAAAATAGATATGGCAATCGTTAAAAAGAAAATCTGGCCGGAGTATTTTGAAGAAGTTGCCTCCGGAAAGAAAAATTTCGAAGTGCGGCTTAATGATTTTGACATCAGCGAAGGGGATACTTTTGTCCTGGAAGAATGGAATCCGAACACGAAATCATATACTGGCAGAAGCATTGAAAAGAAAGTGACATACGTAAAAAAATTAACAATTGATTCTTTTGGGCAGGGCAAAGAAATAATCGAAAAAGGGTTTCAAATAATTTCGATTGAATAATCCGAATGGAAGAGCAAAAACCGCGCATACACGATTCTCACGGAGAAGGGGAGCCGAACTCGGGAAACCCGAGCGAGAATTTTTTACTCATCGTAACCGCGATTATTCGCGATACCGAGGGAAAAATCCTTCTCCAGAAGCGGGTTGACCCGGATATACCGGCGGCTGACGGAAAATGGGAATTCCCGGGAGGGAAAATAAATCCGGGCGAAACCCCGGAAGACGCGATTATCCGGGAATGCCACGAGGAAACTGGCTATACGGTCTCAATCACGAAAAAAATCCGCGCATCGCGAAACCTCACATGGGAAAAGAAAGACGGAAGCAAACTTTTGACGCACGTCATATGCTTTGAGGCGCGTCCTGTAGAAGAAGGCCCGCGTCCGTTTGACGCAAAGGTCTCCGATGTCCGATGGTTTACGGAAGACGAAATTAATTCCCTTGATCTTCTTGCGGGCGAACGCGAATTTCTCGCCGCCGCGCGAGAATGATTATTTTCTTACATATATTTAACCTTCTGGTCTCTCAATGTACTTATGCTACGCTATAGCGTAGCATAAGTACATTGCTTCTTGCGCGAGATAGAAATGCCTGATAGAGTGGATTCAATCTTTTCTTGGAGGGAAAATTGATTAGTACCTTTACAGGGGCGACGAACGAAGCACTCGCGGGGATTCTTGAAGAAAAGGAAATCCGCAGAACAAAAGAAATGTTCCTTCTTTTCACGATGGGATGCCAGTTTGACCACTTGATCAAGCAATCACTCGAAAAACTTGGCGTCTACTGTCTTGTTGCAGACCCAAAAAACGTAACACAAGAGGATATTGAAAAGATACGACCAATTGGCATTATCCTTTCCGGCGGCCCCGCATCAGTGCATTCCGAACCGCCGCCGTTTGATAACGCGATCTTTGATCTTGGTATTCCGGTCTTGGGAATCTGCCTCGGATTTCAAATGTGGGCCCGGCATGTCGGTGCCAATGTAATCCGGGCAGACCACAGAGAATTCGGATTACATAGAATGACGCTAAAGAAAAAATCGCCACTTTTCGAAGACTGCGGAGATGAGTTTGAATTTACTGTTCTCGAAAGTCATGGAGACCGAGTCGAGCATAACGAACGCATTATCGAACTTGCATTCACCAAGAACGCTCCTATCGCCGCTGGAAATCATAAACACCTCTGGGGAGTCCAGTTTCATCCCGAGGTAACGCATACGGAACACGGCCTCAAGATTTTCGAGAACTTTTGTTTCAAAATCTGCGGTGCAAAAGACCGATTCCCGGCAGAAAACGTGGCAGAAAGGAAAATCCGCGAGCTTCAGGAAAAAATCGGAGACAAGAAAGTGATTCTTGCTCTTTCAGGCGGCTCGGACTCCTCGACGGTCGCCTACCTTCTCAAAGAAGCCCTCAAAGGCAAACCCTGCCAAATCCGCGCAATCTATATCCGCGGTATTGACCGACCGGACGATGAAGCGCATGTGATACGATATTTCGGAAATCAGGATTGGATTGATCTGAAAATTATTGATGCGACTGACGCGTTTCTCGCTGTACTCGCGGGAAAAACCAAAGCGCGCGAGAAACGCCTAGCCATGAGAAGCGTCTATAAAGACGTGCTTGAGGGCGAAATCAAAGAGTATGGCGCTTCTTTCATTCTGCAAGGTACACTCTACACAGATATTTCCGAAAGCGGGGGAGGGTATGCCTCGGGCGCACGCAAGGCCGTCATAAAACTCCACCACAATACGAATCTCGGTTTTTCGATCCCGGAACTTACGCCGCTTGACGACTGCATGAAGGATAGCGGCCGGAACATCGGCCGCTCAATCGGCGTTCCCGAAGATCTCCTCACTCGCCATCCGTTTCCCGGACCAGGACTTGCCATACGAGTAGAAGATGAAGTTACGAGAGAAGGGCTTTCAATTGGACGGGAGGCTGATGGGATCTTGATTGATGAGCTTCGAAAATGGAAGCTCTATCACACGGTCTGGCAGGCAGGCGTACGGATTACCACATCCACGACAACCTGCACCAAGGGAAGCGATGCGGCCGAAGGAATTGTTGCAATCCCCTGGGCTGTATGGAGCCTAGACGGCTTCACCGCTCAATGGGCTCAGCTTCCGTACGACTTCCTTGACGCTCTATCAAAACGCCTTACGAATGAAATACGAGAAATCGGATCAGTCGCATACCGAATCTCCGACAAGCCACCTTCCACAATAGAATTCGAGTAACAAACGAGTCCGCCGATGGCGGGCTTTTTTCATTACACACTGAAATAAATCGATAAATAATGGATCCTTATCGAGCTGAATTTAAGATTGCTTGAACCAATTCTGCACAAAAACGCTTATGGTTTTGCTGGTCACTACTAGGCAAGCTACCGAATCCTTTAATATTTACTTTTTTAATCCTTAGAACACGATCTTTTAGGCCTAAAACTAACGAATTATCATCTTCAGATAAAATACAGAGATTCTCAGTTTGAATTTTACTGCCTTCGGCTTTCAAGATACCAAAATTTGATAAGTAATTTATTTCTTCTTCCGAAGCTAAAATCGATAAAGAGCGAGGGTATGCACCTCCGAATTCAGCTGGATAAAATGGGAAAATATTAATAGAATAGAATACTAAAATCTTCAGTAATATTTGAATCGCAAATACAGAAAAGACGCCACCCAGAAAAAAAACGATGTGTTTATAAATCTTGTCCGATTGAACAAAATATTTAAGGAGCTTAGTAACTAACAAAAAAATACCAACTAACAATAAAAAGAAAATAATAAACGCGGGAAGGGAAAAAATACCGGTAAGAACGAAATGGATTTCAAAAAATTCATCAGGGAGAAAGCCGATACGTTGGAGATAAATACTCCATATAAGGAATCCTAGAGCAAACGAAGCAGCAAACAGTATGGTCAATACGCTTGAGGCCGCAAGAAGTATTTCAACGATAATTTTTATCTTTTTATAAATTGGGTTATTCACCATAAAAGGATCTAAAACCGAGGCACTGCCTCGGTTTTATCGCGATTACTTTGTTGTGACTGCAACTACATTCACCATCTTGATTGTACGCCGGGAGCCGTCGAAGCGGTCTTTGCGTTTGTCGGAGAATTTGACAACGCCGTCGCGAAGCGAGAAAAGCGTATCGTCCGAGCCCTTTCTCACGCCATCACCCGGATGAAATTTTGTTCCGCGCTGACGGATCAGGATATTGCCGATCTTCACTTTTTCGCCAGCGAATTTCTTTACGCCAAGATATTTCGGCCCCGAGTCGCGGGCGTTTTTTGACGAGCCCGAGGATTTTGTATGTGCCATGGATTAGTTATAAGTTAAAAGTTAAAGGTTAAAAGTTACAAGTTTTAAATTTGATGCCCATTGGTTTTTGATTGAAATTTATGTAAACTATAAAAAGGAATTGAGAACGAAAATCAAGAACATCGAACCAAGAACTATGGTAATGCAAAAATTCGAAAAAGTCAAGGAATGGGCAGGGGAGTACGGCCGTGAATTTACTATTGGAGCCATTATCATCCTCGTAGGCATCGGCTCCTTCGGCCTTGGGC
>Ga0209211_10000691_pt1 | contig 67613 bp, 55 predicted proteins | sample RifGroA2_FD_183992 | JGI IMG/M metagenome (GOLD analysis project Ga0209211, IMG submission 183992) | Groundwater microbial communities from Rifle, Colorado, USA - Groundwater A2 (SPAdes) (version 2) | ecosystem: Environmental > Aquatic > Deep subsurface > Groundwater | place: Rifle, Colorado... | reverse complement strand
GGAACCCCCTGAGCGACACACTGATCAATAATGCAATTACTGACTTCCGCCAGCCGGTGGACATTAGCCTCGCGGGCGCGGAAATCCCCGCCCTTGACCGTGTCGTAAAACAACCGCTTCACGCTGTCCCCGTCATTGGAATAATTCTTGGCCGCGTTGATCCCGCCCTGGGCCGCGATGCTGTGCGCGCGCCGCGGGCTGTCCTGCAGACAAAAAACCTTCACGTTGTAGCCCAATTCCGCCAGAGAGGCCGCGGCGGAACCGCCGGCAAGCCCTGTCCCGACCACAATGACATGATATTTCCGTCTGTTGGCCGGATTCACCAGCCGAAGATTGAATTTATGATTCGTCCATTTATCTTTTAATGTCCCGGACGGGATTTTGGCATCGAGCATAATGTCCCTGTTATTTCTCTATTGAAACGTCTGAATATGAAAAACCGCGTACAGAGGAATAGCCCCGTACGCCACGGCAAATAGAAGTCCGATCACACCGCTTATTTTTTGTGTGAGCGCCGCCAGCGGATGACTCAATCCAAAGGTCTGTAAAAAACTTTCAATGGCATGGATCAAATGGAGCCCCAAGGCCCCCATCGCCAAAATATACAGCGCGCCGTGGATCGGATGGGACAAGGCGTTAAGAACAACGCCGTAAAGACCGTAACTCTTTCCATCCGGCAAGATACTGGAAGGGCCGTGATGATCGATAAAGGTAAAATCCAGCAAATGCGCGATCACAAAAAGAAAAATGATGGTCCCGGTCAAGGGCATCAGCCGCGTGGCCAGGGAGCGGGTTTCCGACGGTCTAAAAACCTGATAACGGATGGGCCTAGCCTGGATGTTCTGAAGAACAACCAGGACGGTAAACAGGACATGGGTCAAAAAAATAATTCCCAGCACGGCCTCAATGAAGAAAAGCCCCGGCCGTAAGCCGGCCAATTTCTTGGCATAACCGTTGTAAAACGCCGGCCCCAGATAGATAAAGCAATTCCCCGCCAGGTGCCCCATCAAAAAGAGGATGAGCATCAGCCCGGTGACGGCAACGATCTGTTTCTTACCAATCGAGGATTTTAAATAAGAATGGAACACGCCCAACCATTTCCGTGAGGAGTTGTCGAAAGTTTAGCGGATTATAACACAGTCAAAAAAAATTTGAAATATAAAATCCGAGAAAAATCTGGAAATTCATGGAAAACAGTTGTGTCCTGAATTCTCTTAGGCTTGAACTATTTTATGAAGAATTTCAGAAATGAAAGTTTGATATTTAATACCCAACTTTTTCGCCTTTTGCTTGATATTTTCCAAATCATAACGATTGATCCTGATATTCAAAACCGTGTCCTTTTTTCTCTGCTCAATAGCCGCGACGATTTCTTCATACTCGCGGCCGCGGACGGGAACGAATTCTTCCAGACTTTGCTCGATGGCCATTTCTTCCCTGGTCAATTTTATCTTTCGCATCCTACTTCTCTTTTTTATAAATTTTCAAAGGTGACTACCGCCAGTGTTATTCTTTTTGCAGAGGTCAGTAAAAAAGAAGAGGACTGGAAATATTTTAAACGCGTTTTCTTCACGTCTGTCCTTCGGACTCGTATTTTTGTTTCAGGGTTTCAACGACATGGGCATCGGCCAGGGTCGTGACGTCCCCCAGGGCCCGGCCTTCGGCGATATCGCGCAACAGCCGGCGCATAATTTTCCCGCTGCGGGTCTTGGGAAGTTCGGCGGTAAAAATAATGGTTTTGGGACGGCCGATCGCGCCGATTTTATGAACAACATGTTTCTTGAGCATATCTTCGGCCTCCGGCCCCGGCGGATTCCCTTCCTTAAGAATGACGAAGGCCGCGATTTCCTGGCCCTTGATCTCATCACTGATCCCCACCACGGCCGCTTCCGCCACCTGCGGGTGATCGACCAGAGCGCTTTCCACCTCCATGGTCCCGATCCGGTGCCCGGAGACTTTGATGACATCATCCACCCGGCCCAGAAGCCACAGATATCCGTCCGCGTCTTTCTTGGCCCCGTCGCCGGGGAAATAGGTCCCTTTCCATTTGGTCCAGTAGGTTTCTTTGTACCGGTCCGCGTCACCGTAGATGCCTCTTAACATGGCGGGCCAGGGAGTGGTGATGGCCAAATAACCTCCGCCCCGCTCGATATTTTTCCCGTCCTCGGACAAAACCGCGGCCTCGATGCCCGGGAGGGCGCGGGTCGCGGAACCGGGTTTGAGCGGCGTCAACCCCGGCAGGGGAGAAATCAAAATACATCCGGTCTCTGTCTGCCACCAAGTGTCCACGATGGGGCATTTCTCTTTACCGATGTAATGGTAATACCATATCCACGCCTCAGGGTTAATCGGCTCGCCGACACTGCCCAACAGACGCAGGCTGGACAAATCGCATTGTTCCGGCCACTGAGTTCCCCACTTCATGAAGGACCGGATCGCCGTCGGCGCCGTGTAAAGGATGGTCGCTCGATGCCGTTCAATAATCCGCCAAAACCTGTCCCGTTGGGGATAATCCGGACTGCCTTCATACATAATCTGCGTGGCCCCGTTGGCCATCGGCCCGTAGACGATGTAACTGTGGCCCGTGACCCAGCCGATGTCCGCCGTGCACCAAAAAATGTCATCTGCCCTGAGATCAAAGACCCATTGAGTCGTCGCGGCGACGCCGGTCATGTACCCGCCCGTGGTGTGAATAATGCCTTTGGGTTTCCCCGTCGTTCCCGAGGTGTAGAGGATATACAAAATATCTTCCGCGTCCATGGGCTCCGGAGGGCAGTACACCTTCGCCTTTTCCATGAGATCATGATACCAGTAATCCCGCCCCGATTGCATGTTCACCGGATGCCCGGCGCGATTCACCACCAGGACATGCACAACGCACGGGCACTGAGAAACGACTTCATCGGAAATGTCTTTCAGAGGAATCAATTTTCCTCTGCGATACCCGCCGTCGGCCGTAATCAAAAGTTTCGCCTGGGCGTCCAGAATGCGGTCTTTCAAGGCCTCCGCGCTGAATCCGCCGAAGACAACCGTGTGAATAGCCCCCACGCGCGCGCAGGCCTGCATGGCAACGACGGCCTCGGGGATCATCGGCATATAAATGGCGACCCGGTCGCCTTTGACCACACCCAACGATTTAATCACATTGGCCAGCTTGTTGACGGCCAAATACATCTCATTGTAGGTTAAAACCTTTTGTTCACCCTCCGGTTCCCCTTCCCAAATAATGGCTTTCTTGCCGCCTAACCCCGCCTTGATGTGCCGGTCGAGACAATTATAACTCGCGTTGAGTTTCCCGCCGATAAACCACTTGGAATAAGGGACATCCCATTCCAAGACCTTATCCCACTTCTTAAACCATTCTAACTTCCCGGCCCATTCGGCCCAAAATCCCTGGGGATCTTGGCGCGCCCGCTCATAAATCGAGGCGTCCTTAATAAAAGCCTTGGCCTTAAAATCATAGGGTGGGTGAAAAATCCTGTTTTCTTCCAGGAGGGCCGAAACCGTCGCGTCCGACTTCAAAGGAATTTCTTCTGGCGTCATCCGTAACTCCCATCATTTTTCCTCATTCCCATTTAGAAAGAAATGACGAGGCTCGTCATTTAGATTTAAATGACGGCCTTTCTCTGAAAATTAAAGATCTCGTGCTAGACAATCAATTTAAGAATCTCGGCGAAATCCTCATGGCTCGCGGATTTAAGAAGTTCAAATAAGATCATTTCGGTGCTCGTCACATGATCTCCCATGGCCGTCAGGCGGGCCAGGGCCAACTCTTTGTTTTCCAAAGTACGGGAAGAGACGGCATCGCCGACAACCTGGACTTCAAACCCCCGTTGAAGCAAATCCACGGCGGTCTGATAAACGCAAACATGCGTCTCGATTCCTGAAAGGATAATCTGTTTCTTGTGAAGGGACGTTAACGCCTGGATAAAACCGGCCTCACCGCAGCAACTAAAACTGGATTTCTCAATGGGATGCTGGTGGACGAGGTATTGTGTGATTTCCGGGATCGTCTTTCCAATCTTGCCGGGAACTTGTTCCGTGTGAAGGATCGGGATGTTCAAGCTCTGGGCCGCCTGCAGTAAGATTTGAATGTTCTTGAATAACCGTGTTTTCTCATGCATCCGATGGGCCAACCTCCCCTGCATGTCCACCACCAGCAAGATCGTATTCTCGACAACAAACATAAGTTTTTCAAGTAACGCTTTTTAAAAACGGGGGATTCATGAATTCTCAAAAATGTCTTGGACGGGCTCCGGATTGTCCAATGTTTTCTCGTCCACCAATTGACGCGTGAGAAACCACACCAAAAAAAAGACTGCTAACGGAACCACAATAAACGTCACAAAGACCCAGGGATGGGCTTGTTTTGTTTTTGAGTTATAAAAAATATGACTCATAGCGCGACCACCAGAATCTTTTTCATGGCTCCTCCGTATTTTGGTAATAATAAATTGCAGTCCCCTTATCGGGTATGCGGATCCGGGGCCATCGAGATATCCAAAACCAACGCCTTGATCTGCCACAAGAAAAAACTTAATTCATACAATTTATATTCGCCGTAATGAAATTCAACCCCGTCAGGGATATCATTCACGTACTTACTGGGAGCGGAAATAACCAGATCACTGTATCCCAAGGCCGGCAAAGCATTTTTAAACTGCCCGGCAATCATGTTACAAAACTCGCCGCAACCGTTGAGAATGGACTCCACATCCTCTTCATTGGACCCAACGCCTTCAAAATTCAAGGCCTTCATCAACTTCTCAATAATTTCTTCCAGGATATAAAGAACCATCACCCCCTGGACGTTTTTGGCTTCATATTCCCGCTTATTTAAATAAAAATTAACGACGGCGATATAACACGGGCCGTTAAATTTCTCCAGCCCGAAAATCCGCATGCGGCTGTTATATTCAATGATTTCCCGCTCAACATATTCCGGTTCTTTGGAGAAAGTCAAATGACAGGTCTTGGTGAAGATTTCCTGAACACATCCTATTAATGTCGTCGCGATAGCTTGTTTATCAAATCCCTTGTCTTTGGCTGTCATCCATCAATCCCCGCTGTGCCTTTCTCTATGTTCACGGATTTTTTGTGAAGATAGATTATAATGCCAACCCGTCCCTGTCAATCCAATATAAAGAATTTTTGACAATCCGTTCACCGAATAAAAACAAGAATTTAATTCTTCTCCAAGAATAATGCCAATAAACTGGCAGTCAGTGCAAAACCTGCCATTAAGCTGAATAAAACATTAAATCCCAAACTCGAAGCAAGCACGCCACCCAAGATGGCCGCTCCTCCTTCAAACAATGATCGGTATCCATAAAAATTGGAATAAGTGTTTCTTTCTTTTCCCTCCTCTAAAGCCAAAGCAATCACAGTGCTCCAAGATGGATTAATAATCACTTCCGCAAAAGCCAAAAGTCCCTGGATCCATACTACATGGATAGTTTTTACTCTCATCCCCGCCTTAAATAAAGGCGGGGAATTCACGCTTAAATTAAAGCGCCTCTTTATCGGTCTTACCAGTTCGAATACTCACAACATGATCAAGAGTTGTAACAAGAATTTTACCGTCCCCTTTGCGCCCCGTATAGGCATTTTCTTTGATGCATTTAACAATCTGATCAGCTTCTTCATCAAGGCAGGCGATTTCAATTCTAATTTTTGGTGTAAATTCTGTAACATAATCTCTGGAATGATGCGGATAGGCTTCGTCCTTTTCTTTTCCAAATCCCTTTATTTCGCTGATACTCATCCCCCGAATATGAATCCCATGCAGGGCGTCTGTTATCTTCTGAAGCATAAACGGTTGAATGTAAGCTTTGATTTCTTTCATGGTTTGTCTCCTCTTGTTTTTTACCATAGAACCCTCTCCTAGAATTCGATCTGTTCTTCTTTAACAAACCATCCATAAAAGGCCGGAATGGCGAATAGCGTCAAGAATGTTGATGAAATTAATCCGCCGATAACAACAATAGCCAAGGGTCTTTGTACTTCCGATCCCGTGCCTGATGAAAAAACTAACGGAATTAAACCCAACGCCGCCGCTAAAGCTGTCATTAAAACCGGCCTTAAACGATCTATTCCGCCCTGGATCGAGGCCGGGATCATGTCATTTCCCTCCAATCTAAGCTGCCCAATGCGCGATACCAATACCAGACCATTTCCGACGGCAATCCCGAAAAGAGCAATAAACCCCACGGACGCCGGAACAGACAAATTTTCTCCGGTAAGGAACAGCGCGATTAAACCTCCCACCAGAGCTAGCGGGATATTAAGAATAATCAAAAAAGCCTTTTGAAGAGAGCTAAAAGTCGAATAGAGAAGAAGAAATATCAAACCAATCGTGATGGGAACAACCACCGCCAGTCTTTTATTGGCTTTTTGCTGAAGCTCAAACTGTCCTCCCCATTCAACAATATAGCCGGGCGGGAGTTTTATCTTTTCTTTTATAGCTTTTTCTCCCTCTTCGACAAAACTTCCCATATCTCGTCCGCGGACATTGCATTGAACAACGATAAACCGCTGGTTATTTTCTCTTGTAATCTGACGGGAACCGACAACTTCCTTAATATCAGCTAACTGAGCTAAAGGTACATGCGCTCCATTGGGGGCTGATAGAAGAAGCCGCGCAATCGCGTCTTTGCTTGCTCGATCCTCTTCTCTGTATCGAACAAGAATATCAAAACGTTTCACACCTTCAAAAACCTGCCCGGCTGTTTCTCCTCCCACAGATGCCCTGATAGTCGACTGTACCTCTTCCATACTTAAGCCGTAGCGAGCTATCTTATGAGGATCAGGAGTTATGATTAACTGCGGCGCGCCGGTTACCTGATCAGCCTGCACATCCGCGGACCCCGGCACTTCTTTAATAACTTCAACAATTTTGTCCGCAAGCTCTTTAAGCTCAGTAAGATCATCCCCGTAAATTTTAATGGCCAAATCAGAGCGGATACCCTCCAACAACTCATCAATCGACATGGCAATCGGCTGAGTGAAACCCAAATTAATCCCCGGGAATTTTTCCATTTTTTCGCTGATGGCCTCAAATAACTCTTCTTGAGTTTTAGCTGTCTTCCATTCTTTCTTTGGTTTTAGAGAGACATACATCTCCGCGCTATTGACCGGATCAGCGTGGGCACCCACTTCTCCGCGGCCGACACGGCTGACAACTTGAGTCACCTCGGGGAATTTCATAAGCTGCTTTTCGATAAGGAGTGCTGTGTTCCTTGATTCAGTTAACGAAATTGACGGAGCCATTGTAGCCCGGACTACCAATGTTCCCTCCTGGAGTTCAGGAGTAAATTCTTTTCCTAAAAACGGAATAGTCATAAATCCCACAATAGCAAATATGATTGTTGAAATGAGCGTAATTTTTCTATGTTGAACAAAATACGTCACCCATGGTTTGTAGAACTTTTGTAAACTGCCCACAAACTTCGCGCTTAAGGAGACAAGCAAACCTTGCGTCTTCTCTTTTTTCATAATGACTGAACTTAAGGCGGGAACGAAGAACATCGCATAGACAAGAGAACTGCTCATCGACATCATGATGGTTAAGGCTAACGGACCGAATGTTTTCCCCTCGACTCCTTGTAAAGTAAGAAGCGGTAAAAACACAATGACGATAATCAAGATGGCAAAGAAAATCGGCTGTCCCACTTCCCGACATGCCTCACCGATAATTTTTACTTTGGATTGATCTTTAGATTGCGGTAGGTGAAAATGACGTTCACAGTTTTCCACCATAACAATCGCCGCGTCAACCAATATCCCGATAGCAATAGCCAATCCTCCCAATGTCATCAAATTGGCTGAGATTTTAAAGGCGCTCATGAGAATAAAAGTCAAGAACACGCTGAAAATAATGGCTCCGGCCACAATAATTGTTTCCCGGAATCCTCCGATAAAAATAAAAAGGACTAAGGTCACCAATACAATCCCTTCCAGCAAGGCATGAGTAACGGTTTTAACGCAGGCTTCAACCAGCGTCTTCTGGTCATAATAAGGAATAATTTTGATGCCTTCGGGTAAAGCGGCATTAATTTTCTTCATGCGCTCTTCTACGTTACGGATAACGGTTGACGTATTAGAACCGAACAACTTGACCACCATCCCGGCCACAACTTCCTTGGTGCCGTTAAAGGTCTGTAAACCGCGGCGGACAGCCCCGCCGATTTTAATATCAGCGACTTGGCTAAGATAAATCCGGGTATTATCTTCCAAAGTTTTAATAACAACATTTTCCAAATGTTCGATATTTCTGACTAATCCAATCGAACGGATAACGTATTCCTCCTGGCCCTTCTCGATAAATTGCGCTCCCACGTTGAGATTATTTCGTTTAATAGCCTCGATGATCTCAGAAAGCGTTAAATTATAAGCCAACAATTTCTCAGGGCGGATAACAACCTGATATTGTTTCTCCTCACCGCCTATCCCCAAAACTTCGGTAACCCCCGGAACAGTTTGTAAATTAAATTTAATGAGCCAATCCTGAATAGTTCTCATTTCTTCAGCGGTGCGCGTACCTGTCTCATCTTCCAAATAATAAAACAATACCAATCCCAGCCCTGTTGAAATAGGCCCCATTCCCGGTTCACCCATGCCTTCCGGAATTTGTTCCCGGGCTTCATTTAATCTTTCAGACACTAACTGTCTTGCCCAAAAAATATCCGTTCCATCTTTAAAATAGACATTCACAACTGAAAGTCCGAAATTAGAGATCGACCGGATCTCCTCCACATTAGGAAGCCCATTCATCGCGGATTCAACAGGATAGGTCACCAATTGCTCGACTTCCTCAGGCGCCAACCCTTCTGTCTCGGTAAAAACCTGAACTAAGGCCGGGGTCACGTCCGGAAAGGCATCAATCGGCAGGCGGTCATAAGCAAATTTTCCAAAAACACATATGGCCACAAAGGCCACAAAAACAAGAAGACGGTTTTTTAAAGATGCGTCTATAATTCTATTGATCATCATCAAACTCCCTGATTAGTAGTTATCCCTTGGCTCTATTGAACGGAAAGGTTTGGTCAAATCAATGGCCATGCCCGTCTCCAAAAGATTCTTTGGCTTGTTCGCTCTTTAAATTAAAACTTCCTTGAGTCACAACGTGTTCGCTTTCCTCGACACCCTTTTTTATCTCCACATAATCGCCGAAGCTTTGCCCTAAAGTCACTTCTCTTAAAGCAAATTTATTTTTACTTCCCTTCACAAAAACAATATCCTCTCCGTTAAGTTCCTGAACCGCGCTCCGGGGAATCGCCGAAACTTCCTTATCAGAATCATAGATCAACTCTCCGGACACAAACATTCCTAAACGTAGCAAATGTTCGGAGTTATCAACATTGATCCGCACCTTTATCGCCTGAGATTCCTCTTCCACCTGAGGAGAAATATAAACAACCTCACCTAAGAACTTTTTGCCGGGAAAGGCAATGGATTCAATTTCAGCCTTTTGTCCGACCTTTACAGAACCGATATCCTTCTCATACACATCCACCGTCACTCGCAATTTATCGATGTTGACAATACTCATTAATGACTTTAATCTATCGACATGATCTCCCCGCTTAACATAAATAGCCAAAATGACCCCGGTGCTTTCCGATAAAATATCCTGAATACTGCCGTCAGATTTACGGATGGTTAACAATGCGCTTTCTTTTTCAACCGTAGCCCCTAAGTCCACATGAATCTTTTCAACAATACCGTCATCCGCTGTTACATAAGAGTGTTCTTCTGTATCCTTGGCTACTTTACCAAAGACCTTAAGACGATACTCCACAAGCCGCTTTTCAACCGTCGCGGTTTTTAATTGAATCATCCCCTGGGCTTCCTCGTCCAGCTCAATGATACCCTCTTCATGACCGGCTTCTTCATCTTCGCCATGCTCATCTCCCTGTTCTTTTTGGTCGGCATGTTTCTCCTCTTCAGCCTTGGAACAACTCATCGTTGGCATGCTAAGCACAACGGCAAAAAGGCCCACGATCAGGATTTTATTGATATAAACAAAATGCTTTTTCATTTCTTTTTCTCCTGTGTAAATTCTTGTGTTTTACCAATGGATTGCTCTAAATCCGCTAACCTATGAGAATAGTCGGTCAGGGCCTCAAGATATTCCTGTTTTGTTTTTTGATAAGAAGCTATCCCCTCTAAATAAGTCAAGAATGGCGCTTCCCCTTCCTCATATTCAATGGTAATGATCCGCAATAATTCATTGGCCTCTTTAATAGAGTCCTCCAAATTATGGACGGTTTGAAAGGTCAGGTTGACATTTTGAAAAGCTTCGTAGACCTCAAGCTCTACCATCCTGTTTAAGGCTTCAAGGCGAATCCCGGCTGTTTCTTTTTCCAGCTTGGCGGCTTTGACATCTCCTTGATATTGATGCCACAGCGGCAATTCAAAAGAAATCCCCGCGCCCGCGTTGTACAATTCATCTTCCCGATTCGCGAAGCCACTCACCGTGACATCCGGTAATTTCTGGCGTTGGGCGAGTTTAAGCTCTTTATCACGTTTAACAACTTCCTGCTGTTGGCTCAAAATTTCCGTATTTTGAGATATGGCCATATTAAGGTATTCTTTCAAAGTTTTCGCGATGGCCTTGGGCGTGAGGTTATCCTGCAACTTAATAACCTCATTCATTTTTCTGCCCAAAAGAATATTTAATTTTCCAAGAGCAATGCGAAAATCATTTTCTACCTTTAATAAACTGTTTCTGACATTAGCAGCTTCTAGTTTTGCCCTGGCCAATTCGTGATTACGCGCCTTGCCTGTGTTAAACCGAACCTGGACCTGATCCAAAAGCCTTCTGGCGATATTCAAATTTTCTTCTGCCAGCTCAATACTTTTCTGTCCAAGAAGGGTTTGAGCGTACTGCTCTTTGATCTGACGGTAAACGTCTAACCACAACTTCTTATATTCCAGCTCTGCCTGAACCACTTCATCTTTGGCAATACCGATTTTTAGCCCCTTCTTTCCCCACAATTCCAAGGGTTGCTTCACTCTTCCTTCACCCTCAAGCACGCGCTTGTCATATTCGTTTTCACCGGTAAAGTCCTTACGTAATTTATTAACCTCAAATTCGATTTCCGGATTGGCAAACTTGCGGGATTGACGAAAGCGTGCTTTCTGTATTTCGACTTTCTTGCGCGCCTCCAGCACCTCTGGATTATTTTGCGATGCGATTGAAAGAGCCTTCTCTAAAGACACCACCTCCGGTTGCTCTTGCGCCGGCAGAGGCACAATAAGAATGGCCATTAGAAATAAAATAATAAAATTAATTCTTAAAATAAGGACAATCATTATCGGCACCTCATAACAATTTTTTTAAAAAGAAATCAACTTAACTCAAAGGATATTTAACTTTAAGAAACAGAGGAAAGGGTGAAACTTTTAGGCGGAAATAATTGGGGGGCGTTTGTGGACAAGAATGGTAGGATTTTCGAAGGATAAACTGTATGCGGTGGTCGTTGTGAACATCGGGGGCACTGCTATGCTGGGAGTTTGATTACTTGGGGGAATAACATGATGACAACAGGTATGACAGACCAACACACAGTTGTGCTCTGCGGAAGGATCGGCACAAAATCCATCCAAAGGCAGAAAGGACAAAATCATTACAACAAAAAGTAATATTTGGAAAATTTTTTTCATAATTTTTTGTAGTTTATAATTTAAATCAAATTTGTCAAGATTTTCCTTATCTTTTTTGCTCGGGCTTACCGTTAGCTAAATTCAGCGGCCCAAGTGAACGGGCACGCATTTGCCCCCCCAGATGCCGGGCTTTTCATCAAAATGTCCCGCGCACACAGCGCCGCAGGTGTCGCAGTGATTTTTGTTCTTCAAGTGGTAGCCCCCTAATCGATACCAGTCTCGCTCAATCAACACCTGGCCGCAATGATGACAATACGTGCTGGCCCCTTGGGAATCGTGGACATTGCCTGTGTAAACATACCTGAGCCCTTTGGACAAAGCGATGGCGCGGGCACGGGTTAATGTGACCGGCGGGGTCGGCGGATGGTCCAGCATTTTGAAATCCGGATGAAAGGCGGAGAAATGCAGGGGCACATCGGTCCCCAATTTCTCAGCAATCCACTGCGTCATGGCATGCAGTTCCTTGTCGCTGTCGTTTTCCCCGGGGATCAATAAATTCGTAATCTCCAGCCAAACATTGGTCTGCGTTTTTAAATAAACCAAGGTATCCAACACCGGTTGTAAGGCGGCCAAAGTGATTTTTCTGTAAAAATCATCGGTAAAAGCCTTCAAATCAACGTTGGCCGCGTCCATCCGGCGGAAAAACTCCGGACGGGCCTGTTCCGTGATGTACCCGGCGGTAACTGCTACGGTCTTAATCCCCATTTCATGGGCCGCCTCAGCCACATCCATCGCGTACTCCGCGAAAATCACCGGGTCATTGTACGTAAAAGCGATACTCGCGCACCCCAGGTTCTTGGCCGCCTGGGCAATCTCCTTCGCAGAGGCCGCGTCCGTCAAACGGTCAAATTCCCGTGATTTGCTGATATCCCAATTTTGACAGAATTTACAACCGAGATTACAGCCTGCTGTCCCAAAAGAAAGAACACTCGTCCCCGGGTAAAAATGGTTCAATGGTTTCTTCTCAATGGGGTCGATGCAAAAGCCGCTGCTGCGGCCATACGCGGTTAAAATCATCCGGCCGCCGACATTCTTGCGGACAAAACAAAATCCGCGCTGTCCCTCATCCAGGGTGCAATAGCGCGGACACAGCCCACAGCGGATCCGCCCGTCCGGCCTCTTTTCCCAAAATCGTCCCCGATAAAGATCGGAATTCGTATTTCCCATGATACACACCCCCTCTGCTCAATGGCGGAATAGTCGATCAATCTCCCACTTTTATTCTAATATGTCCCTTGAGATAATGCATCAAGTAATCCTGACGCGATCCTGACGCGTTATCTCAGCCTGATCTCCAAGAAATTTATTGACATTCCCCCTCGCGCGTTTAATATACCTACAAAACTTTTGAAGTTCACCTTCGCCGATGAAAAAATCCTTTAACCCCCAATTCAACACACCCCCTGAAAACTTTTGCAAAGAAGAGTTCGTTAAACTGAACTCACGCGGTCTAAGAGGAGACCTTTATCAAGAACTGCGCGACGACAAGCCGGATATCGCCTGGGAGTCGGAACAACTGGCTAAATCGCACGGGATTTATCTGGAATACAACCGCGCCATGTCCGGAGACGAAAAAGAATGGATCTACATGATCCGTTTCGGCATCCCGGGCGGCGGGCCTATTTCCCGAAGCCAATGGCTGCTCTTCGATGAATTATCTGAAAAATACACCGTTGATCCCGAGGGCTCATCCTCCTTGCGTTTAACCACGCGTCAGAACATTCAATTCCACTGGATCAAAAAACAAAATCTTATTCCCATCATTAAAACACTCGCCGAAGCCGGCCGCAACAGCCTCAACGGCTGCGGCGACAACATGCGTAACGTCTTGGGGTGTCCACTCTCGGATCATTCGGATCTCTTTAACGCGCGCCGATGGGCCCAACGGACCGGCGAATATTTCCAGCTTCCCCTGGATCCTTTTATCGAAATCTTTGCCGTTGACCCGCATCGGGTCGATAAACCCGCCGCCTCCTTTGCGTACGGGCCCAATTTGCTCAACCGTAAATTTAAGATCGCCTTTTCCGCGATCCATAAAAACCCGCTTACTGGACAACTGGTGCCGGATAATTGCGTGGAAGTCTTGACCAACGATGTCGGCGTCGTGCCTATTGTCGAAAATCATGTTGTTAAGAAATTTCAAATTTATATCGGCGGAGGGCAAGGCGAACGCAACGGTAAACCCTCGCTGGCCTGTTTAGCTCAACCGCTGGGCATTGTCGCCGAGGATCAGCTCCTGAAGGTCCTGGACGGCATTGTGCACGTTCATCAAGCCTACGGCGACAGACAAAATCGCGTCTGGGCACGTCTGAAATTTGTCGTGAAGAAGATGGGCATCGCGTGGTACCGGGATCAAGTCACGGCCAAGGTTGGTTTTTCCCTGGAGCCACCCGACTCGACTCTCGACATCGGAGACCGCCATCTGCATCACGGCTGGCATCAGCAACCGGACAACGGGTTGTTCACCTTCGGTGCCTTTGTGGAAACCGGCCGGATCACGGACGCCGGCCCCAACGGCCGTCTGAAAACCATGGTTCGGGAGATGGTCAACACCTATCCCGTGGACCTGATGATTACGCCCAACCAGGATCTCCTTTTTACCAATATCCCGCCCACAGACAAAGAGTCCTTTGAAACAGATTTACGGCATTACGGCTATGGGTTTCGCAATAGCAAACCTTATTCCCGTTTAAGAGTCCTTTCCGGAGCCTGTGTCGGTCGGGACACCTGCCGTTTGACTTACACCGACTCCGAGCGGTTTGAACCGTTTTTAATCGATGAACTTGAGGCCATGGGATGGGGAGATCTGGCGGAATCGGTGGGGGTCACAGGATGTGAACGGCAGTGTTTTCGCCCCGCCACCAAATCAATCGGTCTGGTGGGCAGCGGGTTTGAACGGTATCAATTTGTCTTGTTCGGGGACGAAACCGCCCGCGTCCAAGGAACGCCCCTCATTGCGAGCAACGGCGAAGAGTTGTATCTGCGCTCAGTCCCTCGGGAAAAGGTGGCCCAGGTGATCGATGTCCTTTTGAAATTCTACAAGCGCACCGCGCAACCAGGCGAGGGCCTGGGGGCGTTTCACCGCAGGATCGGCGCCGACGCCATCATCGGGCATCTCAAAGAAAATCCTCTCACGGCACAACTCATGGACAAACCGTTCAACACCGATTGCATGATTGTCTGACCAATCCCCTGTCGCCGGGGTATTCGTCCCTGATCCCTTGGTGTTTACAGGACCGCCACGATTTCCTGCAACGACACAAATTTCTCCCGGGGTTTGCCTAAACATTTTCCGCGTTCCATCTCGACGGCGTCAATTTTTTTCCAATCCGCAAAACTGATCACGCGCCCTTTTTTTTCCAGGAGAAGACGCGCCAAGGCGTCCATGTCCTGACTCTCGCAGGGTTGTAATTGAGGCATATCTTCCAAAAGATGCTTCACCGTCTCCTGACTATCGGCTTTGTTTGTTCCAATAACTCCCGACGGCCCCCGCTTAATCCATCCCGTCGCATAAAAACCCGCCAGGACTTGATTCCCCTCCATCACCCGCCCCTGGCTGTTAGGGACAATGCCCTTTTCTTCGTTGAAGGGCAACCCTCGCATCGGAATTCCCCGGTAACCAACGCTTCGAAATAAAATATCGGACGCGAGCTCTTCCTTGTCCCCAGTCCCTTTGGCCTTTTGCCGGCCCGCCTCGCCCTCCAAGCGGTTTTTCTCCAAAATCACTTTCTGGACTTTTCCCTGTCCCACAATTTCAACGGGGCTTCGTAGAAAATGGCAATAAAATTTCTTCCTTTTTGTTTTGGAGGCGCTCGAAGAAAGTTTCTTCAAGATCTCAAAATTTTTAATGGCGTGGACATTGGCCGGATCGCTTAATTCTTGCCGGCTGGCCTCATTGATTTCCATGTCCCTGGGGTCTACGACCGGATCACAATCACCGAGATCCCCAAACTCATCAATTTCCACCGGCGTAAACGCGGCCTGGGCCGGCCCCCGTCGGCCGATCATGTGCACTTCCTTGACGCGGCTCGCGGCAAGGAGATCCAGGGCGTATCCGGCGATGTCGGTCGTTTTTAATTCATCCGCTGTTTTACATAAAATACGGCACACATCGACGGCCACATTGCCCTGTCCGATAACGACCGCCACCTCACCGGATAAATCAAAGCGCCTGTCTTTATAATCCGGATGGCCGTTGTACCAGGCCACGAATTCCGTGGCGGTATGACTGCCGGGCAAATCCTCTCCCGGGATGCCAAGTTTTTTGTCCGTCTCGGCGCCATAAGCCAAAATAACGGCATCAAAAAATCGCTTCAATTCCCCCAAGCTGATGTCCCGGCCGACGTTCACGTTCCCCCAAAAAGCGAATCCTTTCTTTTCCGCTATCCGTTCATAGACTTTGATGACGTTCTTGATCTTCTGATGATCCGGCGCGACCCCGTAACGCACAAGGCCGTAGGGAGACGGCAACCGGTCAAACATATCCACCCGCACCGGCACTTGTGACGACAATAACGCGTCCGCGGCATAAAAACCGCTCGGCCCGCTCCCGATAATGGCCACCCTCAAAGGTCTTTGGTTAGTTCCCAGCTCTTCGGACATAATAGTCTTCTCCTCTTTAAGTTAACAGCAGGTTATCCTTCCACCGGACTTCCTCAAAAGTGCAGTGCGTGGGTCAATAAACGCGTTTGGGTTCTCATCCTTACATTCGATCTTCTTCTTGTCAAGGCCACAAACATATATTTGCCCGTCATCATGACCAATCATTAAAAAATTTCACGTTGACATCACTTGTTATTTTGTTAATCTGGTTGCGTCTGCAACATTAAAAAATAGTACGTTAAAAAATTTCGTTAAGGAGACACCGCATGCGCATCGGAGTTCCCAAAGAAACGCACCCAAACGAACCGCGGGTCGCCCTGATCCCCGCTTCCGTCGCTCGATTAGTCGCCATCGGGGCCGATGTCGCGGTTGAACCGGGGCTTGGTTTGACCATTGGCTTTTCCGACAAGGCGTATGAAGACGCCGGCGCCAAAATTTGTGAGAGAACCGCGCTCTTCTCTTCGTCGGATATCATTGTGCGTTTGCGCAAACCACCCCAGGAGGAAATCGCTCCATTAAAAAAGAACGCCGTTCACATCAGCTTTCTTGATCCCTTCCATGAGGTTTCCTTAATCGACGCGTTGGTCCGATGTCAGATAAGCGCCATCAGTATGGAAATGATTCCCAGGACCACCCTTGCGCAAAAAATGGATGCTTTAAGTTCTCAGGCCAATTTAGCCGGTTACGCTTCCGTCATCCTCGCCGCTGAAAAGATGAATAAAATTCTCCCGATGATGATGACCCCGGCCGGGACGATAGCCCCAGCCCAGGTTTTTATCATCGGCGTCGGAGTTGCCGGACTTCAGGCCATTGCCACGGCCAAACGTCTAGGCGCCCGGGTGGAGGCCTTTGATACGCGTCCTGTTGTTGAAGAACAAGTTCAGTCCCTGGGCGCGAAATTCATCAAGATGGATCTCGGGGAAACAGCACAGACCAAAGACGGTTACGCCCAGGCCCTCACGCCGGAACAAATCGAAAAACAGCGTCAAGGGATGGCGAAGGTCTGCGCCAGGGCGGACATTGTGATTACCACCGCGCAAATTTTCGGCCGCAAGGCGCCTGTGATCCTGACCCGGGACATGCTGGCCCAGATGAAACCCGGAAGTATTGTGATTGACATGGCGGTGGAATCCGGCGGAAATGTGGAAGGATCGAAGCTGGATGAGGAAGTCGTGATCCACGGAGTGCGGATCCTGGGTTCAGGAAACCTGCCGGGTCGCGTGGCGTTTCATGCCAGCCAGATGTATTCCAACAACCTCACGAATCTGATCGAGGCCTATTGGAACAAAGAGACCAATTCCTTTGTCATCAACCTGACTGACCCAATTCTCAAGGGGTGTTTAATCACCCATAACGGCGAAATCGTGAATGAAACTATAAAAAACCTTCGATAGTAAGGAGCGCCTATGGATGCCACTATCCTAGCCTATGTCTTCCTTGTTTTTGTCCTGTCCCTTTTTCTTGGAGTTGAGCTGATTTCCAAAGTCCCCTCCATCTTGCATACGCCCCTGATGTCGGCATCCAACGCCATCTCCGGGATCACCATCGTCGGCGCCCTTGTCTCCGCAGGGACCGCCGAAAGCAAATTCAGTCTGTTTTTAGGGACCCTGGCCGTGATCTTTGCCATGATCAATGTCGTCGGAGGATATCTGGTCACGGACCGCATGCTGGCCATGTTTAAAAAGAAAGAAACGGCAGGTAAGCCATGAACTTAAATATTCTCATTGATATCTTTTATATCCTGGCGGCTATCTTGTTTGCCCTGGGATTAAGAATGCTCAACTCCCCGGCTACGGCGAGGAAAGGTAATCTTTTTTCAGCCGTCGGCATGCTCCTGGCCATCGTCGCCACCCTACTCGTCAAAGGATTAAGTTTTCAATGGATCATTGTAGGGGCCGTGATCGGAACGGCCCTGGGCATTTTCGCCGCGCAAAGAGTGGCGATGACCGCCATGCCCGAGATGGTGGCTCTGCTCAACGGATCAGGCGGACTGGCCAGCCTTCTCGTTGCCTCGGCCGTCTATCATCACCACCCGGAATCGGGCGCGTTAACCGCCCTCACCATTTTTCTTTCTGTCCTGATCGGCGGTGTCACCTTTACAGGCAGCCTCGTGGCGTGGGGGAAATTAAGTGAAAAACTTCCCGGAAAACCTATTCTGTATCCCGGCCAGCAGATAGGCAATATCGCTTTATTGATAGCGCTCCTGACCTGCGGAATCCTTTTCACCCTGAATCCCGCGGGAAACTACCCAATTTTTTTACTTTCAATTCTTTTTTCCCTTATTTTAGGTGTGCTGGTGGTCATCCCCATCGGCGGCGCCGACATGCCGGTGGTGATCTCCCTGTTAAACAGCTACTCCGGGTTGGCCGCTTGCGCCACGGGATTCGTGATCCTCAACAACATTTTAATCGTCGCCGGCGCGCTGGTGGGGGCCAGCGGCATTATCCTCACCCAAATCATGTGCAAGGCCATGAACCGATCCCTGTCCCACGTCCTTTTCAGCGGCTTTGGGGCCGTGCCTCATCCAAGGACCGAAGGGCCCCACGGGGAAGTCAAGGCCCTGAGTATTGCGGATGCCTATTTTATCCTTGAAGCGGCCCGTTCCGTTGTTTTTGTCCCCGGCTACGGCATGGCCGTGGCCCAGGCGCAGTACGCGGTCCGGGAATTGGCGAAACTGCTCGAGGCCAATGGAACAGAAGTCCGTTACGCGATCCACCCCGTCGCGGGCCGCATGCCGGGCCACATGAATGTCCTCCTGGCCGAGGCGAATGTCCCTTATGAGCAGCTTGTGGAAATGGACGCCATCAACAGGATCATGGAAACCCTGGATGTGGCGATTGTCATCGGCGCCAACGACGTCGTGAACCCTGCCGCGCGAAACGATAAATCCAGTCCTATTTACGGCATGCCGATCATCAATGTGGATAAAGCCAAGACGGTGTTTGTGATGAAACGTTCCCTGGGGGCGGGATTCGCGGGAGTCCAAAATGATTTATTCTATTACGAAAATACCCGTATGATCCTGGGCGATGCGAAGCAATCCGTTCAGAACCTCATCGCGGAATTCAAAGCGGGAAGATCGACATGACCTCGTGTTCCATTACTTTTGCGAAAGTCCGTAGTCCTGTGTCAACTCAATGGTAGATTGTTTGACACAGCACAACACTGCGCCTTTTCTGAAAAATATTTATTGAAAGCTAATTTGACGGCGCAGTGGAAATCATTTCATCGACACGAATTTATATACGTTTTCTACCTTTTAATGCGGATTTCCTTTTACTGACTTCCGCAAAAGCAATGAATCACTATGGTAGTCAGCATCTCGACCTCCGTCCGCTGGATGGTTTAATTCTATTCCTTGTGCGGAGGTCAATAGGCGCCCGGAGGGAAGCGGTTTTCTTCTTTCGGTCCATCAAAGAAACCCCGACGAGCGCATAGCTGGCGGTTGCCTTCCTTTCCACCCGAATCACTTTGACGCGGCCTTTGAAGATATCCAGGACGCCGGACATCACCACGCGGATTTCCAGGACATCCCCTTTTTGGTATTCCTGATCCGTGTAAAATGATAACCCGCCGATACTCATATCCTGGGTCGTTGATAAAAACGAATCCCGTTGCAGATCCTTGCGCTTGCTTTCCTTAAGACTGTATTCAATACTCAAGACCCGCCTCGCCCGGACCCATTGACGGCGTTCACCGGCCGCTTGTTTAACCACTGCTTGTTTAACCATGCGCTCCCTTCCTTTATAAAGATTTCCATGAAAGACCGAACGTTTCGGCCACCTCTTGAATGACCAACTCCCCATCGCGCATATTCACGGACCGTTTCAAGGCAAAGATATTCCGGACAGCTTTCTCATAACCGTTGTTGGCAAGTAATAAAATATACGGAAGTGTCGCATTCGTCAAGGCGTATGTGCTTGTCCGGGCGACAGCTCCGGGCATATTGGTCACGCAGTAATGCACCACCCCGTCGACAACATAGGTGGGGTTGTCGTGGGTCGTGGGACGGCTGGTCTCGCACGAACCTCCTTGATCAATGGCCACATCCACGATCACGGCCCCGGTCTTCATTTGAGACACGAGCTCACGGCTGATCAAACAAGGGGCCTTGGCCCCGCGCTTGAGCACACTGCTGATGACCAAATCCGCCTTCAACACACTGTCCCGGATCGTGTAACTGTTGCTCATCAGGGTATGGACATTAGGCGGCATGATCTCATCCAAATACCTCAAACGGTTGAGATTTACATCCATGACCGTAACATTAGCCCCGAGACCCGCCGCCATCTTGCAGGCATTGGCACCGACCACGCCGGCCCCGATAATCACAACATCCGCCGGGATCACCCCCGGGACGCCTCCCAAAAGGATTCCCCTTCCTTTCATAGGCTCCTCAAGATACTTGGCCCCCTCGTGAACGGCCATGCGGCCCGCCACCTCACTCATGGGCGTCAAACAGGGCAACTCTCCGCTTTCTAATTGAAGGGTCTCGTAGGCCATGGCGACAATCCGGGAAGCCAGCAGGGCCTCCGTCAATGACCGACTGGCGGCGAAATGAAAATACGTAAAGACGATCTGACCGGGCCTTAACAACGCGTATTCCCCTTCCTGCGGCTCTTTGATCTTGACAATCATCTCGGCCTCGGCATAAATCTCCGCCGGAGAATCCAGAATGACCGCCCCCGAGGCCTGATATTCCCCGTCCGTAATACCGCTCCCCAGCCCTGCGCCCTTCTCTAGGTAGACTTTATGCCCGTCCCGCTTGAGCATGTCCACCCCCACAGGTAAAAGGGCCACCCGGTATTCATTGTTTTTGATTTCTTTAGGGACACCGATAATCATCATGGAATAAACCTGTTATTTTTCTACCGTGGACCGAGCATTTCTTCCGGACGGACCAATTTATCAAAATCTTCAGGACTTAAAAAGCCCAAAGCCACGGCGGCCTGTTTCAAGGTGATATGTTCGGCGTGCGCTTTTTTCGCCACCTTGGCGGCCTTGTCATACCCGATATGAGGATTGAGCGCGGTCACGAGCATCAAAGAACCGTTGAGATGACTCTGGATTCTTTCTTCATTGGCCTCGATGCCCACCACACAATGTTCCGTAAAACTTGCGCAGGCGTCGGCGATCAGACGGATGGATTGAAGGAGATTATAAATGATGACCGGTTTAAAGACGTTGAGCTCGAAATTCCCGCTGGCGCCGGCAAAGGCGATCGTGGTGTCATTGCCCATCACCTGGACGCAGACCATGGTCATGGCTTCACATTGAGTCGGGTTGACCTTGCCGGGCATGATGGAGCTTCCCGGTTCATTCTCCGGTAAGGTAATCTCCCCGATGCCGCATCGCGGACCGGAACCGAGCCACCGGATATCATTGGCGATCTTCATCAGCGAAGCGGCGATGGTTTTTAAGACGCCGCTGAACTCCACCATCGCGTCGTGGGCCGCCAGCGATTCAAATTTATTCACCGCCGTGATAAATGGAAACCCGGTCAATTCCTGTATTTTCTTAGCCGCCTGGACGGCAAAGCGCGGGTGCGTATTCAATCCCGTTCCAACGGCCGTCCCCCCCAGCGCCAATTCATACATTCTCGGCAAGGCCCCTTCGATCCTTCTTAATCCATTTTCCAACTGCCGGACATATCCTGAAAATTCATGCCCCAGCGTCAGAGGGGTCGCGTCCATCAAATGGGTGCGTCCGATTTTGATGATATTTTTAAACTGCTCCGCCTTGTGTTTTAACGCCTCGCCTAATCGCGTGACCGCGGGGATTAACTTTTCATGGATCTGCAGAACGCTCGCGACATGCATGGCCGTCGGAAAGACATCGTTGGAAGACTGGGCCTTATTGACATCGTCATTGGGATGAATCAAGGTCTTGTTCCCCATTGCCCCGCCGGAAAGTTCTGCCGCGCGGTTGGCGATGACCTCATTGACATTCATGTTGGTCTGCGTGCCGCTGCCTGTCTGCCAGATCACCAACGGGAAATGGTCCTGCCACCGGCCCGCGATAATCTCATCGGCGACGTTGGCAATCAGATCCGCCTTCTGTTTCGGTAACGTCCCCAGTTCCTGATTCACCAGGGCCGCCGCCTTCTTGATAATTGCCAGGGCCCTGATCAGCTCCGGAGGCATCACCTCACCGCCGATCTTGAAATGGATTAACGATCGGGCCGTCTGGGCGCCGTAATATTTATCCGCCGGGACTTGGATTTCTCCCATGGAATCCGACTCTAAGCGATAGTTCATTTCTCCTCCTCCAACATTGAATTCAGAAATTATAAGACCATGTGTCTGGCGACAATCCTTTTAAAAGGTCGGGGTTCATGATTCATCATCGCGCCGAACTCCGTCAAGAAATCAATCCATTTGTCCGCGTCCACTTCGCCGTTATCCATAAAAAGAGCTGGGCTGCCGAATGCTAATTTCCGCAGGCTTTCTCTCAAACCCGCGGACTTGGACAAATCTAATAATTCTTTTTTGCTCTCTTCGTCCAGCATTTTATGCCTATAAATATTTTATTTTTAAATCATAAAATTCCTTGTCCAGACCAAATAAACGATAATACTCACTGAGCAGCGCAGCGTTCAAGGCGCTTCCGTGCAATTTCATGAAAGACTCAATATCCCCCATTTCTCCCCGAAAGCCGCCTGATGCTCTATTTAAGAAAAAGTCCCAAAGAACAAAAAGTTATTATTCAACTCATTAATCGCTAAATCACAATTTTTTGTGAGTCTTCCAGAATAAATCAAGATTGTCAATTTCTTTAATCTCATGTCCATCGGGTGCCATTAACACAACTGACCATTTAATAACACTCGCCCCTTTAGGTAATTTTCGTATCCCAACTACAGGATGACCATAATATTCATCTTTGGGGTATCCGCCGACAACATCAAGCTGGTGCGCATTGGATAATCTTTTTATATTACTGCCATCAAAATTTGCCCGATACAAAATAGCGTCAACTGCACAGTGTTGACTTAGAAAAAATATATAATTCCCATCTGGAGAAAAATTCAAACTATCAAAAGAACCAAGATAGTATGACATATTGGGATGGTCCGCGTAATTACTCTTTATTATTCGATGTTCATTACTACCATCCACATTCACAGCCCAGATTTCTTCACAATCTGAAGGCATCCAGCCCGCATCTGAGGTGCCAGGACATGGCTTAATCTCTCGAACGAAAATAATTTTCTCACGATCAGGCGACAGTTTTGCCCCGTAATCTTTCCCTTTGAACGTCAACTGAGACTCTTTATTATTTACATCACGAAAATAAATATTCTGATCTTTTTCATAAACTTCTTGAGCGCATGCAGAAATAGCCAAAAGAATCCCTATTCCAATACTGCACATAAGAATCGCTATTTTTCTTCTCATCTTTTATCTATCATCATTTACAGAACCATCATATACGATTTTACAAGTGTCTTTAGAAATCATATAAAACCCGATATTAAAAACCACTCAGGCCTCGTATTTTGTCGATTGCGCTCACGTTGTCTATGCTTAATATCGATTCCTTATTTTGTCACAGTAAAATGTCACAGCATGTCACAGTAGCGTGTCACAGTAAAACGTAGTGCTTGGTCGGATCAGTGGCGCTCTTGGCCACGATTTTAATGACCTTTTTCTCGACCAATTCTTCTAAATCCCTCTGAGCCGTACGCCGGATACAAGATGCGACAGACTGATACTCATTGACGGAGAGCGTGCTTTTAATAATAAGGTGCTTAACCGCTTTCTCCTGACGCTTATTCAAACCGATCTTCTTAATCTTTTGAAACTGGCTATCCTGTTTAATCAACTGTTCGCCTTTAGCCTGAATCTCGGTCATCTGCGAACGCAGGCCGTCAACGAAGTATTCAATCCATGTGGTCATGTCCATGTTATTCTTGCGGACGGTCTGGATGGCCTGATAATAGCTCGGACGGTCTTTGTCGTAATACTCCGAAATAGTAAAAAGGCGTTTAAAATCATAGCCGGTCTTGTAGAGGATGAGCGTTGAAAGAAGCCGGGCCGTCCTGCCGTTGCCGTCGATGAATGGATGAATATGCACAAATTGAAATTGAGCGATACCAGCCACAAGGATAGGCGACACATCCTCAGCCTTACTTACCCACTCCGTAAACTCCCGCATAAGATGCGGAACATCCAAAGGCCCGGGCGGAGTATAAACAACCTCACGTGTGCGGGAATTGACGACATAGTTTTGTATTTTGCGGTAATTGCCCGGGTCTGCGTTTTCGCCACGGACGCCTTTAACGAGAATCTTGTGAAGCTCCCGGACAATGCCTTCCGAAACCGGATCGTCTTTGCCGAGATACTTTGAAATAAAATCCATTGCCTTCTTGTAATTCAAAAGCTCCCGCTCATCATCACGATTTACGCCCTTGACCTTTCCACCTTCCAAGATGCTCTTGGCCTGCTCAAGGCTTAGGGCTGTGCCTTCAATATGCGTGGAATGGTGCGATTCAAGGATAAGCGCCTTTTTCTGCATGTCGGCGATCCAGTCGTCCTTGAGCTTAACCGCATCCAGAAAGCCCCGCACCCGCTCGATCTCAACGAGCGCCTTATTGATCTTTGGTGTGATATTAAATTTTGGGGCAAATGCCATCAATTACCTCTCTAATCCAAGCAAACGTTTAATTTCTTTAATTCCGCATCAATCGATCCGAGAATCTTGACTGAAGAAACATACTGAGAAGCATTCTCATCGGCATAAACACAGTCGAACGGGCGATACCCCATAACCCCATCGCAAAACCGCCAATGACGGCGTAACGGAATTCTCGCTTGAGAAACGTTTTAAGAGGAGTTCAAGGGTAATCTTAAAATCCATCCAGTGCCTATCTGCCGTCCTTGATACCCGTCAAGGCTTTTATGATATCTATGGGGATAGGGAACAGCGTCGTTGTGTTATTTTCCTTTCCGATCTCCACCAGAGTTTGGAGATATCTTAATTGCAGGGCCATGGGAGATTTCTGCATCATATCTGCCGCCAGACAAATTTTTTCCGCGGCCTGCGCCTCGCCTTCCGCGGCGATAATTTTGGCACGGCGCTCGCGTTCCGCCTCGGCCTGGCGCGCCATGGCCCGGCGTAAATCCTCGGAAATGTCCACATGCTTGACGGCCACATTGGACACTTTGATGCCCCAGGGATCCGTCTGTTTGTCCAGGACTTCCTGGAGTTTCTCATTGATCTTTTCCCGTTGGGATAACAGGCCGTCCAATTCCATCTCGCCCAGGATGCTTCTCAAGGTCGTCTGAGACATCTGAGACGTGGCAAACACGTAATCCTGGACCTCGATGATGGCCTTGATGGGATCCATGACCCTGAAATAGACGACCGCGTTCACTTTCGCCGAAACGTTGTCCCGGGTGATAATATCCTGCGGCGGGACATCCAGGGTGACCAGACGCAAAGAGACAACCACAATACGGTCGATCGGCCAAAGTGCCAGCACGATCCCGGGACCTTTTTCTTTGGGTAAAACACGTCCCAGACGGAAAACAACCGCCCGCTCGTATTCATTCAAAATCCTGACGCTGTTCATGAGCCAGACAACAAAAATAATAAAGACAATTAACGGCAAAGACATGTTTCTCTCCTTTCAAGAACCCTTTTCTACTTTTAACTTTAACCCTTTCACCTCAATCACCCGGATCTTGTCACCCGGACGAATCATCTCATCGCTCTGGGCGTTCCAGAGTTCCCCATGAATAAACACCGTTCCACTCTGCGCGGCGTTGATCTCGGTCCTGGCCTCTCCGCTTTCTCCGACGAGTCCCTTTTGTCCACCTAAAATACGCGCCCTTTGCGCGCGGATCACAGATTGCAAAAGGAATACCGATATCGCCGCCGTGGAGAATGAAACAGCCAAAATAACGGATTTCGAGACACGCATCACCGGATCCACGGAATCAAAAAGCAACAGAGACCCTAAAACCAAACTAACCAGTCCCCCCAGCGTTAAAAGACCGAACCCCGGGACAAAAGCCTCGGCAACCAGCAGGGCCATCCCCAAAATCATCAAGGCCAAACCGGCGTAATTCGTCGGCAACGTCTGCATACTGTAAAAAGCCAGTATAAGAAAAATCGCCCCCAAGACGCCGGGGACGCCGAATCCGGGATGGGTGAGTTCAAACAAGAGACCGTAAAATCCCAGGATCATTAAAATATACGCGATGTTGGGATTAGCCAGGATATTAAAAAACTTCTGACGCGCGTCCATCTCCTCTTTCTCAACTGAGGCGTCCTTCGTCTTTAAGACACGCGCCTCATCGCTATTCAACGTGATCACGCGGCCATCCAATTGACGCAACAGATCATCCAGATTATCCGCCAGGATTTCAACAACGCCTTTTTCCAGAGCCTCTTGCGCGGTAATCGAAGAACTCCGGGTCACACTTTCCACCGCCCACTCGACATTACGATGTCTTTCTTTGGCAATGGCTTTAACAAAGGCCACGGTATCATTGAGAATCTTACGGCTCATGGGATCCGCATCCTGCGGGAATTCTTCCTTCTCCAGGGGAGACTTTGGGGTCGGGCTATCTTGCGGGGCCTCTCCGTTTTTCGTCACGGAGGGAATTTCTTCTTCCTCCTTCAGGATTTTTGTCTCTTGACGCGACGCTTTCATTTCCTTAATCAACTCTTTTAATTCGTCCCAGTCACCCTCCCTGCGCGAAACGCCTTCCGCCATCTGAACAGGGTGCGCGGCGCCGATATTCGTCGAGGGCGCCATAGCCGCCACATGACTGGCATAAGTCAGAAAAACACCGGCCGAACCCGCCCTGGACCCGCTGGGGGCGATATACACCACAATCGGGACTTTGGAAGTCAGCATCTTTTTCACAATATGCCGGGTGGAATCCAGAAGACCGCCGGGGGTATCCAGCATAATAACCAGACATTGGGCCTTTGCCTCGTACGCCCTGTCAATGCCGTGGATGATATATTCCGCCGTGATGGGATTGATGCCGGCATCATTGAGCTGGATCACATGGATCTTTGGGGAAGGAGGGTTCGCGTAAGACGTTTGAATGAACGGCAGGATCAGGCATGTCGAGACGAACAAAATAAGTACCACCCAGGGCCGAACCTTTATTGACCTCCGCGCGAGTAATGGAATTGGACCATCTTGCGGACGGAGATCGAGATTCCCATGCTTTGGTAATAAAATGTTTGCGTGTCCCATTATTTTTACGGAAGTGCTACCGTGTCCACTGAATAGTCGGACACGGTACAACACTGCGCCTTTTCTGAAAATATCTACTGACTTCCGCAAAAGCAATGAAACACTATGGTAGTCAGTATCTCGACCTCCGTCCGCTTGGTGGTTCAATTCTATTATTTGTGCGGAGGTCAATAATAGCAATGAATTTGACGGCGCAGTAAGTTAAGACTTGGCATTAATTATACCGCAAGAAATGCGTCAAGAGCCTCACGCCCGCGCCTGTGGCCCCATGGCCGAAATACATTCTCCCATCCCCTTCAACAAAAGCTGTCCCGGCGATGTCCAAATGAGCCCACGGGGTGTTTTCCGTGAACTGATGAAGAAATTCCGCCGCGGTGAGAGCTCCGGCGGCCCCTTTGGCAAAACCGATATTGCGGATGTCCGCGACTTTTGATTTTATCGCGTCTTTCAATTCCGCGTAAATCGGCAGGCGCCAAACGCGGTCGTCCGTTTGTTCCGAAGAACGCAATAATTGCGAAGCAAGCTGTTCGTCGGGGGATACCAACCCTGAATAATCATACCCCAGGGCCACCACACAGGCCCCGGTCAACGTGGCAATGTCGATCAGGCGCGACGGCTTGTAATTTTTAATCGTGTAGGAAATCGCGTCCGCCAAAACAAGCCGGCCCTCCGCGTCCGTGTTCCCCACCTCAACCGTTTTTCCGGCGTACCCTTTGATCACGTCCCCGGGTTTATACGCCTGAGAACCGATGACATTTTCCGCCAAGGCGATCACGAACAAAATATTCTTTTTGACATTCAAACTTAAAACATTTTTCAACACGCCCAGGACAGCGGCGGCCCCGCTCATGTCGGTCCGCATGGTTTCCATGCTTCCGGTCGGCTTCAAATTCAGGCCGCCGGTATCAAAGGTCAACCCCTTGCCGACCAGAGCCGTGGTATCATCCTTTTTCGAAGAACCGTGATACTGAACAATCATCAATTTCGGTTCTTTCTTGCTGCCCTGATTCACCGCCAGATGCAGGCCAAGCCCTTTGGCTTTCAGTTCCTTTTTGTTCAGAATCTCCACGGAAACATTTTTTTTGTCCTTAATGAGACGGCGGACGGCCCCTTCCATATACTCCGAGGTAATCACATCCGCGTTATCATTAATCAGATCACGGGTAAAATTGACCCCTTCACAAATGACCCGGGTTTCTTCAAAAACTTTCTTGCTGCCCGCTACCAGAAAAATATGCTTATCGTCGACTGTTTTATTTTCCGAATTTTCTGTCCGGTATTTCCGCCATGTATAATTGCCGATCAGAACGGCTTCAAGAACGGCGTTCATGACATCGTCGGTGGGGTCAGGGACGAGCATCTCAACGTTCTTGATTTTCTTGAGAAAAGAAGCCTGAAGAGCCTTGCGGACCGTCGCGCGCAAGGACATCAAGGTGAGTTCTTCTTTCTTTCCAAGCCCGGCCAAGAGGATGATCTTTTTACGAAAAATCAACGGGAAAACCTGCCCGCTTTCACCGGTAAACTGGTCCGTCGTGTGAAGGAATTCGATTTCTTTCTTTAACTCACCCGGAAAAGACTCAAGCGTCTTACCCAGGACATGATCTTGTTCTAAAAAAATCAAAGTGGCTTCCTTATCAAATACAGCTTGTGGTCGATACGTAATCACTGCCCTGCCCCTTTCTTCCATCCCATGATTTCAAATTATCGTTGTTCCATCGGAATATAATCGCGGACGCGCTCTCCCGTGTAAATCTGACGCGGCCGACCGATCTTGGATTTTGAATTTTCTTTCATTTCTTTCCAGTGCGCGATCCAGCCCGGCATACGCCCGATCGCGAACATCACCGGGAACATAACCGTCGGGATACCAATGGCGCGATAAATAATCCCGCTGTAAAAATCAACATTCGGATAGAGTTTTCTTTGAGTGAAATAATCATCCTTGAGCACCGCCTCTTCCAATCGGACAGCGATATCCAAAAGCGGATCATGAATGCCGAGTTTGGCAAATAGCTCATGCGCTTTTTCCTTAATAATCTTCGAGCGCGGATCAAAGTTTTTATAAACCCTGTGACCAAATCCCATCAAACGGTAACTATCCTTGGGATCCTTGGCTCTGTCGATAAACTTCTGAATATCGCCTCCCGCTTTTTGAATCTCTTCAAACATCTCAACGACCTGCTGATTCGCGCCCCCATGCAATGGGCCCCATAAAGCGCAAACGCCGGCGGAAATCGAAGCGAACAGATTCGCCCACGAACTCCCGACCAAACGGACCGTGGACGTGCTGCAGTTTTGCTCATGATCCGCGTGCAAAATAAGGACCGTTTCCAGGGCGCTGACAACTTCCTCCATCATTTTGTATGGTTGATGAGGGCTCGAGAACATCATGTGAAGAAAATTGGGGATGTACTCAAAATCTCTGCGCGGCGCGACGAATGGTTCTCCCATGGATTTCTTATACGTGTAGGCCGTGATGGTGCAGACTTTCGAGAGAAGTTCCGCCGCGGTCGTTCGAATATCTTCCTGGGTGGGCTCGGTGTTCAATAGTTCCGGATAATACCCGGAAAGAGAACAGACCATCGCGGAGAGAAGCCCCATGGGATGTCCGGTGGTCGGATAACCGTCAAAAAATTTTAACATATCCGGATGAAGATCCGCGTGGATCTTCAGCGAATGAGCGAATTCATCTAATTTTTGCCGTTGAGGGAATTCTCCGTAGATCAAGAGATACGAGGTTTCGACAAACGTGGATTTCTCCGCCATCTGTTCAATGGGAATGCCCCGATAACGCAGGATGCCCGTCTCCCCGTCTAAGAAGGTAATCCCGCTTGTGCATGAGCCGGTATTGCCAAAGCCGTTGTCCAAAGTGATATAGGAGGTTTCACTGCGCAGATTCGTGATGTCAATCGCCTTTTCATTTTCCGTACCGACGATAATAGGAAACTCAAACGTTTTTCCGTCCAAAATGATTTTCGCTTTTTCCTCCATAAAACCTCCCATGATAAGTTTCGAACTTTGAGTTGGGGCCGACGACCACAGGGTTCCATGACTGTAGCGGAAGTCAGTATATTATGAACGCGTCTTCTTTTCAAACATTATGTCAGCGGCGATCTAGGGGGGCATTACCTTTAAACAGACGCGGATTCTGGGAAATCCATGCGACCATCTTTTCAATCCCTTGCCGGGGAGACACCGTTGGTTTCCATCGCAGCAACCTTCCGGCGCGGCGGATGTCGGACACATAAACTTTCTGATCAAATTTCCGCCACGCACCAAAATTTATTTTGACATTCTTTTGAGTCACGTTTTTCAAAGCCGCCACCAACTCTAAAAGAGAGAGGGTATTTTGAGGACCTCCGCCGATATTAAAAACCTCCCCCTGCAACCCGCTTTCAATAAATTTTTCATACGCCCGGGCTAAATCCTCGACCCATAAGACATCCCGAATCTGTTTCCCGTCTCCGTAGATGGTGATCGGTTTTCCAAGAAGAAACCGTATCGCGAACCACGCCAGCCACCCCTGATCCTCGAAGCCGAATTGTCTGGTCCCGTAAATACAACTCATCCGGAACACCCCGCATTTCAAGCCGTACACATAAGCGTAATCCTGCGCGTAGAGATCGCCCGCCAATTTAGAAACACCATACGGCGTGTGTCCCGTCCGATCGATGCCGAAGTCCTCGCTGATCCCTTTTCCCCGCTTATACGCGTAGCGCATTTCCGTTTCACGGATCGGAAGAGAATTGCCGTTGTCTCCGTAAACTTTATTCGTCGAACAGTAAATGAAGACGCCCTTTTTATTTGTCAGACGCAGGGCCTCGAGGACATTCAGAGTACCGGTGGCATTAATCGCGTAATCTTCCAACGGATCCTCCAAAGAAAACCGCACCCCGGGCTGACCCGCGGCATGAATCACCACGTCCGGCTTTTCCCGTTTAAAGATGCGCTGCATTTCCGCTCGATCCCGAATATCCTTTTTAAGTAATTGAATATTCTTCAAAGTCTCCAGGTAATGCCAATTGTACTCCACGGACTTGTTTTTAGACCCGAATATTTTGGATCTCATGAGATTATCGACAACGACAATCTGATGTTTCTTCCTGGCAAAATACTCCGCGCAGTGCGATCCCACCATCCCCGCTCCGCCCGTGATCAATATCTTCATAGCGCTCTTTCCGTTTGTCGGATAATAGGTAAACAGTCTTCAGCGCAATTCAACCCTTGGCTGTGGTGTTTACCTTTACGTTTCATTATAAAAAATAATCTGGCTGCCGGAATTCTCAAATTGGAACTTCACTTCCAGCATGTTCTTGAACTTCTGTCTCACCTTTTCTTGAAACTCCGGCTTGACAAAAAATATAATGAAACCGCCGCCGCCGGCGCCTAATAATTTCCCGCCGGTAGCCCCCGCCTGAAGCGCCGCTTCATAAATTTGATCAATATCGACGCTGGATATCTTCGTCGTTAAAGAACGTTTAAGCTGCCACGACTCCTCCAACAACTTTCCAAAATCCTTTAAATCATGATTGCCGGATAAAATGTTCAAGGCCGCGTCCACCATCTGATACATCTGACGCAATTCATGGGTCTTGTGAGGGGTATTTTTAATCTGCTGCAGGGCGATCTCAGAGGCAATCCTTGAAAAACCCGTAAAATAGAGCATGATGTGTTTTTCTAAATCCAACAAACGTTCCTTAGAAATGATAATGGGTTCAACAAAGAAACCCCCGTCTTTTTTGAAGCTGATCTTATTAAAACCGCCAAAGGCCGCGGCAATTTGATCTTGCGACCCGACATGCTCCTTTAAGATGTCCCTTTCAATATGGATGGATTCTTTGGCCAATTGCGACTTTGTGATCATCGATCCTTTAAGGGCGTACAAAGAATGCAAAAGGCCCACCGTGAATGAAGAACTCGAGCCTAATCCGGTGCGCGCCGGCAAGTCCCCGTCGTGATGCAGCTCAATTCCCTTTTGGATCTTCATATAATCCAGACAGGCCCGCACGGCCGGATGCACAATCGTGTTGTTGTCTTTGGCCAATTCGACTTTTGAATAAACAATCCTGTGTTTATACTCAAAAAACGGGGGCAAATAACGGCAGGTCAAATAACAATATTTATCGATCGTCGTTGACAACACCGCCCCTTCATTGGCTTCATACCAAACAGGGTAATCTGTGCCTCCCCCAAAAAAAGAAATACGAAACGGTGTACGGCTGATAATCATACGCTGTCCTCTTGAATGATCCTTTCCATTTCTCTATTCAAACAATCACGTCCTCAACCTTCTTGAGTAGGATAAAATCTGAGACCCAATGGAGATAATGTGAAAAAAGGCAACAGCCGCTGCGACATAATGAATCTGAATCACCCAAAAAAGAAAAACACTGACGGCAGTGAGGAAATTTTATAGAATATATCTTTAATGATTTGTGTTGATTAATTCCAAAGACCCCTCTATCTCCTGATTTAATTCATCCATGTTCTTGGAGCGATCAGATATTTTCTGTTCAAGAAGCTTGTTTTTCTCCTGCCCGGCCTGAATCTGTTTCTTATAATCTTCTGTTGCCTCCTCGAGTTTACTCGTCAAGGCGTTAAGCCTCTTAATTTCATTCTCTAAAACGAATTGACTCTCTTTGATTCTTTGATCCAGAGTTTGTCGCGTTTCCTGATTCAAATTTTCCAGTTTGGCGATTTTTTCCTGAAGAGGAATTTTTGCCGCCTCTACTTTATCCGACATGCTCAATTGCGCCCTCTTAAGCTCATCGGTCAGCGACTTCTTTTCTCCTTCTAACTTCTCTAACCGCTGATTAAGATCGGCGCGTTCCTTATTGAGATTCTCCATCAATTGATTTCTTTCTTTTAATAATCGCTCCATGTTATTCACGCGTTCCTGCAAAACAACGAAGTCATTAGCCAGATTTATCTTAACTTGATCTGTTATTAGTAATTTATGTTGAAGATCCTTCTCGGATTTCTCAATATGGCTAATCAGTGAATCTTTGCTGTTGATCATTTCCTGCATCTGACCAACTTTTTCTTCCGCGCTCTTCAGAGAAGCCTCCAGGGGCATCTTGGCCTTAGCGACCCTCAACCCAACGTTGGATTCCAGATCGGCCTTTTGGGTTTTCAAATCTTGAAGCTCCATTTCGATATTTTGCTTCCCTTGTGTTAAAACCTCTATCTCTTGGGCAAGTTTACCTTTCTCGCCGGCTAAACCGGCTGATTGAACGTCTTTCTGTTTAACGAGTTCTGAAGTCTCATGCAACTGTTGTTCCAATACCGTGATCTTTTCCTGCAAAGAGACTTTGACCATTTCAACTTTATTCTGCCAAACAACTTTGATACTCTTCAATTCATCAGATAATTCTGCAATACGATCATTTAAAGAAGCCCTTTCCTTTTGTGTCATGAGCAATTCATTCTTTAATCCGGTTTTCTCATCTTCCAACTGCTTAAACAATTGTTCTTTTTGATTTAAGACATTAACACGGCTCTGAACATTCTGCTCTAATTTCAACATCGCCTCTATCAGTGGCTGTTTTGCCTCGGCGATCTGAGCCGCGACAGAGCCTTTGAGGCTGCGCCAATTTCCTTGCAATATCTCGGCATTCTTTAACAAATCGAAATTTTTTGCCTGAAGATAACTGATATCTCTCTTTAAAGTGTCATTAACACCTAAAATTTCTTTGAGCTTGTTTTCGCTTTCTAAAACCAATCCTTGAATACTCTGTTTTTCTTCCTCTAATTGGGTGACACTTTGCCGCAGAGGTTCCTGAACCTCTTTTAATTCAAGCAGCCTTTGGTCCTGAAGTTCCTTCATTTGATTTTCTAAGCCGGATATCTTCTGATTTAACGGTTGTCGCGTCTCTTCAACCTTCTGATTCATCAGGGCTTCGGTGTTCTTGAGTTTGTCCGTCAATGAAACGATTGTTTTCTCAAAAGCGCTCTTCTCTGATAAAACCGCGTTATAATTTTTGCTAAGGATGTCCTTGTCCCCTTTCAGAGTTTGAATAAGAGCTTCTTGATCTTGCGCTAACTGCCGACTTTTTTGAAGTTCCCCCGCGCTCATCTGAAGTGTTTTTTCTAAAAGCTTTTGAGCTTCTGTAATTTTCTGAGTTATTGACGCGCGCAGGTTTTCCAACGCCTCTTCTTTCTCTTTCAATTGATCTTCCACGGTAACTTTTTCCCCCTTCAAGGCAACAGACACCTTGATTAAGGCCTCTCGCTCTTTCATGAGATCTTCCGCGTAAACAATTTTTTCTTTTAAGAGGCCTTCAGAGGCTCTTAATTTTTCTTCGAGAGATTTTATCACGTCTTGAAGGGGAGCCTTGGCTTCTGAAATCTTCGACGGAATTTCTGACTCGACGGCCTTTGAGCGCTCATCCAAAGCCCTAATATTACTTTGTAAAACGTCTTTTTCTTGATTAAGCGCAACGATCTGTTGGGTCAGAGTCTCTTTGTCTTTAAAAACGCCCGCCATGATCTTTTCATTCTCACGGATAACATTTTCCTGGGTTTTGAGAGTGGCATTAAGATTTTGTATTTGATCCTTCAAAGGAGCTTGCGCCTTGGCAATCTCATCAGGAATAGAATCCTCAACTTGCTTTGCCTTGGCTTTCCAATCTTCAAAACTTTTTGAAAGACCGGAACTGTCTTGCTGAATTGCCGCATATTGCTTTGTCAAATCCTCATACTGTCCCTGGGCATCTCGTAACTGGTCGGCTTGATTTTTAAGAAGGGCATCTTTTTCCGCCAAAACTGTTTTCAGGGAGGCGTTCTCATTCTCCAATGAGGATTGGGCTGCCGCGATCTTAGTTGGAACGGATTTTTGGAGTTCATCCAATTGTGCCGTCCGACGCGTAATTTCTTGCTGCAAATCTTTGTTCTGATTCATGGCCTTTTCTAAATCGCCTTTTAAGGCCACATGCTTGCGGCCTAATTCTCCGACAGATTTCTCTTTTGATTTTATCGTCCCCTGGACATTGCTTAAATTTTCCCTAAGGGTCTTGAGCTCATTCTGCAAAGGATTTTTCGCCGCCTCTATCTGTTGAGGGATATTCGATTCTGTTTGAAGCAAGGCATTCTTTAACGTTATTTTGTCATTCTCACTTTTTTTCAATTCAAGACTCAATAATTCTTTGGCTTGAATAAGTTCATTGATGGCTGTCTGTTTTGCCTGAACAAGATTTTCCGTATCTAATAACCGCTTTTCCAGAAATCGGACACTTTTCTCTAACGGCGCTTTTTTCTCGGCAATATGAACTTGGATCGACGCCTGGGTTTCCTTAAGTTTGTTCACGGAATCCGAAAGTTCAAGACTCAAATCCTCGCGTTCCTTTTGGATTTTCTCCAAATCACCGGACAATAACGCCTTGGCTTGAGACAATTCCACATTCTCGGACTCCTTATTTTTTAAAGCCGCCTCTAAATTATCGCGCTGCGCTTCCAATTGAGTTATCTTGTTTTGAAGCGTCGTCTTGTTTTGATCCATTTGTTGAGAAGCCGAGATCTCCTGCTGACGCAACGTTTCTCTAACCAATTTCAGTTCTTGCGTAAGATCGGCATTCCGGCTTGTTCTGTCGTTGAGATCCTGGCTCAATTGGACAAGGCGCTTCTGAAAATCATTGATTTGAGATTCTTTTTGGGCAATCGATTTTCCTGTCTCAGATAATCGCGCGTTTAAATCTGCGATCTCCTTTCTCAGCGGCGATTGAATATCTTCCACCTGTTTGGCAAACGCGTCCTTTGTCTGACTCAATTGTGTCTGAATCGCCTCAAATTTACCGGCCAAAGCCCCTTGTTCCTCGTTTAAGCTCTTCAAGGCGTTATCCGCCGTCTTCTTTTCATTGGTCACCTTGGTTAATTGGCCCTGTCTGATGAGAAGATCTTCTTCAAGGGCATTAACCTTCTCCTTTAACATCTTGATGCTCTCTTCTAAAGGTTTCTTTTCTTCAAGAATGCGCTCTTGAAAAGAATTTTTCCTTTCCACGACTTCTTCCTGCAATAAATTCTTTTCATTGAATAACTTCGTCTGCTCTTCCTGAAGGGCCTTCATATCCTTATCCAGTTTTCTCATCGCGTGATCTTTTTCAACCAGGAGTTGCGTGGACTCATTAAATTTAGCTTCTAACGATTGCAATTGTTTCTTCAGCGTGTTTTCAGCGTCGGCAACTTTTTGAGGCAATAACTCCTCCGCAATTTTTATTTTTTGCTTTAACCCGGTCATCTCCGTTTCCAGGCCGGCCTTTTGATTTTGTAAATTAACTAAGGACGCATTAAGGGTGCCCTGTTGGCTGTTAAGATTATTGATAAAGGCCTCCCTCTCATGCATCAGACCTTCCGTCTCATTTAATTTTTCGACCAAAGCGGAATTTTCTTTCTCCAAAGGCAGTCTTACGGCATTAATCTTATTCTTGACAGAGGCCTCTAATTCTTGCAAGTGACCTTCTAAATCCTTAATCTTATTTTCCAAAGGCGCTTTAACCTGAAGCAATTTTTCCTGCACAGCCGATTCAGAGGCCTGAATTTTACTCTTATAAATCTCGAGTTCAGCCGCCAAGGATTCTTTCTCCTGTCCGTTTTGGCTGAGTTCCCGTGCAATATCATCTTTTTCTCCGGAAAGCCGCTTGAATTGAACATCCTTTTCTTTGATACTACTTTCCAGTAATTGCAAATTCTTTTCTAACTCAACGACCTTCTGCGCCAGTTGGGTCCTTGCCTTTTCGACCATGCCTGGAATTTCTCCTTGAGTTTCTTTCAATTTCAGGGTTGCCTGATCTAAGGCCAGACTCAGCCGATTCTTTACCTCCTCACTTTGACTAAGCTGTTGCGCCAGGCTTTCCTTCGTCGTCGATAACTGTTTTAAACTTGTCTCTTTTTCCTTAATCCCGTTCCCCAGCTCTTCAAGCTGTTTCTTTAATCCCGCGATCTCTTCGGCCAGCGGGCCCTTCGCCTTCTCGATCATCTCGGGTACAGACCCTTCAGTCTCTTTTAACTTCGCGGTTAATTGATCGAGTTCAACACTCAATCGTTGCTTTTCTTCTTCACTTTGCCCAAGCGTTTTGACGATCCCAGCCTTCTCTTGCGTCAATTGATTTAAACTCGTCTCTTTCTCCTTTATCCCGTTCCCCAGCTCTTCAAGCTGTTTCTTTAATCCCGCGATCTCTTCGGCCAACGGGCCCTTCGCCTTCTCGATCATCCCAGGCACCGACCCCTGCGTCTCTTTTAACTTTGCGGTTAATTGATCGAGTTCAACACTCAATCGTTGCTTTTCTTCTTCGCTTTGCCCAAGCGTTTTGACGATCTCGGCCTTCTCTTGCGTCAATTGATTTAAACTCGTCTCTTTCTCCTTAATCCCGTTCCCCAGCTCTTCAAGCTGTTTCTTTAATCCCGCGAGCTCTTCAACCAACGGGCCCTTTGCCTTCTCGATCATCCCAGGCACCGACCCCTGCGTCTCTTTTAACTTTGCGGTTGATTGATCGAGTTCAACACGCAACTGTTTTTTTTCTTCCTCGCTCCGGTTAAGTTGTTTTACTATGTCCGTTTTTTCTTTCTCTAATACGCTCAATATTCCTTCTTTTTGCTTTATGTCTTCCTGTAAACTTTTAAGAGTTGCCTGTAAAACATTGACCTGCTCGTTCCAAGAAGATTGAGACTTTGCCAATTCATCCGCTGATTCAGCCTCACTCATTTTCAACTTTTCTTTTAAAAAAATAATCTCTTGTTTCAAAGACTCTTGTTGGCTCCTCCCCTCATCGAGTTGAGTGAGGACATCAGCATGTTCTTTAGTCAATTTGGCTAAATTAGCCGAATACAATTGAACGTCGTTTTCCGAAACCTTTAACTTTTCCGAAAAGGCCTGAATTTTATTTTCCAGAGGGAGCTTCGCATCAGCCGATTTCTTTACAAACTCTTCCTCTTTAATCCTCAACGTCTCGCGTAGCCCGGCAATTTCCTGGTTGAGGGAAAGCCGCTGTTTTTCGCTTTGTTGAAATTGAAGCCTAACTGAATCTCTTTCTTGGGCCAGTTGATCCAGGCTGGAATTTCTACCGGCAATTTCGACATCAGTCTTTTTTAATTTGTTTTCCAAATCCCTTAATTTTTCCTCCAACCCCTTCGTGAGCTGATCGATTTTATCCGCGGCCCCTGACTTCTCAATGCCCAATTCCTTCTGTAAAGAGGCGATCTGTTCAATGAACAATTTCTTTTCATATTCCAAATTACCCAACTGTTTTCTTAAACCTGCTTTTTCTTGATTAATCTTTTCTAACTCCTCGCTCTTCTGTTTCAGCTCTGTTTGAACGGCCTCCACCTTTTCTTCCAAACTTTTAAGACGTTCCGTCAAAGGAGCTCTTTCCTTAGCCAGACGCTCCGGCATCTCGGCCTCAATGCCCTTTAACCGTTCCGCTAGACTGATGAGTTCTTTATTTATGACTTCCCGATTTTGTTCACTTTGTTTTAACTGACCCGCAAGGGACTGCTTATCTTGATTGAGGGTGTTTAACTCATCCGCCTTGGCCAAAACTGTTTGTCCGGCGGTATTTAATTGCTCACGCAGATGCTTAATTTCATCCTCCAGAGACGTCTTCGCCTGGGCTAGTTGGACAGTAAAATTTTCTTCATTAGTTTTCACTTTTGCTTTCGCGCCCGCCAACTCTTTAGAAATAGTTTCTTTCTCCTGCTTTGCTTGATCGATTTGTTTAAGAATCCCCTCGTTTTGTTTTAATAATTTGTTTAACCCATCCTCTTTTTCCTGGACATGACCTTCGGCCGCTTTTAATTGTTCTTCCATTGATTGAATCTTGGTCTCTAATAAGATCTTGGTGGTCGCCAGTTGATCCGACCATTGCTTTTCTTTTAGGCCGGCGTCATTCTTTAGACTGTCCATTTCAGCGCGGAGCGTTTTCTTTTCCTCTTCGCGTTGAGCCAATTGAAAGCTGATATCATTCTTTTCCTTATTCAAATTGTCTAAAACGGTCTTCTGGTCTTTAACCGCGGAGTCTGTTGCCGCCATTTTTTTTTCCAATACAACTATTTGTTCCTTCAGGGTCGCCTTCACCTTTGAAACCTTGTCAAAGCCCTCTGATTCCATCGTCCTCAATTTCTCTTTTAGAACCGAAACCTCTTGCTTCAAGAATTCTTTTTCTTTACTCGATTGCGTAAGTTTTTCTGCCAAGAAAATCTTCTCTTGCTCCATCTGCCATGTGGCCGACTTCATTTTCTCAATATCTTTGTCTTTTAGAACCAATTGATCATTCAATTGCTTGATGCTGGCTTCTAAAGGCGATTGAACTTCCTGGATCTTTTGAGAAAATGTCTTTTCTGACTCATCGGCTTGCTTTTTTAAAAGGTCGAATTCTTTGCTTAACGTCTCTTGCTGAGCCTTTAAATCATTTAATTCAACTTCAATAAAACCCTTTTCGCTGCTCAACTTTATGGCCAAATCATTTTTCTGTTTGATCTCAGTCTCTTTTTGCTGAAGGCCGGCTTGCAGATCGCCTATCTTATGTTCCATGGAAGCCTGAAGCGTTTTCATATCTTCCTTGTACGTCTTCTGCGCCTCATCGAATTGAACTCTTAAAACACCGATCTCTTTTTCTAAAGGAGCTCTGGCTTTGTCGATCCTTTCGGCCGCTTCCCTTTCGGTTGCCTGAAGTTGTTCAACCAGAGAAACAATGCGTTTTTCCAAATCGGATTTTTCAGACTGCGCATTTTTGAGCCGCTTATCGGTTTCCTCTTTCTTGACGGTAACATCTTTGATCGCGGCAGCTCTTTCATTAACCACACGCTCTTTCTCAAGAAGCTGACTTTCCAATAACTTTATTTTAGTTTCCAAAGGCGCCCTGCCGCCTTGAACTTTTTCATTAACACCCTTTTCGGCAGCGAGGATCTTATTTTGTAACACCTCTATCTGAACCTGGAATGGTTTTCCCGCATCTACAATTTCTTGAGATACCCGGGACTCATTTTTAGATAGTTCTTCTTTTGTAACGGCAACTTGCAGCTCCAACGCTTCTTTATCTTTGACAATTTTATTTAAATCCCCTCTTAGCATTTCTTGCTCATTCTGGAGTTGATCAATAAGAAAATCCTTTTCTTTGATCTGTGTCGCCGTTGCCTGAACTTCTGTCCGCAGATCTTCCACCTTCTTCAATAACGGGGCCTTCTGCAACTCGACCTCGGCCTCATATTTCTTTTTGGCTTCTTGAATCGTTTGTTCTAACGTGAGAATTTTATTCTCCAGCGGTGACTTGGCCGCGGCTATTTTCTGAGTCAATGAATCTTCAACGTTTTTCAATTTCTGGTTTAATTGGGATAAATCATCGTTCAATTGCCCCTGCTTCCGAGTACTGGCCAAAAGATCATGATCCAGCTTGGTTTTTTCATGAGCCAAAGACACGATTTGATTTTCCTTGTCCTGGATAATGTCTTCCATGTCCCTCAACTTCTTCTTTAAATCATCCATCTCACCTTTTAATGCCGACACCTTCAAAACAACATTCTGCTGATAGGAGTTCTCCGCGGACGACAATTTCTCTTCAAGTGTTTTTATTTTTTCCTTCAAAGGGGCTTGAACCTCAACGATTTTCTTTTCATGCAGGGATTCCGCTTCTTTAAGCTTGTTTTTAAGGCCTTCCAACTGTTCGGCCAGTTGTTGGCTTTCCTTTTTAGAAAGCGAGAGCTCTCCCGACAAAGAATCTTTTTCGCGTTTCAAATCCGTAGCGGCTGACTTTTGGGCCTGAACAACCTCCTGCATACTTTTAATTTTTTCTTCAAGGTCATGAACGCCCCGCTTATAATCCGCATTCTTTTCCTCAAGTTTTACTCGCGTCACTTCATCGCTTTTCCGTAATTTATCTTCCAAGTCTTTGATTTTTACCTCAAGTGGCGCCTTACTTTCTTTCACCAATTCATCTAGGGATTGCTTAGTCCCCTGGACTTTTTCCTTAATAGAGAGAAGCTCGCCTTCCAACTGTTCTTTTTTAGACAAAGCCTCGGCCAAATCCCGATGAACAGTTTGAAACTTTAAACTCAACTTTCTAAACTCATTTTCCTTCTCAATAATGAGGTCTTCGGAAAACTGCAACTTTTTCTCCAGGGAAAATATCTCATTCTTCAGAGGGATTTTCGCTTCTTCCATTTTATGAAAAAGTTCTGTTTGAGAAGCCTTGACTCTTTCATCCACACGGACTTCCATTTGATCTAATTCTTTTTTCAATGATTCAATCTTTTGCTCTAAAGGAACTCTGGCCTCATGTAATTGAAATTGGAGACTTAATTCATTATCTTTGAGCCTGTCCCGAAATATCTTTAAATCATTCTGTAAAGAAATCTTTCCCTGCCGAATCGTCATCACTTGGTTGATGAGAGATTTCTTCTGAAGGGTCAATTCCTTAATCTTGGCCTCGTTTTCAAAGGAATACACATCCGTATGCTGCAGTTTCCACTGAAGAGACATGATCTCTTTTTCAAGAGACTCCTTTTTCTTAATCATCTTATTAACCTCTTGGCGTAAATAATCCTTCTCGCTGATGAGATTCTCAATTTCAATCTCTTTGCTCTTCAGGATGCCTCCAAGATCTTCAAGAGAATCTTCCGTTGAGGCCACTTGGGCGATAAGAATATCCTGCGGTTCCTGCCGTCTTCCATCGCGGAATTGCCCGTTCCCAGTATCGACAGCCCCCCAACTCCTCCCTGGGGAGAACGGAAAAGATAATAAAAAAATAAAACCTAAACTGACATAAAATAAACGTTGACTATTTTTCATCGATCTTCTGATTCCCTTCCATGAGATTTGTCATAATTTCCAGTTTTTCCTTCAAATGAAGAATCGTAGTGCGCACGTTGGCCAATTGTCGCTGCTGATCTTCTTCCTCATTGATTTTCATGACTTTTAACTTATCCACATCGGTTTTAAGCGCTGTTGAAAAAATAACGTCTCTTGACCTACGCAGTAGTAAAGAACGCGCATGGGGAGAAAGACAACCAAAATGTTTTTTTACTTACGGAAAGCAGTAAGATAAGGATTCGTTTTAACATGAACCGTCTCTCAGGATTAAAATGATCTGTGGGTGATCAAAGAAGAATTAGAAATTAACTGACTTTCGCGCGAGTAGCACAAAATTAGTCTTGAGAAAGTAATCACTCTTGATATCCATCAACCGGGATATTCCCACTCAAACCAAACGTCTTCTTAAAATCTTTCGGAATTTCAATCTGTTCCTCATCATCATACTTTTCTTTTATATTAAGAATCTCCGGCAAAAGATCAAAAAAACAATCGACCAAACGAGGGTCAAAATGAAAGCCGCGACCTTTCTTAATTTCATCCAATGTTTCGACTACCGTCCAGGCATTTTTATACGGCCGCTTGTTCATCAGGGCATCAAAAACATCACATAATCCGCAAATCCTTCCCACAAGCGGGATCTCCTCTCCCTGGAGATTATGCGGATATCCCGTCCCGTCCCATTTTTCATGATGCGTTAAAGCGATTTCCCCCGCCAAATGTAAGAATTTAGAATCGCTCCCGGAGAGTAACTCAGCCCCAATCGTCGTGTGTGTCTTCATGACTTCCCACTCTTCGGGCGATAACTTGCCGGGCTTGAGCAAAATGCTATCAGGGATACCAATCTTCCCGATATCATGAAGAGGACTAGCGGCCAAGACCATTTCTAAATCCTCCACACTAAAACCGACGGCCTTAGCGATACACGCGGAATAATGACTCATCCGGCTCGTATGTAAACCCGTTTCCAAATCGCGAAATTCAACCGCTCGAGACAAACGTTCAATGACATCGAGCTGAGTGGCGTATAAAGCTTGTGTCCGTTCCTGCACTTTCTGCTCCAGGATTTTATTTTGGTCACGAATTTCATTATGGAGCATCCGGACCTCTATGAGATTGCTGATACGAAGAAGAACTTCAACCCTGTCGTAGGGTTTATGGAGAAAGTCCTTGGCTCCGGCTTCTAAGGCATTAAAACGGATTTCCGGGCTTTCTTCGCCGGAAATAACAAGAATGGGGAGGTACCCATCCTCTTCAATAAATTTCAATTGTTCCATTACCTTAAAGCCATCCATGTAGGGCATGTTTAAATCCAGCACAAGGAGATCCGGGGCCATACGCTCATAAAGGGCTCTGACTTCGCGGGAATCGGAGATGGAGGTAATATGACGATACCCCCCTTTGCGGAGAATCTCTTCTAAAAGACGAATACTCATGACCTGATCATCGACAATAAGAATTTTCGCCGATGCAAATCTGCTGTCTAAGCTCATAATCTATTTATAGTTGGACATTCGAGAAAAATTAAGAGGGTTTTCTAAAATTTTGAATTTAATATAACACAACACCTATCGCCTTTCTATAAACAATTCAAATAATTTTCTAATAAAATATAGATAATTTCACCTGAAAGGAAGGATCGGCGGTTCATCACGGGGCCTCAGATAAAACAAATTTTACCGGGATGCGAACCCTGGAAGAAATTTTTCTGGCTCCAATGTGGGCCGCGGCAAATTCCCACTTTCTGACAACTCTTAACGCAAAGTCATCCAGAATTTTATGTCCAGAACTTTTTTCAACAGAAACCTCACTGGCGCGCCCATCTTTTTTTACATTGACCTGAAGATAAACCGTTCCCTCCCATCCCAACTTCCTCGCCAATTTCGGATAGACCGGGGGCGGATTTATAATGGGCACTGGCTTAGTTACGGAGAGTGCCCCTTGAAAGGATTTACTTGAAACGGTTTTGGAAGAACTTCTTCTTGCAATGGATTGAGCAACTGAAGCTGTCTTGGTGGTGTTATTTTCCGTGTGCGCATTTTGAAGATAATGGCTGGAGACAACGCTTTTGAATACCTCTTCCCCTTGAACTTTCTGCTGAAAGTGTTTTGTATTCCCGATCTCTTGTTCCTTTCCCGGGGGATGTTCCGCTTCGACAATCTCAAATTCAATGCTATTGGGGGCTTCCCTGACGGCAAATATCGGTGCGGGTTGGCTTAAAAAGCCGATCTTAAAGATAAGCAAATGGATGAAAATCGAGAATAAGATAAACCGATAGAACCCGTTTGAACACTCCCTAAAGGAAGGAGTCATGGTTTGGGGGACGAAGGACCGCATTTTTTACATAAACCAAAAATTTCCAGCCGATGTTTTTTAGGATGGAAGCCAGAGGCTTCAGATAATTTGTGACTCAGTCTTTTTATGTTTTTATCAAAGACTTCAAAATGATATCCGCAATCCGTACAAATAAAATGAGCGTGGTATTCTCGTCCCATCTTTCGCTCAAACCTCTTGACGCCATCGTCAAAATCCACCTCTTCGGCCAAACCGCTGGAGACAATGAGTTTGAGAGTGCGATAAACCGTTGTAGCTCCGATTTCCGGATGTTTCTTTCTGACGATTTGAAAAAGGTCATCAACGCTGACATGCCTAGTAGTCGATAAGAACACCGTGATAATATAATCACGCTTTTGGGAATGTTTGAGACCTTTCTTGGAAATGTGTCGATCGAATATTTCTAATTCTTTGACGGTATCGTTTGTCATGTCGGCTTTAACGGAATCCCGTGGAAGGTGATTTTGGTGAAATGCTAACAGCCCCTATTCCCTCTGTCAATCCTAAATTCTAGCCCATCTAGGACTTATTCTGTATTTGATACCAAACCCCATTGACATCAATCCCTCCAGAAAAACATTCTTTCTTAAATAAAATATTCGGGATCAAGGGCAATGGCTTTTCTTAATACATCGATAATTTTTGTGACGGCAGTCTGAGTATTCTCCTTTTGAGACAAAACCAAATCGATCTGATCTATCGGGAAACGATTTTCCCCCACATTCACGACAATAGTTTTATTGGGTTGATTAAGGGATTTAAGCATACCTAATTCATATTCATCAATATCAGAAATACTTGTGATAAAGACAAGCCCTGCGTCTGTCAAGATATGAGACATATTCCCCAATTGTTGAATATGCTGCATTTTATTCAAAGTCCGATCATTCGAACTGGCCTCCGTTAATGATAATTCATTTGAAATTCCCAGGAAATAGGTAAATTTCCCCAAACCGAAAATGGACGCCTCCAATGCCTTGGCGATCTCTTTTTTACCGGTATCCGGATCCCCTATAATGACAATAAGCGCTGATTTATGCTGATACTTCAAGGCACGCTTAAGCGGCGTGATATCACTTCTGACCCAATTAAAATCCCTGGATTTTACATATTGACTTAAAATGGATTCTTGCTCAAAGACAGGTGACAGAATAATGCCTCCGCCGGCAATTTCATAGTTATCAACGATCACAAACCGTCCAGTTTCTGCAATATGATTAATGTCATCAAAAGCAACGGGTTTGAGCGTTTCCAGAATGCACTCCGCCACATCATGACGATCAACCTGAGACTTATTACCGATCGAAGATAACTCGGAGGCGTCGAGCACACTAATTATATTCACTAATTCCACAGGCACCTGCTGAGTGGTAATCTTCAATTTATAATCTTTGCCCTTGATCAACGGTTCTTTGCTCATCCAAAAGATGTTGGCTTTAAATTTAGTCGTGACATGCGGCCCTTGTTCCCCTTTTTTGCACATAATCTCCCCGGGACGAATGTAAATTTGCGTCTGGAACGTAACACCCGTACTCTGACCCGCATAAGCCTCAGTTGCCTTTTCCACATTAAAACCTTCAATCGTTTCAATACGGGAAGTCTTGTACGACGGGAAAAAAACAACCTCTTCTCCCACGCTCACAGTGCCGGATTCAATACGACCGGCCATGATTCTTCTTTCATCACCTTCCGCGGTAAATTTATAAATATCCTGGATCGGAAATCTTAATGGCCTGGCGTAATTAGGGGCCGCTTTAGAAAAGTTATCCAAGGCCTCCATCAAAAAAGCCTCCTGATACCAAGGCATTTGAGGTGAAATCGAAATGATATTGTCCCCCTCCCGAGCGGCGATAGGGATAAAACTTTTTGGCTTGATGTTGATCTCTTCTAAAAAAGCCGAATATTCAGATTTGATATTTTCAAAAACCTCCTGGCTATAATCAACCATATCCATCTTGTTCACACAGACCATGAAATTCTTTATCCCTAAAAAAGACATCATGTACCCATGCCGCTTGGAGTTTTCCCGTATCCCTTCTTTGGCATCTATGACAAGAACCGCCGCCTCAGCACGGGCAGCACCGCTGATCATATTTTTTAAGAATTCAATATGCCCCGGGGCATCGATAATAATATAGTCGCGTTTCTTCGATTTAAAAAAACACCGCGCTGTATCAATGGTGATCCCTTGGGACTGTTCATCTTTTAAGGCGTCCAGTAAAAAGGCGTATTCAAAAGGCTTGGCGTTTCGAAGGCAATTAGCTTTCACAGCCTCCAGTTTCCCTTCCGGCAAGGAACCCGTGTCGGCCAACAACCGACCCACTAAAGTACTTTTTCCGTGGTCCACATGACCGACAATAACGACATTCATCTGTTCTCTAAGTAGGCTCATCTCTAACTTCCTTAAACTTTTTCAATAATGATTATTGAAGTGATGGTCTCATTACATATATCCGGTTCGTCTCAAGGTCTCAAGCCCACCGCCATCTTCTTTATCCTGAGCGCGGCCCGAGCGTTCAGCGATATTGGCAAACTTGCCTGTCCTTAATTCTTCAACGATATCGTGGACATTTTTGGCCGTGGACTCAACGGGGAATGTGCATGGATAGCAGCCGAGCGACCGATAACGCTTGCCGTTTCCCTGATCGAAATAGAGTTTTGTGATAGGAATATTTTCACGTTCAATGTATTCCCAAATATTCAATTCTGTCCAGTCCAAAAGCGGATGGATCCTTAGATGTGTGCCGAGGGCAAAATCCGTTTTAAATTGATTCCAGAGTTCCGGCGGCTGATCCCCGACGTCCCAATCATTATTTCTATCCCGGGGAGAAAAATATCTTTCCTTGGAACGGCTGCCTTCCTCATCCGCTCTCACACCCACAATCACGCCGGTATAAGGCTCTTTATTCTGATCAACCTCATATTCCCCTGTCCTGTGATTCAACCGGTAGCGCGGCCAATCGCCGGCGAGCGTGTGTTTCAACGCCTCGGACTTTAATAATTTGCAGCATTGCAGCCGATCAATGGCCCCCTCTGGAAAAGTCCTTTTGGCCGTAAGGGCATCTTTATTCTGACCAAACACCATATTCAATCTCCACTCCCTCGCCAACCTGTCCCGGTACTCAATCATCTCAGGAATTTTATAACTTGTATCGATATGAACGAGAGGTAACGGGACATGACTGAAAAAAGCCTTTCTCGCCAGCCATAACAAAACGGTGCTATCCTTGCCGATAGACCAAAGCATCGCCAGACTCTTGAACTCCCGATAAGCCTCTCGCAAAATATATATGCTCTGCGACTCCAACACATCCAATTTGGACATGACTTTGTTCATACGCCTACGCCTCCTATGGCTTGGGCCGATTGGGGTTATCGTGCAATCCACATTCCTTTTGTTCAGGAGCTTCCCACCACCATCGACCCGCCCGGATGTCCTCCCCTTTCTTAATTGCCCGTGTACAACCCGCGCAACCTATACTGACAAATCCTTTTCTGTGAAGAGGATTAACATCAACATGGTTCTCTTGAATATACCTTTGAAGATCCTCCAGCGACCAGGACGCCAACGGATTAATTTTTATTTTTTGATTGGCAACGTCCCACTCAAACGTTTCAACCGCGCTTCGCGTGGCCGCTTGGGAACGGCGCAACCCGCATATCCACGCATCCGCGGACTTCAAAGCCCTTTGGAGCGGTTCAACCTTTCGAATCCCGCAGCATCGTTTTCTATTGTCCACACTCTCATAAAACAAATTAATCCCGTAACTCTGCACCATCTCTTCAACCGCTTCCGTTTCAGGATAGTAAATCTTGAATGTCATAGGATAGCGTTTCTGTGTCCTGGCTAATAACTCATAAGTCTCTTGAAACAACCGTCCGGTATCCAGCGTAAAGATTTCAATGGCAGGGGCTATCTTGGAGATCATATCCGTAATCACCTGATCCTCCTCCCCCAAACTCGTGGCAAAAACCAACCTGTCGCCAAACTCTCCATAAGCGCATTGGATGATCTCTTGAGCCGTAGAGTTTTTAGTCTTTTCCAATAATTCTTTAATCTTATTTTGATAGGTCATATCTTTGTCTCACTTTACTCGCTTCCAGAATTACGTTATCATATCTCTCAAAATATTCACAAGAAAAATTTTTGACGGTGCTGTCACCTACAGGACTTACTTATGCCGCCAGGACTCAACCCGATTCTTTCGACAGAATTTTCACTTTCCAATCTGGCCACAAGTTTGGCATTACCGGAGGGCATGGGATAATTGCTCAATTCCTTCAAAGTCACCCATTGGTGGGTTTGATCCCCAGAAGGATAAGATTTCAGTTTGCACCTAAAGACATAAAGATGCACCCGAAAACTGGTATAGAAATGACGCAAATTCATAATATGCTCGGCTTTTTCCAGCTCACACCCTAACTCCTCTTTAATCTCTCGTCTTATTGCCTGCAGAGCGGTTTCTCCTTCCCCTAATTTTCCGCCGGGGAATTCCCATAAATCAGCCAGAAGACCGTGCGAGGGCCGTTTTTGAATAAAATAGTGTCCATTCCTTTCTAGAATCCCTATAGCCGCGGCGATGTCTTGAATATTTCTCTTCTTCGGAGTCGGAATGATCTCTTGAACCCCTTTCCTATACGCCGCACAGTTTTGTTTGACGGGACAAAGTAAACATAAGGGTTGACGATTCCGGCAGATTAAAGCGCCTAATTCCATTAACCCCTGATTAAAAATCCCTATATCCCTGTGAGGCATCGTTTGATGTAAGAATTCCAGAATCCGCTTGTCTTGTGTTGTATCCGCGCATCCCTTAATCGCCAAGACACGCATGATCACCCGCCGGACATTGGCATCGATAATCGGATACCGCTTGTTAAAGGCAATACTTAAAACGGCCCCGGTTGTATACGGCCCAAACCCGGGAAGTCTTCTTAAAGACTCCGCTTCTTCGGGCAATTGACCGGCATACCCATCACAAACTATTTTCGCAGATTTGTGGATGTTCTTCGCCCGTTGATAATATCCTAACCCCTGCCAAAGTTTTAAAATCTTTTGAAGAGGCGCTTGCGACACATCCGCAATGGAAGGGAACTCCCTCACCCATCGTTCATAATAGGGGATCACTGCGTTGACCGTGGTCTGTTGCAACATAACCTCCGATATCCAGATCTTATACGGGTCCTTCGTCTTTCTCCAGGGAAGTGACCGGGCATTTTTCTTATACCATGAAATAAGAGATTGACTGAAGGTTGATTTAATCTTCATAGAAAAAAAGAGGGACACCAGAATAATTTAGGGCACGTTAGTCAGGCCTTCGCTTATTGTCTGAAGAAAAAGCTCACCGATTTTAGGATGTTGGCCAATAGGTTGACTCAGAGTGAATTTAAGACCAGGGTAACGTTGATGAGCGGTATTAACAATACGGGGGACATCTTCATCCACATGCTTTCCGGAATTTAAGAAATTCAAAAGCACAAAAATCTCCGTAGCCCCTTTATGAACGCACGTATCAATAGCCTCAGGGATACTCGGTCTTTGCTGTTCCAAAAATCCATATTCAAAGAGAGCCACCCCGCTTTTGTTCTTCAATTGGCCGATGAGGTTTTGAACCTCCTCACTACTCTTAAAGGATCGACTGCCATGCGATATAAAAAGAACAGCCTTCATTTTTACTTTTCATCTCTGGAAAAATTATTTAACTTTCGTAAGAAAAAAGATATCACGTCAAATCCTGATCATTCTTAACGGATGGGGAGATAAAGAAATTTTCAATTTGGACCCAAAAGGAAATGGAAAATGATAATGGGCCCCATCAACACACAGCATTCCTTCCCGCATCAAAGAAACGACAGAAATTTTTTGATTCCCGGATAGAAGGCCACCGGTCAATTGATATTTACGACCCAACATAACATACAACTCTCTGGGCCAATATTGCATTTTCTTTAAGCCGGGATTGATGACTTTTCCGCCGGCGGATTGGATCGCCCCGGAACTGCCTAAGGCGGTTGATATCCAAAGGCCCGAGTTTCGCTGTTCTTCTTGCCTACCGCCAATCTCTAAACGGTAGCGGCTCATGGCCGCCGGGTGATGATGACAGATCAAAATATCATTGGTCACTTCAATTGATTCTTTTCGTCCGCTCATCCACACCCGTAACCGCGGCACAAGGCTAACCTTGATCTTTCTTTGCAACAGCAACTTAAGGATTCTTTCAAAATTAGAAGGATTGGCCGAGCATAACCTGCCCATGCTGAAATTCGGGGAAGAATTGACTCCGAGAATGATCTGCTTTTGAACATTTCTGGCCGCTTCAAGAAAAGTCCCATCACCGCCAACGGCAATAATAAAATCAAATTTATTATAATTTATATTCTCGCCCCTGGATGTCTTCTCGTATCGGACGCGATATTTCTTCAAGACATCCTCTATCAAACCCAACGTCTGATAATGTTCTTCATGCGCCTTTTTAAACCTCTCGATTTCATTCCGGATCAAATGGCGTTTGACATCTGCAAAGGCCTTTTTGCGTTCAAGAAAATAGATGGTATAAGCACTTTTTTTATAAAGAAGAAGAATGTTTTTTAACGGCATCGTGCTATCCCAAAAAGAAGGTTCTCTGTTTAAAGGCTTAAATAAAAACTGACTTTATCCTTGAGTTCTTTGATTGAGGAAAAAACAGCATCGGCCTCTTGAAGATACTCTCTGGGCAGCGATGTCTCGATCGCAAAACATTTTAACCCCGCCCTTTTCGCTGATTGTATTCCGAATGGCGCGTTCTCGATGACAACACCCAGAGACGGCTTTATACCTAATTGCTTAATGGATTTTAAATAGGGTTCTGGATGCGGCTTGCCGTTACAGACATCATTTCCCGTAATGATAACGGAAAAAGCGCTATAAAGAGACTCGGGCAATATTTGATATAACTCATGCCGGGATGTCCCTGTCACGAGGGCCAGTTCAAATTTGCTCTTACGCAACATCTTGACGAAACTTCGGGCTCCGGCCACAAACCGTGTCTTAACGATCTTTTTAAAAAGATCCTCCTTTTCCCGTAAAATTTCATCTGCCTTTTTCTTATTCAACACGCGCCCATATCTATGGAAAATTTGCGTTACGCTTTCAATGCCGGGCTGCCCTTCCCTTAAATAAATATCATGATATGTCACCTGAATACCCTGCCGCTGAAGAATTGTCTTCCAGGCAAAATAATGGTCCGGCATCGTGTTGGTTATCACACCGTCCATATCAAACAATATCGATGAAACCTCTAGTTCATGTTCAACCATACCATTCCTTTAAAATCACTTTGATTCATAATTCCACCGCGGCCGTCAAACAAATCGTGACTTAAGCGAAAATATTTTTGAAGCCGTATTATACTTTACCTCCCGCCTCTATTCAATATTAGTTTCCAATCAATAACAATCAAAAAACAGGGCCTGACGATTGATCAGGCCCTTGAACAAACATAAGAAATGCCCTTCTCCTAAATAGCCTTACCGCCCCTTTCCCCTGTGCGAATACGAATACATTCCTCAAGATTGGTAATAAATATCTTACCATCGCCAACTTTGCCATCGTTGTGCTTAGCCGTTTTGAGAATCGTCTCGCAAATGATATCGACAAAGGCGTCATTACACGCGATATCCACACGCACTTTGGGTATCAGATCCAAAGCGACTTCCTGCCCACGGTAAATATCCTCTTCGATGCTTTGCCCCCGTCCTGTAACCCGGCTGACCGTAATCCTCGTGATTTCCTGTTTAACAAGGGCTTCACGAACTTCATCTAATTTATCTGGTTGGATAATAGCAGTTATTAGTTTCATCGGCATCTCCTCTTTTCAAAACCAATATAAAACTGGGTCTCTTATCACTTCTTTCGTTGGGATGAAGGATCGCAACCTCTCTGCCACATCAATTTAAGTTGGTAAGCCCATATCCATGCTCACCATGAAGGCTGTGGTCCAATCCCCTCATCTCATCTTTTTCGGCGATTCTAAACCCAATACATTTCTCAACAATAACGACTATAATGAACGTCATAACAGCCACATAAAGCATCGTTATCCCAACGGCCGTTGCCTGTACGCCAAACTGTTGCAGAGCAGTCCATGTACCACCGACTTTCTCGGCCGCAGTGGCCATCCATTCAGGCCGGATAAAAAACGTCAATCCAAGAGCCCCTACAATTCCAGCGACTCCATGAATACCAAAAACATCCAACGTATCATCATACCCCAATTTATTTTTTATTTGAATCGCTGTGAAGCTGATCAAGGAGGCCACGCAACCTAATATGAGGGCGCCATCAACTTGAACCACTCCCGCCGCCGGCGTTATGACAACTAACCCAGCCAGAATTCCGCTCGCGACCCCCAAGCTTGTAACTTTTTTGTGCTGAAATCCTTCGATCAACATCCACATGACTGCGCCAGCCGAGGCAGCCGCCTGAGTTACGGTGAGAGCGCGGGCTGTGTCCAAATTACTATTAATCGAGCTTCCCGCATTAAAACCAAACCAGCCGACCCAAAGGAGTCCCGCCCCCGTCAATGTCATCACAAGGTTATTGGGATGCATAGCTATTTTGGGATAACCACGCCGAGATCCAAGATATAAAGCCACAACCAGCGCGCTGATCCCGGAAGAAATATGAACAACGGTTCCTCCGGCATAATCAATGGCCCCGTTGGCCCCCATATTGAAAAGAAAACCATCGGACGCCCATACCCAGTGGCATAAGGGGTTGTAAACAAACAAGCTCCACAAGGCAATAAAAATACAATAGCTTTTGAAGCGAACCCTTTCTGCAAAGGCCCCGGCAATCAGGGCCGGCGTGATGATGGCGAACTTCCCTTGAAACATGGCAAAAACATATTCAGGAACTCCCGCCTCCATAATCGAACCATCAATACCCTTCAAGAGAAACAATTTAGGATCCCACCCGAACCATCCTCCTAATACATTATGTCCAAAACTCATACCGTATCCACAAACAGCCCAAATGACACCAATGATAGCCAATGCCCCATAGCTATGCAACATCGTGCCAAGGACATTTTTTGTCCTTACCAATCCGCCATAAAACATTGCCAGTCCTGGTATCATAAGAAGAACCAAGGCTGTTGAAGTTAACATCCAGGCCGTTATTCCCGAATCACTGACCGGGCCCTCTTGAGCAAATGCCAAACGCGAAAACAACACGAGGCATCCCATAATAAGCATTATCAATAAGAGTTTCTTTTTCATTCTTCCCCCTTTCTATTGGTTGAACCTTTTATCTATAAAATAAAAAATCCTTCTTACGAAGCAACGCTGCTTTTATAAGAAGGACATCTTTGTCCAACAAAATTATTTTTATTTAAATCGCTCGATGGCCGCTCTGCCGATCAATTACTCAATTTTTTCGCCGAACCATATCTTTATCTAAAGCTGTGCAAAATATATCATCCATCTTAATTCCTGTCAAGCTCCAAGATTAATTTCTTTACCAATTTAAACGAGGCGCAAATAGACTTTACTTTTTCAGCCACTCAGCCACATCATTTGAAAACTGAGACGGGATACTATTTCTTTTGATGATCTCCTGATCGACGACATCAATTTTTTCATTATCAAGAATAACCTGCACTTTATGCTCTGTTTCAATGACCGTAAATTTTACTTTTCGCTTGATTTCGTTGATAAGCAAAACAAACTCTTTAAATGAATTAAATTTTTTCCCGTTGACGGTCTCGATAATATCATCGCCATATTCATGATAACCGGCATTAATATCATCAGATAACACATCAAGGATCACAACTAAATCATTACGGCCTTGTCTGTTCAACCGACCAGAACCAAGTAGATAATAGTTAAAATCCAAAGGGGCCTTCTCCCACCATTCGTTCCCCCAGGATCTTAATAAATCCGACGTTAATACCGTAAAGACCATCCCACCGTAAATAAAATACGGCGGCTTTTTATAATATCTCGGATAAGGAACTAATGTCGCGAAAGGTTTTAGGGTGACCGAAATATTCTTGATCTTTCCTTCCCGCATAACTTTTAAAGGAATTTCTTCCCCTATCTGTTTTTCAGTAATTAAATGGGACATGATGAGCCGTTCCTTCCCCCGGAAGGCAAAAGTCCCATCCTCGCCAATGGGCACCCCAGAAATCTCAAGAACGACATCCCCTTCTTTTAAACGATCAACGGCAGGTGAAAAAGGCAAAACCCGCGTCACAAGGATACCGCCATTTTCATTCTTGATTTTATAAAAGTTTCTAAGTGTGGTGTTCTCTGTATTATTAAAATCGATTCCCAAGACAGGAAATCCATCATATTTTCCGTCATCCAAATCATTCAAGAAATGCTCTATAATGGGGACCGGAATCATATAACCAATATTTTGTCCGGCCTGATAAACTTGCATGGCAACTCCAACAAATTTCCCATCCTGGACAACCGGTCCCCCGCTATTGCCTGGATTAATAGCCGCATCAATCTGGACAGTTAATAACTTTCGGTTACTCTGAGAATAGGCTGTCACTTCAACGCGCGAGACCACGCCTTCTGTGATCGAAAGCATGTCCCCTCCTTCCGGATAACCCAGAACGGAAACGGCATCTTGCAGTTTAGGCAATCCGCCGAATTCCAAAGGCGATGTGCCTTCAAAAAATTGCGGGTCATCCACCGTCAGAATGGCTAAATCACAATCATGTCCCATGGCCAACACCTTAGCCGTATATTTCTTTGGATCAGCATCTTTTCGTACCTGAATAAAAGTTTGGTCAGCAATAACATGCGCGTTCGTCAAGATTTTATTCCCTTTGATAATGCTGCCCGAGCCACTGGCTCCCCTAATTCCCAATGATTGCCAGGGCCGGTAATAATCTGTCGGATTGGCGGTGACAAAAATTTTGACAACCGACGTCGTAGATTGACCGGCATGAAGAGCCGATGCCATCATCAAGATAAGAAATAACAACGCCGCAATATATTTCCCAATGGGTCTCATAAAATGCACATCCCCGCCTCTTTAGTAACTTTCTTCATGGTTCAAGAATTCATCGATTTCCTGAAGATCATCGACAGGCAAGTAACCATTGAACTTTTCAAAATCAGTTAAACTCATCTGTAAATACTGATGAATATCCTTTAATCTGCTTCTTAAATCCGCCAGCTCTTGCTCCTCCCAAGGAGATTTTGCCTGATGCTGAGTCTCACGGTTTTCTAAGGCTATCAATTTTTCCTGGATATCATTCAATTGATTTTCTAATGAAACGAAATTGTCTCTTGTTTCTTGAAGGGCATCCCCTCTTTGAAAAATTTTTGTCTGCGCCAAAGTCAACTGCTCCTCCAAAGTGGATATTGTAGCTGTTTTTTCTTTATTCATACCTGTTGCATCCGCCAATTTAAGTCGATAAATACGCAAAATCCCGTTCAGTTCGATCAATTGTTCATCTTTCTTAGCCAAAAAATCATCCTTCTTTTTATTTTCCGTTGAAGCGGCTGATCGAAAATCCTCAATCGTTCCTTGAAGAGATTGAATCTGGTCATTCTTTTCCTGAAGAATTCTTTGCCCCAAATCAAATCGTGAGCGTATATCGACAAATTCTTTATTCAATGAAGCTAATTCTTCATTTTTCTTAGAAAGAAGTCTGTCCTTTTCCGAAAGTTGAAGGGCGTGATCAATAAGTTCTTTAGTGAGTTTATTCATGTGCTGCTCTTTTTCATCCAGAATTTTCTTTAGACCGTATAGTCTCCGATGGATAAGAGCCATATGCCTCTTAACTAAATCGATCTCTGGATTGGTCTCTCCAGCAATATCATCGCGGAGATGATCATTTTGCGTATCTGGCGGGATAGATAATATCGGGCGATAATTTCTCACATTTTGATAATGCGTCCTTGGACGACTCGTTCCCCCGATGTTATCCCTGAAGGATTTTAGGGACGCCACAGACCGATCGTGCCCCTGAAAATCTTTTTGTAAATCTTTTAATCGATCGTATTGTCTGGAATGGATGAGTACTTTTTCTGATAATCGATCTTTTTCAAAGGCCACGGAATCAATAACGACGGCCAAGGGATCCTGTTGCTTTGAAGAATCACGTCTCGCGTTCTTAAAAGTTCGTTGGGCAAATCCCTCTATTTCTTTTGTTATTGACAATAAGTTTTCATCAATAAAGGCACGCCTCATTCCACTCTTGATTAATGTATTTTCTAAAGCGGCCTTCTTAGACTGATAATAATCTATTTTATTTAATAAATTCTGCCGCTGCGAAACCAGATCTTCAAAAAACAAAAGATTAATTTTTTGCTTGGCCGTCAATCTTTGTAACGATGACATGTGAATCAATGCTTCGTATGCCTCTTTATCATCCGGATCCATCAGTAAGGCACGGCTCAAATCATTCATCGCCCCTAAGATGTCACCCTGCTGGTATAACTCCAAGCCATGTTGCTTAAAAGCGTAAGCGATCTCCGTCTCATTTTCTGCCCAAAGGGGATCGCACAAAATAAGACAAGCAATAATAAATAAAACAGTACCTATAAACTTATTTTTCATGAACCGTATAAAAATAAAAACAAAATGGGGTTAGTCAGATAAAGTGGATTAACTATACCATTGTCGCCTTAATGTTTCAAGAAATGTCTAAAGGGAGGATTTAGTGGGTGTCTGCGAGGGCAAAAAAGAATGATTTGGAGGGAAAAGAAAACAAATTTTTACAACGAGCTGAAATATAATTTAAAATTCGGCACTGGTATAGATTTAGTGCTGTAAATTAATAGGAGGCGTTAAACTTTCCGACGCTGTGTTGCCTTAAAATCGTGTATAATCCTGAAAGAGCAGGACACTTATCGGTTTTTGGCAACTTTGCGGAAAGGAATCCTCCCGTTATGTCTTCAAATTTTTTTGCCCGAGATGTCGGGGTTGCTCTTTCACAAAAGCTGGTTTTAAAGAACTCCGGGTGTTCACGCTACATGGCTGGCATCACCAACGGTACCAGCTGTATCGTTGCGAAGCTTGTGATCACCGTTTCCATTGCGCGGAGGTGATCGGCATGTACACGGTCAAAGTGATTGAATATGTGACCTTCATGTACTTGCGAAGTATGTCGTTCAATCAGGTCAACGCGATCCTGCGAGCGTTCTACGAGCGCAATGTGTTCACCAAGTCGCAACTCATTGAACATATCGAACAACTTACGGATCGAATCCCGGAACATCAGGCCATCAGCCGCTGGCTCAAGCCAAAGCGCAGCGGTTATTACGCGCTGGATGGGACATGGCTCAAATATCGTGGCGAAGACATCGTGCTTCTGATCATGTTCGATGTCGAAACACTGGACACGGTAGCGTACCATGTGGCTGATGACGAAACCGAAGAATCATACACGGCGCTTATCCAGATGGCCAGGCCGGAGATCTCCGTCGGAATTAAAGGCCTTTTTGGCGACGGCGACCTTGGCCTCATGGCCGCGATAGAAAAACTTTGCCCGGGCGTTCCGTTCCAGTTGTGCGTCTTTCACAAGTACGCGCGTGTCGGCCAGTTGATTCCGTTCAGGTACTCCAAGAACGCGCTGGATCGGGAAATCAAAGAGCGGGTTGAAAAAGTCCTGTTTGCTGAAAGCAAAGACGCGGCCACAAGCGCGTTGCATGAACTTGAGTTGTTCGCCAAAGAAAATCAGGGTTACGGGAAGCTTAACAAGGCGATTGAAGTCTTGCATTACAACTTCGAACTTCTCCTGACCCATTTTGATCATCCCGAGATGAGCCCGTATAACAATGTGCTTGAGGGATTCAACGCGGTCATCAAACGTCGCACCTGGCTTATGAAAGGGTTTAAGAAAGACATTAACATCGACCGTTGGATCAAACTCCTGCTTCTGGACTGGCGGTTCCATGTGCTTAAGGAGTCGGCCTTCGATAGCCGCAGAGGAAAAATGCCCCTTGAGCTGGCCGAAGTCAAACTTCCAGAGATTTACAACTGGCTAACTTTTGTGAGAAAGAACTATCGGAAAAACCACTAATTCTATACCAGTGCCTAAAATTCTATTATTTAGAATACTTTTGTTAATTTCGGCCAATGTTCTTCGGCCAAGATATACCCAACGCACCGTTTTGTCCTACATTCACATCTATGGTCCTCATGTTCTTCATACCCATACCCATAATTATATGTTAATTCCTCCCCTTTCCTTATATCACGTAAGGCTTTAATCCATATATGGCCACGGATTATCTCGGCTTCACAATTAGGATCGCAGGCGTGATTAATAAACCTTGCCGTATTATAAGGCACAAACCCATCAATATCATGCCGCTTATTTAATTCAAAAAGATAAACTGCACCAAAAACATTGTTTTCTTTGTGCTTTAATAAAGGAATACCCGCCCTTCTATCCGACTCGGCTTTAGTTATTTTTTCCCCCACATATTCAATAATAGGCGTTCCCGCAGAGATATCCTTTTTTGCGAAAACTCCATTACTATGAATACTTGATCTTCTTATAACAAAATAACGATTCTTTATTTTCCCCATCAATTTACATTTCAATTCTTCTTGAAAGGATAAAAGAAATTAACGATGATGCTTTACCTATTTATGTGCTCGAGGATAAAGCACCTATTGCGCTTTTATTCATCAGCCTTAAAATTGGCTTCGATTGAATTTAGCAAGACATCTAACCTGCTGGGTTTAGCGATAAACGGATGTCCACCGATCCATCCCCCTTGGGACTTAACCTCTTCTGTTGTTACGGTAGCCGTTAAAAAAACAATAGGGGTTTCCTGCAAAACTTTATTATTCCGGATTTCCATAGCGACGTCAGGCCCTTCTTTTTGTGGCATCATAACATCCAGCAATATTAAATCAGGCTTTAGATGAAGGGCCGTCGAGAATGCCTTATTCGAGTCGTTCTCAACCGTAACGTCATAGTTTCCTACTGACTCAAGATTTATTCTTAAAATAGAAGTGAAACTTTTTTCATCATCAACAATAAGAATTCGTTTTTTTTCCATACTCGTCTCCTTTGTTGCTGTTAACTGAAAAAACGAGTGTCGCTCTTACCCCTCCTTCCTTTTTATTACTTATAAAGATCTGCCCCCCATGGATATCCATGATATTCTTAGAGACAGCTAATCCCAAACCAACCCCGCCCCGAGATCTTCGAGTAGTAAAAAAAGGCTCAAATATCTTATCAATTTCGTTATCCGGAATACCACATCCCTTATCATCAACGTGAATCATAATTATGGTTTGACCGAGGTAAAAAATATTTTGATTTAATTCTGGCATTTTCTTCAAGTCTTCTGTGGATAAAATAAAAATTTGACTTGTAACGACTACTTCTCCGCCATCGGGCATTGCAAAAATGGCATTAATAAGCAGGTTAACCATAACCTGCTCAATCCTCGCGCTGTCAATTTCAATCTTGGGAATATTTGAATCAAATATTTTTATAAGCTTAATGTGATGCTTATCCAATTCATGCCGTACTAATGAAATTGCTTTCTCCAAGACATCTTTTAAATCTTCCATTTTTTTATTAAGTCTTGTTAAACCTGAAAAATTTAATAAATCGGTAATAATATTATTTGCCCGGTTGATCGCCTCTAACATGCTCTCAAAAACAATTCTGATATCTTCTTTGTTTTTGTCGAATTTTTCAGAAAGATACGTAATCCCATAAAGGATTGTGGCCAAAGGGTTCTTAACCTCATGGGCTATTCCACTGGCCAAGACACCAACGACGCGCATTTTCTCAGCCTGAACCAACTGGGATTGAAGATCCTTTAAATTATCATAGGCCATCTTAAGTTCGAGTTCTAGCCGCTTTCGTTCAATAGCATAAAGAAGAGATTTATTTAATGTGTAAGAATTATATTTGCCTTTATTCAAGAAGTCCTGAGCCCCAAGACGTAAAGAAATTACACCGACTTCATCTTCATAAGCGCCTGTATTAACGACGATCGTTATTAGTGGAAACTTCTTATTGAGTTCAATAAGCGTTTGCTCTCCTTGACTATCGGGCAAATTCAAATCCAAAACGACAACATCAAAATCCTGTTCAGTTAGAGATTCCATAGCGTCTGCCAATGATGTGGCACATCTAAAGAAGCAAGGTCCCGCTTCATTTTCAGTTAACATAGCTTCTAACATCCGCAGATCGACATCATTATCATCAACCACCAGCACTCTTAAATGTTTAGAAATTTTATTTTCTTGATTGATCATTCAATACCAATAAAAATAGCCACGGACTCATTTCCCCTTCAACGATCCGCGGCTTAAGCGTTGACATACGATTATGCTTCAGTCTATGTTAATTCCTTGGTTAAAATATAAAATATATTTATTAAAATGTCAAATCAAGCCCGACACTATCAACGTATGAAATTCTAAAAAAAACCAATTTAAGAAACTAATAAAGACAACTAGCACCGAACATGAGCGCGGTAGAATTCCACTTGATTTGATTCAATTGTGTGTCAATAACACTCCCATCACTGAAAAACGTTCTATCCAGCCCCTCCCAGGCCTGCCAATCCTGTAAATCTGCGTTAAAATTCAAATTCCAATGATCATTTAATTGATAGGCTGCCCCTAGATTCAAAACAAGGCCGCGACCATCGGCTATATGCTCAAAACTTTTCGGATGCTGGAAATCATCTCTAAGGTTCCAATTGGCTGAACCATAATAATCCGCCATATGATATTCAAATCTGAACAGGGCGGAAATCTTCTTCCTCTTTCCAATTAATTCAAATCCGGTCCAAGGGCCTTCCCATTCAGCCCAATAGCTGGTATGCAATTGTGGCGGCAACGGACCAGACCCTCCAACCACCTGTCTTCCGTCAATCGCAATAAGATTTAATTCATGCCGAGAGAAACCTCCCAAGGCTGTAAACCAAATATCATCTGACAACAGTTCTTTAGAGACAGAACCTAAAGAAAACTTATATCCGAGGCCATATGACCAATCTATGGCGCTCCCGTCATCGGCTCGACTAACGGATCTTGAAAATTCATCGGCATGATTGTCACTAAAATAATCCGAATCCTGAACCTCCCCATCATAGATGTCCGCATATGACATCATGCCATCAAGTACAAAACGCTGATCGACAGTGATTTCTCCTTTAGCTTTAAGTTGAGTCATTTTCAAATCTTTCCAAGTCAACTCAGACAAAACATTCGGATTGGCCCCATCCGTATCCCCAGCAATACTAAACTGAAAATCGTCTTGTCGATATCCCCCAAAAAGTTGCAAACTTGCCTCTATTAATTTTTGTCGATTGGAGTCGTCATTATTGGAATATTGCATTCCCACTGAATTAATAGACTTATCCCCCCCAACACTAGCAATACTCAAATGATTATTATCAGCTTCGTCACTAATGCTTTCGGATTTAACTGCGATATCAGAAGAAAATGGGGCGGAAACGAAATCTACTTTTTGTGGATGAGGAAATCGCTCAACAGCATCAAGGCTTTTTTTAATTAAATCACTTCTTTTTGCCTCATAATTCTTAAGAGACTCTCCTGAATAACAAAGATCCTGCCAAGATAAGCTATTCTTTCTATACGCTTTCTGTCCTAAACAATCTGCGGATTTTCGTGAAGATAAAATAAATTTATGATCATCAGCATCTTGAACTACGTTCTTTCGATTATGCGATTCCATCTGCCGTGTATAGGTCAACCACTCCCTTCTGATCAAAATATTTCTTTCATTAGGACTAGGATTTTGTTTCGCATAAACCAATTTTGAGTCATGGGAAATGTAAAATGCCATTGTCAGGACCAGTAAATATTGATATTTTTTCATTTAAAAAAGCAATTGTTAAGAAGAAGTGATGGATTCATAAATGTTTTTTTTGTGCCTCTACCCCTTACCCTCGGATAGTCTCATCCGCCAAATTATTATGACTAGCGATGACAACCCAACGCTCTTTTTGTTTTTTCCATGTCATTGTATAACGCCGAATGACTCTCTTGCCACCTTCCATATTCTTCTCGATAGTGAATATGAAATATTGCAAAATAGCTATATCTTCATGGATTTTAATATCAATAGGTCTGAGTTCACAAATAACAATTTGCGTTGATTTCGTCCAGAATCCGACCCATTTCTTAAGCCATGGTTTATCAATATTGATCGGACTTTCATGACCAAACCCAATAAAATCATCATGAATGTACTTTAAGAAATCCTCCACCCTTTGATTTATAAGATGATCCCAATGTTCCTCCAGGCATCTCCATACGCCATTCTGCTCTTCATTCCAATAAGACGGTTTTGATGATGTCAACCCATGCATAAAAGTCTCCTAAAAAAATTAAATAATTTTATTGAACAAATTTCTTTTTTCCACTTCGCTCCAACTCAAACTTCTTTCTATGTACCTCAGTCTGATACATACCACAGTCAGGACAAATAAACGCATATTTAATTTTAAAAAAGCAAAGATTATTTCTTCGGTAACTTCTTTCTTCTTTATCGATAATAATAAAGTTGCCAGATTTAACAAACTGCTGATCTTTGTTCAAGACCTTTAATTGCCCGTCTATTCCTACGTCTTCGTATACTCCACAATCAGCACAGGTAAGTAACTCATATCGGCTATTTGTATTTCCTGATGCCGTTTGGACCTCCCAAATGATTTTTTTGAGTGCAACGACTAATTTCTTATACTCCTTAGACTTTAAATAATCATCTTCACGATTTTTTTGTTGTGAATTCATTGTTTTTTAATTACTTCAAAAAAGTATTCTAAGGTAATGATTTTGCAAAATCAAATATTTCATTTATTATTTTCCCGTATTTTCTCCGCCATTTTTATCAATTCCTCCTTGCTAACGGATTTGGCCTTGGCAAAGTTCAAATCTGATATTTCAAATATAGGCACAAGATGAATATGCGCATGGGGGACTTCTAATCCAGCTATCATCACACCAATCTTTTTACAAGAAACAGATTTCTTAATCATACAGGAAACTTTCTTGGCAAAAATCATAAGACCACCCAATAAATCGTCCTCAACATCAAAAATATAATCAATTTCCTGTTTGGGTATAACCAACGTGTGTCCCGGATTTATTGGCCGTAAATCCAGGAAAGCTAAATAATTTTCATCTTCAAGAATTTTGTAACAAGGGATTTCTCCGTTAATTATTTTTGTAAATACAGTAGCCAATTCTATTCCTAAATCACCCCGGGGGGAACGTCAATCTGTATAATATTTTTTTCTGAATATACTCGACATCTTTTTCTGGGTCTTTTCCATATAAAACAAAAATATTATAATTTCGTTTCCGGGTTTTTTCCATTAAATACATTATTTTTTTATTACAAAAAAATTAATTATAAAATTCACCAGCGGGTTTAGGGAATTGCCCTTTAAGAGCATTTTCAACAAGAGCTTTAACCTCTTCGCTGAAATTTGCCGAAATAATCCATTCTAAATATTTTGAATCCTTTTTAACAATTTCCTGCAAACTATATTGTTTGGCATATTTTCCAAACATCATATATAACTTTCCATTCCACCACCGAAATTTCTTTTCTCCATCAAAAAATTCAACATTATTTTTGTAATTAAACGAACCCAATATCTTGATATCATCCTCGCCTTTACCGTATTTAAATGCTTGTGCGGAAAGAATTTCAAGAGTCGCCTCGGTATCTGCTAACGCAGAGTGCGCGTTCCCCAGATTTTTATTACAATAAAATTTATAAGCTGAGGAAAGATCCCTTTTTTCATTCAGATGATAAACCTTTTGAGCGTCGTATATCTTAAGTTTTTGCCAATTAAATTTCAATCCAACCTCAACCAACTCTCTTTCTAATAAAGGCAAATCAAACCTCTCAATATTAAAGCCAGCCAAATCAGCTGAGCCGATGAAATTCAAAACCTCATTACCAATATCTTTAAACACTGGCGCTAGATGGACATCATCATCCACGATCCCTGTTAATTCACTGACTATTTTCGGTATTGGGATTTGCGGATTAACTCTTTTGTCATAAACTTCTTTTTTCCCATCAACAAAACATTTGATCATTGCAATTTCAATGATTTTATCTTTTTCAATCCATGTTCCAGTTGTTTCAAGATCTAAGATAACCAGCGTATTAGAAAACATCATAAACAAATCCTTTTTAGGTCAATATTTAGCACCTTTTTTAATTAATAGATCTATAATCTCTTGATTATTAGACTTAACCGCGAGCATCAGTGGTGTCATACGATATTTATCTGTGATGTTCGTATTCGCCCCATGCTCTAGGAGAAGATTAACAACAGCCACTTGGTTTGGAAATTCCTCATTGGAATTTGAAATGGCCTCACTGAGGGCGGTATAACCGTTTGTCCCTATGATATTAACATCAGCACCGTTCTTGATAAAAAGATTAACAAAGTCAAGATGCCCCCACCAACTTGCCTCCATCAATAGCGTTTTTCCAGAAGATGCACTAAGACGGTTAATTTCAATTCCCTTTGAAAGAAGATATTCAACTATTTGAACATGTCCTCCTCGTACAGATTTGTAAATGGTTTCTTCATTCAACTCAGATCCTTTATCAATAAGCAATTTAAGGATATCAAGATGCCCAGAGTAGGCCGCGATATCAGCACTTGTCTCTAAATCACTCCTGGAGTTGGAGGAACCTTTCTGGTGAATATCTGATCCTTTTTCAATCAACAACTCAACTAAAGATAACTGCCCCTTATATGCGGAACACATTAAGGGCGTCCAGTCCCAATCCACCTGAATTCCGTGAATAATTCTTTTATAACCTTTAATATTTACTTCTGCTCCTGCTTCGATGAGTGCTTTGGCCGCCTCGTATCGTTCATGCATAATGGCATTAATCAATAGACCTGTATCTTTAAAATTCGTTGGGTTAGCATGGGCGCCTTTTTCAATAAGATATTTGATAACACTGGTTTGATTTCCCATCACAGCCGCTGCTAATGCGGTATCAAGTTGTTCTTGTTGTGAGACGGTTTCTAGTAGCTTTTTCATCATTTCCAAGTTCCCGGCTCGGGCAGCAGAAAACAGGCCTCCTTCAACGTATTGTGCGTAACTGGTAGAGGCGTAAAATAAGGCAAAAAATAAATATACTCTAAAGACTTCTCGCGGGGATTTAATTATAAATAGAAATGACTTAAGTTTGAAAGTACGCATAAGTGAAATGATTTGGTGATTTTAAAAGATATTTTAAATCAGCTGTAGGTTTCGGTCAAAGTAAATATCGAATATCGCATATCGAATAAGAAATCAAATTTTGTTAAAAATTTGGGCAATTCATTTTAATGGTGATATACTTTTTTTGCACTTATACATAATACTATTAAAGGAATTTAAATAAAATGGATCAAGGTAAAATTAAGGAACTATTATCATTAGCGGTACAACGTAAAGCAACGGATATTCATCTCGTCACTGGCCTTTCACCTGTCTTCAGGATCCATGGGGATCTTATTCCAGCCGAAATCCCCCCTTATTCCGCTGAAGATGTTAAACAGATGATTATGAATATGCTGAGCGATAAACAAAAACTGACTTTTAGGGAGACTAATGAAATTGATTTTTCATATTTTGGGTTTAAAGAATTTCAATTCCGTGTTAATGCCCATATTGAGAAAGGTAACATGGCCGCCACCTTTCGTATTACCCCCACGCAGATTGCAAGCATGAAAGAATTGGGCTTACCTCCTATTGTCCAGGAATTGAGTACAAAAAGAAAAGGATTACTTATTTTCTCAGGCGCTGCTGGTAGCGGTAAAACGACTACGATGGCCTGCATGGTCAACATGATTAACAGCGTTCGAAAATGCAAGATCATTACTATTGAAGACCCTATTGAATACATTCATCATTCTAAACAAAGTCTTATTATCCAGAGAGAGGTAGGATCTGACACACAATCATTTGCCAGTGCTTTAAAATATGCTCTTAGACAGGATCCAGATGTTGTTGTTATTGGGGAGATGCGCGATCTTGAGTCTATTTCGATGGCATTAACCACTGCAGAAACAGGGCATCTTGTTTTAACAACAGTTCATTCCCCGAATGCTATTGAGACAATTAACAGAATTATCGATGTATATCCCACAGGCCGTCAATCACAAATTTGTGCTCAACTTGCCGAAAATCTGATCGGTGTCATTGGCCATTGCCTTGTCCCACGCAAAGAGAGTGCTTCAAGGATTTTAGTGACAGAGATTTTAATTGGGACCATGGCGATCCGCAATATGATTCGTAGAGGCGCCCTTATAGAAATACGGGGGCAATTAGATGCCGTTGAAGATGCTGGCACACACTCGTTTGAACAATGCCTAGCAGATTACGTTAAAAAGGGGATTATATCTATTAATACTGCCAAAGAATATTCTAAATACACAGACCTCCTTTCAGATTTGTTAAGGGATTCCGAAACAAAAAATATTTTTAAAATGGGCCTTAAATCGAACGTTGAACAGGAGAATCAGTCTATTCAACCCACAAAAAAACGCAGTGAAAAGATATTGATTATCGATAATAGTGAACAAGACAGAAAAAACATGGGTATTGTTTTACGTAATATGGGATTTGAGCATATCCTGTCCGCTGAAAAAGGCAAAGAAGCCCTGGAAAAGGCTAAATCCTTCCAGCCTGAGGTTGTTGTGTTAGATATGGGGATTTACGATATGTCTAGCGTAGATGTTTGTAAAGAATTAAAAGCGCTCCTGGGAAAAAATTCAAAAATCATTATGATTACTGGTAATTTGCAAGCCTCGGATGTCGGAGAGTCCCAAGAGGCTGGCGCAGATGACTTCATTATAAAAACCTTTGAATATGAATTACTAACCAAAGCCATAGAGAAGTTAATTAAATCTGTAACACCGTAATCGGAATTTTTCAGCGAGTTTGACCTCAAGCAGGTTGCATAACTACTTCTGAGGTTGCCGGAAGCGACATGGAGCGGTTCGTCTTCCAGGCAATATAGC
>Ga0209211_10000690_pt1 | contig 67714 bp, 67 predicted proteins | sample RifGroA2_FD_183992 | JGI IMG/M metagenome (GOLD analysis project Ga0209211, IMG submission 183992) | Groundwater microbial communities from Rifle, Colorado, USA - Groundwater A2 (SPAdes) (version 2) | ecosystem: Environmental > Aquatic > Deep subsurface > Groundwater | place: Rifle, Colorado... | reverse complement strand
GCCTGCTTTGAAGGTGCAGGGCGTGGGGTGGGCTTCTGGGTTGCCTCGGCTTTTAGCCGGATTTTCTCGCTTTCCGGCAGATCTTTGTATTCCTGCCACTTCAGTTTGACCGCCTCCTTCTTTTCTGGCGGATCCTTTCGCAGCAACTTGTAGGTGTCCCTGGCGCGCTTGCGCTCTTCCGGTGTGAGTTTGGCCCAATCAGTCATCCGCCGCTGCATGCGGGCCTGCTCATCGGGGCTCAAGGACTTGTAACGCTGGACAATACCAAGCCACTTCTTTCGGTGGAAGCCGTTCATCTTGTCCCACTCGGTGGAAAGTGGCGCGAGAACCCGCTTCTGCTCGGCGTTTAGCTCAGTCCAGGACGGCTGTGACAGCGGAGGAGGGACAATGACAGCATGGCCGGTTGGAGAGGCCAGCCAAAGCGCTACTGCGAGGATGAGTCCGAAGCGCGCTCGAGCCATGCGTGGAAGCCTCGATCAAGATAAGCGGAAGGGGGCAGTTCGTCGGCAAGGAGGGCGCTGTCAATTTCCTCATACTCCTGAGCCTGTTCAAAGGCATTCCAGTAGTACGTACCCATCGCGCCGATGCTCAGGGCCATGACGGCAAGCAGGTTACGGGCGTTGGAAAAAAACGCAAGCTCCACGGTATGTCCGATTCCGGCAATGCGCAAACCTCTCACAGGCACTGACTGGAGATTCAAGGCGGCTTGACGGGACTGATGGAGGCGCACGGCTACATTCCGGTCAAGGGCATCCACACCCTGATTGAGAATCTGCCTTACTTTATAGCCGAATTCAGTATCTTCTTTCATAGCTCTATGCCTTTCGCCTTGAGTGCTGCAGCCAGAGTATGGGTGGCGCGCGAACAATGCGTCTTCACGCTGCCTTCCGAACAACCCATAGCCACCGCCGTTTCGGCAATATCCATTTCCTCCCAATAACGCATAAGGAAGGCTTCGCGTTGACGCGGCGGCAGCTTCTCGATCTCTTTTTCAATAACACCAAGGAGTTGCGATCGCTCCAGTTGCCGGTGCGGTGTCGCCAAGCCTTCTGACTCGCTTTGTGCAGCATAAGTTTCAAGCGGATCGGCATCTTCATCATCGTTGGGAGAAAGCGACGACAGCAGAGTTGTCCACATGGACCTAACCTTGGATCGCCGATAGCTGTCCCGGATCGCGTTTTGCAGGATTCTCTGGAACAGCATAGGCCATTCCGCAACCGGACGCGCACCGTATTTTTCGGCGAGCCTCATCATCGCGTCCTGGACGATGTCCAGCGCGGTCTCCTCGTTACGAATGGCGAACATGGCCTGTTTGAAGGCGCGTCGCTCTATGCCGGCAAGGAAATTTGAAAGTTCGGTTCGGGAACTCAGGGGTGGCTCCTGCCAGCGATCAGCAGCTTTCCGGTACGAAGTTCAGACTATATCCGCAAGCGATGCCGTCTCCGGCGGGAGTACCAAAGACATAAATCTTGACCATTCGCGGACGAGTCAGTAAGGTTATACGTTTCACTCGAAAAGTGTAACAGGTGTAATCAATGCAGCTAACTGGCGCAGAAATTGTAATGAGGTGCTTGCATGAGGAAAAGGTCGAATACGTATTCGGCTATCCCGGCGGCTCGGTTCTCTATATTTACGACGAACTATTCAAACAGGACAAATTCAAGCATGTCCTGGTTCGCCATGAGCAGGCGGCCGTCCATGCGGCGGACGCCTATTCGAGATCTTCCAACAAGATAGGCGTCTGCCTGGTTACTTCGGGACCTGGCGTGACAAATGCCGTTACGGGGATTGCCACGGCGCACATGGATTCCGTTCCGATAGTGATCATCAGCGGGCAGGTCCCCACCGCCTACATCGGGCAGGACGCCTTTCAGGAATGCGATACGGTGGGCATCACCCGGCCCTGCGTCAAGCACAATTTCCTGGTCAAGGATGTCAAGGATCTGGCAATAACCCTTAAGAAGGCTTTCTACATCGCCAGGACCGGCCGCCCCGGTCCGGTCTTGGTTGATATTCCGAAAGACATTACGAATCAGAAGTGCGAGTTCGAATATCCCAAGACGATCACCATGCGGTCCTATAACCCGGTGCTCAAGGGACACAGCGGACAGATCAAGAAGGCGGTGCAGATGCTGCTGGAGGCCAAGCGGCCGATGATTTATGCCGGTGGCGGGGTCATTCTCTCCGATGCTGCCGAAAGGCTGACAAAGCTTGCCCGCCGTCTGGGGTATCCGGTGACCAATACCTTGATGGGTTTGGGGGGCTATCCGGCGACCGACAAGCAATCGCTCGGTATGTTGGGCATGCATGGCACCTATGAGGCCAATATGGCCATGCAGAATTGCGATGTCCTGATAGCCGTCGGAGCCCGATTCGATGATCGCGTGATTGGCAATCCGGCGAATTTTTCGGCAGTTCCGCGCAAGATCATTCACATTGACATAGACCCGTCCTCGATTTCCAAGCGAGTCAAGGTCGATGTGCCCATTGTTGGCAATCTGCCGGATGTGCTCGACGAAATCCAGAAGCTTCTGGAAGCCTCGGCCGGCATACCTGATCCGAAAGCGCTCGCCGCCTGGTGGAAGCAGATTGTTGAATGGCGCGGCAAGAAATCGCTCAAGTACAAGCAGGGCAAGGAAGTCATCATGCCCCAGTACGTAATAGAGAAACTCTACGAGGTCACTGGCGGCGATGCCTTCATCACCTCCGACGTCGGTCAGCACCAGATGTGGGCGGCGCAATACTATAAATTCGACAAACCCCGGCGCTGGATCAATTCGGGCGGTCTGGGCACCATGGGTGTCGGTCTGCCTTATGCGATGGGCGTACGTTTCGCCAACCCGAAAGCGACGGTCGCGTGCGTAACGGGTGAGGGCTCGATCCAGATGAATATTCAGGAGCTATCGACAGCCAAACAGTTTCGTCTGCCGATCAAGATCATCAATCTCAATAACCGCTATTTGGGCATGGTGCGGCAGTGGCAGCAAATGTTCCACGGCAACCGTTACGCTGAATCCTATTGGGACGCTTTGCCCGATTTCGTCAAGCTGGCAGAAGCCTACGGGCACGTCGGGATGAAAATCGAGCGTCCGGCCGATGTTGAGCCGGCACTGCGCGAAGCCTTCAGTGCCAAGCACAAGAGCGATCTCGTTTTCATGGACTTCCTCACTGATCAGACGGCTAACGTGTATCCAATGATCGCAGCCGGCAAGGGATTGTCGGAAATGATTCTGGCCGAGGAACTGTAAGCATGCGACACATCATTTCCATTCTTATCGAAAACGAGGCCGGCGCGCTGTCCCGTGTCTCCGGTCTGTTCTCCGCACGCGCTTTCAACATCGAGTCGCTGACGGTAGCACCGACGGAAGACGCATCGCTTTCCCGCATGACCATCGTCAGCACTGGTTCGGACGACGTGATTGAGCAGATCACCAAACAGCTAAACAAACTGATAGACGTCGTCAAGGTGGTGGATCTGTCCGAGGCCGCGCATATCGAGCGCGAACTGATGCTGGTGAAGGTGCGTGCTGCCGGCAAGGATCGTGAAGAGATGAAGCGCATTGCGGATATTTTTCGCGGACGCATCATCGATGTCACGGATTCGACCTATGTCATCGAACTCACGGGCAACGGCTCCAAGCTGGATGCCTTCCTCGAAGCCATTGACCGCACGCTGATCCTCGAAACCGTTCGCACAGGAGTGTCCGGGATCGGGCGTGGCGATCGAATTCTCAAAGTCTGAACTTCGAAACTACTGAAAGCTAAGGAAAACGAATGAAAGTCTATTACGACAAGGATGCGGACCTGTCTCTCATCACTGGCAGGAAGGTCACTATTGTTGGTTACGGATCGCAAGGCCATGCCCATGCACAGAATCTGAAGGATTCCGGCGTCAAGGTCACTGTCGGTTTGCGTAAGGGAGGTGTGTCCTGGGACAAGGCCAGGAAGGCCGGGCTCAAGGTCGAGGAAGTGGCCAAGTCGGTCAAAGATGCGGATGTCGTGATGATGTTGTTGCCCGACGAGACCATTCCCACGGTTTATTACGGCGATGTCGAGGCCAACATGAAGAAGGGGGCTGCATTGGCCTTCGCTCACGGTTTCAATGTTCATTACAATCAGGTGATTCCCCGCGCTGACGTGGACGTCATCATGATTGCGCCGAAAGGTCCGGGCCACACGGTGCGTTCCGAGTATTTGCGTGGCGGCGGCGTGCCTTCATTGATCGCCGTTCATCAGGACAAGTCAGGCAAGGCCAAGGATATCGCTTTGTCCTACGCAGCCGCCAACGGAGGTACCAAGGGCGGCGTGATCGAGACCAACTTCCGCGAGGAAACCGAGACAGATTTGTTCGGCGAGCAGGCGGTGCTTTGCGGTGGCCTGGTTGAATTGATCAAGGTCGGCTATGAGACGCTGACCGAAGCGGGCTACGCGCCAGAGATGGCTTATTTCGAGTGCCTGCACGAGGTCAAACTGATCGTCGATCTGATTTTCGAAGGCGGGATCGCCAACATGAACTACTCCATCTCCAACAATGCCGAGTATGGTGAGTACGTGACCGGCCCCAAGGTCATCGGCCCGGAAGTCCGTGCTGCCATGAAGGAGGCCTTGAAGGCCATTCAGGAGGGCGCGTACGCCAAACAGTTCATTCTCGAAGGCCGCACCAACTATCCGGAAATGACCGCCCGTCGTCGCCTGATTGCGGCACACCCGATTGAACAGGTCGGCGAACAGTTGCGGGCGATGATGCCGTGGATCAAGAAGAACAAACTGGTGGACCAGACCAAGAACTGATTCCAGCACCGCGCTTATACGGGCGCCGCATCTCGGCGCCCGCTGTTGTTTCTGGCCGAAAGTGCTCTCACGGTTTTGATATTCGAGCGGACAACGACAGCGGTCGCTGGTCTTTCCTGAGCAGTTAGAATAGGACTCGTCTTCCACTTCTCCCGGACCATGCCGCCCATCCTACCTCGCAAGGCATTGATGAATCCCGAGTTGCGTCGGCGCGGCATTTACGTGCTGCCCAACCTGCTGACGACCGCTGGCCTGTTCGCCGGCTTTTACGCCATTGTCCAGGCCATGACCGGACGCTTCGAACATGCGGCGGTGGCGATATTCATCGCCATGGTATTCGACGGCCTCGATGGTCGCGTGGCCCGCATGACCCGGACCCAGAGCGCTTTCGGCGCAGAGTACGACTCGCTGTGTGACATGGTTTCGTTTGGCGCCGCCCCGGCATTGGTTGCATTCGAGTGGGCGATGAAGGGCATGGGCAAATGGGGCTGGATAGCGGCGTTTGTCTATTGCGCGGGCGCTGCGCTGCGCCTGGCTCGTTTCAACACCAATCTCGGCGTGGTGGACAAGCACTATTTTCAGGGACTGCCGAGTCCGGCTGCGGCAGCGCTGGTGGCTGGCTTCGTCTGGATCATCAACGACCTCAACATTTCCGGAGAAGATGTGCGCTGGTACGCCTTCGCCCTGACGCTCTTTGCCGGCATCACCATGGTCAGTACTCTGCGCTACTGGAGTGGCAAGGACATCAACCTGCGGCGCAGTGTGCCTTTCATGGTGCTTCCCGCCATCGTCCTTGGCTATGCGCTGGTGTCGTCGTATCCGCCCGGCGTTCTGTTCGCGTTGTTTCTGGCGTATGCCCTGTCGGGCTACATCATGGCGGCGTGGAATTGGCGCGGCAGGCGCAAATCTGTTGCACGGTCGGAATAAAGTCTTTATAGTGGTATTCATGTTTGCGACATTCATCGTTTCCGCACTATTTCTTGCTCTCTCAGGCGCGCTGATCGCCCGTCTGCCGCTGCGCGCGAAGCTGCTTCCGCTGCTGCGCCGCGCGCGCTAAATACACCCCCCCCCCACAATCCGGTTGTACATAGTGTCTGCCCTGCAAGGGGTGGTATTAAGCATTTTTTTGTCTTAGTTTCGGCTGCCGCGCTTGACACCAGCATGGCCGGTATTGGCCGCCACAGAAACCATTCTTCCAGGAGATAACCATGTCCAAGGAACAGTTGATCATTTTCGATACCACTTTGCGCGACGGCGAACAGAGCCCCGGCGCGTCCATGAGCAAGGAGGAAAAGCTGCGGATTGCGCGTCAGCTTGAGCGGATGCGTGTGGATGTCATTGAAGCAGGCTTTCCTGCTGCGTCGAATGGCGATTTTGAGGCAGTGAAGGCGATCGCCGAGGCGATCAAGGATTCCACGGTTTGCGGCCTGGCGCGCACCAGCGAAGCCGATGTGCGACGGGCCGGCGAGGCGATCAGGCCGGCCAGATCCGGCCGCATCCATACGTTCATCGCGACCAGTCCTATTCATATGGAAAAGAAGTTGCGCATGACGCCGGATCAGGTCGTCGAAGCGGCGATTGCCGCCGTAAAGCTTGCACGCCAGTACACCGACGATGTCGAATTTTCTGCAGAAGATGCCGTCCGTTCCGACTTCGATTTTCTGTGCCGCGTCTTCGATGCCGTCATCAAGGCGGGCGCCACCACCATCAATGTCCCCGACACGGTCGGCTACAGCCTTCCCGAGGTCTGGGGCGAGCGCATGCGCCGCTTGATCGAGAGCGTCGCTGGCGCCGACAAGGTGATCTGGTCGACTCATTGCCACAATGACCTCGGCCTTGCCGTTGCCAACTCGCTTTCCGCTGTGCTGGCCGGAGCGCGTCAGGTTGAGTGCACCATCAACGGTCTTGGCGAGCGCGCCGGCAATGCTTCTCTGGAAGAGGTGGTGATGGCCGTGCGCACTCGCGGTGACCTGTTCAGCTGCGACACGCGCATCGATGCCACGCAGATCGTGCCGGCGTCGAAACTGGTTTCGCAAATCACCGGCTACACGGTCCAGCCGAACAAGGCGGTGGTTGGTGCCAACGCGTTTTCCCATGAGTCCGGTATCCACCAGGATGGCGTATTGAAGCACCGCGAGACCTACGAAATCATGCGTGCCGAAGATGTGGGCTGGGCCACCAACCGGCTGACTCTGGGCAAACTCTCGGGCCGTAGCGCGTTCAAGACGCGATTGACCGAACTCGGCATCGAATTGCCGAGCGAAGAGGCCCTCAACCTGGCTTTCGCGCACTTCAAGGAACTTGCCGACAAGAAGCGCGAAATTTTCGACGAAGACATTTTCGCCATCATCGGCGACGAAGTGGTGGCGCCTGAAAATGAGCACTATCGCCTGGTCTCGTCGATGTTCCACTCGGAAACCGGCGAAGCGCCCCTGGCGCGCCTGACGCTTTCTGCGGGGGGTGCTGAGCGGCATGCCGAGTCGAGCGGCAGCGGTCCGGTCGACGCCACCTTCAAGGCAATTGAAAGCGTTGCCGCTAGCGGCTCGGAACTTCTGCTCTATTCGGTAAATGCCATCACCACTGGCACGGACGCGCAGGGCGAGGTGACAGTGCGTTTGTCAAGAGACGGGCGGATTGTGAACGGCCAGGGCGCCGATACGGATATCGTGGTCGCGTCGGCCAAGGCTTATCTAAATGCGCTCAACAAGCTGTGCTCCGGCCAGGAAAAGCTCAATCCACAGGCTTGACCGCCCTGGAGGGAGCAGAAATACGGGCGTGACCGAGGCACCCGGCGAACAGAAGCACCGCCAGAAAGGTCTCGGCCATTGCCAGCGTCTGGCTCGTCGCCTGGTCCGAGACCGCGCGTACCAGACCTTCAGCGACATAGGCCAATGCCAGCATGGATGTCCATTGGTGGGTGTAGCGCCTGCCGCGCAGGATGCCAAACAGCGGCAGCAGCAGCGGCAGGGCTTTCAGCGCCAGCATCGAACCGCCGGGACGCAATGGCGCCAGCCAGAGTTCCCAGGCCAGGCAGAGAAACAGCAGGCTGATCAGGCTGCTTGATGCCAGCCGGTTGAACCAGGGATTCATGAAGCGAGTTTCTTTGCGGTCTCGGCCAGGCGGCGACCGAGAGCGACGGCGAGCAGCTTTTCATGTTTGCTGGCAGCCGTATTGCCATCACTGCCGCTGACGTGGCTTGCGCCGTAAGGCGTGCCGCCCTCGCGCGTCGTCGACAGTGCTGCCTCGGTGTAGGGAATGCCCAGGATCACCATGCCGTGGTGCAGGAGGGGCACCATCATAGAGAGCAAGGTTGATTCCTGGCCGCCATGCATCGTTGTTGTAGAGGTGAACACCGCTGCCGGTTTTCCGGCCAGTGCACCCTTGAGCCACAGGGCGCCTGTGGAATCGAGGAAGTACTTCAGCGGTGCTGCCATGTTGCCGAATCTCGTTGGACTTCCAAGCGCGAGACCGATGCATTCCTCGAGATCGCGGACTTCGACATAAGGTGCTCCCTCACCAGGGATGGCGGCTTCCGTCGCTTCGCAGACTGCCGATATCCTGGGCACGGTGCGCAGGCGCGCAGTGATGCCGGGCGTCTGTTCGATGCCGCGGGCGATGTGGCGTGCAAGTTCGCTCACCGAACCGTGCAGGCTATAGTAAAGAACAAGAATCTCCCGAGTTTCGCTCGCCTTCTTCATCTTCAGGCCTCCAGTAGAATCCGATTATATGTGGCTCTTGGCACCCCTTCGGCTGATAGTGCGCACGGCACGCCGGTTTCACCGCGAGCATTGCGTGCAGACTGCCGCTGCGCTTTCGTTTGCCACTCTGGTTGGCCTGGTGCCGATGATTGCGGCGGCGTTTGCGCTGATTTCGCTCTTGCCCGTCGGTGCTGGTCTCGGTTTGGCACTGGAGAAGTTCCTTCTTGCCAATCTGCTGCCGGAAAAGGCTGGCATCATCATTGCGAAATACATCGGCCAGTTCGCCTCTCGCGCTGGACGGGTGACCTTTTTCGGCATAGCGGGGCTTGCGGCGACGGCATTGATACAGATGCTGACCATCGAGCGGGCTTTCAACCATATATGGCAGGTCAAGTCCAGCCGTCCCCTATTGCGACGCCTGGCCATGCATAGCCTGGCGCTGTTGCTCGGGCCGCTGGTATTTGGAGCCAGTATTGCCGCGATTTCATATGTTGCCGGCGTGTCGCTTGGTTTTATAGACGAGCCCGATTGGGTCAATAACATCGTGCTGCGGGGTCTGTTGCCTTTCGCCTTCATGTCCGCCCTGTTCGGTCTGCTCTATTGGGCGGTACCCAACAAGCCGGTGAAAGCGTGGCATGCGGCTTTTGGCGGAACGATGGCGGCTTTGGGTTTTGTCGCTCTGCAGAAGCTTTTCACGCTATATATCGCCGCCGGATTCACCGTGAACGCAGTGGTATATGGCGCCTTCTCCGTAATTCCGGTGTTTCTGGTCTGGCTCTATACATCATGGAGCGTGATTCTGGTCGGCGCACTGCTGGTCGCCGAATTACCCCAAGCCACTCGCGCCTAACGAGCCGTTGAGTTGCGAATGAATTCGAAGACTTCGATACTTGACGTTTCGATCAGACTCCGGTGCGGCATGCATTCGACGATCTGCAAACGGGCGTCCTGCTCCTGCAACAAAGTAAACGGACGGGCGTTGTAGTCGCCCCGCACCGTCAGAATCGCTTCACCGCGACTGAGAGCCGGCAAGGCCGGCAGCAGCAGCGCAGGTATCGGTGGCTCGGGCTTGCTGGTGGTCACGGCTTGTATCCGTATCGGTTGTGCCGACGGTGCCAGTACTTCCAGCCCCATTTCGATATGGCTGCTGTCGTTGCTGCGAGCCCAGCGCACAACGCAGATCTGCCATGCGGCACCGGCACCGGTGCGCAAACCTACCGCGCAACCCGGGACGATGCCGGTGACCTTGCCCACGACATGCACGATCGCATAGCCCAAAGGGCTTTCGTTGTTTAGCGTCCAATCGCTATAGGTCAGATCGCAGTTACCGGATTCAGGTTCGGCTGCTGAGCCGCTCGTCAGAGCCGTCCACAAGGTGCTCAGTTGCGTACAGACCTCTACGGGCAGGTTTTGGGGACGGCGATTGAAACTTCGCCGTCGCGGCGCAGACCAGCATTGGCGCGCCCGCTCCAGGGCATTGCGGTAGTCGGCACCAGCGGCCTGCAGCGGCAGACCGAGTGACAAGGGCGGCACGCCGTCGTTCAAATGGTCGAGATGCACGGCAGCCAAGTCGGCAAGCTCGCCAAACCGGAAATAGAGGCATGGCCCGCCTTCCGGCTGCAGGCGCGCGAGGGGCACCGGCGGCCGGTCAAGATTGGCATCGAGCCAGAACCAGTCTCCCGCCGCCTCGGGGCGAATCACGTCAATTCGGGTGGCCACAGCGTGAATTGCGAGATAGTCCGCAAGGAACGCGATCTCGCGTGGCGCGAGTCCTTCGGGTTGGGCTGCCATCAGCGCCAGCATCGACTTGAAGCGTGCATCGATCGCGGTGACTTCTGCTGGAAGGGTTGCTGTCGGGTCGACCGACTCGTGGGCACGATGATAAAGCGCCTGGGCGTTGCGCCAGAAGTTGATTGGCGTGGGAGTCGCAATCAGCGCGGTGGCGATGAGTTGTCGCGACAGGTTGCCGATTCCTCGCAGGGAAATTTGCGCCGTGCTGCGATGGATACGGGCCAATTCCTTCGGGTTTGCTTGCCCTGCCATTTTCAGCCAGGTTTCACCCAGCTCCGCACGCAGCCCGATCAAGTCCTGGGCAACCGTGCCAAGGTGAATTGGCAATGGCAGTTTGACGTCGAGCAATTTTGGCGTGAGCGCATCGTCGATACGTTCGGCACGCTGCTGGAGCAGTTCGTCTATCTTCAGGCGATGCAGAACGGGAAGTCCCAGCGAACCAATCGCGGCAATGTGCTTGCGCAACGGTGCCAGATCGAGCAGCGGATCGTCTGCCAGCGGTTCGGCGAGCCAATCCAGTGCTTGCTTGAGTTGGATGGGCGGCGGCGGAGAGATCTTCTTGCGGCGCATGATGGGCTTGACGGCCGGGAATGAAATGGGATTCTAGTAGAATCCGGACGCCTTTTCTCTTGTTGCGATGCGAGGAATCCGAAATGACCAGCCTGCTTTCCGTCAAGCCGATTGATCCGAAGGATCGCCTGATCGTTGCCCTCGATCTTCCGGATACTGCAGCCGCGCGTGCCCTGGTGACTGAACTGGGTGATGCGGTGGTCTTCTACAAGATCGGGCTGGAACTGTTCATGACTGGTGGCTATTTTGATTTGCTTCACTGGTTGGTGGGTGAGGGCAAAAAGGTATTCGTAGACCTGAAATTCTTCGATGTTCCCGAAACCGTGCGCTCCGCAGTGCGTGCCCTGGCTGGGAGTGGAGCCACGTTTGCCACCATTCATGGCAATCAGGCCATCATGGAAGCGGCGGTGAAAGACAAGGACAATCTGAAAATTCTGGCCGTCACGGTGCTGACCAGTCTTGATCGCGGTGATCTGGACGATCTCGGATTCTCCTGCGACGTCGAAAAGCTTGTGCTTTCGCGAGCGCGCCGGGCGTTGGCGGCAGGGGTTGATGGCATTGTTTCGTCCGGTCTTGAGGCGCCCGTGATCCGGCGCGAACTCGGCGACAAACTGATGGTGGTTACCCCCGGCATTCGACCCGTAGAGAACAAGCCGGTGGATGATCAGAAGCGTACCGTCGACGTCGCCCAGGCGTTCAGGAACGGTGCCGACTACATTGTGGTCGGCCGGCCCATCCGCCAGGCCGCGAATCCGCGTCAGGCGGCGCTGGGCATACAGCAGACCATTCGCGAGGTGTTTTCCCCGTCCGGCGGGTGACGCAGCGGTTCGGCCAGTCGAGTCACGGTGGCCAAAAGCCCGACGCTACGTCTTGTTTTATCCGGGGTTTTGAAATAAAATCGCCGGCTTTCCCGCTTTCCAAGAGAACACCATGGTTGTTATTCGTCTCGCCCGCAGCGGTGCCAAAAAGCGCCCGTTCTTTCATATGGTGGTAGCCGATTCGCGCAACCGCCGCGATGGCCGCTTCATCGAACGCATCGGTTTTTACAATCCAGTCGCTGCCGAAAACGAAACAGGTCTCGTGGTGAATACCGAGCGCTTGGCTTACTGGCAGGGGCATGGCGCGCAGTTGTCGCCGACCGCCGCACGTTTGGTCAAGCAGGCCGCGGCGCCAAAGGCCGCCTAAGTCGCATGATTGTCTTGGGGCGCATTGTCGCCCCGTTTGGAGTTCATGGCTGGCTGCGGGTCCATCCCTTCGGCGATGATCCCGAGGCATGGCAGAAGATGCCGCAGTGGTGGCTTTCGGCAGATGTTGATGCTCCAGTCGGAAGCTGGAAGGTGCGCGGTCTCGAAGCGGTCAAGTTGCACGGCGATGGCGTGGTAGCGAAGCTTGCCGGCATTGATGACCGGGATGCATCCGAAGCGCTGGGCAACTGTTATTTTGGCGCGCCGCGCGATGCTTTGCCGCCGCTGGTGCAGAACGAGTACTACTGGGCTGACCTGATCGGCCTGGCTGTGATGAATATGCGGGACCAGTCGCTGGGTCGCGTCAAGTCTTTAGTCGAGACAGGGGCGAATGAAGTGCTGGTGGTGGTGGATGGCGAGCAGGAAAGATTGTTGCCGTTCGTTGAACACGTAGTGAAGGCGGTGGATATTCCGGGAGGAACGATCCGCGTCGATTGGGATAGCGACTGGTGAGCTTGCGCTTCGATGTCATCACGCTATTCCCCGAGATGTTTGCGGCGCTCACGGCGTCGGGAATTACCCGGCGCGCGCTGGATCGGGGACTGTGGCAGATCGAATGCTGGAACCCGCGCCAGTGGACGCAGGATGTGCACCGTACGGTGGATGACCGGCCTTACGGTGGTGGTCCCGGGATGGTGATGATGGCATCACCGCTGGAGCAGGCGATAAATGAGGCAAAGGCTGCGGCAAGAGTCGGCGCTGGTGGTACGGCGAAAGTGATTTGTCTTTCGCCACAGGGCGCGCGGATAGATCAGCGGCGCGTGGCGGAACTGGCAGCAAGCGATGGGGCGATTCTGCTCTGTGGCCGCTATGAAGGCATTGACGAGCGGCTAATGGAGCGCTGTGTGGATGAGGAACTGTCGCTGGGCGACTTCGTCCTTTCCGGCGGCGAACTGGCGGCAATGGGGTTGATGGATGCATGCATCAGGCAGTTGCCGGGTGCGCTGAATGACGAGGCTTCGGCGGTCGAGGATTCATTTGCCGCAGGCCTGCTGGACTGTCCGCACTACACGCGGCCAGAGGTATATGAAGGACGTGCGGTGCCGGATGTGCTGTTGTCCGGCAACCACGAAAGAATCCGGCGCTGGCGCCTGAAACAGGCGCTGGGACGGACGTGGCAAAGGCGGCCGGATCTCCTTGAGACGAGGGTGCTGAGTAGGGAAGAAGCCGATCTGCTGGCTGAATTCCAGCGGGACGGTAAATAGAAACGGCGCGCATCAGGATGATGAATCTGTCCTGCTCTGTGCGAAAGGTTGGCGGGTGTTATCCGCAGCCATAACTTGATGGAGAAATGCATGAACCTGATCCAGCAGATGGAAAAAGAAGAAATTGAGCGTCTGGGCAAGACAATACCCGCGTTCGCTCCCGGCGACACCGTGATCGTCAATGTGAATGTGGTCGAAGGCGACCGCAAGCGCATCCAGGCGTTCGAAGGCGTTGTCATCTCCAAGCGCAATCGCGGCCTCAACTCGAACTTTATCGTGCGCAAGATCTCGTCCGGCGAGGGTGTCGAGCGCACCTTTCAGACTTACTCGCCGCTGATTGCGAGCGTCGAAGTCAAACGTCGCGGTGACGTCCGTCGCGCCAAGCTGTATTACTTGCGCGATCGTTCCGGCAAGTCGGCGCGTATCAAGGAAAAACTTACGCGCAAGGCTTGATCCAGCGACGCACAAAAACAAACGGGCCGCCCAGCATCGCTGGGCGGCCCGTTTTGATTCTGGAAACGCGGATCAATAGCGCTTCTTGTTGTTCTCGATCAGCGCGTAGGCCGAGTGGTTGTGGATGGATTCGAAGTTTTCGCTCTCGACCACATAGGCATCGATACGCGGATCGGCATTCAGCGCGCCGGCAACGTCGCGCACCAGGTCTTCGACGAATTTCGGATTGTCGTAGGCCAGCTCGGTGACGTATTTCTCGTCGGGGCGCTTCAACAGCCCATAAAGTTCGCACGAAGCCTGGGTTTCCGCCATGCGGACGATGTCCTCGATCCACACCAGCTGGTTCGTCGTGGCGGTGATGGTGACGTGTGAGCGCTGGTTGTGCGCGCCGCGATCGGATATTTTCTTCGAGCAGGGGCACAGGCTGGTGACCGGAACCACGACTTTGATGGTTTGCCGGTAACGTCCTCCTTCGATTATTTCGCCGATGAAGGTTACCTCGTAATCCATCAGGCTCTTGACCTTGGAAACAGGTGCGACCTTGTTGATGAAGTAAGGAAAGCTCATCTCGAGATGGCCGGTTTCGGCCTCGAGGCGGGCGACCATCTCGCGCAACATCGTCTCGAAACTTTCGACGGAGATTTCATCTTCGTGGGCGTTGAGAATCTCGACGAAGCGAGACATGTGGGTGCCCTTGAAGTTGTGGGGCAGCCCGACATACATGTTGAAGGTGGCGATGGTGTGGCGCACGCCACCGCTCTTGTCCAGCACCTTGAACGGGTGGCGAATGGCCTTGATGCCGACTTTGTTGATCGGCAACTGGCGCGAATCCGCGCTGTTCTGGACGTCTGCAATGGCGGATGGTTTGGGTGGAGCCATGGGATCTCTGCAATTCATGTCATTTCTCGGGGCTTGCACGAAGACGTGCAGCCGACTATAGCATTGTCCGACCGTTTCACTCAACTATTACTTCCTGCGGCAAGTTTCGCGGTCACGCTGCGTACTATACCGGCATCGTCAAGGCCAACTTCTGCCAGCAGCAATGCGGAATCGCCGTGGTCGACGAATCTGTCCGGCAGGCCAAGACGCAGCAGCGAGGTGCCCAGGCCGGCCGATTCCAGTGCGCGCGCTACTTCAGCGCCCGCACCGCCGATCAGGGCGTTCTCCTCGATGGTCGCCAGCAGGTCGTGGCCGGCGGCGAGCTGGCGAACGAGTTCCGTGTCGAGCGGCTTGACGAAGCGCATATTGGCGACGGTGGCGTCGAGCGCTTCGCCCGCCTTGAGGGCCGGCGTCAGCATTGCGCCAAACGCCAGCAGGGCCACCCGCTTGCCGTTCCGGCGTAGCTCGCCACGGCCCACAGGCAAGGTAGCAAGCCCGGGTTCCATGGCGGCCCCAGGTCCGCTGCCGCGCGGGTAGCGCACCGCGCTAGGGCTATCCAGGGTGAAGGCAGTTGACAGCATCTTGCGACACTCGTTCTCGTCGCTCGGCGTCATCACCACCATGTTGGGGATGCAGGTGAGATAGGAAAGATCGAACGCGCCGTTGTGCGTTGCGCCGTCGGCGCCGACCAGACCACCGCGGTCTATGGCGAACACTACCGGCAGATTCTGCAAGGCGATGTCGTGAATCAACTGGTCATAGGCGCGCTGCAGAAACGTCGAGTAGATGGCGACCACCGGCCTCATGCCTTCACAGGCCAGGCCGCCGGCAAAGGTCACTGCGTGCTGTTCGGCGATGCCGACGTCAAAAAAGCGCCGGGGAAATTCCTGGGCGAAGCGCACCATGCCGGAACCTTCCCGCATGGCCGGGGTGATGCCGATCAGGCGGGGGTCGGCCTGAGCCTGATCGCACAACCAGTCGCCGAATACCTGGGTGTAGGTTGGCCGACCCGGTGCCTTGCCCTGCTCGATGCCGTTGGCGGCGTCGAACTTGCCGACACCGTGATAGAGGATGGGGTCCGCTTCGGCCAGTTTGTAGCCCTGGCCTTTCCTGGTGATGACATGAAGGAACTGAGGCCCCTTCAGCCTGCGCAAATTCTGCAGAGTCGGAATCAATGCGTCCAGGTCATGGCCATCGATGGGGCCGATGTAGTTGAAGCCCAGTTCCTCGAACAAGGTGCCCGGCGAAATCATGCCCTTGACATGCTCTTCGACACGATTGGCAAACTCCAGAACATTCGGCATCGAGGCCAGCACCTTTTCGCCGGCGCGACGCGCGGCGTTGAAGGTGCCTCCCGACAGCAAACGTGCGAGATACTTGTTGAGCGCGCCCACCGGCGGCGAGATCGACATGTCGTTGTCGTTGAGGATGACAAGCAGGTTGGCGTCGATCACCCCCGCATTGTTGAGGGCCTCGAAGGCCTGGCCCGCCGACATCGCACCGTCGCCGATGATGGCGGCGACGCGCCTCTCCTCGCCCCTGTTGCGGGCGGCGACGGCCATGCCCAGCGCCGCGGAGATCGAGGTGGATGAATGGCCGACGCCGAAGGTGTCGTATTCGCTTTCGCTGCGGCGCGGAAAGCCGGACACGCCGCCTTTCATGCGCAGGCGCTCCATGCCGGCGCGTCGGCCGGTGAGCGCCTTGTGCGGATAGGTTTGATGACCCACGTCCCACACCAGGCGATCTTCCGGGGTATCGAACACGTAATGCAGTGCGACGGTCAGTTCGACGGTGCCGAGGTTGGAGGATAGATGTCCGCCGGTTTTCGATACCGATTCGAGCAGAAAGGCCCGCAGTTCGTCAGCCACCTGGGGCAACTGGTCGCGCGGCAGGGCGCGCAGATCGGCCGGCGAATTGATCGTGTCGAGCAAGGGATGGGTCATCAGAAGGTCCGCTCGACGATAAAGTCGGTAAGTTCGTGCAGACGAAGGGCCGACTCGCCGAACGGAGTCAGCTCTTGGTGCGCGTCCTGCCTCAATTTGCTTGCCATCGATTTGGCTTCGTTCGCGCCGAGAATGTTGACATAGGTTGGCTTGTTCTGCGCGGCGTCCTTGCCGGCGGTCTTGCCCAGTGTTGCCGTGCTTGCTTCGGTGTCGAGGATATCGTCAACCACCTGAAATAGCAGCCCGATCCGGTTGGCGAAGCGCCCGAGACGCTCCAGAGCATCAGGTGCGGCGTCTCCGCAGTGGGCACCGAGCAGGACTGCGGCGCGGATAAGTGCCCCGGTCTTGTGAATATGCATGTATTCCAGTTCGTTGATCGTAAGCTGCTGACCGACGGCAGCCAGATCGATTGCCTGGCCGCCGGCCATGCCGCGCGACCCGGAGGCGGTCGCCAGCAGACGCAGCATGTCGAGTTGCCTCGCCGCTGAGACGCCGGCAAGGCGACTTGAAAGAGACTGAAAAGCCTGGGTCTGCAGTGCATCACCGACCAGAAGCGCCGTTGCTTCATCGAACTCGACGTGGCAGGTCGGCTTGCCGCGGCGCAGGACATCGTTGTCCATGCAGGGCAGGTCGTCGTGCACCAGCGAATAGGCGTGAATCAGTTCGACGGCAGTGGCCGGGGCGTCGAGCACATTGCTGTCGGCGCCAAAGATAGATCCAGCCGCATGGCACAGCAGCGGACGGACGCGCTTGCCGCCTCCCAGCGCGGCGTAGCGCATCGCCTCATGCAGGCGCGCCGGGGCCAGTTCGGGAGACGGCAGAGCGCCTTCCAGGGCCGTTTCCGTGCGTTTCTGGATGCCGGACATCCATGTTGGAAAATTCATGAACGCCTCAGCTTTCCTGTTCGCCGCCGGTCCCCGGATCGAAGTTGTGCAATCCATTGGTGTCGAGGATGCGTATCTGCTGCTCTGCGGCAGTCAGCGTGTCCCGACACTGACGCAACAGCGCTATGCCGCGCTGGTAGGCGTCGAGCGCGTCCTGCAACGGCATTTGACCTGCCTCCATCGCGGCGACGATGCTCTCCAATTCGTTGAGGGCGCTTTCGAACGACGGGGCTGTTGCGGTCGCTGAATCGGTGTTTGGATCGGTGTTCTGGATAGTGGCCATGAATGAAGCCTTGGCCGAGAGCGGTGACCAGCGGCAAGGGAAAACCGTAAAAATAGCCTAAGGTGCGCCCTCTGGTCAAATTGGCTACAATTGCGCGGTCGGTAAACACCGGCGGTTTCCCTGTTCTGACGGGTCTTTGGTTTCGGCATAACCCCTGCTAGCGCGGGCATTAGCCTGCTCTGAAACTTCGTTTTCCGTCCGTTTCCGGTTTCCGGGTAAACCCTCTTGGAGGTTGGGAATAATGTCTGATGTCGGCGCCCGCGCACTGCTCTCTCCGGGCGCATCGCAGCTTCCGGTGGAGTGGTATTTCGATGAAAGGCTCTTCGAACAGGAAAAGAAGCTGATCTTCGATGCCGGCCCGGGCTACGTCGGCCATGAATTGATGGTTCCCGAGTTGTACGACTATCGTTCGCAGGAGTGGCACGACCATGCAAGAATCGTGGTGCGCCAGCCGGATGGTTGCTACGAGATGTCAAATGTGTGCCGTCATCGCCAGGCGATCATGTTGCAGGGTGCCGGCAATGCGAAAAACATCGTCTGTCCGATCCATCGCTGGACCTACGATGCCGCCGGCGAGTTGATCGGCGCGCCGCATTTTCCGGCCAATCCCTGCCTCAACCTCGCTCGGCAGCAACTCGAGAACTGGCAGGGGCTGCTGTTCAAGGGACCGCGCTCGGCCACCGCCGACCTCGCCGGCATGAAGGTAGCGGGCGAACTCGATTTCTCCGGCTACAAGCTCGATCACGTCGAACTGCACCAGTGCAACTACAACTGGAAAACCTTCATCGAGGTCTACCTCGAGGACTATCATGTCGTTCCGTATCACCCGGGACTTGGTGGCTTCGTCACCTGCGACGATCTGACCTGGCAGTTCGGTGACTGGTATTCGGTGCAGCGCGTCGGTGTCACCTCGCTGGCAAAGCCCGGTACGGCGACTTATCAGCGCTGGCACAAGGCGGTGCTGGAGTATTACAACGGCGAGTTGCCCAGGCACGGCGCGATCTGGCTGACCTATTTTCCGAACATCATGGTCGAGTGGTATCCGCACGTACTGGTGGTGTCGACGCTGGTGCCGCAGGATGTGGACCAGACGCTGAACGTGGTCGAGTTCTATTATCCCGAGGACATTGCCCTGTTCGAGCCCGAGTTCATCAAGGCCGAGCAGGCCGCCTACATGGAGACGGCGATCGAGGATGACGACATCGGCGAGCGCATGGACCGCGGTCGTCGTGCCCTGATGAAGCAGGGGCGCAGCGAGGTCGGTCCCTACCAGTCGCCCATGGAAGACGGCATGCAGCACTTTCACGAGTTCTACCGACGCGTGATGGCCGGCCACATCTGATCGGGGAAATGCAGTCACTCTGGATGATCGCGGCAAGCCTGCTGTTTGCCTGCATGGGCGTTTGCGTCAAGCTCGGCTCGGCGCAGTTCGCGGCGGCGGAACTGGTGTTCTGGCGCGGCTTCATCGCCACGCTGCTGCTCGGGTCCTACATCCTCGTGCGCCGGTTGTCGCTGTCCACACCGCATGCGCGAACCCACGTCGTGCGCGGTCTGGCGGGTTTCGTCTCGCTGGTGATGTTTTTCCATGCCATCAGCCTGATTCCGCTGGCCGCGGCGGTCACGCTGAACTACACCTCGCCGCTGTTCCTCGCGCTGCTGCTGGTGCTGTGGCTGAAGGAACCGGTGCGGCGCGGCTTCTACGCGGTGCTGGCCGCCGGCTTCGTCGGCGTCGTCTTCCTGCTGCAGCCGACGCTGGCGCGCGACCAGTGGCTGGGCGCGGCCTTCGGCCTCGGCTCCGGGATAATTTCCAGCATTGCCTACCTCAACGTGCGGCGTCTGGGCGAACTGGGCGAGCCGGAATGGCGCACGGTGTTCTATTTTTCGGCCCTGTCGGCGCTGGGCGGTCTGCCCTGGCTGTTGCTGGCGGATCCCTTCCATGCCATCGACCTGCGCGGCTGGCTGCTGCTGCTCGGCGTGGGCGGCTTCGGTGTGCTGGCGCAACTATGCATGACCGCTGCCTACAAGCGCGGCAAGACGCTGGTTTCGGCCAGCCTGGCCTACAGTACGGTGGTGTTTTCCAGTGCCTTCGGCATGCTGTTGTGGGGCGAAACCCTGCCATGGGCTGGCTGGCTGGGTGTGGCGCTGATCGTGGCCAGCGGCGTGCTGGCTACCGCGCTGTCGCGGCGGACGGATACCGAAGCGGTAACGGACTGAAAGGCCGCTGTGTATTGGATTAGCCGGTGATCTTCCGCTTCACCGCGCGGGTCACCATGCGCAGGCGCTGGGCCAGCGGCAGGCGCTTGAAGTTGGTCTTTACCGCGCCCTGCGTGAATGCCGTGCGCTTCGAGTAGTCCATGATCAGGTCGACGATTACCGGCCGGCCCGTCGCGGCGAACTCGCGGGCGCGGGCGATGGCCGCGGCCACCTCGCTGTTGCCTTCCACCCGGATGTACTCGGCGCCGGTGGCGATCGCGACGCCGCTGAAGTCGATGGCACCGAGCGCGGTGCAAGGCTTGCGATTGAACGGAATCTGCTGAGCCTGGGCGATCTGCGACAGTTCGCCGTCATGGAACACGTAGTAAACGAGACCCAGGCCCAACCGGGTGGCGGAAACGATTTCCATGCAGGTCATGGTGAAGGCGCCGTCGCCGACGATGGCGAATACTTCCCGATCGGGATTGGCCAGTTTGGCGCCAATTGCGGCCGGCACCGCGTAGCCCATGCTGTTGAAATCGGTCGGCACGATCAGCGCCTTGGGGCACCGCACCGGAAACAGTTCGGCCGTCAGGTAGGTGTGGTTGCCGTCGTCGACCACGGTGATTGCATCGTCGGGCACGGCGGCGCGCAAGGCATTGAAAAACACCGCCGGATTGACCTTGTCGCCGCTGTCGTGTCGCAGCCATTCGTCGTTGTAGGCGGCCTTGTCGCGGGCAATGCGCTGCTGCAAGTCCACATTCGGCGTACGCCCGGCGCCGACTCTTTGCAGTTCCTCCAGCAGCGCGGCCAGCACAGCGGACGCATCGCCTTCCAGCGCCACTGCCGCGGGGTAGTTGGCGCTGAATACCGCGGGATTGATATCGGCGTGAATCAGGTTCGGCGGCACCGTGACGCCAAAGCTGCCCGTGGCAATCTCCGCAAAGCGCGTGCCGACCGCCAGCATGCAGTCGCAGTCGGCAAAGGCGTTGCGTGCCGCGGGCACCGCGGCGGCGCCGAAGCCGAAGCCGGTATGTAGCGGGTGGGCGGCGGAAAATACTGAAAGGCCCTGCAGGGTGGTCGCCACCGGCGCTTGCAGGAAGTCGGCGATGGCGCGTGTTTGCTCGAACGCATCGCGCGCGCCCCAGCCGACGAACAGGGCCGGATGCCTTGCGGCCAGCAGCATTTCCGCCGCGCGCCGGATTTCGCTCGAGGCCGCGCGCTGCGGCCTGGCAATTACCGGCCGGTCGGGCATCTCTTCCACTTCGCCGGGAAACATCTGCAGATTCACCGGGATCTCGACAAAGACCGGTCCCGGCTCGCCGGAATGGGCTATCTCCCATGCCTTGAACAGCATCGGCACGATCTCGGCGTGGCTGGTGACGAGGAAGGTGGCCTTGGTCAGGGCTTTCAGGAATGCGTGCTGGTCGAGTTCGTGCAACTGGTAGCGCTTGTCCAGATCGGTGCGAATGCCGCCGCAGATCACCAGCATCGGGATGCCGTCGAGAAAGGCCTCGCCGATGCCGCTGGCGGCGTGCGTGGCGCCCGCAGCGGGGACGATCACCAGCGTTCCGGTCAAGTCCGAAGTGCGGCTCATGCCGTCGGCCATGAAGGATGCGCCGCCTTCGTGGGTCACCAGCACCGGCGTGATCTGCGGCGAACTGTTGAGCTCGTCATACAGCTCCGTGTTATGCACGCCCGGAATGCCGAAGGTGTATTTGATGCCGAGGGCTTCGAGGGCTCGCACCGCGATCCATGCGCCGGTTCGTTTCATTGTCGGGTCTCCGGGTTTGCGTCAGGTGTTGGCCGCAGCGGCCTGGCCGGCGATGCGGCCGGTCAGGATGCAACCGCCGAGAAAGCCACCTTCGAGTGCGCGCAGGCCGTGCATGCCGCCGCCGCCAAAGCCGGCGGCTTCACCCGCGGCATACAGTCCGGGTATGGCTTCGCCGGCGTGGTTCAGCACACGGCTTTGCAGATCGGTCTGGATGCCGCCGAGGCTCTTGCGGCTGATGATGAATTCGCGCACCGCGATCAGCGGCCCGGCCTTCGGATCGAGGATCTTCTGGAACTTGCAGGTGCGGATTCGGTCGCCCTTCCAGTGACGTACATAGGCGATGCGCCGCAACTGCTCGTCGTTGTGGAAAGTCGGGCCGCGGTCGATCTGCGCGTCGTAGCTCTCAACCGTGGCGCGGATGGCGTCGAGGCTCACCGCGTCGTCGCCCTGCAGCGCATTCATTTTCGCCACCAGTTCCGGCAGATCGCGACCGACCACGAAGTCCTCGCAGGAACCGGTCATTTCGTCATAGAGCCAGCGGTTGCCGAAAATCAGGTCGCGCAGGAAGGCGAGCTTCTTCCTGTCGCGGATCGACGGGTTGTGCTCGGCGCCGGACACCGCGAGTTCCTTGAGCGCAATGCTCTTGTTCATCAGCTGCCAGGAATACTGCCGCTCCTGGGCGCACACCTGGGCCACCAGATCGCGCGTGTCGAAGCCCGTCACCAGCGGCATCGGGCCGATGCGCCGGCCGCGCCAGTCGAGCCACAGCGCCGAGCGCGGCGGCACCAGCGAGAGGCCGTGTCCGGGCTTCCGCGGCCGCGGATGATGCACACCGGCGGCATAGTTCCACATGGCGTCGAGATGGGTGAGATTGCCGCCGACCGAACCCACCGCGTCGTGCAGCCTGCCGTCGGCGTAGCGGTGCGAGCCGTTGAGGATCACCGGCGGCGGCGAAGACCAGTCGCGGTGCCAGTGCTGCCGTACGCGTTCGATGTTGCCGTTGAAGCCGCCGGCGGCGACGATGACGCCGCCTGCCGTCAGTTCAAACGGCAGGCCATCCTCCTCGCCGACGCCTCGACAGCCAGTGACGGCGCCGTTCGCGGTCAATAGTTCCTCGACGCGCAGGCCGAAGCGGATCTCCAGGTTGGCACGGCGGGAATGCCGCTCCAGCGTGTCGATCAGGCGCAAAGCCAGTTCGCGTCCCGTGCCCCAGACGATATGAAAGCGCGGCACCGAATTGCCTGGCGTGAACAGGCCGCGTTCGACCCAGTGCGGAGCGGGAATAAAGCCGATGCCGCGCTGTCGCAGCCAGACGCCGACATCGTCATGGCAGCGCTGCACATACGCTTCCGCCCAGGCGCAGGGCCAGCGGTCGTTCCTGTCGAGTTCGCCGAAGGCGTGCCAATCGGCCAGCGCCAACTCAGGCGTATCGCGAATGCCGGCGCGCCGCTGCTCCGGTGTGCCGACCAGAAAGATGCCGCCGAAACTTTCCTTCGCCAGACCGCCGAAGTTGTCGGCCGTATCGCGTTCCAGCAGCAGCACGCTGCGTCCGGCGTCGAGCAGTTCCAGCGCGGCGCAGATACCCGCAATGCCGCCGCCGATGATGATGACTTCGCTCACGGTCTCATCTCCTCATTTTGTTGCCGGAGTTTAGCCCGAAATCATGTCGTGCCGAATCGTGCCGACGGGCCGGCTTGCCGTGGCCGCGATCGAAAGTCGGCCCTGGCGATACGGCGCTACGACATCGGACCTCGGCATATCGGGAAATGGCAAACACTCGTGGAACCCGCTAAGCTGTTATTCGAATGGAGAACTTGATGCACATTAGAACTTTGCTGGCGCTCGCTCTCATGCTCGCCCATGCCTGTACTTTGGCACAAACGGCGGACACATCGCCGCCAATCTCGCTTGACGACGCTCGCGCCCAGCGTGTCACAGGCAAGGCACTAAAAGACGAGGCACAGAAGACCTACGAGGCAGAGCGGGCGGCATGTCAAAGCAAGGCCATCGCCATCAGCTGCATGAGCTCGGCGAAAGAAAAGCGCATCGAGGCGGTCAGGCGAGGCGAAACCATGGAGCGCGAGGGCCGCAAGGCCGAACGCGAAATACACCGGCTGGAGCTCGAGGCCAAGGCGGCGAAGCGTGCGGCCGAGGCGCCCGGTCAGGAAGCCAGGCAGCAGGCGGACGTCGCTCGCTATCGCGAGAAGGAAGAAAGAAGGGCCGTCGAGCGCGAGCGCAGGCTGGTCGATGAGTCAGCCAAGCTTGAGAACCGTCGCAGCAAGCTGGCCGCCGAGCAGGCGGCACGGAACAAGAAGCTGGAGGCGCAGCGGAAAGAGGATGCGAAACGGCTGGAAGCCGCACCTGCCAAAGCCAGGAAAAAAGCCGATCGGGAAAGGCAACATGCCGAGCTGGTGAAGAAGATCGACGAGCGCGCGCGAAATTATGCCGAAGTGCTGAAACGGCGGAAGGCCGAGGAGGCGGCAAGGCAAGCCGCCGCTGCGGGCACCTCGCCCAGGTAAGTGCGCGGCGCAGGAGTCGCCAACATGGACGCCGGGTTCTACTTGTGTTCGATCTGCTCGTAGACCGCCGTCGCGATGCGGGCCAGTTTGCCTTTGTCGATCCCGGCCGAAAGTGCATAGCCGAACTTGCCGTCGATCCAGTAGAAGACATTGACCTGACCTTCCTGCGCGAAACGGAAAGCCGTGTCCTGGTTGGTGGTGTTTTCGGTGGAAACGTAGAGCGTCAGCCGCTGCCCCGAGGCATCCTGGAACATGAACTGGGCGACGGGACCCACGTTGCCGGGCAGCAGGCGGCCGCCGACCAGTTCGTAGCCGAGCGCCCCGAGTTTGGGTGGGTGCACCGGCGTGCCGAGCCGCTTGGACAGCCAGGCGACGAGCTGGTCTTCCTGCTCGGCGCCGACTTCGACCGGACGGCGCACGTCGGGGCTGAACACGGCGTGTGCCACCGCAGCCCGCCGGGGCAGCGGTGACATTCTGGCCAGGCTCTCCGCCGGTGGGTAGCGGTCGTGCGCCAGCCAGCCGGCAAACCCGCTGACCAGCGCGATGAGCAAGCCCGCGGCAATGCGCTGCAGCGACCAGCGGGCGAGGAACGGCCGGCGGGGAGCGTCGACTGCGGCCGTCGGCGGTGCCGATGCCAGCGCGCTCAGATTTGCCGGCAGCGGCTCGTCGAGTATCGGATTGAACGTGGACCGGATGGCCTGCATCTGGTTCATATAGGCGCGCACGCGTCCGGCCTCTTCCGGCTGAGCCGCCAGGTAGTCCTCCACTTCGCTGCGCCGTGCGTCGGGCAGGGCGGCATCGACGTAGGCCTGCAGGTCGGCTTCGGTGATCGGGAGCGGGTTCATCGCACGATTCTCAGCCTGGCGCTTGCCTGCTCGCCGTTCATGATCAGACGCAGCCGTTCCCGACCGCGCGACAGGCGCGACATGACCGTGCCGGCGGGAATGCCCAGCGTCGCGGCGATGTCTGCATAGCTCATTTCTTCCAGGGCAACCAGCAGCAGGACTTCGCGCTGTTCGTCGGGGAGCTGGCTCAGAGCGGATTCGATTTCTCTCAGCTCCAGTTCGTCGTTCTGCGTGGCGCGTGTCGGCACCTGGAAATCATCCGCGTCGATGGATTGAGTGGGCAGGCCCGGCCGGCGCAATTGATCGATCCTCAGGTTATGCATGATGCCGAACAGCCAGGCGCGCATGTCGCTGCCGGTCCGCCACTGATGGAGCCTGACCCAGGCGCGCTCCAGCGTGTCCTGCACCAGATCGTCGGCCGCCGCGCGATCGCCGAGCATCGCCCGCGCATAACGGCGCAGACGGGGAATCTCGGCCAGGATCGCGCTGCTGTCCACCCTGTGTCAGGGCTTGGCGACGTGCCAGACGTTGTTGTTAAAGCCGTCGCCGGTCGTGTCGCCTGGCTTCGTGTCCTTGATCCAGTAATACAGCGGCTTGCCCTTCAGCGCCCACTGTTTCTTGCCGTCGTCGCGGGTGATGATGCTGTAGTTGCCGCTGGCGGTATCGCCATCCATTGCCAGCAGCGGCGGCCAGTTGGTGGCGCAGGGGCCATTGCAGGCGCTCTTGCCGCCGGCGTCCTTGTCGAAGGTATACAGCGTCATGCCGTTGCTGCCGGTCAGCATGCCATTGGAAACCATGGCCGGCGCGGCGGCACAGGCCGCCAGCGACGCGGATGCAAGCAGGGCGAGGGCGAGTTTATGAATGTTCATTGTTTTCTCCGTTGGGGTTGGGGGTGCTACACCTGCATGAACGGAAAGAAACCTGATCTTATTCCAGTCGTCGCAAAATATATTGATCTTGGCGGGTCCATCTTTGACACGGGGGCAAGAGGCGAAGATACTTTGGGCCGCGTGGTCATTCCGGAAATCGAGGCCCCAATTGTCCGACGACGTCAGCGAGAACGGCAAAAGCGGCAGCAGAAGCAAGCCCACCTTCAAGCTGGTGCGCTTTTTCACCGCCGCCAGCCTGGTTGCGTTCGTGGCTGTCGCGTTTTTGCTGGGATACATATTCCGCACACTGTCCATCGAGGGCATGCTCAGCGGGTACCAGAACGAACACGTCAATCAGGCCCAGGTGCTGGCCAACGAGATGTGGGATGAGGATTTTGGCCCATTGGTTCTGGCAATGGCAGGCAAGTCAGCGGTGGAAATCCAGGCTGCGCCGCAGATCCCGGCGATACACAAGAGGGTCTTGACGCTTCTGAGTGGCACCAAGATCTTCAAGATCAAGGTGTATGACTTGAGGGGCATGACGGTCTACTCGACCGAACTCGAGCAGATCGGCGAGGACAAGAGCAAGAACGCCGGCGTGATCGATGGCCTGCGAGGCTTGAACAGTTCGCTGCTGGTGCATCAGGATCAGTTCAGCGCGTTCGAGGGCGAGGTGCAAAGCCGCGACCTGGTCGAGACCTATGTTCCGCGCTTTGACAGCGCACTGGGTACGGTGATCGGCGTGCTCGAGATCTATGGCGATGCCACCTATGTACTGGCTGAAATCGGCAAGCGTCAACGATACATGGTCGTCTCCGTGGTCGGCTTGCTCGCCCTGCTCTTTGCGATGCTGTTCGCCATTGTCAAGAGGGCGCAGAACCTCATTGTTCGCCAGAACCAGGAGCGCGAAGCAGCTCAGGAAGCCCTGCGATCGAGCGAGGAACGTTGGCAGTTCGCCCTCGAAGGGTCCGGTGCAGGCGTCTGGGATCGTAACCTGCCGACGGGCGGCGTCGTGTTCTCGAAGCGCTACAAGGAGATCTACGGCTTTAGCGAAGATGATCTGGCGAATCATCAGGAACCCTGGGATGCACGCATTCATCCTGATGATTTGCCGCTGGTAGAGGCAAACAGGAAGGCTTACTTTGAAGGGGCGGAGCAAGCCTATTCCAACGAGCGGCGCATGCGATGCAAGGACGGCAGCTGGAAATGGATACTGTCGCGCGGCATGGTGGTGGCACGCGATGCGAACGGGAAACCCCTGCGCATGATCGGCACGCATACCGACATCAGCGAACGCAAGCAAGCCGAAGCGGAACTTGACCAGCACCGCCATCACCTCGAAGAAATTGTTGCCGTGCGCACCGCCGAACTGGCGCGCGCCCGTGACGCCGCCGAAGCCGCCAACCGCGCCAAGAGCAGTTTTCTTGCGAACATGAGCCACGAACTGCGCACGCCGATGAACGGCATCATGGGCATGACCGACCTGGTACTGGGCCGTGCCACCGATCCCCAGCAGATCGATTGGCTCAACAAGAGCAAGGCTTCCGCGCAGCGACTGCTTGCCATCATCAACGACATCCTCGACCTGTCGAAGATCGAGGCCGGCCAACTGCAACTCGACGACACGGATTTTGTCGCCGCAACCATCCTCAACGATGTCGTCGCGATGATCGGCCCGGCGGCGCGGGACAAGGGGCTGCGCGTCGCCGTCGAGCCCGATGCTGTGCCCCTGTGGCTGCGCGGCGACCCGGCGCGGTTGCGCCAGGCCCTGCTCAAACTTGCCGGCAACGCCGTCAAGTTCACCGAGCAGGGGTCCGTCACCCTGCGCGCGCTCCAGCTGCATGAAAAGGGCGACGAGATCCTGGTGCGCTTCGAAGTCACGGATACCGGCATCGGCATCCCGCCGGAAACGCTGTCCCGCCTTTTCAGAAGCTTCGAGCAGGCCGACAATTCGATGACGCGCAGGTATGGCGGCACCGGCCTTGGCCTCGCCATCGCCCGCCGCCTGGCCGAACTGATGGACGGAGAAGTCGGCGCTGTCAGCACGCCGGCAACCGGCAGCACGTTCTGGTTTACGGCTCGCCTGCAACGCGGTCACGCAGCTCGGTCTGCCGACACGGCCGGCAACCGGGAACTGGCACCAGAGCAGACTCCGGATGCTCGGGGTGCGTTGGCACCCGATCCCGTCCGCGCCATGGCCGTGCTGAAACAACTGGAACCGTTGCTGGCCAGCGACGACACCCGCGCCGGCGATCTGTTCGTTGCCAACCGGCCACTGCTACTGGCTACGTTCGGCGCAGAGGCAACGCCACTGGAACGGCAGGTGGCGGCGTTCGACTATCCGGGGGCTCTGGCAACCTTAAGGGCAATCATCCGGGATAAGCTGGAAAACTGACGTGGCAGGAATGTGGTGTCCAATGCCGCTCAGCCCGCAGCGGGAAAGTCGGCACCCAGCGAGACGGCGCGCCACTTCTCCATTTCTGCCGTGAACTCCTTGAACTTCGCCGCAGTCATGTCGTAGGCAGGCCGTCCCAGCAGCAAATGCAGCGGCGGTTCGGCGTCTTCGACGGCCTGGATGATCGCTTTCGCCCCGCGTACCGGATCACCGTGCTGGGCGCCGTTGTAGCTTTGGACCGCAGCCCGTCGTGCCCCGGCGGATTGGTCATAGTCGGCAATAGCGGTCTTCGGTGTCTTGAGCGAGCGGCCTGCCCAATCGGTGCGGAACGGCCCCGGCTCGACGATGGTTACCTTGATGCCGAGTGCCGCGGATTCCTTGGCCAGCTCCTGTTGAACAATGACGAACCATAAAAATGCGCGCGGCAGGAATTACCGTCCGCCAGCGCGATCCAGCCAGTCGGTGACCAGCGGCCAGAGGCTGGCTTCGCTTTGTGGCTTGAAAAAGCCGAAGTGGCCGATGCGCGGCAGGTTGTATTGCGCAGGTTCGAGCAAACGGTAATCGACCGGCCGCTTTCGGTACGCGCCATGAATCAGGCGCGATCCGTCTTCAAGCAACATTTCGTCATCGGCGAAGGTCAGGGCCAGCACCGGATAGTCGGCGCTGGCATAGGCTTCGCGCGCGCCGGGTTCGCCGCTCAGCAGGTAGTCCGGCGTCAGGCACCAGCGCCGCCACTGGAACATCGCACCGCTGGGAAGATCGCCGATGACGCCCAGGCGCGCGCCGGGAAAGTAGCCGAAAACCGGGCAAAGCACTGGCGCCAGCACATGCCACATCAGCGGCGCGGTACGGCGGATGCGCGGCGTGATGTGGCGCATCGAACCGCTGCCGACGGCGATATTGACCAGGCCCGCAAGACGCCCGCGCGAAGGCAGCAGCGGCGCGACCTGGCCGCCGAAACTGTGGCCGACCACGAACACCGGCCGTTGCGGCGAGGTCTCGCTGATTTGAAGCAGCAGGGCATCGTAGTCCTTCGTCAGCCAGTCGCTGAGGTCAGCCTTGACGCAGCGCAGCGAGCCCGTCAGCGATTCGCCGATGCCTCGATAATCGAAGGTCCACGCTGTGTAGCCGCTGGTCGCGAGATGCCGGGCAAACGTGGCGTAGAAGGACTGCGGCACGGCCATCGCCGCGGCGATGATGACGTTGCCCCTGGTCGGTCCTGTGGGGTCGAAACGGTAAGCGGCCAGCGCGCAGCCATCGGTGGCGGCGAATACAATGGGTTTCGCGGAGATTCCTTCCGCTGGTTTGCGCTCTGACGTCAATTCCATTTTCAACCTGATTGCAGGAGATTTCCGATGGGTACCGATCCTATACCACTGGATGCCGAAGTGGTCCGCGTGCTGTCCTGCGTCACCACCGCCACACTGACCACCGTCCTGCTGAAGAAGGGCTTGCGCAATGTCTGGATGCGCGGCGCGAGGCCGCTGCAGGCGGAGCAGCCGCGCCGGGTCGGTCGCGCCTTTACCCTGCGCTTCGTCCCGGCGCGGGAGGACCTGGCCACGCCGGCTTCCTGGGCGGCGCCGATTTCCACTCGCGCGGCGATCGAAGTCATGCCCGCCGGCTGCATCGCGGTGGTCGATGCCATGGGCGTGGTCGATGCCGGCATCTTTGGCGACATTCTGTGTGCCCGCATGAAGAAGCGTGAAGTTGCCGGACTGGTCACCGACGGCGTGATCCGTGATTTGACCGGAGTGCTGGGCACCGGACTGCCGGTCTGGTGCCAGGGCACGGCAGCACCCGCATCGGTGGCGGGGCTGACCTTCGTCGGCTGGCAGGAAGCGATCGGCTGCGGCGGCGTGGCAGTATTTCCCAACGATGTCGTGGTGGCCGACAGCGACGGTGCCGTGTTGATTCCGGCCGCGTTGCTCGATGATGTCATCGCCGCCGCCGTCGAGCAGGAAAGGCTGGAGGGCTGGATCATGACGCAAATCGCGGCCGGTGTGCCTTTGCCCGGTCTGTATCCGCCCAATGAAGAAACCAAGGCGCGTTACGAGGCATGGGCACGAACCGTTCGCTGACGCCCGCCACAAGGCAGCGACCCCAGGAGATACCAATGGTATTGCTCGAATTTTCGATGGCGCCTTCCACCAAGGGCGAAAGCATGAGCCCCTACGTCGCACGCATCCTCGACATCATCGACAAGAGCGGTTTGCCCTATCAACTCACACCCATGGGCACCATCATCGAAGGCGAGTGGGCCGAGGTCATGGCCGTCGTGAGTTCCTGCTTCGAAGCCATGCGTACCGACTGCGACCGGATCGGAACCCACATCAAGATCGACTACCGCGCCGGCCCCGGCGGCCGCATCAAATCAAAAATCGACTCCGTCCAGAGGAAACTTGGCCGCAAGCTTTCCGTCTGAAACGGACTGTTGCATCTGGGCTCCCTGCGATGTCAATGGTCAATCGGATTCACAACGGCCACCAACCATTCGGGTCTTGCAGGGCTTGCTGGTCTCAACTTATGGTGCCACAAGGCAGTTGCCGGCCTGTGCTTCTGCCTCGATCTTCTTCAGAAGAGCTGCCTTTGTCGAAATACTGGTGCGCTCGTCCAGGAACGCGCTATCGGCCGCAACGGCAAAGCGCTGGCACTGAGGCGCTGTGGACACCCGGGTACGGAATTGATAGGCCATCGTCCCGTCATTGACAGGCGCCGGTGGCATCAACAGTTTCGCCGGTGGCGGCGCGGGTGGAGCCTTGGGTCCAGCCGCAGGCGCCTCGGCGAGGGCAACGCCCGCAACACAAAGAACAGCCGCCGAGCTCGCGATACGAATCAGGCTGCGCATAGTAATTCTCCTTTCAGACAAAGACGGGACTACCCGCTTGTGGTTCAGGCAGTCTGTCCATGATAGATGTATTGATGGTTCGCGGAGCGGAGGTGACTATCAGCGGTCGGTAGCGGTTAAGCTTTCGAAGCATTCGCCGGTCCCCAGGAGTCGGCGCTGGCGATACGGCGGCAAGCACAGGGTCATTTCGCCAACAGGGCCCTTTCTGGACATCCTGTCCGCAGAAATGGGCTAAGATGCCGGTGACATCACGCCAATACCGCCATGCCTGAACTCGCCCCCGAACAGCGCGCCCGCCAGCAGATCGATGCACAGCTGCTGGCGTCCGGCTGGGCTGTTCAGGATTACAAGGCGGTGGATTTCTCGGCCGGGCAGGGCATTGCGTTGCGTGAAGCGCCGCTCAAATCCGGCACCTGCGATTACCTGCTGCTGGTCGATCGCAAAGCTGTCGGCATCATCGAGGCCAAGAAGGAAGGCACCTTGCTGTCGGGCGTCGCCGAGCAGTCCGCACATTACGCGGTGAATCTACCCGACTTCATCCAGTCCATCGGCTCCGGCAAGCTGCCTTTCCTCTATGAATCGACTGGCGTCGAAACTTTCTTCCGTGACGAACGCGATCCAGCGCCGCGGTCGCGCCGCGTCTACTCCTTCCATCGTCCGGAAACCCTCGCCGACTGGCTTAGCCAAACCGAGACCCTGCGCGCCCGCCTCGCAACCCTTCCATCCGCGCACCCGCTGCCCGCACAAAACCTGCGCGACTGCCAGATCGAAGGCATCACCAATCTCGAAGCCTCCTTCGCCGCCGACAATCCGCGCGCGCTGATCCAGATGGCCACCGGCGCGGGCAAGACCTACACCGCGTGCAGCTTCACCTACCGGCTCATCAAGTACGCCGGGGCCAAGCGAGTGCTGTTCCTGGTGGACCGCGCCAATCTCGGCCGCCAGGCCGTGGCCGAGTTCCAGCAGTTCGTCGCGCCCGATACCGGCCGCAAGTTCACCGAGGTGTACAACGTCCAGCACCTCACCTCCAGCAGTCTCGATTCCGTCGCCCGCGTCACCATCTGCACCATCCAGCGCCTGTACTCCATCCTGCGCGGCGAAGACCTCGACGAAGACCTCGACGAAAAATCCGGTTACGAAATCGCCACGGCCGACGACCGCCCCAAGGACGTGGCCTACAACCCGCGCATTCCCATCGAGGCCTTCGACTTCATCGTCACCGACGAATGCCACCGCTCCATCTACGGCCTGTGGCGGCAGGTGCTCGAATATTTCGATGCCTACCTCATCGGCCTCACCGCCACGCCGTCGAAGCAGACCATCGGCTTCTTCAACCAGAACCTGGTGATGGAATACAACCACGAGCGCGCCGTCGCCGATGGCGTCAATGTCGGCTACGAGGTCTATCGCATTCGCACCGAAGTCACCGAACAGGGCGGCAAGGTCGAGAAGGGTTTCTACGTTGATAAGCGCAGCAAGGAAACCCGCGCCGTGCGCTGGGAGCGCCTCGACGAAGACCTCGCCTACGAGGCCCGCGACCTCGACCGCTCGGTCGTGGTCAAGTCGCAAATCCGCACCGTGCTGCAGGCCTTCAAGGACGCACTGTTCACCGAACTCTTCCCCGGCCGCACCCTCGTGCCCAAGACGCTGATCTTCTGCAAGGACGACTCGCACGCCGAAGACACCGTGCATCTGGTGCGCGAAGTGTTCGGCAAGGGCAACGACTTCGCCAAGAAGATCACCTACAAGACCTACAACCCCGAGACCAAGCGTTACGAAAAGTCCGAGACGCTGATTCAGGAGTTCCGCACCTCGCCGCAACTGCGCATCGCCGTCACCGTGGACATGATCGCCACCGGCACCGACATCAAGCCGCTCGAATGCCTGCTGTTCCTGCGCGACACTCGCAGCCGCACCTACTTCGAGCAGATGAAGGGCCGTGGCACCCGCGTCCTTACCGCCACCGACCTGCAGGCCGTGAGCGGCGCCGACGCCCGCGCCAAGACCCACTTCGTCATCGTCGATGCCGTCGGCGTCTGCGAGAGCGACAAGAGCGATTCGCGCCCGCTCGAACGACAGCGCAGCATCGCCTTCGACAAGCTGCTGCTCGGCGTCGCGCTCGGCAAGCGCGACGAAGACAGCCTCACCACACTGGCCGGTCGTCTGGCCCGGCTCGACCGGGAAATCTCGCGCGACGACGCGAAGAATCTGAAAGAACTCTCCGGCGGCAAGTCCCTGTCCGAACTCGCCAACACCCTGCTGCGCGCCATCGACCCCGACGCCATCGCCGAGCGCGCCAGCGGCAAGCCCGGCACACCACCCGCCGATGTCGCGCCCGACGCCATGCAAGCCGCGCGCAAGCAACTGGCCGACGCCGCCTGCGCCCCCTTCGACGTGCCCGCCCTGCGCGACGCGCTGGCCAAGGCCAAGCAGGATGCCGAACAAACCATCGACAACGTCACCGTCGATACCTTGCTCGGCAGCAGCTTCGACGCCGCCGCAAAAGAGAAGGCGGCTGGTTTGGTGCAGGAATTCCGCGACTACATCACCGTGCACCAAAGCGAAATCGACGCCCTGCAAATCCTCTACAGCCGCCCGTTCAAGCAGCGCCTCACCGAAACCATGCTCAAGGAACTGGAAAAGAAGCTGCGCGACAAGCACGCCGCATGGACCGAAGACAATCTCTGGAATGCCTACGCCGTCACCGTACCCGGCAAGGTCAAGGGCCGCTCGCAGGCCGGGCGCTTTGCCGACCTCGTGGCGCTGGTCCGTTTCGCGCTGGAACAGCAGCCCGTGCTCGCGCCCTTTGCCGATTCCGTAGCCGAGCGCTTCAAGCAATGGCTGGCGGCCAAGGCCAAGGCCGGCGCCGTCTTTACGCCCGAACAACTCGCCTGGCTCGATCTCATCCGCGATCACATCGCCACCAGCCTGAGCATCGAGACTGAGGATTTCGATTACACCCCGTTCAGCCAGCGCGGCGGGCTGGGCAAGGCGCATCAGTTGTTTGGCGAACAACTGCCCCGATTGCTGGATGAACTCAATGAGGCATTGGCGGCATGACCAGGAAGTTACTCGCGAAGGCAAAATCTGCAATTCGTTCGGCACTGTCGAACGAATTGGAGCCCTCGATTGTGCAGACAACGTCCGCACAATCTGCCCTGCCCGAGATTTGCCCGACACTGTCGGGCATTTCTACCCCGCCAGTCGCAAGGGTAGTCACGAGGGAAGTTGCAGGGCAAGTCACAGGGCAAGTCGCGCCACAGTCAGAGTCGTTGGGAGCGAGAGTCCTGCGTCTACTATGTTCTGGACCGCTGGATAAGCCGTGTCAACTCAACGAGGTGCTTGCTGTATGAAGCCGGCGTTCAAGCCCCTGAAAAGGGTTCTATTGACTGATCTCGTGAAGAATCCGAAGAACGATATCGTTGATGGGCCGTTCGGCTCCCGACTCAAAGCAAGTGAATACGTTGACGATGGTGTGCCGATTGTCCGTCTTCAGAACATTGATCGAAATCGATTCATCGACAAGAACATCAAGTTTGTTACTCCTCAGAAAGCAAAAGACATTGCACGTCATCATTTCGTCGCTGGAGATATTCTTGTTTCAAAACTCGGCGATCCGCTGGGCGAGGCATGCATCGCTCCTGACCATTTGCCTTACGGAATCCTCGTTGCTGACGTCGTTCGTGTTCGGCCGAACAACGCCAAGGTGGATACTGTTTATCTCTCCTATGCCCTGAACTCAGCCACAGTGGCCGCACAGTTCACTGCCGAGACGAAGGGGACTACGCGCCCTCGGGTGAATCTCCAAAAAATTAGGGACCTTGAGATACCTATCGCCGAATCGCTCCCCGAACAGCGACGAATCGTGACGGCGATCGAAAAGCAATTCACGCGGCTGGAAGTTGGGGTGGCGGCGTTGCGGCGGGTGCAGGCCAATCTCAAACGCTACCGCGCCGCCGTCCTCAAAGCCGCTTGCGAAGGCCGCCTCGTCCCCACCGAAGCCGAACTCGCCAAAGTCGGAAATCGCAAAGCGAAATTCGAAGCCGGCGAAGCCTTGCTCGCCCGAATCCTCACCGAGCGCCGCAAGAACTGGCAGGGCCGCGGTCAATACAAAGAACCCGTCGCCACTGACACGACTAGCCTCCAACCACTGCCTGACGGATGGACGTGGGCATCTTCAAGCCAATTGTTGCGAGAGGTCAAAGATGGCACACACGACACGCCTGCGTATCGCCCGACTGGAATTCCTTTCATCACACAGAAACACGTCAAGCCCATCGGCTTGGTTTTCAAAGATTACAAGTTCATCTCAAAGGAAGACCACGCGCACTTTTACCAGCGATCCAATCCCGAACGCGGAGACATCCTTGTGTCAATGATTGGGGTCAATCGTGGAGAAAGCTGCATCATCAACAATGATGAGGTTTTCAGCATCAAAAACGTTGGACTGTTCAAGCCGGATCATTCCTTATCGAATGCAAAGTTCATTCAATACTATTTGTCGTCGCGCCTCGGTCAGCAGTTAATTCTGAAGCAGTCAAAGGGAGGCGCGCAACCGTTCATCGGGCTAACAGAACTGCGCGCTTGGCCAATTCCACTCCCTCCCCTCGCCGAACAAACGCGGATCGTAGCCGAAGTGGAGCGTCGGTTTAGTGTGGTGGAAGAGTTGGAGGCGACGGTATCCGGAAATCTGCTGCGCGCCATCCGCCTTCGGCAGTCCATACTCCAAAAAGCTTTCACAGGCGGACTCGCGTAAACGCGCCCACCCTCAAAAAATTACTTGATCGCATAACGTAAGGTAGGAGAAATCACATGAGTGCAAAACCGAATACGGCAGACGATGTTCTTGAAGTCGATGAAGTAATGGACGAGAACGAAGCTGCCATAGCGTATGACATCGCCTCTTATCCCTCAGACCTTACCCTAAGCGTAGTGAAGGAAATGTGGGCAAACGGCGATATTCTGATCCCGGAATTTCAGCGGAACTTCGTTTGGAGCATTACTCAGTCCTCCTTACTGATCGAGTCGTTTTTGCTAGGGCTCCCTGTTCCCCAAGTCTTTTTTTATGTAGATGAGATCAACAAGAGTCAAGTAATCGATGGACAGCAGCGGATCATGAGCGTCGTTTATTTTCTAGACGGTTTTTTTGGTTCTGAAAGCATCCAGGGGAAAAAACAGGTGTTTCGCCTCCAAGGGCTCGATGATAAAAGTCCGTTTGCGAAGAAGCGTTTTGAGGACCTGTCAGAATCGCACCAGCGGAAACTAAAGTCTTCGGTTCTTCGTGCGATCAATATTCGCCAATTGAATCCAGGTGGAGAGGCCACGAGCGTTTATCATATTTTTGAACGCCTGAACACCGGAGGCACACCGCTAAAGCCTCAAGAGATTCGGAACTGCGTTTTTCGTGGGGAGCTTGTTCGCATCCTCCGTGAACTGAACCAGGACAAGAACTGGCGCAGGATTCTTGGCAAAGCAACATTTGATCGGCATCAGAAAGATGTTGAGTTAGTGTTGAGAATATTCGGACTAACGTACTTCTTCGACGACTATGAAAAGCCGATGAAGGAGTTTCTGAATAGAACCATGAATCGGGAAAAGAGCGGTTCATCAAACGAGATCAAAAATTTCGCAGCAGCATTCCCGAAGATCGCAGAAACCGTTGTGTCCTCGTTTGGTGAGCGACCGTTTCACGTCCGCGGTCCGCTGAACTCATCTGCACTTGACGCAGTATTTGCGACACTCTTGCAGGCCAAGAAGGCACTGCCGGTAAATTTATCGGAACGCTATGTACAACTCAAACAAGACAAGACGTTTACCGAAACGACTTTTTACAGCACAAGTGATCTTTCGGTGGTTAAACGGCGCTTTGAAACTACGCGCACTCACCTGCTTGGTTAGGCTATGCCGTTTACAGACCATTTCAGGTTGACGGATGACCTTGTCAATCATCTCGACCCAATTCTTGCTGGGCTGAACGACCCATTTATTGAATCTCGATACACGGGATTCCTTGCAGTCAGTTCGGTCACTGTTCTAGAACTGGCAATGAAAACAATTTTTTGCGAGTTCGCGTCAGCAAAGCATAAAGTTTTGGGTGTCTTTTGTGATCAGTATTTTGATCGTATCAATGGGCGCATTGGACTAGATTCGATTAGAAAGGATTACTTAGCGAAATTTGGTTCGAAATATCAGACTAGGTTTACACAGACTCTCGACAAGCTAGAGCGGCAACATTTGCAATTATCCGGTTCAAGCATTAAGGCGTCATACGGCAATCTAATCACTTGGCGGAATGGCTTTGCACACGAAGGAAACATCCCCGCAAACGCAACCTACCCAGAAGTGAAACGAGCGTACGGATGTGGGAAAGAGGTAATGATCTGTCTGGCTAGCTGCATGCGCCGATAGAAAATTCATTGTCTCCACTTTGTCATGTCCAACTCAATTCAACTCGCTCAAGAATTCTGGAACTGCTGCAACATCCTCCGTGTGACGCTTCCGGCTGAGGCACTCATATGAGCGATCTGGTTCCATCTTCTCCCACCCCCGGCGGCGAATTTTTCCTCTACCAAGCGGAGGATGGCCGGACGCGCATCGAGTGCCGGTTGGAGAACGAGACGATCTGGCTGACGCAAGCGCAGATCGCGGAGCTGTTTCAAACCACGCCGCAGAACGTAACGCTTCATCTGAAAGCCATCTTCGCCGAAGGCGAATTGCCGGAGGCGGCAACTTGTAAGGAGTACTTACAAGTTCGCGCCGAGGGCGGCCGCGAGGTTACGCGGAAGCTGCGCCACTACAGGCTGGAGGCCATCCTCGCCGTGGGCTACCGCGTGCGCAGCCAGCGCGGGGCGCCATCTGCCGCGCTCAAGGTGCGCCGCCTAGCCGGGGTGCGGGCGTGAGCCGAAAATACGAGGCCACAGGGCCCCAAGCGGAATTCGAACCGGGTTCGCGCGGTCGCGTGCTGCGCAATCTCCTCGGCATCAGTCGGGTGCGCGACATGAACGAGGCCGAGTCTCAGGCGCTGGAACTCGCACAGGAGGCCGCGTTGGACCAATACGGAGCGGATCACCGCTTCACCGCCGCCGACATCTGTGCGCTGCACCGGCTCTGGCTCGGCCCGATCTACCCCTGGGCGGGCGAGTACCGCAGGGTCAATATCGGCAAGGGCGGCTTTCAGTTTGCGCATGCGCCGTTGATCGCGGGCTTGATGATCGCGCTGGAGCGGGGCGCGTTGCGACAGCACACGCCCTGTCGCGAGGCAAACGATGCCGAGGTGGCTCTGGCCTTGGCCGAGGTGCACGCGGAACTGATCCTGGTGCACCCGTTTCGGGAAGGCAACGGCAGACTGGCCCGCTTGCTTGCTCTGTTGATGGCCTTGCAGGCGGGGTTACCGCCACTGGATTTCAGCCCCTTGTCGGGGCGCGGGAAGCGCGCTTACTTCGCGGCCATTCATGCCGCCATGGGCCGTGATTACGCACCGCTGGCCGCGATGTTTGCGCGCGTTATCGAGCGGTCGCGGCGAGGCGCCGCTTCCAATGGGCAATGAAGGCTTCGATGCTGGCCGGCGCGTCAGAGTGCTTGTCCTTGGCGAAGGGCGCGCGAATGCCTTCGACCGCGGACGAGGTTTGCGCCGAAATGCGCAATGCCGCCTTGCGGGACTCGGCCGATTTGAGGTAGCGATTGGACTGCTTGAGAACCATGTTATGAATGATACGCCCGTGACAAACGATTGGAAACCATGAGCAACCCGCAAGCCCTCGTCCAGAAACTCTGGAACTACTGCAACATCCTGCGCGATGACGGCCTGTCCTATGGCGACTACGTCGAGCAGCTCACTTTTCTGCTGTTCCTGAAAATGGCCGACGAGCAGGCCCGCCTGCGCGGCACGCCGTCTGCCGTGCCCAAGGGTTTCAGTTGGCCGATGCTGCTTAAATTCGATGGCGACGATCTCGAAACGCATTACCGCCATACGCTGGAAGAACTCGGCAAGCGTCCGGGCATGCTCGGCGTGATTTTCCGCAAGGCGCAGAACAAGATTCAGGACCCGGCCAAGTTGCGCCGGCTGATCGTGGACCTGATCGACAAGGAGCAGTGGACCAGCCTTTCCGCCGACGTGAAGGGCGACGCCTACGAGGGCCTGCTGCAAAAGAACGCCGAGGACGTGAAAGGCGGCGCGGGTCAGTACTTCACGCCGCGCGCGCTGATCGCCGCCATCGTCGATGCGGTGGCGCCGCAACCGGGGCAGGCGATTTGCGATCCGGCCTGCGGCACGGGCGGCTTCCTGCTCGCGGCGCATGACTATCTGGCCAAGCACCACGCGCTCGACCGGGCGCAGAAGAAGAAGCTCAAGGGCGGCACCTTTTTCGGCATCGAGCTGGTGGATAGCGTGACGCGGCTGTGCGCGATGAACCTGCTGCTGCACGGTATCGGCGGCGACTCGGAAGAGGACATGCCGGTCGTCACCAAAGACGCGCTGGCCGGCAAGCACGGCGAATACGAGATCGTGCTGGCCAATCCGCCCTTCGGCAAGAAGAGCAGCGTCACCATCGTGAACGAGGCGGGCGAGTCGTCGAAGGAATCGTTGATCATCAACCGCGACGATTTCTGGGCCAGCACCAGCAACAAGCAGCTCAATTTTCTCCAGCACATTTTCACCATCCTCAAGCAGCACGGCCGCGCCGCGGTGGTGTTGCCGGACAACGTGCTGTTCGAAGGCGGCGCGGGCGAGACCATCCGCCGCGAACTGCTCAAGCAGGCCGACGTGCACACTCTGCTGCGCCTGCCCACCGGCATCTTCTACGCGCAAGGGGTGAAGGCGAACGTGCTGTTCTTCGAGCGCAAGCCGGCGCAGGAAAAACCCTGGACGCAGAAGCTGTGGATTTATGACCTGCGCACCAACCTGCATTTCACGCTCAAGGAAAACACCCTCAAGCGCAGCGACCTCGACGACTTCGTCGCCAGCTACCACCCGAAGAACCGCCACGAGCGCAAGGAGAGCGAGCGCTTCAAGTGCTTCAGCTACGAGGAACTGACCAAGCGCGACAAGGCGAACCTCGACATCTTCTGGCTGAAGGATGACGCACTGGAAGAATCCGCCAATTTACCCGCGCCGGAGATCATCGCCGCCGACATCACGGCCGACCTCGAAGCCGCGCTGGAGCAGTTCGCGACGATTGCGGAGGATTTGAAGTAGCGAATGTCTGGCGCGCCATCAATGATCTACGGAATGGCATGCGCAAAAAACAAAGCGCCCCGAAAGGGGCGCTTTGCCTTAATCACTGGCGGAGACGCAGGGATTCGAACCCTGGATCCAGGTTTTGCCCAGATGCGCCCTTAGCAGGGGCGTGCCTTCGACCACTCGGCCACGTCTCCGAAAACGGCGATGAACTTGATGTTCACGGCTGTTTGCAGGGGGCGGAGTATACCCGAATCGACCAGCGCTGTTGGCAAAAGCGCGGCAAGGCTCGCAGCGACTTGCGAGGGCCTGCTAGACCCGCAGGCTGATCTGCGGCCAGCCGCGCCGGCCAGCGACTTCGGCCAGCGTCGCGTCGGCATCGACTGCCACCGGATGCGTGACTTTCTCAAGCAGCGGCAGGTCGTTGTGCGAATCACTGTAGAACCGGCTTTGCTCGAAACTGCCGAGCCACAGGCCGAGCGATTCGAGCCAGGCTTCGACGCGCACGATCTTGCCTTCGCGAAACGAAGGTATGCCGCGCGGCTGGCCGGTAAAGCGGCCGTTCTCCTGCGCGGGAATGGTGGCGATCAGGTGCGGGACGTTGAACTCCCTGGCGATTGGCCCGGTGACGAAGCTGTTGGTGGCGGTGACGATGGCGAGCAGGTCGCCGGCGGCGGCGTGCTTCGCCACCAGTTTGCGCGCGGCCGTGCTGATGAGCGGTCGGATGCGCGTGGCGAGGAACTCCCGGTGCCAGGCGTCGAGTTCATTGCGCGAATGGCGCGACAGGGGCGCCAGCTGGAAATCGAGAAAGACATGGATGTCCAGCGTGCCGGCCTTGTATTGCTCGAAGAATTCGACGTTCCTCGCCTCATGCACTTCACTGTCGAGCACGCCCTTGCCGATGAGGAATTGCGCCCACTCGAAATCGGAATCGCCGGACAGGAGCGTGTTGTCGAGGTCAAACAGGGCGAGGTTCATTCTTTGTCCAGGTCAAGTGAGGTCTGCATCAGTTCGCGCAGCAATGGCAGGGTGGGCGGGCGCTTCTGTTCGAGCGAGGCGCGGTCCAGGCTGTTGAGCATGGCCATCAGTGAGGGCAGGTCGCGGCGGCCGTGGTGGAGCAGGTAGTGCACCACTCCGGGATCCATCAGCATGCCGCGCTCGATGGCGTGACGGCGCAGGGCGGCGGCTTTCTCTTCATCCGACAGCAACTGGATTTCGTAGATCAGGGTCTGGCCGATGCGGGTGCGCAGATCCTCGCGAAGTTCGAGTCGCAGCGGCGGTTCGCTGCCGGCCAGCAGCAGGGCCAGGCCGAGAAAGCGTGCGGCATTGAACGCGCGAAACAGGGCGACCTGGGCTTCGGCCGTCAGCCCCTGCACGTCGTCGATTACCAGCAGGCTGCCGGGGGAGGGTGTCAGGTCTGCGCCGACTTCCGTGCCCTGCAGAAATACCACGGGACGCTGCCCGCGGGCAGCCGCTGCGGTTGCCTCCAGCAGGTGGCTCCTGCCGCAGCCTTGCGGTCCCCAGATGTAGAGGGCCTCGAAGCTGTAAGCGCCGCAAAGATTTCGCAAACGTGCCACCAGTTCGGCATTGGCGCCGACGACGAAGTTGTCCAGCGTTGGCGCCTGCTCCGGCTTCAGATCCAGCAGCAGCTGTTGCTGCGGCGTAGTCATCTAAGCGCCACGATAGAAACGGCTGGCGAGATACAGTGCGCGTACTTCGCGCAAGCCGACCAGCAGCGCGGCCGAAGCCGGCAAGGCGGCGAGGACGCCGAAGAAGCCGAAAAGCTGACCAAAAGCCATCAGGGCGAAGATTACGGCGAGCGGGTGCAGGCCGATGTGTTCGCCAACCAGGAACGGGGTGAGCAGAAACCCCTCCAGCACCTGTCCGATGCCATACACGATCAGCACGGCGACGATCGGCCCCCAGCCGGCAAACTGCAGCGCGGCGACCAGTAGTGCCAAAATCAGGCCGGTGGCATAGCCCAGGTAGGGTATGAAGATCAGCAAGCCGGTGACGACGCCGATCGACAGCGCCGAAGGAATGCCTGCCAGCCATAGTGCCACGCAGTAATACGCGGCGAGCAGCGCCATGACCAGGATCTGGCCGCGCAGGTATTGCGAAAGCACGGCATCGATGTCGTTCGCCACGCTGATCAGTTTGCCATGCCAGGGGCGCGGAATGACGCCGGTCAGGCGTTGCATCATGCTCTGCCAGTCGAGCAGCAGATAGAACATCACGACGGGCGCCAGCATCAGGTTGATGGCGAGGCCGACCAGCGCCACGCCGCCAATCTTGAGCGAACTGTAGAGTCGCTCGAGAATGATTTGCACGGTATCCCAGTTGCCGGTGGCAAGTTTCTGCAGCGAGGCGGAATCAAAACGCAACCGAAGCCCGAAATGCTGCCGCAGCCAGGGCGCCAGTTTTTCGTTGGCCAGCGTCAACGCCTCCGGTGCGCGTGCGGCGAGCACCGCGGCTTCTTCATACAGCAGCGGCAGGACGATCAGGACCAGTCCTGCGATCAGGGCGGCCAGCGCCAGCATGACGAGGATCACGGCCAGCATGCGCGGCACGCCCCATCCCGTGATGCGGTCGGTAACCGGATTGCAGATGTAGGCGAAGATGGCCGCCAGCAGGAATGGCGTGAGAATCGGCGAGAGCGCATACAGCAGGGCGAGAATCGCCAGTCCGGCCGCGATCCACAGGGTGGCTTGCAGGCGGTCGCTGCGCTTGGCATCGGGAGGCGAGATCATTTCCGGTAAAATTCGCGGCTCAGGCATGGTTGGCAGCACGGATTATCGCCCATCCGGCGGCCGACCGCGCTCCCGTCATCGATTCCGCTGGCGCCTTCAAGGACTTCATCTTGGCTGATTTCATTCCTTCCCCGTTCCCGCTCACCTACCGCGATGCGGGAGTGGATATCGATGCCGGCGACGCGCTGGTGGAACGCATCAAACCGGCGGCGAAACGCACCATGCGGCCCGAAGTACTGGCCGGCATCGGCGGCTTTGGCGCGCTGTTCGAGATTTCGAAGAAGTACCGCGATCCGGTGCTGGTGGCGGGTACCGATGGCGTCGGCACCAAGCTCAAGCTCGCCTTTCAGTGGAACCGCCACGACACGGTCGGCCAGGACCTTGTGGCCATGAGCGTCAATGACATCCTGGTGCAGGGCGCAGAGCCGCTGTTCTTCCTCGACTACTTCGCCTGCGGCAGGCTCGATGTGAACACTGCGGCAACGGTTGTCGAAGGCATTGCCAGGGGCTGCGAAATTGCCGGCTGCGCGCTGATCGGCGGCGAAACGGCGGAAATGCCCAGCATGTATCCGGATGGCGAATACGATCTCGCCGGCTTTGCCGTCGGTGCCGTGGACAAGGCCGCGATCATCGACGGCAAGTCGATCCGGGCGGGGGATGTGGTGCTCGGCCTGGCGTCTTCCGGCGCGCACTCCAACGGCTATTCGCTGATCCGCAAGATTCTCGAGCGCGCCAAACCCGATCCGGCCATGGACATGGGCGGCGAGGATGGAACGAAAATGCGGCTGGCCGATGCCGTGATGGCGCCGACGCGCATCTACGTCAAGCCCCTGCTGGCGCTGATGCAGGCGATCCATGTCAAGGGCATGGCGCATATCACCGGCGGCGGCTTGACCGAGAACATTCCGCGGGTGCTGGCGAATAATCTGACGGCGATTCTCGACAAAAGGAACTGGCCGCTGCCGCACTTGTTCCGGTGGTTGCAAAAGGAAGGCCAGGTGGCCGACGCCGAAATGCATCGCGTCTTCAACTGCGGCATCGGCATGGTGGTCATCGTCGCCGAGGCCAACGCCGGTGCGGCGATGCAGTTGCTGGCTGCAGCAGGCGAGACGGTTTATCACATCGGGCGCATCGCGGCTCGCGGCGAAGGACAGGCGCAGACCGTCGTCATTTGAAGCCAGTCGGCGCTCGAATCGGCGTACCGCCAGCGCCGACTTTCAGGCTGACAAGTGGGCGTCGACGGCGGCAAGCATGCTCGCCGCAGGGTCCGACGCCAGCGGATCGATAATCTTCAGGTCGTCCATGCTTCTCAGCCAGGTCATTTGTCGCTTGGCGAACTGGCGCGTGGCGAATACGCCGCGGTCGCGCAGATCGGCGAGCGGCATTTGTCCTTCGAGCATTTCCCATACCTGGCGATAGCCGACGCTGCGCATCGAGGGCAGCCCGGCGTCGAGCCGGTATTTCTGCCTCAGCATTGCGACTTCATCGACCAGGCCGGCACTCAGCATGGCATCAAAGCGTTGCCCGATGCGCCGGTGCAACTCGCTGCGATCTCCGGGCACCAGTGTCAGTGTCAGGGCGCGGAAGGGCAGGGCGTTGCTTTTCTGTTCGGCAAAGAAGCTGCCGAGGGTGCGGCCGGAGAGGCGCAACACTTCGACGGCGCGCTGGATGCGTTGGGCATCGTTGGGCTTCAGTCGTGCTGCAGTCTCGGGATCGAGCCGCGCCAGTTCCGCATGCAACGCCGGCCAGCCGCGTTCGGCGGCTTCGGCATCGATCAGGCTGCGCAGCGCCGCATCGGCCTGCGGCAGGTCGGCCAGCCCCTCTCGCAGGGCCTTGACATACAGCATGGTGCCGCCCACCAGCAGCGGAATGCGACCGGCTGCGGTGATTGCCGCCATTTCGCGCAGGGCGTCTGCGCGAAAAGCGGCCGCGGAATAGCGCTGTTCAGGCGTGATCAGGTTGATCAGCCGGTGCGGAAAGCGCGCCAGCGTTTCGGCATCGGGTTTGGCGGTGCCGACGTCCATGTCGCGAAACACCTGCGCCGAATCGATGCTGATGATGTCGCAGGGCAGGCGCGTCGCCAGTTCAAACGCCAGTGCGGTTTTGCCGCTGGCCGTCGGACCGATGAGAAGGATGGCCGGCGGTTGTGGCATCACCGGCCGCGCATGAACAGACGATCAAGCTCCGTCATCGACAGCTGAACCCAGGTCGGCCGGCCGTGGTTGCACTGGTCGGCGCGCTCGGTTTCTTCCATCTGGCGCAGCAGGGCATTCATCTCCGGCAGGCTCAGCAGGCGATGGGCGCGTACCGCGCCGTGGCAGGCCATGGTCGCCAGCAGTTCATTGCGCTGCGTCTCGACCACGCGGCTGGCGGGATGCTCGGCCAGGTCCCTGAGCAGCGAGCGCACCAGGTCGACCGGGTTGCCGCCGGCCAGCAGCGATGGCAGGCTGCGCACGACGAGTTCCCTCGGTCCGGCGGCGGCGACCGCAAAGCCGAGCTGGGCCAGTGCCTCCGACTGCTCGCCGGCCGTCGCCATTTCGGCTTCGCTGGCAGAAAGCAACAGCGGCACCAGCAGCGATTGCGTGGCCGGCGGTCCGGCATCGAGGCTCTGCTTCAGCTTTTCGTAGAGGATGCGTTCGTGCGCGGCGTGCATGTCCACCAGCACCAGGCCGTTGGCATTCTGGGCAAGGATGTAGACGCCGTGTAATTGGGCGATGGCGTAGCCGAGCAGTGGCGCGGTGCCGTCTCTTGCTTGCTCGCCGAAAGTCGGCGCTGGCGAGACGCCGATTTCTGAGTCAGCGAAAGCCGCGCGGGCGAATTCGAGGTATGACCGCGCTGCCGGCTCGCCGACCGCCAGCCCGGATTGCCGCGCGTAGGAAAAGGCGGCAGGCGCATATGCCGGCGATACTTCCGGTGGCCGTTCAGTAGTACTCAACGGTGTCGCCAGGGTGCGCTGCAATGCGTGGAAGACGAACTGGTGAATGCCGCGTGCATCGCGAAAGCGCACCTCGGTCTTGGCCGGGTGCACATTCACATCGACGCCGGCCGGGTCGAGTTCGAGGAACAGCACGTAGGCCGGATGGCGCTGCCCGTGCAGGATGTCGGCCCAGGCCTGACGCGCGGCGTGGGTCAGCAGCTTGTCGCGCACATACCGGCCATTGACGAAGAAGTATTGCTCGTCGCGTCCCGAACGCGAATAGGCCGGCAGCGCGGCGAGGCCGGAAAGCCTGAGCGGTCCTGCCGTGGCATCCAGCGGTCGCGCATGGGGAAAGAATTCCTCGCCGATAATCTCCCGGGCGCGCCGCGGAAAGTCGGTGCTGGCGAGACGGCGTCTTGCGCTGCCGTTGTGGCTCAGGGTGAAGGCGACGTCGGGCCGCGCCAGCGCCATGCGACGGACGACCTCGTCGCAATGGGCAAATTCGGTCGCCTCGGTCTTGAGAAACTTGCGCCGCGCCGGGGTGTTGAAATACAGGTCGGCGACTTCAACCACGGTGCCGCCGGCCAGCGCCGCCGGTTCCACCGCGTCGGTTTCGCTGCGCAGGCGAAAGGCATGCGCCTGCGAGGCGTGCCGGCTTGTAATCGTGACGCGCGCCACCGAGGCAATCGAGGCCAGTGCTTCGCCGCGAAAGCCGTAGCTGGCGACCCGTTCGAGGTCGTCGAGGCTCGCGATCTTGCTCGTGGCATGGCGCGCCAATGCGGCCGGCAGGTCGTCGGGGGCAATGCCGCTGCCGTCATCGGCGACGCGGATCAGGCGCACGCCGCCTTCGTCCAGTTGCACATCGATCCGCATCGCGCCCGCATCGAGGCTGTTTTCGAGCAGTTCCTTGAGCACCGACGCGGGGCGCTCGACCACCTCGCCGGCGGCGATCTGACTGATCAGGAGTTCCGGCAGCGGCTTGATGATTCCCATGGGGAAGGATTATAGCTTCCGGTAAAATCGCGCCTTTGCCACCCCGAGCGCCAACACGTGGAATTTCTTGCCCAGTTCATCGACATTGTCCTGCATGTGGACAAGTACCTGGCCACGCTGCTGGCCCAGTACGGCACCTGGATTTACGCCATTCTCTTCGCCATCGTTTTCTGCGAAACCGGCCTGGTGGTCACCCCCTTCCTGCCCGGCGATTCGCTGCTCTTCGTTGCCGGTGCGCTGGCGGCCCAGTCAGCCAACAGCGGCGGCGGCAACTTCGACATCGGCGTCGTGATAGCGGTACTGCTGAGCGCAGCGATCCTGGGCGACAACACCAATTACTGGATCGGCCGCTGGGCCGGCAAGCGCATCCTGGCGTGGGGAGAGAATTCCCGCTTTTTCAATCGCAAGGCTTTCGACCTAACCCATGCCTACTATGAGACGCATGGCGGCAAGACCATGCTGGTGGCGCGCTTCATGCCTTTCGTGCGGACCTTCGCGCCGTTTGTCGCGGGTGTCGCCAACATGAGCTATGTGCGCTATTTTCTTTTCGATTTATGCGGCGCCGTGCTGTGGGTTTTCTCGCTGTGCCTCGCCGGGTACTGGTTCGGCAATCTGCCCTGGGTCAAGGCGAATCTGTCGCTCATCGTCTTCGGCACCATCGGCCTGTCGCTGGTACCTCTGGCCCTGGCGTGGTTGCGCCAGCGCCTGGCGACGAAGGCGTCGTGACCATGCATCATGCGCTGGCGGTCGTCATCCTGTTGCTGGCCGGCTGCGCACAAACCGTCGACAAGGGACGTTCGGCCGGCAAGCCGGCGGGCACCGTGGCAGGCAACACCGGTGACAACTCGGTGAGCAACGCCGTGGCGACCTTCGATCCGAAGCAGATCGGCAAGACCGACATCGACCGCGTCGCCGACATCCATCGTCGTGAAATATTTGCCAGCGTGCGGGTGCTGGCCGAAAAGCTCTATCGGCGCAATCCCCGCGAGTGGCAGAAGGGCGGTCATGCCAGCATCGAGGTGGCGCTGGATCGCCTGCTCGATCCGCGCACCGGCTGGCGCTCGGCTGAAACGGGCGGAAAACGCGGCACCGATGCGATTCTGCTGGCCCTGCGCGGCGATTTTGAAGGCGATCGGGTGGCTGCCTTCATCGCCGGCATGGGTTCTATGCTGAATGCTGCGTTTGAAGAAAAGACGGAGTTTTTCATACTCGACGAACTGGATCCGCAGAAGCTCTACAACAGCGCGCGCAACCTTGAAATCGCCGCCTGGAAGCTCGCCACCGCGCGTGACGCCGGCGGCGCCTTGCTGCTGCTGAGCAACGAGACCGCGCAGGCGTCACAGCCGGCGAATCTCAGCTTCGAGCGCGAGTTTGGCAAGATGATAGGCAATCTGGATATCCTTGCCGGCCTCATCGCCGACAAGGGGCACCGTACCATCGCCCGGGTGGCCCAAAGCCTCGCCACGGCGGTATTCCTTCCGGTCATGGCGCTGCGGTGAAGCGCTACGTCATACTCATCTCCGGCCGCGGCAGCAACATGGGCTCCTTGCTCGATGCCAGTTTGCCCGGAACCTGTGCGGCAGTCATCAGCAATCGCGCTGATGCCGCCGGTCTGGCCGCTGCTGCTGGGCGCGGCATTGCCACGGCGGTGATCGACCATCGCGGCTATGCTTCGCGCGAGGAATTCGATGCCGCGCTGGCGGCCGAAATCGAGAAGCACGAACCGGATCTGGTGTTGCTCGCCGGCTTCATGCGCATCCTGACCGATGGCTTCGTGCGCCGCTTCGAAGGCCGCCTGCTGAATATTCATCCTTCGCTGCTGCCAGCCTTTCCCGGCATCAAGACGCACGCCCAGGCGCTGGCGGCCGGGGTGCGGCTGCACGGTTGCAGCGTGCATTTCGTTACGCCGGCGCTGGACGGCGGGCCGATCATCGCGCAGGCAGCAGTGCCGGTGCAGGCCGGTGATGACGAGGCGAGCCTGGGCGGTCGCGTCCTGGCGGAGGAGCATCGCCTCTATCCGCGTGTCGCGCGCTGGTTTCTCGACGGCCGGCTGCGTCTGGTCGCCGGCCGCGTACAGTTGGCAGGCGAGACAGTGGTGACCGGCTCGCTGCAAGCGCCGCTGGCCGATTGAAATGCCCGGTTGATATGCCACTTGCACTCGCCCTGGTGGCATCGGCCCTGATCCATGCTGCCGCGTTGTTGGGGCCGGGCTGGGTCTTGCCCGGAACCAATGAAGCCGAACCGCCGCCAAGCATCGATGCGGTGCTGGTCAAGCCCGCAGCACGCGCGGAGCCAGCACCTGTCGCCAGGCCGGCGCCGAGATTTCCTGTCGACAAGCCACGGCCGCAGCCTGTGGCTGCAGCAACCCCTGCGGCCACAGCACCACCCGCGCCCGTTGTGGCTGAGGCCGCACCGGTTCCCGCACCGGCTGAGACGCTCCCGGTCGCCGTGCCGCCAGCGCCGTCCGCAGGGGATAGCGCCCCCGGCTCCGCCGGAGGCATAACTCTAGTACCGGTGGTTCCGGCGCCGGTCAAAATCGCCCTGCCGGGCAAGGGGAGCATGCGCTACGTCATTACGCGCGGGGAAGGCGGCTTCGTGGTTGGTCAGGCGGTGCACACCTGGGAACACGACGGCTTCACCTACAAGCTGCAAAGCGTGACCGAAACCACCGGGCTGGCGGCCATCTTCAGGCCGGCGCGCGTGGTGCAGAGCAGCCAGGGCGAGGTGACGGCGGAGGGGCTCAAGCCGCGCGAGTTTCGTCATGAGCGCGTCGGCGGGCTGGATACGGCAAGCTTCGACTGGGCGCGCCGCGTGGTCGCCTACGCCGGACGCGAGAACAGCGTTGCCGCCGGTGCGCAGGACATGCTCTCGATGTATTACCAGATAGTGCTGCTGGCGCCGACCGGCGGTGTGCTGGACATACCGATCGCCACCGGGCGCAAGCTGGAAAACTATCGTTTCGAAATCCTCGGAGAAGAAGTCGTAACGCCGCCGGCAGGCGAACGCCGAGCATTGCGCGTGAGAATTCGAAGCGGCAATGACACCATCGAACTTTGGCTGGGTGTTGGCAAAGGCGCCGACATGCGCGGCTTGCCGTTGAAAATCCGTTTCACCGACCGCAAGGGCGAAATCTTCGATCAGCTCGCGGACGACCTCGACATCCAGGAAACCCAATGACAATTCCCTCAAGGCCCCCCGTCAAGAACCGGGGCGGCAGTATCAACGACGACCGGAAGCACGCCAAGCCACGCCGCCCGGCGGCGGGTGCCAGCGACGTCCCGACAGTTGCCGACGGCCTTGCCGCCGACGTGCTGAATGCGGCGGTCGCGGCCACGGCGCAGTTGTTGACCTTTGTCCTGCCGGCCGACGCGGCCTTGTCGGCGTTTTTCCGGGCGCGCAAGAGTGGCGCCAGGGACCGCGCCTTCATCGCCGAGACGGCCTATGCCGTGCTGCGCCGCAAGCGCCTGCTGGAACGTCTTGCGGCGACCGGACCGAACCTGGAGCCGGCCTTCCTGGCGCCGGGGTCGACGCCGAAGCGCGGGCCGAAGAATGCCGGGCCGCGTCGCATCTCGCCGCGTGAATTGGTGCTGCTGTCGCTGTCGCGGGTGCGCGGCATGTCGCAGCGCCAACTGGAAGGCGCGCTGCTGCCAGGCGAAGCCGAATGGCTGGCGGACATCCGCCGTCAGCCGGAGCCGGAATTGACGCTGGCCGAGCAACTGGATTTTCCCGACTGGCTGGTCGAGCGCCTGGCGCCGCGGATGACGCCCGAAGAACTGCTGGCATTGGCGCGCGCCCTGAATACGCCGGCGCCGCTCGACCTGCGGGTGAATACGTTGAAGGCGGAACGCGACGGCGTGATCCAGCGCCTCGCCGCCGACGGCATCGTCGCCACGCCCTGTCCATATTCGCCGCTCGGGCTGCGGCTGAAGACCAAGCCCTATCTGGCAAAGCATCCGGCCTATCTCGACGGCAGCATCGAAGTGCAGGATGAGGGTTCGCAACTGCTCGGCTTCCTGCTGGCGCCCAAGCGCGGCGAAATGGTGGTGGATTTTTGCGCCGGCGCCGGCGGCAAGACGCTGATCCTTGGTGCGCTGATGCGCTCCACCGGACGCCTGTATGCCTTCGACGTGTCCGACAAACGACTGGCCAAACTCAAGCCGCGCGCCGCCCGCGCCGGGCTCTCCAACGTGCATCCGGCCTGCCTGTCGGGCGAGAATGACACGCGGGTGAAGCGGCTGCAGGGCAAGGCGGATCGCGTGCTGGTCGACGCGCCGTGTTCTGGCCTGGGTACCTTGCGCCGCAATCCCGACCTCAAGTGGCGGCAGTCGGCCCGGAGCGTGGCTGAACTGACGGTCAAGCAGGCGGCGATACTCGCCGCCGCGGCGAAGCTGCTGCGGCCCGGCGGGCGGCTGGTGTATGCCACCTGCAGCATCCTTGCCGAAGAGAACGAAGCCATCGTGGACGCATTTCTCGCCAGCCATGCCGATTTCCATCGCCTGTCGGCGCAGGAGGTGCTGGCGGCGCAGGGCATGGTCGTCGACTGTGGCGACGACATGCGCCTGTCGCCGCAGAAGCACGGCACCGATGCCTTCTATGCTGCCGTGCTGGAACGTGCCAAATGAGACGCCTGCTGGCTGCGCTGCTACTGTGCCTGACAGTCGGCGCTGGCGCTACATTGTTGCCGGCGACCGGAACGGTCGAGGTACTGTTCACGCCGTGGGATGATGCCGAAGGCGCGATCGTGCGTGCACTGGGCGAAGCCAGGCAAAGCATTCATGTGCAGGCCTACCTGCTCAGCAGCCGGTCGATTGCCCGGGCGCTGCAGGACGCCCATGCGCGTGGCGTCGCGGTCGAGGTGCTGGCAGATCGCGAGATGGTGATCAAGGGCGACAAGTCACTGGTTCCAAGCCTCGCGGCCGAGGGCATCCCGGTCTGGCTGGAAACTCGCTATGCCATTGCGCACAACAAGGTGCTCCTGATCGACGCTCTCGGCGCCCATGGAATTGTCATCACCGGCAGCTACAATTTCACCTGGTCGGCGCAGGCACGCAATGCAGAGAATTTGCTGATTCTGCGCGACAATCCGGCGCTGGCGAGGCGCTATCTGGAGAACTGGCGGCGCCATCGGGACGAGGCCGAAATGATGAGTGGAGCGAAATGAAATGATGGGAAAAGAGCTTGCCAGCCTCTGGCGGGAAGTCCTGGTCGATCTGCGCGAACCGGATCTGGTCTGGCAACTCCTTGCGCTCGCGGCCTGCCTGCTGCTGGCCAAGCTGGGCGAACGTCTGTTGCCCGGCCGCCAGGCAGGCGACGGGAGGGCCTGGGAGCTGGGTCGCGGCGGCCTGAAACGCATCGCCTTCCCGCTGCTGGCGCTGGTTCTCGTGCTGCTGGTGCGCCCCCTGGCGCAACAGTGGATTCATGTGACATTGTTTTCGCTGGCCTTGCCGCTGCTGTCCTCGCTGGCGGTGATTCGCGTGGTGTTCTACGTGTTGCGACTGAGCTTCGTCGATTCCGCCTGGCTGGTCCAGTTCGAGCGCATCTTTGCCGGGTTGGTCTGGGCCATCGTCGCCTTGCATATCACCGGTCTGCTGCCGGAGGTGATCGACGTGCTGGAGTCGGTGAGGTTCAGCGCCGGCAAGCAGAAACTGACGCTGTGGAATGTGCTGCAGGGCCTCGGTGCGGTCCTGACTACCGTTCTGCTTGCACTCTGGTTTTCCAGCGCAATCGAGGCGCGGCTGCATGCGGCGGCCGGGCTCGACAACAACCTGCGGATGGTCCTGGCCCGGCTGTCGAAGGCGATGCTGCTGCTGCTGGCGGTGCTGATCGGCCTGCCCATGGTCGGCATCGATCTCACCACCTTGTCGGTGTTCGGCGGTGCGCTCGGGGTCGGCCTTGGTTTCGGCCTGCAGAAGATTGCCAGCAACTATGTCTCCGGCTTCATCATCCTGCTCGATGATTCGATCCGCATCGGCAACATCATCACCGTCGGCAATGATCGCGGCGAAGTGACGCGCATCACGACGCGCTATACCGTGCTGAAGAACCTGAGCGGCGTCGAGGCACTGGTGCCGAACGAACTGCTGGTGGGCTCGGTGGTGCAGAACGAGTCCTACAGCGATCCGCATGTGCGCCTTGCGCTGCCCGTTCAGGTCAGCTATGACAGCGACCTGGAACGGGCCATGAGCATCATGGTCGCGGCGGCCACGGCGCAGCAGCGTATTCTGGCCGAGCCGGCGCCGGCGGTGTTTCTCGTCGGCTTTGCCGATTCCGGCATCAATCTTGAACTCGGCTGCTGGGTGGGCGATCCGCAGACGGGTGTCGGCGGCTTGCGCTCCGACATCAACCTTGCGATCTGGCGTGACTTCAAGCGGGCCGGCATCGCGATTCCCTTTCCGCAACGCGAAGTTCGAATTCTTGGTGGAGTGAACCATGACTGACACCCGCCTGATCCACGGTTTTCATGCCATTACCGCCAAGCTGCGCAATGCCGCCGATGACGTCAGGGAAATCAGCGTCGCCGAGGGCCGTGAGGACGGCCGCATGCGCGACCTGTTGCGCCTGGCCGAGGCCCACGGCGTACGGGTGATCATGTCCGATGCCAAGCGGCTGGACGGCATGACCGGCGGCACGCAGCATCAGGGCGTGGTGGCGCGCGTTGCGGCGCAGGCAAAGCATGTGACCCTGGACGACGTGCTCGACGGGCTGAGCGAGCCGGCTTTGCTGCTGGTGCTTGACGGGGTCACCGACCCGCACAATCTCGGCGCCTGTTTGCGTGTCGCCGACGCGGCCGGGGCGCATGCGGTGGTGGCGCCGAAGGACAAGGCCTGCGGCCTCAATGCGACGGTGATCAAGGTCGCCAGCGGCGCCGCCGACACCGTGCCCTACATCGTGGTGACGAATCTGGCGCGGTCCTTGCGCGAGATGCAGGAACGCGCCATCTGGGTCATCGGCGCCGCCGGTGGGGCCGAACGCGAACTCTATGCCATCGACCAGAGGGGTCCCTGCGCCTGGGTGCTCGGCGCCGAGGGCGCCGGCATGCGCCGCCTGACGCGCGAGACCTGCGACGAACTGGCGCGGATTCCGATGCATGGCAGCGTGGAAAGCCTCAACGTGTCCGTGTCCGCCGGCATCTGCCTGTTCGAGGCGCGGCGGCAACGTGGCGTTTGATACAGGCCGGCAGCCGGAGGCCGCAGCCTACTTCTTCTGGTAGGTATCCAGTTTGATGCCTTCGCGCGCAATGGCGGCAGCGACCGCAGGCACTGCTGCGAGACGATCGACGTAGGCCTTGTAAGTCGGCAAGGATGCCGGATCGATACCGGCGAGACCTCCCCAGCGCAGAAAGACCAGTGCATAGGCATCGATGAAGGATAGTTTCTCGCCCAACAAGAATGGGGCGGCCTTTTCCGTCATTCCCTGGATGCGTTCCAGGTGTCCGCGGAACATGCCCTGGGCGATTTGCCTGACTTCCGCCTGCGCGGCTTCGCCGGCGGCGAAATTCTGCGAACGGAAGATGTGGGTGAAGGTCGGATGGACGGTGTTGTTCATCCAGGCGAAGCTAGACATCGCTTGCGCACGCTGCCAGGGATCGGCCGGCAAGAGCCCGGCCTGGGGATAACGCCGGTCGAGATAGTCGCAGATTGCCAGGATCTGGCTCAAGGGTTTGCCATCGACCACCAGTAGCGGGACCAGACCGAGGGGATTCAGTGCCAGGTAGTCGGGCGACCGCTGTTCTCCCTTGTGCAACTTCAGCGACCGGGGCTCAAAGGCATCTCCGGTGGCGGCCCTGATCGCCTCCAGGCCGACATGGGGGACAAGCGAACAGGCACCGGAACCGTAGTAAAGCTCAATCATGAAATGTCTCCTTTGTCAGGGCGGAAAGAACGGGTTTCACTCGTCGCCCATTAAAATATTGCCGAGCACGCTGCCCTGCTCGCCACCCTTGCCGGCGCCGCCCTTGCTTACCGGTGCCGCGGCGAAAATGCGGGATGCCAGGCGGGCGAAGGGCAGGGACTGCATCCATACCGTACCTGGGCCGCGCAGCACGGCGAAGAAGAGTCCCTCGCCGCCGAACAGGGCGGTCTTGATGCCGCCGACGAACTGAATGTCGAAGGCCACGCCCGGCGTGTGGGCCACTATGCAACCGGTATCGACGCGCAGCACTTCGCCGGGTGCCAGATTGCGTTCGATCACGGTGCCGCCGGCGTGGGCAAAGGCCATGCCGTCGCCTTCGAGTTTTTCCATAATGAAACCCTCGCCGCCGAAGAACCCGGCACCCAGCTTCTTCTGAAAGGCGATCCCGAGCGAAACGCCCTTTGCTGCGCACAGGAAGGCGTCCTTCTGGCAGATCATGGTGCCGCCGTGCTTTCTCAAATCGAAGGGAATGATTTTGCCGCTGTAAGGTGCGGCAAAGGCGACGCGCTTCTTGCCCTGGCCCTTGTGCGTATACACCGTGATGAACAGCGACTCGCCGGTAAGCAGGCGCTTGCCGGCCCCGACCAGTTTGCCGAACAGGCCGGATTGCTGCGCGGAAGCATCGCCGAACACGGTATCCATTTCGATGCCGTCTTCCATGTACAGCATGCTGCCGGCCTCGCCGATGGCGGCCTCGCCCGGATCGAGTTCGATTTCGACGAACTGCATGTCGTCGCCGTGAACAAAATAGTCAATGACATCCATGGTCATGGTGCGTTCATCCTCCTGCCTCGTAGCTTTCGATGGCCTGACGGAGTTTTTCCGGCAGGCGCCGTGATGTCCTGCTTTCCGGATCGGCATTGACATAGACCACCTCGCCGCTGACGAGGCGCTCACCATCGCGGAAGATGCCCATCTCGAAGGTCATGCTCGAATTGCCGAGCTTTTCGGCGCGCGCGCAAACGTCGAGAAAATCGTCGTAATGCGCCGAAGCGTGATAGTTGATCACGCTCCTCACCGCGAACAGGTCGCCGCCGGTGCCGGCGATGCCTTCCGGGTAGGGCAGGCCGATGGTGCGCCAGTATTCGGTGATGCCGATATCGAAGTAGGTCAGGTAGTGACCGTTGAAGACGATCTGCTGGGCATCGATTTCTGCCCAGCGCACGCGCAGCCGATGGCGCATGCGGAAAGCGGCAAGTTCCGACGGATTCTTCATCTCAGGTTTCCTCAGTGAGCAGCGAAACGCCGAGCTGGGCGCGACGCTTCAGCCACGGGCTGGGGCGATAGCGTGGGTCGCCGTAGAAACCCTGCATGGCTTCGAGGATCGCCAGCACGTTTCTGGCCCCCAGTGCATCGCCGAAGGCCAGCGGTCCCTTGGGGTAGCCGAGACCGAGCGTGACCGCGCGGTCGATGTCGGTCGGGCTGGCGACGCGCTGCTGGGCGATGTCGCAGCCGATGTTCACGATGCAGGCGATGATGCGCTGGGCGACGAAGCCTGCGCTGTCGCGGATCACGCTGACCGGGGTGCCGTCGGCGGCAAACAGGGCATGTGCCGCATCGCGCATTGCGGCGGTGGTCAGCGGCGTGGTCATCAGGGTGCGGCGCGCCGTCCCGCCAGCACCGACTTTCAAAAAGCAGTCGATGGCGACTGTGCGTTCGGGGTCGAGGCCTTGCTCGACACACGACGTGGTGGTATCGACGCCCAGCGGGGTGACGATGCACAAAGCCGCATGACTGGGCATGTAGTCGGTTTCGACCGCGATGCCCGCGGCGGCGGCGATCTCGCGCACGGCTGCGGCCCATTCCGGATGGGTCTGGCTGACCCAGACGCTGTCCGGCTTCGCAGTCGGCACGTCGGCCACGGGGATCGCTTCGACGGTGGCGTTGGCGTAGTTGTAAAAGCCGCGGCTGGTCTTGCGTCCCAGCAATCCGCCGGCCAGTCGCTGCGCCGCCAGTGCCGAGGGGCGATAGCGCGGCTCCTGATAGTACTGGTGGTAGATCGATTCCATCACCGGCTGGGAAACATCGAGGCCGGTGAGATCCATCAGCTCGAAGGGCCCCATGCGAAAGCCCGCGGCTTCACGCATGATGCGGTCGATATCCCAAAAATCGCAGATGCTTTCACCGAGTATGCGCAAGGCTTCGGTAACGAAACCGCGGCCGGCATGATTGACAATGAAGCCCGGCGTATCCCTGGCGCGCACTGCCGTGTGGCCCATGCGCTGCCCCAGCGCCAGCAGTGCCGCGGATACCCACGGCGCGGTGACCAGGCCGTCGACGACTTCGACGATCTTCATCAGCGGTACGGGATTGAAGAAGTGAAAGCCGACGACGCGTTCCGGCTGCTTGCAGGCGGCGGCGATCGAGGTCACCGACAGCGATGAGGTATTGGTGGCGAGAATGCAGTCGGCGGCAATGATGTCTTCCAGTTGCTGGAACAAAGTTTTCTTGACATCCAGATTCTCGACGATGGCCTCGACGATGATCTGTGCCGAAGCCAGTTCTTCGAGTCGGGGCACGACTTCCAGTTTGGCCGACGCTGCGGCGAGCGCTGCGGCGGAGATCTTGCCTTTATCCGCCAGCTTGCCCAGCGTGCCCGCCACGGTGTCGCGCGCGCTGATCGCCGCGCCATGCAGGGCGTCGTAGAGCAGCACGCGGATGCCGGCCTGCGCGGCGATCTGCGCAATGCCGCGACCCATGGCGCCGGTGCCGACGATGCCGATGCAAAGGGAGGACGACTGGATGTCGACGGACATGGGGAGTGCTCCTGAAGAGTTACGCGTCCGGTCCGCCTGGAATGCGGAGCGGGTCAAGAGTGTCGCTCGGCGACCTACCAGAGCCGCCACCAGGGCTGTGTCCGGTCGAGGCCGCGCGTGTAGTACTCGCTCTTGGGGAAGTTCTTGCGCATGACGCGTTCGGTGTCGTCGCGCAGGTCATTCATGCCGAGCAGATCGTAGGCCTTGACCATGATGAACAGCGCCTCCTCATTGGCCGGAGCGCCCGGGTAGGTCTTGACCGCGGTTTGCGCGCGGTTGACGGCGGCGACGTAGGCTTCCCGCTTCATGTAGTAGCGCGCGACATGCACCTCATGCGAGGCCAGTGCATTAACCAGATACTTCATGCGCGCCGTGGCGTCCGGCGTATAGCGGCTTTCGGGATACTTGTTCACCAGCACCTTGAAGGCATCGAAAGATTCGCGCGCCGCCTTGGGGTCGCGTTCGGTGAGATCCTGGAGGCTGACATAGCCCAGCAGTCCGAGATCCTCGTTGAAGTTGGTCAGCCCCTTCAGGTAGTAGGCGTAGTCGACGTTGGGATGGTTCGGATGCAGGCGGATGAAGCGATCGCAGGCGGCAATGGCGGATGCGGCTTCGGTCTGGCGGTAATAGGCGTAGGCGACTTCGAGTTGCGCCTGTTGCGCGAAACGGCCATAGGGAAAGCGCGCTTCGAGCTTTTCGAAATACTTGATGGCCTTGTCGTAGGCGCCTTCGTTCATGGCGTCCTTGGCTTCAGTGTAGAGCTTGTTGGGCGTCCAGCCGGCAGTTTCATCGATTTCCGCAGGCAGAAGACCGCAACCGCCGATCAGGGTCGTGCCAAGACTGGCGCCAATGACTACTATCGGGGCGATTGCCCTGAGGAATGCCGCTACACTACGCATGGTGAAAACCTCGCATGAACATTCGGCGGATTATAGCCGAAGCCCCAGCCAGCCTCCGGGCACCGAAATCCCCGCGGAATGCGCCGGCTGGCGGCTTGACGCGGCGCTGGCGAAGCTCTTTCCGGAGCACTCGCGCAGTCGCTTGCAGGGCTGGCTCAAGCAAGGTCTGATTCGCCTCGACGGCGGCGCGGCGGAGTCCAAACGCAAGGTCTATGGCGGCGAACGCATCGAGTTCGACGCGAGTGCCGCCGTACCGCCAGCGCAGTCCGCAGGGGATACCGTGTCCGGCTTCGCCGGACACATAACTCTTGCCAACGCGGGCGAGGATATCGCGCTGAACATCGTGTTCGAGGACGAGCACCTGATCGTCATCGACAAGCCGGCCGGACTGGTGGTGCATCCGGGCAACGGCAATGCGTCGGGCACGCTGATGAATGCGCTGTTGCACCATGAGCCGCAACTCGCTGCAATACCGCGTGCCGGCATCGTGCATCGACTCGACAAGGACACCAGCGGCCTGCTGGTGGTGGCCCGGACGCTGACGGCGCAAACCGATCTGGTGCGCCAGATGCAGGCGCGGTCGGTGCATCGGCATTACCTCGCTTTGGCGCTGGGCACGGTCGAGCGCGACGGCATTGTCGATGCGCCGCTCGGGCGCCATGCCGTGCAGCGGACAAAAATGGCCATCGTGCGCGCCGGCGGCAAGGAGGCGCGCACGCATTACGCGGTGCGCGAGCGCTTCGCCAAGGCCACGCTGCTCGAATGCCGGCTGGAGACGGGGCGCACCCATCAGATTCGCGTCCATCTGGCATCCATCAAGCATCCCCTGGCCGGTGATGCCGTGTATGGCAAGACCAGGAGCGGCGATGCCCGGCTCGATGCCTTTCCACGGCAGGCGCTGCATGCCTGGCGGCTGGCGCTGCGGCATCCGGCAACGGGCGCCGACATGGCCTGGGAGTCGGCGCTGCCCGCCGACTTCGCGCAACTGCTGGAAGTTCTGCGGCATGAGTAACTTGATCGTGCCCGACTGGCTGGCGCCGCCTGGCGTGCGCGCACTGGCGACGACGCGGCAGGGCGGCGCCAGCCATGGGCCGTGGCACAGCTTCAATCTTGGCGCGCATGTCGGTGATGACTCGCCGGCCGTGGCGGCGAACCGGGCGTTGCTGCGTCGCGAACTGCCTGCCGAGCCGGTGTGGCTGGCCCAGGCGCATGGCGCGCGCTGCGTCGATGCCGCGCTGACGGTGCCCGGCGTCGAGGCCGATGCAAGTTTCACGCGGCAGCGCGGCGTGGTCTGCGCGGTGCTCACCGCAGATTGCCTGCCGGTGCTGCTCTGCGATGATCAGGCGAGCGTGGTGGCGATTGCCCATGCGGGTTGGCGCGGCTTGGCAGCGGGGGTGATCGAGGCTACGGTGGCCGCGCTGGGTGAGCCGGGGATGCGGCTCATGGCGTGGCTCGGGCCGGCCATCGGGCCGCAGGCCTTCGAAGTCGGTGGCGAAGTGCGCGAAATATTTGTCGCCCACGATCCGCGGGCGGCGAGCGCGTTTGCAGCCGCCGCCAATGGCAAATGGTTGTGCGACATTTTTCAACTGGCGCACCGGCGGCTTCATGCGCTTGGAATTCGCCGTATCACCAGGGCCGACTATTGCACGGCCAGGGACGAGCAGCAATTCTTTTCCTATCGCCGCGACGGCATCACCGGGCGCATGGCCAGCCTTGTCTGGCTGGAATAGCGCCTATAATTTCGCATCCATGTCGGTACTTTCCTGGATCATCTTCATGTCATTGGCCGGCGGCGCGCTGAGCGTTCTCGCCGCGGCAGCGTTCGCCTTCAGGGCGAAGACGCAATGGGTGTCCCTGCTCATCAGCTATGCCATCGGCGCACTGCTTGGCGCGTCCTTCCTCGAAGTCCTGCCGCATGCCATCATCGCCGGCGGCGATGCCTCGACCACCATGGCGACGGTGCTCGGCGGCATCCTGGCCTTTTTCGTCATGGAAAAGCTGGTGCTGTGGCGCCATTGCCACATCGAGTCCTGCGAGGGGCATGAGCCGGTGGTGCACGTTCATGGCCATGAGCATGATCACGGCCGCAGCGGCCTGATGATCCTGGTCGGCGACACCTTCCACAACACGGTCGACGGTGTGCTGATCGCTGCGGCGTTCATGGAAGACGTGCGCCTCGGCATTGTCACGGCGCTGGCGATGATCGCGCACGAGATTCCGCAGGAGGTGGGCGACTTCGTGATCCTGCTGCATTCAGGCTATTCCAGGGGCCGTGCGCTGGCCTTCAATCTGCTCTCCAGCCTGGCGACGCTGGTGGGGGGGCTGCTGGCCTACGTGGCGCTGGGCCAGGTGCAAAGCGCCGTGCCGGTGTTGCTGGCACTGGCGGCGGCGAGCATGATCTATGTCGCCGTGGCCGACCTGATCCCGGGCCTGCACAAGCGTCCGGAAATTCGCGCCACCGTGCAGCAGGTGCTATTGATCGCGGCAGGCATCGGCACCATCGTCCTCACCGACCGCATCGTCGATAGCTTTGCCGGATAAGCGCTTGATTTTTTGTCGCAGCCTTGCTTGACACCGGTTATTGTGCAGTGCAAAATAAACCCCGTTTCAGCTCCGGCGGCATCTCGTGACCCTCGCTGTCATCGGTTTGGCTTGCGCTGAAAATTCGTCTTCAGGAGTCATGGATGTCCGTTCCCCCCGATCAGAATGCCGCGCTTCATGCCATGTTTCAGGCAGGAAGCGCCATGGCTCAAGGCTTTAACCAGTTTCTTGCCGAACAGCAAAAGTTGGCGACAACGCCCCCCGGCGCCAATTCGGCGGCGTGGAGTGCGGAGTCGGAAGAACTCAAGACCCTGCAGCAGGAATGGATGGGGCGGCACGCCCAGCTCTGGCAAGGCATGCTGGGCAAGGCGGCCGATCAGTCGGCGCCTCAGGTTGCGGGTGCGGCAACCGGCGACAAGCGGTTCGATCACCCGGCGTGGGGCGAAAGCCCGGTCTATGACTATCTGCGCCAGGCCTACCTGATCAATTCCGAGTACATGAAACGCATGGCCGAGGCGGCGCCGCTGGCGGACGGCCAGGCGAAGAACCGTATGCGTTTTCTGACGCGGCAACTGGTCGACGCGATGGCGCCGTCAAATTTTTTGGCTACCAACCCCGAATTCGTCCAGAAGGCGCTGGAAACCAAGGGCGAGAGCATCCAGCAGGGCATACAGAACCTGCTCGGCGACCTGGAAAAGGGCCGCATTTCGATGACCGACGACAGTGCTTTCGAGGTGGGACGCAATCTGGCGGCCACTCCCGGCGCGGTGGTATTCGAGAACGAGGTGATGCAACTCATCCAGTATTCGCCGACGACCGAAAAAGTGGCGGAACGACCTTTCCTTATGGTGCCACCGTGCATCAACAAGTATTACATCCTCGATCTGCAACCGGAAAACTCGCTGGTGCGCTATGCCGTGGAGCAGGGCAACACCGTGTTCCTGGTTTCCTGGCGCAATGTGCAGGCCGACCTCGGGCATCTGACCTGGGACGACTACATCGAGCAAGGGGCGCTGACGGCGATCAAGGTGGTGCGGGATATCTGCAAGGTCAAGCAGATCAACGCCCTGGGCTTCTGCGTCGGCGGTACGATCCTCGGCGCCGCGCTCTCCGTGGCGCGCATTCGCGGCGAGAACCCGGTCGCGTCGCTGACCCTGCTGACGACGCTGCTGGATTTTTCGGACACCGGCGAGATCGGTTACTTCATCGATGAGAAAGCCGTTCAGGCACGCGAGGCCGGCATCGGCAAGGGCGGCCTGCTGCGCGGCAGCGAACTGGCGACGGTGTTTTCCGCACTGCGTGCCAACGACCTGATCTGGCAATACGTGGTCGGCAATTATCTCAAGGGCAACAAGCCACCGGCCTTCGATCTGCTCTACTGGAATTCCGACGCGACCAATCTGCCGGGGCCGTTCCTCGCCTGGTATCTGCGCAACATGTATCTGGAAAACAATCTGCGGGTTCCGGGCAAACTGGAAATGTGCGGGGTCAAGGCCGACCTCGGCCGGGTGGACATGCCCGCCTTCCTTTACGCCAGTCGCGAAGACCACATCGTGCCGTGGAAGACTTCCTACCTGACGCGCAGCCTGCTCGGCGGCGAGACCACTTTTGTCCTCGGCGCTTCGGGGCATATTGCCGGCGTCATCAATCCGGCGGTGAAGAACAAGCGCAATTACTGGTTGAACGACAGCAAGACCGCCAACGCCGACGAATGGTTCGATGCCGCTACGGAAGTCAAAGGCAGTTGGTGGCCGGTGTGGGCGAAGTGGCTCAAGAGCCATGGCGGCAAGGATGTGCCGGCGCGCGCGCACCTCGGCAGCAAGACCTGTCCGCCCGGTGAACCTGCGCCGGGGCGCTACGTCAGGGAAAAGGCATAATGAAAAGGCCGGCTATCCGCAAGGGGCGCGGTTTTCGGCGGAGTAATGCAACGATGGCCCCGTTCCAATAAAAACGATAGGAGAGCGAAATGCAACGAGTGGCATTGGTAACGGGTGGCATGGGCGGTCTGGGTGAAGCAATCTGCATCAAGCTGGCGGCGCTCGGCTACAAGGTGGTAACGACGCACAGCCCGACCAACACCAAGGCGCACGAATGGCTGCGCGCCATGAATGACATGGGCTACGGCTTCAAGGCCTACCCCTGTGACGTCGGTGACTATGAGTCGTGCAAAGCCTGCGTCGCGCAGGTGACCAAGGATATCGGCGCGGTGGATGTGCTGGTGAATAACGCCGGCATCACCCGCGACATGACCTTCAAGAAAATGACCAAGGGCGACTGGGATGCGGTGATGCATACCAACCTCGATTCCGTGTTCAACATGACCAAGCAGGTGATGGACGGCATGACAGAGCGGAACTGGGGCCGGGTCATCAACATCTCTTCGGTGAACGGACAGAAGGGCGCTTTCGGCCAGACCAACTACTCGGCGGCCAAGGCCGGCATGCACGGTTTCACCAAGGCGCTGGCGCTGGAAGTGGCGAAAAAAGGCGTCACGGTGAATACCATTTCGCCGGGCTACATCGGCACCAAGATGGTCATGGCGATCCCGCAGGAAGTGCTCGACAGCAAGATCCTGCCGCTGATTGCGCAGTCGCGTCTGGGCAAGCCGGAGGAAGTCGCCGGTCTGGTGGCTTATCTGTCGTCCGAAGAGGCGGCCTTTGTTACCGGCGCCAACATTTCAATCAACGGTGGTCAGCACATGTACTGATCCACCTTGAGTCGAAGGCTGCGGCTTGCAGCGCGCCTTCCGCTCGCAAAGGCTTTTATAGTCGTTATAGGAAGTTGCAAAAATGGCAAAGAGAATAGCATTGGTAACGGGCGCGATGGGCGGTCTGGGCACGGCGATCTGCAAGGCGCTGTCGCAAAGCGGGTTCACCGTGGTGGCGAACTGTCTGCCGAATTTTCCGCCCAAGGACGAGTGGTTGGCGAAGATGACGGCGGAAGGCTTCGATTTCATCGTCGCCGAGGCGGATGTCACCGACGACGAGGCTTGCGCCGTGATGGTCAAGAAAGTCGAAGCGGAAATTGGACCCATTGACGTGCTGGTGAATAACGCCGGCATTACACGCGACTCCGTGTTCAAGAAAATGGACAAGGGTCAGTGGGATGCCGTGTTGTCGACCAACCTCGACTCAGTGTTCAACATGACGCATCAGGTGCTCGGCGGCATGGCCGACAGAGGCTGGGGCCGTGTCATCAACATGTCGTCGGTGAATGGCATCAAGGGGCAGTTTGGCCAGGCCAATTACTCGGCGGCAAAGGCCGGCATCCTCGGCTTCACCCGCGCGATTGCGGCCGAAGTGGCAAAGAAGGGCGTTACCGTCAACGCCATTGCCCCCGGCTATATCGGCACCGACATGGTCATGGCCATCAAGCAGGAAGTGCGTGACTCGATCGTGTCGACCATACCGGTCGGTCGTCTGGGCAAGCCGGAAGAAATCGGCGCCTTGTGTTCTTACCTGGTGTCGGATCTGGCCGGGTACATGACGGGAGCGACCTTGAATATCAATGGGGGATTGCATTACTGCTGATTCCGCCGAATTTGAAGATGCACCCCTTGGCCGCAAGGGGGCATCTACTACCCTGGTAGTAGAATGGTTTCATGGAGGGAAACACAATGGCCGCACAGAGCCGACTGATAAAGAAATACCCGAATCGCCGTCTGTACGACACGCGCACCAGCACCTACATCACGCTGGCCGATATCAAGCAACTGGTACTGGCTCACGAAGGTTTTCAGGTGGTCGACGCGAAATCCGGCGACGATCTGACGCGCGCCATCCTGTTGCAGGTGATTCTCGAAGAGGAAGCCGGCGGTGCGCCGATGTTCTCTTCCGAACTGTTGGCGCAGATGATCCGCTTTTATGGCAATGCCATGCAGGGCATGATGGGCAACTACATCGGGGACAACATCAAGTCGTTCACCGAGGTGCAGGCCAAGCTCAAGGAGCAGGCCAAGGGTTTGTATGGCGAAGGCGCTGGCGACAGCCAGGATCTGTGGGCGCAGTTCCTCAAGTTTCAGGGGCCGGCCATGCAGCACATGATGGGCACCTACGTCGAGCAGAGCCAGAAGATGTTCCAGCAGATGCAGGACACAATGCAGGAGCAGACGCGCAAGATATTTCCCGGCATCTACGTCAAGCCTGAAGAAAAGGCCGAGAAGAAGTAGGTTGCTTTGACACGACGTAAAGCCAAGGCGCCGACAGTCGGCTTCGTGTCGCTGGGGTGCCCGAAGGCGGCGTCCGACGCGGAACAGATACTGACTCGGCTGCGCGCCGAGGGTTATGAAATCTCCGGCAGCTATGACGGCGCCGACCTCGTGGTGGTCAACACCTGCGGCTTCATCGATGCGGCTGTCGAGGAATCGCTCGACGCCATCGGCGAGGCCCTCGCCGAAAACGGCAAGGTCATCGTCACCGGCTGTCTGGGCGCGAAAAAAGATACGGCGGGCAATGACATCGTGCGCGCCGTCCACCCCAAAGTGCTGGCAGTCACCGGGCCGCATGCCCTGCAGGAAGTCATGGCTGCCGTGCATCAGCATCTGCCTCCCCTGCACGACCCATTCGTCGATCTGGTGCCGCCGCAGGGCATCCGCCTGACGCCGGATCACTACGCCTATCTGAAGATCTCCGAAGGCTGCAACCATCGCTGCACATTCTGCATCATTCCCTCGCTGCGCGGCGATCTCGTCTCGCGTCCGATCGGCGAGGTGCTGCGCGAAGCCGAGGTCCTGGCGAATGCAGGGGTGAAGGAATTGCTGGTGATTTCGCAGGACACCAGCGCCTACGGGGTCGACGTCAAGTACCGCACCGGCTTCTGGGGCGGCAGGCCAGTGAAGACGCGGCTCTACGAGTTGTGCAGCGAACTCGGCAAGCTCGGCCTGTGGGTGCGCCTGCACTACGTCTATCCCTACGCCAGCGTCGATGATCTTATTCCGCTGATGGCCGAAGGCAAGATCCTGCCCTATCTGGATGTGCCCTTCCAGCATGCCAGCCAGCGCATCCTCAAACTCATGAAGCGCCCCGCCACGGCGGAGAAGGTGCTTGACCGAGTCGCCGCCTGGCGCAGGGAAGTGCCTGACCTGACCATACGCAGCACCTTCATCACCGGATTTCCTGGCGAGACCGAAGCCGAGTTCAACGAACTGCTGGATTTTCTCGACGAGGCCCAACTCGATCGCGTCGGTGCCTTCTCGTACTCGCCCGTCGAAGGTGCCACGGCCAACCAGTTGCCCGGCGCCCTGCCGGAGGAACTCCGCGAAGAGCGCAAGGGGCGACTGCTGCGGCATCAGGAAGACATTTCGACGCAGCGCCTCGAAAGAAGGATCGGCCGTCGCATCAAGGTGCTGGTCGACGACATCGACGAAGACGGTGCCATCGCCCGCTCGGAAGGCGACGCACCGGATGTCGATGGCCTGGTGTACATCACGGATGGCCACGATCTGGAGATCGGCGAGTTTGCCGAAGTCAGCGTCATCGACTGCGATGTACATGATCTCTACGCGACACTCGCCGTCCCATGAGCGCCGACTTTTTGGATCGGATACGCGGCATTATCGGTGCAACGCATGTCCTCACTGACGGCGCCGATGTCGCCCCGTATTCCACCGACTGGCGCGGCCGCTACTCGGGCAGCGCCCTGTGTGTTGTCTTGCCGGGCAATACCGAGGAAGTGGCCGCCGTAGTGCGCGCCTGCACCACAGAGGGTATCGCCATCGTGCCGCAAGGAGGCAATACCGGTCTGTGCGGCGGCGCGACCCCGCTGGGCGGCGAAGTCGTGGTCAGCCTGCGGCGCATGAACCGCATCCGCGCCATCGATGCCGACAACAACTCGATGACCGTCGAGGCCGGCTGCACGCTGCATGCGGTGCAGGAAGCCGCGCAGGGGGCAGATCGCCTGTTCCCGTTGTCGCTGGCGGCCGAGGGCAGCGCAACGATTGGTGGGAATTTGTCCACCAACGCCGGCGGGGTGCAGGTGCTGCGCTATGGCAACGCCCGCGAGCTGACGCTGGGACTCGAGGTGGTGCTCGCCGACGGCCGCATCTGGGACGGCCTGCGCGCCTTGCGCAAGGACAACACCGGCTACGACCTCAAGCACCTGTTCATTGGCGCCGAAGGCACCCTGGGCCTGATTACGGCGGCAACGCTGAAGCTGTTTTCGCGACCGCGCACGCATGCCACCGCCTGGGTAGCCGTGCCCGATCCGGCGGCGGCGGTGCGTCTCCTGGGGCGCATGCGCGATGCCGCTGGCGACAACGTCACGGCTTTCGAAATCGTCGGCCGGCCGGCCCTCGAACTCGTCCTCCGGAATATTCCGAATGCGCGCGATCCGCTCGCCGGCAAGCCCGCTTGGCAAGTGCTGATCGAACTCAGCGGCTCCCGTGGCGATCTGGCCGACACTCTGGAGCAGGCGCTGCACCAGGCCGCCGCAGACGGCGTCATCGACGACGCCGCGGTGGCCAGTAGTGAGGCGCAAACGGCGGCGCTATGGGCGCTGCGCGAAAACATTTCAGAGGCGCAGAAGATCGAGGGTGTTTCGATCAAGCACGACATCGCCGTTCCGGTTTCGCGCATTGCCGAGTTCATTGCGCGC